>Ga0335081_10003558_pt1 | contig 24519 bp, 21 predicted proteins | sample Lox_Sample_35_FD_206713 | JGI IMG/M metagenome (GOLD analysis project Ga0335081, IMG submission 206713) | Soil microbial communities from Loxahatchee National Wildlife Refuge, Florida, United States - Lox_Sample_3.5 | ecosystem: Environmental > Terrestrial > Soil > Wetlands | place: USA...
CCGCTCGCGCTGCGGACGGTCACCCGGCTGCGGCGCCTGCTCGGCAGCGAGTTTGCGCTGATCGGGGTCGGGGGTATCGACTCGCTTGCGGCCGCGCAAGCGATGCGCGAGGCCGGCGCCGACCTCCTCCAGCTGTACACCGGTCTCATCTACCGGGGCCCGCGGCTGGTACGCGATCTATCGCAGCTTTAGGAGCTGCGTCACAGCGGCGCACTACTCACCGGGCCGTGGCAACAGGCATCATGCGGGCTGTCACCGGTAGCGAGACCTGAAAGCCATGAAGATTGCGGTGCTGTTCGGCGGCAGCAGCGAGGAGCGCGATGTATCGATCGCCAGCGCCTCACAGATCATCCCGGCGCTGCGCAGCCGCGGCCACGAGGTGCTCGCCATCGATACCGCGACGGGCCGGCTGCCGCCCGCGGCCGAGCAGCGGCTGCTGACGGCGGCCGTGGCCCCCGAGCCCCCGAGCGGCGCGCAGCTCGCGAGCCTCGCGGGCGGCGCGCTCGCGCTGGCAGCCCAGGGCTTCGAGGCGCGCGATGCCGATGTGGTGTTCCTCGCGCTGCACGGCGGTGCCGGCGAGGACGGCCGCATCCAGGCCGTGCTCGACCTCGCCGGGCTTGCGTATACCGGCAGCGATCACATCGCAAGCGCTGCCGCGATGGACAAGGATCTCTCCAAACGCCTGTTCCGCGCGGCGGGAGTCCCGACGCCGGACTGGCTGATGGCTCCCGTCGGCGCCGGCGAGGTCGCGACCGCGCTCGGTTGGCCCGTGGTCGTGAAGCCGAACAAACAAGGCTCCACCGTCGGTCTCACCATCGTGCGCGGGCCGCAGGCACTGCCGGCCGCCATCGAGCTGGCACGCTCGTTCGACTCGGAAGTCATGGTGGAGCGGTTCATCGCCGGGCGGGAGTTCACGGTCGGTATTCTGGAGGGCGTGGCCCTGCCGGTCGGCGAGATCATCGTGCGTGGCGAGGTGTTCGACTACCGCTCCAAGTATCAGCAGGGCGGCGCGCGCGAAGTGTTCCCGGCGGACCTGCCGGAGAGCTCGAGCGTCGCGCTGCAGGATCTCGCGCTGCGCGCGCATCGTGCGCTCAAGCTGGGCACCTACAGCCGCATCGATTTCCGCGCGGACGCCGGCGGCGGATTCTGGTGCCTGGAGGCCAACTCGCTTCCGGGGATGACCGCGACCAGCCTGCTTCCGCAGGCCGCCCGGGTCGCGGGGATCGCCTTCCCGGAGCTCTGCGAGCGCATCTGCCGCGCCGCGCTTGCCCGGCGGGGCTCGCGCTGACGGCCGCGGCCTCGCCGCCCGGATTTGCCACAAACGATCGCCGCCTGCGCACCTTTGCGCCACAGCGCCGGCCGCCCGCCGAGTTGAACTTGAAGCCTGAAGGCGGAGGACGGGCGTCCCCGCCACATGAGCACAGGCGGAGGGTTCTCACATGGGCACTTGGAGCAGGAGACTGCGGGCACCCGCAGTGGGGTTGAGCATCGCGATGGCCGTGGCGGCGGCGCTGCCGGCTCGAGCGGATGAGCCGGTCATCAAGGACAAGGTGGATGTGGTGGCGGCGAAGGAGATGGCGCAGTCGCCGGCGCCGGTGCGCAAGAAGGCATCGAAGCAGGAGAGCATCGGCGTCGTGACGGGACTCGCCGTCGGCGCCGCGGCGGGCGGCCCGATCGGCGCGATCGTCGGCGCCGCGGCCGGCGGCTGGCTCGGCGATCACTACCACAAGCAGGAAGTCGCCAAGCAGCAGCTCGCGCAGAGCCTCGACAAGAGCGAGGCCGAGCGCGGCCAGCTCGAGCACAGTGTCGCCGCGCTGAACGACACGCTGCACGATGCGCAGAGCGAGCGCGGCAAGTTCGAGGCTGCGCTCGAGCGGGGCGGCGAGCTTGCGACGGCTGTCAGCTTCCGCACCGACGATGCGACGCTCAGCGAGGAGAGCACGCAGCAGCTGAAGAAGCTCGCCGGATTTGCGAGCGGCGTCCCGGGAATCAAGGTGCGCGTGAGCGGCTACGCGGATCCGCGGGGCTCGCAGGACTACAACCTGGCGCTCTCGAAGCGGCGTGCGGAGGCGGTGGCCGCGGTCTTCGGCGATGCGGGCATCCCGTCCGATCGCCTCATCGTCGAGGCGCGCGGTGCGCAGGATGCGAAGTGCGCAGCAGGGGATATGGACGGCTACGCGCTCGAGCGGCGCGTCAGTGTGCGACTCGAGGCGACGCACAGCGGTGCGGTCGCGCGCGCGGACTGACGGATTCCTCGCGGGTGCGCACTCGGACGGGCCGGGTGCGCACCTCGAGCCGTGGCTGCGCCGCGCGTGCGCGAGGCTATTTTTGCGGGATTTTCCTGCTCGACGCCACGCTGCAGCTGACGCAGGCAAACGTGAGGTAAATCACACACTTCCGTGCGCCCATCGCGCCCCCGAGGCGACATAAGGGCAACTTGAGGAGACTTGACTCGCAGATCCGCAAGCTCAAACTTCTCCACTGCGTGGTCGGTATGTGAAGGTTATGCCATCTCCCTCATAGCCGTTCTACTGAACAAGGTCGTGTCATGGAGACCGTCACCATCGCATCGTCGGCAGTCCACGGTCCTGGCTTCTCTGAGATCGCGCTGCTCACCCTCTCCGTCATTGTCGTCGGGCTCGTAGCCTGGCAGATCATCGCGCGAACGCGGCATTCCCGCGGTCGTCACGGTTGATCCTGACGGTGAGATAGGCGGGGCGCGAGCCCCGCTCGGGCCCGGCGGTGGGCCCGCGAGAAGCTTGCGCTTGCGAATTAGCCGCGCAGCACCGCCGCGAGCGTTTCAAATATCTGCTGGATCTGGCCACGCTCGATGATGAGCGGCGGCGACAGCGCCAGGATGTCGGCCGTCTGCCGCACCAGCAATCCCCGCTCGAAGCACTTCAAGTACACATCGAACGCGCGCGCGCCCGGCTTGCCGGCGAGCGGCTCGAGCTCGAGTCCGAGGATCAGGCCGTAGTTGCGGATGTCGATGACGTGCGGCAGCCCGCGCAATGCATGGGCGGCATCCTCCCAGTCCTTGGCAAGTGACTTGGCACGCGTGAGCAGCCCCTCGCGGGCGTAGACGTCGAGCGTGGCGAGGCTCGCGGCGCACGCGACGGGATGCGCGGAATAGGTGTAGCCGTGCGGCAGCTCGATGCCGTCGGGGCCCTGCATGAAAGCCTCGTAGATGCCCTTCTTGACGAGGACGGCGCCCATCGGCACGCAGCCGTTGGTCAGGCCCTTGGCGCAGGTGATGATGTCGGGCGTCACGCCGAATTCCTGTGACGCAAATGGCGAGCCGGTGCGGCCGAACCCGGTGATCACCTCGTCGAAGATCAGCAGCAGGCCGTGGCGGTCGCACAGCTCGCGGATGCGCTTGAGATAGCCGACGGGCGGCAGCAGCACGCCGGTCGAGCCTGCGATCGGCTCGATGATCACGGCGGCGATCGTCGCCGCATCGTTGAGCGCCACCAGACGCTCGAGGTCATCGGCAAGCTGCGCCCCGTAGGCCGGCAGGCCGCGGGAGAACGCGTTCCGCGCCAGGTCGTGCGTGTGCGGCAGATGATCGATTCCCGGCACCAGCGCAGCGGACCACATCTTGCGATTGGCGCTGATGCCGCCGACCGAGATTCCGCCGAAGTTGACGCCGCTGTAGCCGCGGGCGCGGCCGATCAGCCGGGTGCGCGCCGCATCACCGCGCACGCGGTGGTAGGCGAGCGCGATCTTGAGCGCCGTGTCGACGGCCTCCGACCCGGAGTTGACGAAGAAGACGTGATCGAGTCCGGCCGGGGCGATCTCCGCCAGGCGGTTGGCGAGCTCGAACGCCGCCGGGTGGCCCATTTGAAAGGGCGGCGCATAGTCGAGCGTCTCGAGCTGACGCGCGACGGCCTGCGCGATCTCGGGCCGGCCGTGACCGGCATTGACGCACCACAAGCCCGCGACGGCATCGAGAATCTGTCGGCCCTCCGGGGTCCAGTAATGCATGCCGGAAGCCCTGCCGAGCAGGCGCGGTTTGGCCTTGAACTGGCGATTGGCCGTGAACGGCATCCAGTAGGATTCCAGCGAGGGCAGGTTCGACATGAGGCGGCTCCAAAAGGGCCGGACATCATAAAGAACGCTGCCGCACATGGCCACTTCTGTGGTGAAATGCACGCCGATGGGACCGGCCGACCGAGCTTGCGGCGTGCGCTTCGGATCGCTCGAGTCGTGGCTCGATGCTCCCGTCGCTTTTGTCGATGTCGAGACGACGGGCGGCAACCCGCGCACGAGCCGGGTGATCGAGATCGGCGTCGTGCTCGCGCGTGGGACCGTGCTCGAGGAGGAGTGGAGCACGCTCGTCAATCCCGGTGGCGCCATTCCGCTCGAGATCCAGCACTTCACCGGCATCACCGAGGAGATGGTGCGCACCGCCCCGTACTTCGAGGAGGTGGCGGCGGAGCTGGCGCGGCGCCTGAGCGGCCGGCTGTTCATCGCCCACAACGTTCGCTTCGACTATGGGTTCCTGCGCCAGGAATTCCGCCGCCTCGGAGGCGCGCTCGACACCCGCATTGCCTGCACGGTCAAGCTGTCGCGCCGCCTGAACCGCGCGGCGAGGAGTCACAGTCTCGATGCGCTCATCGCCCGCTACGGCCTCGAGTGCGCGCGGCGCCATCGCGCGCTGCCGGACGCGCAGGCTCTGTGGCAATTCTGGAACGCGGCGCGTGCACGCCATCCCGCCGAACAGCTCGAGCAGGCGCTGGCGGACATCATCACCTCGAGGTCCGTGCCGGCGCATCTGCCGCCGCAGCTGGCCGACGAGCTGCCCGAAGGCCCCGGCGTGTACCGCTTCCTCGGCGAGCACGATGCACTGCTGTACGTGGGCAAGGCGAACAACATTCGTGCGCGCGTGCTGGCGCACTGGTCCGGCGCCGCGCGCGATGCCAAGGCGCAGCGCCTCTCCGAGCTCACGCGTCGCGTCGACTGGTCCGAGACCGCCGGCGAGCTCGGCGCGCTGCTGCTCGAGGCGCGCCTGGTGCGTGAACACCGGCCGCTATTCAACCGACGCCTGCGGGGCTCGCGGGAGGTATGGACGTGGATCGTCGCCGATGACGGTCAAGCCCCGCTCCTCGCGCCGCTCGATCAGATGCCGCTGTCGTTCGAGCACAGCGACGCCTTCGGGCTCTATCGCAGCGAGAGTGCCGCGCGCCAGGCGCTGTACGCAATCGCCCGCGAGCATGGCCTGTGCCAGAAGGTGCTGGGGCTCGAGAGCGCGGCAGGCGCTTGCTTCGCCTATCAGCTCGGCAGGTGCTCGGGCGCCTGCATCGGAGCCGAGCCGCTGCGACGCCATGCGGTGCGCGTGAAGCTCGCCCTCGCGGCCCAGCGCCTCAAGGACTGGCCGTTCCGAGGTCCCATCGGCGTACGCGAGTGCGGCAGCGTGGTCGAGGTACACGTGCTCGATCGCTGGCGCCACCTCGCAACCTTGGCCGAGGGCGATGCGCTGCCGCGCCACGCCCGCTCGCAGCCCTTCGATCTGGATGTCTACCGGATTCTCGTGCGCCACCTGCGCGCTGGCGCGCGGCTTGAGGTCATCGAGTTGCCTGTCGAGGTGGATGCCGCGTGAGCGCGGGACCTCTGCGGCTGCTGGCGAGTGCCCCTCGAGGACTTGCCGATCTGCTGGCGCGCGAGCTCGAGTCCTGCGGCGCCGCCGCCGTGCGTGAGCGCGCGACCGGTGTTCTCTTCGCAGGCACACTCGAGGCCGCCTACCGCGCGTGCCTGTGGTCGCGCGTCGCAAACCGCGTGCTGCTCGAGATCGGCCGCTTCGAGGCTCCTGATGCCGAGGCGTTCTACCGCGGGGCGCGCGCGCTCGAGTGGGCGGCGCACTTCACCCCCGGCGCCACGCTCGCGTGCGACTTCGGCGGCTCCCACCCACTCATTACTCATACGCACTTCGGCGCCCTGAAGCTCAAGGATGCGATCTGTGATGCGCTGCGCGAGCAGTGCGGATTCCGGCCGGATGTCTCGCGCGAGCGGCCCAGCGTGCGCGTGCACGCGCACGCCCAGGGCACGCAGATCACGCTCTCGATCGATCTGTCGGGCGAAAGCCTGCACCGTCGCGGCTATCGTGGCAGCGCCGGGGCGGCACCGCTCAAGGAGAACGTCGCCGCAGGGATTCTGCTGCGGGCCAACTGGCCGGAGCTCGCGCGCTCGGGGGCACCGTTTCTCGACCCGCTGTGCGGCGCGGGAACGCTGGTCATCGAGGCGGCCCTGATCGCTGCCGATATCGCCCCGGGACTCAAGCGCACGCACTTCGGCTTTCTCGGATGGCGCGGTCACGATCCAGCGCTGTGGGAGCGGCTGCTCGCGGAGGCCGGCGAACGCCGCCGCGCCGCCGCTGCGGTGCGCCCGGCGCTGCGCGGTCTCGACCAGGACGTGCAGGCCATTCGCGCGGCCGTGGCGAGCGCGCGGCGCGCGGAAGTCTCGGATCTGGTGCGCTTCGAGACTGGAGCGCTCGCGAACAGCGCGCCCGAGAGCGACTCGCCCCCGGGGCTGCTGGCGACCAACCCGCCCTACGGTGTGCGCCTCGGCGATCACGCCGCGGCGCGCGCGCTGCATCGCGAGCTGGGCGAGGTGCTGCGCGCACGGTTCATCGGCTGGCGGGCCGCCATCCTCACCGGCGCGCCGGATCTCGGGCTCGAGCTGGGGATTCGTGCGCGCCGTACGCACGTGTTGTGGAACGGCGCCATCGAGTGCCGCCTGCTGCGGCTCGAGGTGCGGCCGGAGGACTTCCGCGAGCTGGCCCACGGGGCGGACGGAGCTGACGCCGGCAACGCCGCCGTCCTCAACGTCGATCCGGGGGTGAGCGACAGCCCCGGTGCAAGGATGTTCGCCAATCGGCTGGGAAAGAATCTCAAACGGCTCGGGGCCTGGGCCCGTGCCGAAGGGATCTCCTGCTACCGGCTCTACGATGCCGACATGCCGGAGTACGCGCTGGCCATCGACCGCTATCGCACGGTGGATCAGGCGCAGGAGTGGCTGTACGTGCAGGAGTACGCCGCTCCAGCCAGCATCGATCCGGCGGCGGTGCGCAAGCGCCGCGCGGAGGCGCTCTCGGTCCTCCCGCGCACGACGGGAGTGCCTCCCGAGCGAGTGCGCGTGCGCCTGCGGCGCCGCACGACACGCGGCGATCAGTACACCAAGCTCGACGATCAGGCGCGCTTTCACGTGGTGGAGGAGGCGGGGCTCAGGTTCCGTGTGAATTTCGAGGACTACCTCGACACCGGACTATTCCTCGATCACCGTCTGACGCGTGCGCGGCTGCGCGCGGCGGCGGGGGGCGGGCGCTTCCTGAATTTGTTCGCGTACACCGGCACGGCGACCGTGTACGCGGCGGCGGGCGGCGCGGTGGCGAGCACCTCCGTCGATCTGTCACGCACCTACCTCGGCTGGGCAAGCCGCAATCTCGCGCTGAACGGATTCGAGCGTGCGCCGCACGAGCTGGTGCAGGCCGACGCGCGGGAATGGCTGCTCGAGGCGGCGCAGCGCGGCTCCCGCTACGAGCTCATCTTCCTCGACCCGCCGACGTTCTCGAACTCCAAGCGCATGCAGGGAGTGCTCGACGTGGGCCGCGACCACGGCATGCTCATCGAGGCCTGTGCGAGGCTGCTTGCTCCGGGCGGCCTCATCGTCTTCTCGACCAATGCGCAGCGCTTCAAGCTCGATGAGGGGCTGCTCGAGCGCCATGCCGTGCGCGACATCTCGCGTGAGACGCTGCCGCGCGACTACGAGCGCAATCCGCGCATTCATCGCTGCTTCGAGGTGCGCCCGCGCAATGCCTGAGTCGCGGCGCTGACTGCCTAGGCCGACAGGCCGAGCGCGAGCGCGCAGGCCGACGTCTCATCGAGCCGCTCGCGGCAGCTCCCGGCGTGCGCGCGCCAGGTCAAACCGAGGTGCTCATCGAGTCGCGCCACGACGGTCGCGCGCACCCGCTCCTCGGCCGGGCGCCGCTGCGCCTGGCCGTGCCTCTCGTGGGCTGCATCGGCGCACACGGCAATGCGGGCCGCGGCCTCGTGGCGCTCCTGCGCGCAGGCGAGCAGCGCCATCGCATCGAGCGCCATGTAGAGCTTGCCCGTGTCGAGCCGCAGCGCGAGCTCGAGCAGCTCGGCCCCCGTCGTGCGGGCCTCGCCGATCTCCCCTGCGATCAGCATCGCGCTGAAGATGAGCGCCAGCAGCTCGATGCGGGTCTCCGCACGGCCCGCGTACTGCAGGCCCTGGGCGAGCGGCCTGCCGAGCTGCAGCGCCGAGGCCGTATCACCGCGCGCGACGTCGAGCTCGACGATATTGACGCTTGCCGCGAGCGCCTGGCGCTCGCTGGTCGTCAGGGCGATGCGCACGCCGCGCTGGTACGCGGCGCGCGCGGCAGCGAACTCCCCCTCGCCCATGAGCAGCGCCCCTTCGGTCAGCGCCCCGTGGGCCAGAAGGCGCGCCGGCCAGGCCGGATCCTCGAGGCTGCGCGCCGCATCGAAGGCGGTGCGCGCCGCGGCGACCTGCGCGCGGGAATTGAACGCGAGCTGCACGAGCGCGTAGTAGCGCGAGCGGGTGTCGTTGCCCGTCGCATGCATCTGGGCGGCGAGCTCGGCCGCATACCGGGCGCGATCGCCCTGGCGCGCCGAGTCGTAGGTCGCGATCGCCTCCCAGAAGCGACCGACACGGCTGCGCGGCAGCGAATCCGACAGCAGGGTGAGCACCTGCTCGTAGCGGGCGCGCCCCTCCGCGAACAGGTCCATCTCCACGAACAGCGGCCAGGCCGAGCCGTACAGCGCAACCCCGAGCGCTGCATCGCTGCGCGTCGCCCAGTCGAGCGCCGCGCGCACGTTATCGAGCTCGGGCCCGTAGCGATGCAACCAGATCGCCTCATCGAGCGACCAGTATTCCTGGTAGGCCAGATCGAGCAGCTCGAGGAGCGTCGCTGCCATGCGGCCGCGCGCGGCTTCGAGCTGCCCGGATGCGGCGAGCCGGCCGCGCGCGTAGTAGCGGGCGGTCTCGAGCAGCGTGTAGCGCGGCGGGTCCGCCCCGATCGCCGTGACGAGGGAGCGGTCGACCAGTCGACCGATCAGGTCGATCGCCTCTGCCGGGTCGATGCTGCCGTCGGCAACGCAGTGCGCGGCGGTCCGCAGTGCGAAGCTGCCTGCGAATACGCCGAGCCGGTCGAAGACCTGCTGCTCGGGGGGCGTCAGCAACCCGTAGCTCCAGTCGAATGCCGTATGCAGCGCGCTGTGGCGCGGATCGGCCGGGTGCCCGGCGTGCTTCAGCAGACGAAACCGGTCATCCAGGCGCTCGGCGAGCGCGCTCAAGCCGAGCGCCGGAACGCGCGCGGCCGCGAGCTCGAGCGCGAGCGGGATTCCATCGAGACGACGGCAGATCTCGGCGACGAGCGCTGCAGTGGCGACGGTCAGCTCGAAGCGCTGATCGGCCGCAGCCGCGCGCTGTGCGAAGAGCGCGACCGCAGGATAGGCCGCCGTGTCGGTCCTGGGAGCGTCCGCGGCGGGCACCGGCAGTGCCGCCAGGCGATAGACGATCTCTCCGGGCACGCCGAGCGGCGCCTGACTCGTCACGAGGACACGCACGCGGCGCGTCTGCGCGATGAGTGCGGTAAGCGGCCGCGCGAGCCCATCGCCGAGATGCTCGACCGAGTCGAGAATCAGCAGCGTGGGCTCGTTCTCGAGCGCCTGGCACAAGGCGGCGAAGCCGTCGCCGCCATCGGCGAGCGGCAGTCCGAGCGCGAGCGCGATTGCCGAGGGCAGGTGGCCGACGTTCTCGAGCGGCGCGACGGCTACCCAGGCGAGCGCGCTGTGCCCGTCGGCTTCGCGGGCCAGGATTTCCTGGGCGAGCCGCGTCTTGCCGACGCCGGCGATGCCGACGATGGTCACCAGACTCGAGCGCGCAAGCGCCTCGCGCACGCCGCGGACCTCATCCTCGCGTCCGACCAGAGGCGTCAGACGCTCAGGCCACGTGCGGCGCGGTACCGCGAGCCGCGCGGGCTCGGGCGTGCGCGCCGGCGGAGCCTGCGCAACGGCCGGCTCGGCGGAGCCGTTGGCCGCCGCAATCGGCAACTCCAGTCGGTAGCCGAAACCCTGCACGGTGCGTATGGCCCCGGCGCCGAGCACGCGTCTCAATGTCGCGATCTGCGCCGGCAGATTGTTCTCATCCACCACGAGGCGCGGCCATACGCGCTCGATCAGCGTCGCCTTGCTCGCGAGCCGCCCCTGATGCTCGACGAGCACCAGCAGCAGATCGAACGCTCGCGCGCCGAGCTCGACGGGCTTGCCCGCTGCGCACAGCAGCCGCTCCGACGGGTACAGCTCGAAGTCTCCGACGCGAATCAGATCCATGCCAACTTCCGTAGGTCTCTCCCCGGGCCGCCTGCAGCGGGTTGCAGCAACATTTCAGAAGAAATTCAGTCGCGGTTCAAGACGCACCGCGGCGGTTGCGAGATCTTGTACGCGTGGGTTGCGTAAGTCATCCGCCACTGCAGATCAAACAACTTGACCGGGAGAACGCCATGAAGAATCCGACCGCATCGTTCAGTGTAGCCGCCATCGCCGTGCTGTGCGCCTCGAGCGCGTGGGCCGGTGACTCCTCCGAGACCCGCGCCGTGCCCGTGCGCTTCGCCGATCTCGACACCGCCTCTGCCGCCGGCGCGGAGGCTCTCTACAACCGCATCGAGAATGCGGCGCAGAGCGTGTGCCACGAGATCCGGCCCGGCCGCAACGTCGGCCTCATCGCCCCGTACGCGCACTGCGTGCGCGAGGCGATCGCCGGGGCGATCAGCCGCGTCGACCTGCCCGCGGTGAGCGCCTACGCGCGCGCCCGGGGCGTGCTCCCGGCGGGGAACGTGGTCGTCGCGAGCAAGTAGGCAGCATCGTAAGCTGTTGAAAAATATCGGTTACTCGGGCCGCGAGGCCCGAGGGCCGGTGTCTTTAAGAATAGTTTCAGATGCAATTCAAGACGTCGCGACCGCACCGCAGGAGACTGCCTCGCGTGTACCGATGCGGCATCCCAACGAGCAGCGAGACCAACGAGGAGACGACCGTGCCGAAGTTCGTAATCGAGCGAGAGATTCCCGGGGCCGGCAAACTGAGCCCTGCCGAGCTGAAGACCATCTCGAGAAAGTCCTGCGGCGTGCTCTCGAGCCTGGGGCCGAGCGTTCAGTGGATCCAGAGCTTCGTGACCGCCGACAAGATCTACTGCATCTATCACGCGACCGATGAGTCGCTCGTGCGCCGCCACGCCGAGCTCGGCGGGTTTCCCGCCAACAAGATCTCTTCGGTCTCGACCATCATCGACCCCTCGACGGCCGAGTGAGCGCGCGCTAGCTCCGAGGGGTCGGGGGCGCGGCTGCCGCCCCTGCGAGGATGCCGCCGTCGATGTGCAGTTCCGCGCCGGTCACATACGCGGATTCGTCGGCGGCGAGATAGACCACGGCGTGCGCCACGTCCTCGGCGCTGCCCATGCGCTGCAGCGGCACCTGGCTTGCGATGGCGCGGATCATGGCCTCGCGAGCCTCGCCCGACCCGAGCAGCGGATCCCACATGGGCGTCAGGATGGCGCCCGGATGGACGGAGTTGCAGCGGATGTTGTAGCCCTGCTGGGCGCAGTAGAGGGCCACGCTCTTGGTGTGATTGCGGACGGCGGCCTTGCTCGATGCATATGCGGGCATCGCTGGAATGCCCACCACGCCGGAGCGCGATGAGATGTTGACGATGCTGCCCGAGCGGTGGCGCCTCATCAGCTGGATGGCGTACTTGCATCCGAGCGCGACGCCATCGAGATTCACCGCGTGCACCTCGCGCCAGCTCGCGAGGTCGAGATGCTCGGGATCGTGCGGTCCGCGGGTCTGGGTCATGCCGCCGATGCCGGCATTGTTCACCAGCACATCGAGCCGTCCGTAGGAGCCTTCGATCATCTGGAAGACGCGCTGCCAGTCGGCCTCGCGCCGGACATCGAGATGCAGATAGCGTGCACGCTCGCCGAGGGCGCGCGTCGCCGCCTCCCCCGCGGAGTCCTCGATGTCCGTGAGGATCACGAGCGCACCCTCGGCGTGGCAGCGCTGCGCGGTTGCGTTGCCGATGCCACTCGCGGCACCGGTGATCAGCGTCACCTTGTCCTGCAGCCTCATCGTGGGTGCTCCGCCGCATTGCTCATAGCAAGTCCTTGAGACGGTAGTACAGCATCGCCAGAACGAGTGCCGGACGGCGCAACGCCGCGCCGCCCGGAAAAGCGCGGTGCGGAATGCGCGCGAACACATCGAAGCGCTCGGCCTCGCCTGCAAGCGCCTCGGCGACGAGCTTGCCCGCCATCGTGGCCAGTGTCACTCCCTGGCCCGAGAACCCCTGCAGGAAATACACGCACGGCGATACTCGCCCGAAGTGCGGCGCGCGGTTGCGGGTGATATCGATGTAACCGCCCCAGGCGTGCGCGACAGGCACCCCGGCGAGCTGCGGAAACACGCCGAGCATCCGCGAGCGCGTGGAGGCGGCGATGCGCGCGGGATCGAAGCCCGAATAGGTGACGCGGCCACCGAAGATCAGCCGCCAGTCTGCGGAGAGACGGAAGTAATCGAGCACCCAGTTCATGTCCGCAACCGCGGCGTTGTTGGTGATGAGCGCCCGCGCGCGTGCCTCGCCGAGCGCTTCGGTGGCGATCACGCAGCTGCCGACCGCCATGATCCGCGCGGCGAGCGTCGGCGCAATGCGCGCGAGGTAGGCGTTGCCGCACAGCACGAGCTGGCGACAGCGCACCTCGCCGGCTCTCGTGCGCACGCGCACCGGCGTGCTGCCCTCGAATGACAGCGCGCGCGTCCCCTCGTACAGACGCGCGCCGAGCCGCTCGGCCGCCGCGGCGAGACCGAGAGTGTAGTTGAGCGGGTGCAGGTGTCCGCCGTTCGCATCGTGCACCCCCGCGATGTACCGCTCGCTCGCGAGCACGGCGCGCAGCGCGGCGCGCTCGAGGAAGCGCGCGCTCCCGTAGGCGTACTTGCCGGTCAGCTCATCGAGCAGCTGGCCGAGCTCGCGCTCCTGTCGCGGGCGGATGGCCACGAGCAGCTGGCCGTCGGCCCAATCGCAGGCAATGCGATGCCGTGCGATGAGGCCGCGCGTGAGCGCGAGTGCCTCGACCGAGACGTCCCAGATCGCGCGCGCGTCGGAGGCGCCGATCAGCTGCTCGAGCGCCGCTTGTCCGCAGGCGACACCGACGTGCGCCTGGCCACCGTTACGGCCCGATGCCCCCCAGCCGATGACGTGCTCCTCGAGCAGCGCCACGGAGTAGCCGCCTTCGGCGAGGTGCAGCGCGACGGAGCAGCCTGCGATGCCGCCGCCGATCACGCACACGTCGCATTCGATCAAGCCAGCGAGCGCTGCGCGCGCAGGGGCGCCGTGCGCGGTGGACGCGTAGTAGGGGCTGACTTGAGCGAGGGCAGTCATGGGTTATGGTCTAATAGGCGTTTCGGTTTAGGCGCCGCGCGCGCCTTTGTCTAGAATAATAGCGACCTCGAGACCTCAGCCGCCTTATGAAGCATCCTCGCCCGCTCATCGGCTTGCCCGCGGATCGCCGCATGATCGGCCAGCATCCGTTCCATGCCGTCGGCGAGAAGTACATCCGCGCGGTGGTCGAGGCCGCGGGCGCGATCGCCGTGCTGATACCGGCGCTCGGTGAGGAGCTGCAGGCGGAGGAGCTGCTCGAGCGGCTTGATGGGATCCTGTTCACCGGCAGCCCCTCGAACGTCGAGCCGCATCACTATCAGGGCAGCCCGAGCGCCGCGGGCACGCTGCACGATCCGCACCGCGACACGACTACGCTCGCGCTCATCCCGCGGGCGATCCAGGCGGGAGTGCCGGTGCTCGGGATCTGTCGCGGATTTCAGGAGATGAACGTGGCCATGGGCGGTACGCTCGTGCAGCGCCTGCACGAGATCCCCGGCAATCTCGATCATCGCGACGATGAGTCACAGCCGCTCGAGGTGCAGTACGCGCCGGCCCACGATGTCACGCTCACGCCCGGCGGCATGCTGCATGCGCTCGCCGGGACGGATCACGTCCGCGTGAACTCGCTGCACTCGCAGGGTGTCGAGCGCCTCGGTCGCGATCTCGTGGTCGAGGCGCGCGCCCCCGACGGGGTGATCGAGGCTTTCCGGGTCGCGCCGGCCCCCCGTTTCGCGGTCGCGGTGCAGTGGCATCCCGAGTGGCAGGTGATGAGCAATTCCTTCTCGCGTGCGCTGTTCGCCGCCTTTGGCGCGGCAAGCCGCGAGCGCGCACAAGTCAGGTGAGTCATGCCCGGTGACATCAAGCAATTCTTCCGCGACCACAGCATCTCCGAAGTCGAGGCGATCATCCCGGACATGGCGGGAATCGCGCGCGGCAAGATCATGCCCGCGGAGAAATTCGCCGTGGACGAGGGCATGCGGCTGCCGGAGAGCATCTTCCTGCAGACGGTGACGGGAGACTATCCGCCGGATACTGGCGATGCGATGAGCCCGGCCGAGATCGACATCGTGCTGAAGGCCGACGTGAAGACGGTGCGACGCGTGCCGTGGGCGGCCGAGCCGACAGCGAGTGTCATTCATGACTGCTTCTACTCCGACGGCCGGCGCGTCACGATGGCGCCGCGGCATGTCCTGCGCAATGTGCTCGAGCTGTATGCGCAGCGCGGCTGGGATCCGGTGGTGGCCCCGGAGCTCGAGTTCTATCTGGTCGAGCCGAACCTCGATGCCGACTACCCCCTGAAGCCGCCCGTGGGTCGCTCGGGCCGCGCCGAGCCGGGCCGCCAGTCCTACAGCATCGCCGCGGTCAACGAGTTCGATCCGCTGTTCGACGACATCTACCAGTTCTGCGAGGACCAGGAGATCGAGATCGACACGCTGATCCACGAGGACGGACCGGCGCAGATGGAGATCAACCTGATTCACGGACCGGCGCTCGACCTCGCCGATCAGGCGTTCCTGTTCAAGCGCACGGCGCGCGAGGCGGCGCTGCGGCACAAGATGTATGCGACGTTCATGGCAAAGCCGCACGCCAAGGAGCCGGGCAGCGCCATGCACATCCACCAGAGCGTGGTCGACCGCAAGTCGCGCAAGAGCGTGTTCTCGAACGCCGACGGCACGCCCTCGCAGCTGTTCTTCTCGCACATCGGGGGGCTGCAGAAGTATCTGCCGGCCGCGATGGCGCTGTTCTGTCCCAACGTGAACTCCTACCGGCGCCTCACGCGCTATCAGAGCGCGCCGATCAACATGCACTGGGGCTACGACAATCGCACGGCGGGCCTGCGCGTACCGACCTCGAATGCCGAGGCACGGCGCGTCGAGAACCGCTGCAGCGGCGCCGACGCCAATCCGTACATCGCCATGGCCGCCTCGCTCGCCTGCGGCTATCTCGGCATGGTCGAGGGCCTGCAGCCCTCCGATCCGATCTCCGGCAGCGCGCACGACCTGCCCTTCGGCCTGCCGCGCACGCTCGATGAGGCGCTGCGCGAGCTGCGCGCCTGCGAGCCGCTCGTGAAGCTGCTCGGCGAGGCGTTCGTCAGCGCCTTCGCCATCGTCAAGGAAGCCGAGTACGAGGTGTTCCTGCAGGTGATCAGCTCCTGGGAGCGCGAGCACCTGCTGCTCAATGTCTGAAGTCCCGACAACCCCGGCAGCTGCGAGCGCGCTGCTGCGCCTCGCCTGCGCGGCCCTGGTGGCGGCCGCGCTCACGGCCGCGTGCGGCGGCAAGCCCGCGCCGCCGGCCGGCACGGCGACGGAGGAGCCGGTCCTCAACCTGTATATCTGGAACGACTACCTGGCTCCTGACACCCTCGCCAACTTCGAGAAGGCGACCGGCATCAAGGTCACGGTCAGCAACTACGGCAGCAACGAGGAGCTCGACAGCAAGCTTGCCCCGGGAAATGCGGGGTTCGACATCGTGGTGCCGTCGGCCTCGTTCTACGAGCGGCAGATTCGCTCGGGCTACTACCTCAAGCTCGACAAGGCGCTGCTGCCGAACCTGAAGAACATCGATCCCGATCTCGAGGCACGGCTCGCGCAGCACGATCCCGGCAACGACTACGCCGTGCTGCACATGTGGGGCACCACGGGCATCGGCTACAACATCGACAAGGTGCGCGCAACGCTTCCGGACGCCCCGCTCGACAGCTGGCGCATGGTGTTCGATCCGCTCATCGCCGCACGCTTCGACAGGTGCGGCATCGCCGTGCTCGACTCGGCGAGCGAGATGTTCAAGATGGTGCTGATCTCGCTGCATCTCGATCCGAACGGCCAGAAGCCCGACGATCTGCGTGCCGCGACCGATGCAATGCTCAAGTTCCGCCCCTATCTGCGCTACGTCGACACTCAGCGCATGGTCTCGGATCTTGCGAACGGGGAGATCTGTCTGGCCGTCGGCTACAGCGGGGATATCCTGCAGGCCCGCGATCGCGCCCGCGAGAATCAGACCGGTCAGCGGATCGGCTACTCGATTCCGAAGGAGGGCACGATCGTCTGGTTCGACAGCTACCTGATCCCGAAGGACGCACCGCACCCGCGCAACGCCCACGCGTTCATCAACTACATGCTGCGCCCCGAGGTGATCGCGGCCGTCAGCAACACGACCAACTATGCCAACGGCAATCTCGCCGCCGGCTCGTTCATGCGTCCGGAAGTGCTGCACGATCCCAACATCTATCCGCCGCCGGAGGTACGCGCGAAGCTCGTGCCCGATCTCGCCGACTCCCAGGAGACGACGCGGCTGCTCACGCGGCTGTGGACGCGCTTCCTGACCGGCAAGTAGCGCATGAGCGTGCGAGCCGAGCCGCCCGGGCACACGTGGCAGGAGCCGCAGGGTGAGCCGTACATCCGTCTGGAGCACGTGTACAAGCGCTTCGACGCCCTTGCGGCGGTCGACGATGTCTCGCTGAGCATCTACCGCGGCGAGATCTTCTGTCTGCTCGGGGCCTCCGGCTGCGGCAAGACCACGCTCCTGCGCATGCTCGCGGGGTTCGATGAGCCCTCGAGCGGCCGGATCTATATCGACGGCGCCGACATGCAGAACGTGCCCCCGTACAGCCGGCCCGTCAACATGATGTTCCAGTCGTATGCGCTGTTCCCGCACATGACCGTCGAGCAGAACGTCGCATTCGGCCTGAAGCAGCAACGCACGCCGCGCGCCGAGATCGCGACGCGCGTCGGCGAGATGCTCGGCATGGTCAGGCTGCAGGGGCTGGAGCGCCGCAAGCCGCACCAGCTCTCCGGCGGCCAGCGTCAGCGCGTGGCGCTCGCGCGCGCGCTGATCCAGCGGCCGAAGCTGCTGCTGCTCGATGAGCCGCTCGGCGCGCTCGACAAAAAACTCAGAGAGCACACTCAGTTTGAGCTCGTTGGTATTCAGCAGCGGCTGGGGGTCACCTTCGTGGTCGTCACGCACGATCAGGAGGAGGCGATGACACTCGCCACGCGGATCGGCGTCATGGATCGCGGGCGCATCATTCAGGTCGGGACACCCCGCGATATCTACGAGTCACCGCGCAGCCGCTACGTGGCCGAGTTCATCGGCAACGTGAACATGTTCGAAGGCGAGGTCACGCGCGCGGCGGCGGGGGAGCTCACGATCGAGTGCCGCGAGCTCGGCCTGGAGCTGCACGCCGCGAGCGCCGCGCCGGCCGCTGCCGGCACACGCGTCTGGGCCGCCGTGCGCCCCGAGAAGATGCAGCTGTCCCTCGAGCGGCCAGCCGACACCGCCAATCTCATCGGCGGCGTGATCGCCGAGATCGCCTACCTCGGCGAGACCTCGACCTACCTGGTGCGGCTCGAGGGCGGCAGGATGCTGCGCGTGACCCAGCCCAATACCCAGCGGGACGGGGAGCCGCGCCTTGCTCGCGACGCGCGGGTGTGGGTGAGCTGGCACGCCGCAGGCTGCATGGTCGTCATCGACTAGGACCCACCTGTGACTCAAGCCCGCAACGAAGCCCCGCGCTGGCTCACCGCCTTGAGCCACAGCGGGCCGTCAGCGCGGCTCACACGGCTGCTGCACCGCTGCGGCATCTGCGGGCGCACGGCGGTGATCGTGCCGCCGCTCCTGTGGCTCACGCTGTTCTTCCTCGTGCCGTTCGTCATCGTGCTGAAGATCAGCTTCGCCGAGCAGCAGCTCGCGGTGCCGCCCTACACCCCGCTCATCGACTGGGCCGGCGGCGGGTCCCCGCACCTGCACCTGCACGTGAGCAGCTATGCGTACCTGCTGGGCGATCCGCTGTACGTGCAGGCATTCCTGTCATCGCTGTGGGTCGCGGCGATCTCGACCGCGCTGTGTCTCGCCATCGGCTACCCCATGGCGTATGCGATCGCGCGCGCCGACCGCAGCTGGCGGAACACGCTGCTGCTTGCGATCGTGCTGCCGTTCTGGACCAGCTTCCTGCTGCGCGTGTACGCCTGGATCGGCTTGCTGCGCAACAACGGTCTCATCAACCAGCTGCTGCTCTCGCTCGGGATCGTCCACGAGCCGCTCGTGATGCTGCAGACCGACTTCGCCATGTACGTGGGCATCGTGTACTCCTATCTGCCGTTCATGATCCTGCCGCTGTATGCGAATCTCGAGAAGCACGATCCGGCGCTCCTCGAGGCGGCCGTCGACCTGGGATGTACCCCGGCACGCGCTTTCCGCCAGGTGACGCTGCCACTGTCGCTACCCGGCATCATCGCCGGCTGCATGCTGGTGTTCATACCGGCGGTCGGAGAGTTCGTCATTCCGCGGCTGCTCGGCGGCACCAACTCCCTGATGATCGGGCGCGTGCTGTGGGATGAGTTCTTCAGTAATCGCGACTGGCCGGTCGCGAGCAGCGTCGCGATCGTGCTGCTCGCCGTGCTGGTCGCACCGATGGTGATTCTGCAGCGCTATCTGGGGCGCGACGGGGCACCTGGCGCGGCGACCGCCACGATGCATGGCCGGCCGCAGCCTGGGGCGCCGCAGCCGCTGCCATGAGCCGTCGCCGTCCGCTGTTCCTGCCGAGCGCGCTCACTGCCGGGCTCGTGTTCCTGTACGCGCCCATCGTCTCGATGATCGTCTACTCCTTCAATGCCTCGCGCCTGGTGACGGTATGGGGCGGGTTCTCGGCCAAGTGGTATCACGAGCTCGCCGGCGACCGGCAGATGCTCCAAGCCGCCTGGCTCAGCCTGCGCATCGCGCTCGCCACGGCGAGCGGCGCCGTGCTGCTCGGCATTCTGGCGGCGCTCGCACTGGTGCGCTTCGGGCGCTTCCGCGGCCGCACCCTGCTGTCGGGCATGGTGACCGCGCCGCTCGTCATGCCCGAGGTGATCACCGGCTTGTCGCTGCTGCTGCTGTTCGTCGCCGTCGAGGGCGTGCCGTTCATGCCCTCGAGCCGTGGCTTCGCCACCATCGTCATCGCGCACGTGACGCTGACGCTGTCTTACGTGACAATCGTGATCCAGTCGCGGCTTGCCACGATGGATGAGTCGCTCGAGGAGGCCGCCTTGGATCTCGGCGCACGGCCAGCGAAGGTGTTCGTAGCGATCACACTGCCGCTCATAGCCCCGGCCGTGGCCTCCGGCTGGCTGCTCGCCTTCACGCTGTCGCTGGATGATCTGGTGATCGCGAGCTTCACGGCGGGACCCTCCACGAACACGCTGCCCATGATGATCTTCTCCAAGGTGCGCCTCGGCGTGACGCCCGAGATCAACGCCCTCGCCACCATCATGGTGGCGATCGTCACGGTGTTCGTCGCGATCGCGGGCGTGCTGATGTCGCGCCAGGAGCGGGCGCGGCAGCGCGACCTGCGGCTTGCGGCGGCGAACCCCTAGAGTGCGCCCATGACGCAAACGGCTCTCGGCATCGATGTCGGCGGCTCGTCCATCAAGGCGGGCGTGGTGGCGCTCGCGACCGGGACGATCGAGGGCGAGATCATCAGTGCGCCGACGCCCCAGCCCGCCTCACCCGAGCAGGTGATGGCGACGATCAAGGCGCTCGCCGCGCGCCTGCCCGCGAGCGGGCCCGTTGGCCTTGCGTTTCCGAGCGTGGTGAAGCGCGGCGTGGCCCGCACGGCCGCGCACGTCGATCCGCGCTGGATCGGCACCGATGGCGCGGCGCTCGCCATGCGCACCCTCGGACGCCCGACGGTCTTTCTCAACGACGCTGATGCCGCTGGACTTGCGGAGATGACCTGGGGAGCGGGGCGCGCGACCCCGGGCACGGTCATCATGCTCACCTTCGGAACCGGCATCGGCACGGCGGTATTCCTGGACGGCAAGCTTCTCCCCAATACCGAGCTCGGCCACATCGAGCTGCGGGGTCTTGATGCCGAGGAATGGGCTTCGGCCCGCATCCGCACGCTCGAGCGGCTCGACTTCAATGCCTGGATCGCGCGCGTCAACGTGTACCTGGCGCGGCTGCACGCGCTGCTGTGGCCGGACGTGTTCATCCTGGGCGGTGCCGTGAGCGAGCACTTCGCGGAATTCGGCGCGCTGCTGCGCTCGCCCGCCGAGATCCGGCCGGCGCAGTTCGCAGGTCAAGCCGGGGTGCTGGGCGCGGCGCTGGCCGCGGCGACCCTGCTGGCACCGGGCCGCGCGTGACCCCTCTCAAGAGCAAGCTGCCGGATGTCGGCACGACGATCTTCACCGTGATGTCGCGCCGCGCCCGGGAGCTCGGCGCGATCAACATCGGGCAGGGATTCCCGGATTATGAGATCGATCCACTGCTCGGCGAGCTGGTGGGGCAGGCCATCGCGGCCGGCCACAACCAATACGCGCCGATGGAGGGCGCCGTCGAGCTGCGCCAGGCGATCGCCGCCAAGCTCGCGGACTCCTACGGCACCGCCGTGGATCCCGAGACGGAGGTCACGGTGTGCCTGGGGGCCACCGAGGCCATCTACTCGGCGGTGCAGGCGATCGTCGCGCCGGGCGATGAGGTCATCGTGTTCGACCCCGCGTACGACTCCTACGAGCCTGCCGTGCGCCTGGCCGGCGGGCGCTGCGTGCGGCTGCCACTGCTGCCACCGTCGTTCCGCTACGACTGGGACCGCGTGCGCGCACACCTGAGCGAGCGCACGCGCCTCATCATCATCAACTCCCCGCACAACCCGACTTGCACGGCGGCGACACGCGCGGACCTCGATGCTCTGGCCGACTGCCTCCGCACACGCGACATTCTCGTCCTCTCGGACGAGGTGTACGAGCACGTGCTCTTTGATGGACGCGCCCACGCCTCGATCCTCACGCACCCGGAGCTCAGAGCCCGGGGCTTCGCGGTGTTCTCGTTCGGCAAGACGCTGCACGCCACGGGGTGGCGCGTGGGCTACTGCGTCGCTGTGCCCGAGCTGACGCGCGAGCTGCGCAAGGTGCACCAGTTCAACACCTTCAGCATCGCCAACCCCCTGCAGCATGCGATTGCCGCCTACCTCGCGCGCAAGCCTGCTGTCTGGCGCGGCCTGGGCGAGTTCTTTCAGGCGAAGCGCGATCGCCTGCGGGCCGCGCTGGCGGGTACCGCCTTCGAGCTGCCACCGGCGGAGGGAACCTTCTTCCAACTGGTGGATTTCAGTCGCATCTCGAGCGAGGGCGATCTCGCCTTCGCGGAGGCGCTGCTCACGCAGGCGGGCGTCGCCACGATTCCGCTGACACCCTTCTACGAGCGCCCGCCGGCGCTGCCGTTCGTGCGCGTGTGCATTGCCAAGCGCGATGCGACGCTCGATCAGGCGAGCGCGCGGCTGCGCGCGTTCGCGCAGGCCCGCGAGCGCTGAAGGAGCGGTCATGAAGAAGCCGACGCGGGTCAATCACCCTCCGGAGGTTGCGCTGCCGAGCGACAACCGGCCGGTCGTTGCGCCCATCTATCAGTCCGTGAAATTCGAGTTCGACGATCTCGAGACGACGCTCCAGTACCTGCGCGGCGAGCGCCCCGGCTTCTTCTACTCGCGCGCCTCCAATCCGACCACCCGGCAGCTGGAGCTGCTGCTCGCCGAGCTGCAGGGTCGCGATGACTGTCTCACGACTGCCTCGGGCGTGGGCGCGATGGCGCAGACGCTGCTCGCCCTCACCAAGGCGGGCGATCACGTGCTGTGCTTCGTCGAGACCTACAACCCGACGCGCTATCTGATCCGCCGCGTGCTTGGGCGTTTCGGCGTCACGCATACGATGCTGTCGGTCGAGGATCTCGCCGGCATGGAGCGCAGCCTCGCCGCACAGCCGACGCGCCTGATCGTGTTCGAGAGCCCGACCAATCCGGTGACCAAGATCGCCGATATCACCGCCATTGCGCGGCTCGCCCGGACGCATGGCGCGCTTACGGTCCTGGACAATACCTTCGCCGGGCTGCACCAGCACGGCGAGTTCGACGTGGATGTCTTCGTTCACAGCCTGACCAAGTACGCCTCCGGGGCGGGGGATGTGCTGGCCGGGGCGGTCATCGCGCGTGGCGAGTTGATCCGCGGCATGCGCACCGATTTCGGCACTCTGGGTGGCGTGCTCGATCCGCACGCCGCCTTCCTGGTGCAGCGCGGACTGAAGACCTATTTCGTCCGCTACCGGGCGCAATCGGCGAGCGCAACCCAGATCGCGAGGCTGCTCGCCGAGCAGCCCGGGGTAGCGCGGGTTCACTACCCAGGTCTCGCGGCACACCCGCAGCACGCGCTCGCCGCGGCTCAAATGAAGGATTTCGGCACGATCGTGACCTTCGATCTGAAGGCGGGCCCGGCGGCGGCCGCGCGCTTCGTCGACGCCCTGAAGCTGTTCGCCCTGACTCCGAGCCTCGGCTCCACGGAGTCGCTGGTGGTTGCCCCGCAGATGATGAGCGGCCGCGATCTGTCGCCGGATCAGCAGCGGATTTCGGCGATTACCGAGGGCACGGTCCGGCTGTCGATCGGTCTGGAGGACATCGAGGATCTCATCGAGGATGTGACGCAGGCGCTCGCCGCGGCCTCAGCGGCGTAGCAGCCAGGCGATGAGCGACACGATCACACTGACGAGCAGCATCGTCGTGATCGGGAAGAAGAACTTGAACCCCGGCCGATCGATGACCACATCGCCCGGCAGATGAAACAGCGGCAGGCGCTTCAGCCACGGCCAGGCGAGGCCGGCCAGGATCAGCACACTGCCGAGAAGGATGAGTATCCGGTTCATGGCTTCTCTAGAATGCCATCATGACCGCGACGCTCACCAGCACCCCCGCGGCAGATGGCTTCTGGATGCCGGCCGAGTTCGAGCCGCACGCCGGCTGCTGGATGCTCTGGCCCGAGCGGCCCGACAACTGGCGCGAGGCGGCGCGTCCCGCCCAGCGGGCATTCACGGCCGTTGCCACCGCCATCGCCCGCTTCGAGCCGGTCAGCATCGGAGTCTCGACGGCCCACTACGAGAGCGCACGTGCACTGCTGCCACCGCAGGTGCGCGTCATCGAGCTGGCGCACGATGACTGCTGGATGCGCGATGTGGGGCCCAGCTTCGTGGTCGACCGGCATGGCGAGGTGCGCGGTGTGGATTGGCGCTTCAATGCCTGGGGTGGCTTGAACGGCGGCCTCTACTTCCCGTGGGACGAGGACGATCGCGTGGCGCGCAAGGTCCTCGAGATCGAAGGCGACGCGCGCTACCGCGCACCGCTGATCAACGAAGGCGGCGCCGTGCACGTCGACGGCGAGGGCACGGCGCTGGTCACTGAGGAGTGCCTCCTCAATCCGAACCGCAACCCCCGGCTGCGACGGCCGCAGATCGAGGCTCGGCTGCGCGAGTATCTCGGCGTGAGCACGATCGTGTGGCTGGGAAAGGGCGTCTGCAACGACGAAACCGACGGCCACGTCGACAACCTCGCCTGTTTCGTGCGGCCAGGGGAGGTGTGTCTCACCTGGACGGATGATCCCCGTGATCCCCAGTACGCGATCTCGCACGATGCGCTCGAGCGGCTCGCGGCGGCGCGCGATGCGCGAGGCCGGCGGTTCAAGGTGCACAAGCTCCCGCAGCCCGGGCCCTTGACACTCAGCGCGCGCGAGGCGCGGGGGATCGTGCCGCGCGAGGGTACCAAGCCGCGGCGCGCGGGCGAGCGGCTCGCCGCGAGCTACGTCAATTTCTATCTGGCCAACGGCGCGGTGGTGTTCCCACAGCTCGACAGGCGCATGGACCGGGCGGCCGCAGCACGTTTGAAGCGGATGTTCCCGGGGAGGCGCGTCGTCGGAGTGGCGGGACGGGAGATCCTGCTGGGGGGCGGCAACATCCATTGCATCACCCAGCAAGTCCCCGTTCGTGGGGTGCGGCGGCGACCGCCTGCCAAACGGACGCCGTCGTGACCGGGAGACCTGTCGGCGTTGGCCGACAATCGTCCGCCCATGAGTTATCCCGTCGGAGCGAGACCTGAGCCGGAAGTCGGCATTTGAGGCAGCGAGGCGGACATTGAGCGGAGATCGCTCGTCCGGGCGACGCCCAGGGGTGTCGCATCCCTGGGCTGTCCCCACCTGGCGTAAGCGCCATGACAGGTGATTCCGGGCCCACGACGCCGGCCTGTGCCGCCGTCCTTTCGCCGTCCCACTCTTCGCGCGCGC
>Ga0335081_10003559_pt1 | contig 24513 bp, 19 predicted proteins | sample Lox_Sample_35_FD_206713 | JGI IMG/M metagenome (GOLD analysis project Ga0335081, IMG submission 206713) | Soil microbial communities from Loxahatchee National Wildlife Refuge, Florida, United States - Lox_Sample_3.5 | ecosystem: Environmental > Terrestrial > Soil > Wetlands | place: USA...
GAGTGTGGTGGGCTTCAAAGCCAGTATCTCCGCTGCGCCGCCTTGGCCACGTATCCTCCACCCAGTACGCTCAAGCACTCGATGGATATGATTTCTCTCTTCTTCTTCCGCAGTGCCCCCGAAAACATCCGGCAGAGGAATTGGGACGGGCAGTGTTTGGCTTCGCTCTTTCGTGCGGCCAGATGTGAGACCGAGGGTGGCGTTCTTCCGCGCAGCGATCATCTTCCCGGTCGTCTATGCGTTCGCAGTACACCTCGTTCTTCATGAGTCCCAGCCGGCGCCGTTTTACTCAGTCATGGTGTCAGTGCGGGCTTGCGCCATGGTCTGCCTCATTTATGATGTCTATTTCACGGCTAAGAGCCTACCATTAGCCCAGACAGGCGAGCCGAAGTTCGTCGCTTCCTAATTACGCGGCAACATTTCTTCTTCTATCGTTTTTTTCCGTCGGTGTCGAGATTATCCAATCGCAGATTCACGATCAAGAAACAATGAAAATCGCCCTCAGAGACCGAGGCGCTGCGGAACGGGAAAGGAACACCACGTCCGGCGAAAGGCTATCCCACCGCGAGATCTTGGCGAGTATTTAGGGCAGTCCGCGCGACGGTGTTGCTACCTGCGGTTGTATCGGCGGCACCGGACGAGCAGAGGACCTTCGCCGCCCTGCACAGGAACGATCTCCACTCGAATTTGATAGGAATGGGGCCGACCTCGGACTAGGCCCCGTTTAAGATCGGCAACGAAACGCCGCTCGGTGTGGGGTGAGCTTGAAATATCGCGAGATGCTTTGGGATCGGGTTCTGTGTCTCCGCCAGCTCTCTTGGGGGAGTCCTCGTGGAGTCTCCGATATATCGTAGGAACTCCGACGATTCGAGCAGATATCGCGTTCCACCTGGAAATTTAGCGTGCGTTCGAGGTCCCAAATTTCTCATTCAATGCGCGTTACTTGAGCATGCCTTGCGCAGGTGCTTTGGCTTAATGCGTGCATGACGGCGTGGGGGTCGATTCACCCGCTAGGCGAGCGTGTTGGGATGTAGAACGATTTCGAGAGTCAGCCGATAGAGGAGGGTTCATGTCCGAATTGACGCCGAATTCGCTACCCACTATTCCCACGCGACCATTCCGAATAGATGTACCCTTGCACGAACTTTTGCAAACGTCCGCGCCTGAGGCGTCGCGGCCCGCAGATCGTGAGCTTCAGTCACTGCCGGAGCCGGTTTTCCCACAACATCCAGAGCTCATTCATGACTTAACGGAAGAGGAAATCGCGGAACATCAGGCCGTGGTTGACAGCGGAAAGAGGCGGTGGCCCACCTCACTCATTCTCGACAACATGCGTGGCTGGATGTTTCCGTATTTCAAGTCACGCATTCTACCGGGGGATTTTCAGCCGATTATTTCCTATCTATTTACCGAATGGAAATGTAATCTCGATTGCCACTATTGCTGGTCTTACGACAACCGCGTGAAGGGCATGACGGAAGACACAGCCCGAAGAGCCATCGACTGGCTCCATTCGACGCCGTGCCGGGTCCTGGCACCCACCGGCGGAGAACCCCTACTACGGCCTGATTTCGTGCATAAGGTGGTCTATTATGCCGCCAAGAAGGACTTCTGGGTTTATCTCGCCACGAACGCCAGGCTCCTTCGCCCTGCCGTCACTGACCGCCTGGCAGACGCGGGCATTGCCACCATCAACTTTGCGGTGGACTGCGTTCACGAAAAGCCGGGACTGCCGAAAGCATTTGAACACGTCCGTTCAAACTTTGAATATCTTGTGAAGCACCAATATCGGTACGGTTATACCGTTTTCTTCAATACGAATATCTGCCGGACCAACATTGACGACGTTAAGCAGCTCGTTGAAATCGCCCACGACAATGGGATTTCGCTGACATTTCACGTCAACGAAGCTCCTATGATGGAGCAAACTCACTTCCAGCACCTCCATGAAAACGACACCTACATCCGGCCCGAGGACTTTCCCGTCGTCGATGAGCTCCTTGACTGGCTTATCGAAAGGCAGCGGCAGGGCTATAAGATGGTGGATTCGATCACGCGGCTCCAAAACATGAAAGGCTTTATGCGCGGAGTGGGCGAACACTGGGGCTGCCGCGCCGGCCAGAACTGGCTCATCATTCGCACCGACGGAACTGTGGCGCCGTGCTTTCCGATGTACAACGCAAGATATGACTGGGGAACGGTTGGGAATCACAAATTTAATGTGCAGCAACTAAACCAAATGAAACAGGGCTGTGAGCCGCATTGCTTTTCGACGCTTGGGTACAACGTGGCTTACTGCTACAGCGTGGCCCGGGTAATGCGCTGGCTTTGGAAGCAAGCGAAGCACGGCTTTCAGGGAGTGACTGGCAGTTTTGAATGAGGGTGATTCGACCCGCGCGCTTTGCGATGCTGATCAAGGTGCCGACTAAAGATACAGAAGTTGTCGTTACGGCCTTGAGCCAGCACGTCTGCAGACTTCCCGCTACTCTACGACGCTCATTGATGTAGGATCGCGGATTGGAGATGGCCAAACACAAGGACTTCACGGCAGCGACAGATGTGAAAGTCTATTTCTGCGATCCACAAAGTCCCTCACAACGGGACACAAACGAAAACACGAATCTCTGCCCCTACGACAATACTTCCCGCGAGACACCGACCTGTTTGGCTATTCGCAAGCGCAACTCGACCAGGTCGCGCTGCCCTTGAATCAACGACCGAGAGAGACCTAGGATTCCAAACCCCAGCGAGTAAACTTCAGGCAAGTGTTGCATCGACCGTCTGAGGCGGCAGCGTTAACCGGCCATCTCTGTGTCGGCTGTGTCCAGGTTTTTTGAACACGACTTCTCCCTTCACTTCGCACGGTGCTCTTGGTGCGCGGCAGAGAGATGTATGCTCCAGCCCGGTCAAGTCACAGGAAGAGATCGAAGCCAGGTTCAAACGAGGTCTCTTTGATGTCTGCGGATTTGGGGTATAGGGGGACTTCTGAGCTGTCCTCCTGGTGACGCGCTGCAAACCTATCATGGTCAAGAACTGTGCACTCCGCCAATCTGTACGAGCTTCTCGCGTACCTTCGCAGTGGTACAAAGAATTGGTTTACAACTGCACCGCATCCTTCAGATACCTATCAAACTTTCTTGAGCTTGAAGTGATTTTCGGCTTGCACGAAGTCAGGCGAGTACAATGGGCTGTTCGCGTCGGTGGCTGGGCGGCGATTCGATAAGATCGTGATTCGCTCTCACCGCACAGCGGGAGACACGGTCGGAGAGATTTCTCAGACTTCGACCAGCACGAGGGACATGTCGTCGGCGGGCGGCCCTTCGCCCCAGGCGGCGACGCGGTCGAGAATGCCCTGCTTCATCTGCTGGAATGGCAGGAGCGCGGTTTCGCGGACGAATTTTTCAACGCCCTCAATGCCGAGAATGTCACCATTGGAATTGAAGACGTCGGTGATGCCGTCGGTGTAAAGCACGATGCGGTCGCCCGGCTGCAAGTCCACGTCGAGCGTGGCTTGCGCGTCCACGGCGTCCGGCAGTGTACCGAGAACCATGCTGCGTGATTCGAGCAGGCGCGGCTCTTCGCCGGGCTGCACGATCATCGCGGGCGGATGTCCCGCCCCGGCGAACACCATGCGCCGACCGCTGCGGTCCACGCGCGCGGCCGCCAGCGTGAAAAAGAAAACCGCGCTGCCGATGCTCTTCATCACAAGACTGTTCAATTGCCGCAGCATGTCGCCCAGCGGGGCGCCATTCTTCAATTGCGTGATCGTCTCGCTGTAGATGCGGTTGGCCACCAGCGCCGAGCCAATGCCGTGACCGGAAACGTCGCAGACCAGAAGATTCAGGTGCTCTTCGTCGAGCGGGCTGACCAGTCCAAAATCGCCACCAATCGTGCGCACGGGATGGAAGTACGCTTCCACTTGGATGCCGCCCCAAACGATGGACTCCGGTGCCAGGCTTTGCTGCACGCACACCGCCAGTGCCAAATCTTCCTCAATTTCTTTGTGGCGTTCCTCAAGCTGCGTGTTCGCGGCGCGGAGCTGGGCTTCGACGCTTTTCTGCACAGAGATATCGGTGTATGTGATTATGGCGAACTGTCGGCCGTCGGGATCTTTCAGCACGCGCGCACTGGTGATCACCGGCAGCCGCCCGCCATTCTTGCGTGGAAGGAAAAATTCCTCACGGGTCCGTCCGATCGCGCGAATCTTGATGCGGCGCTCTTCAATGATGGCGTAGTCCTTCGGCGAGTAAAACAGTTTGGCGGCATTGACGCCGACGATCTCGTCGCGCGGGATCTCGGTCATCTCCTCAAATACGGAATTGGCGAACACGATCCGCCAGCAATCGTCCGTAATGAGCACGCCTTCATTGAGCGTCTCGAGAATCGCGTCCATTTGTCCAAACCATTCCGGCTTTTCAATTTCCAAGGAAAGGCTCTTTCTCGCTGCGCGTTTTTGCTGCCACCTAACATGCATTCGACCTTCAACGACAGATCATGATTCCTTCTCCTGCCTCCCCTTTCGGTTGCAAGGGGAGGCAGCGCGCTCCGCCAACTTCTCGATGGAGTTTCCTCCACCATCGGGTAACTCGGGCTAGCCTGAATGCAACTTGGTGGCAGCGGCTGAGTTGCTTCACGCAGTTTCCATTACCGGTGGCAATTCACACGCCAAAGCAACTACCTCTTGGCCGCTTCAAACTCACTGAAAGTGCAGCTATTGCGGGGCGTCCTCAATCTTGATCGGCACGGACACACCTGACATTTCGGAGCCCCTCTGAAATGTCGTAGTAGGAGGGTTTGTCAGTCAAGAGAGATGCTCGCGGATCCGAATGCCGAAACAGACTTGTAGATTGGTTCTGGGGATTTCCATTTTCCACTCGAGGGCGAGGAGTCAGCGATCCTCCATGTATTCTGGCCTGGAAGTCAAAATCATCAACTCGGCCGTTAAACGGCTCGGTCCTTTTGACGACCTTCCAGTAGCGGGCCTATGACATTTCGGAGCGACTATTTCTGGCGATTCCGAGTTTCTTCATCCGAGACTCGAGTGTGGTGGGCTTCAAAGCCAGTATCTCCGCTGCGCCGCCTTGGCCACGTATCCTCCACCCAGTACGCTCAAGCACTCGATGGATATGATTTCTCTCTTCTTCTTCCGCAGTGCCCCCGAAAACAGAAGGAGGGCGGGTGGCTGCCGGCACCTCAGCTTCGAACATAGGTCCCACATTCGTGATCATGTGACGTTCGATCACGTTTCGCAGTTCCCGCACGTTGCCGGGCCAAGAGTAGTTCTGAAACGCAGTCATCGTCGATGCACGTACGGATTCTACTTCTCGGCCCATCCGGCTCCCGAGGTCTCTCAAGAAGTGCCAGGTGAGCATCGGAATGTCTTCCTTGCGCTCTCGCAGCGGAGGTATCCGGATAGGAAATACGTTCAGACGGTAGTACAAGTCCTCTCGAAACTTGCCCTCGCGCACTGCTGCCTCAAGGTCGCGGCTCGTGGCCGCAATCACGCGCACGTCCACGCGAATGGTTCTCGAGCTCCCCAGTCTTTCGAATTCGCCTTCCTGGAGAACCCGCAGTAACTTCGCCTGCAGTTCAAGCGGCAGCTCCCCGATCTCGTCCAGAAAGATCGTGGATTCATTAGCCAACTCGAACCGTCCCATCTCGCGGGTGAGAGCGCCGGTGTAAGCCCCTTTTTCCCTGCCGAACAGTTCGTTCTCGACCAGCGACGCCGGGAGCGCCGCGCAGTTGACTTTGACCATCAAGCGATCTTTGCGTTTGCTGCTTCGGTGGATGGCTCTGGCGATCAGCTCTTTGCCAGTCCCGGTTTCTCCCAAAAGAAGTACGGCAGAGTTCGTGGGAGCTACTTGTTCGGCTAGCATCAGCACCCGACGAATCGCGTCGGTCTTACCAACAACTTCCTGATGGTTACGTTCGACGATGATTTCCTTTTGCAGGTAGCGGTTCTCGTGTTCCAACTGCTCTTTCAATTTCTCAATTCGCTCGTTGGCCTCCCGCAAGTGCTCGTTGGCTTCAATCAGAGACTGCTCTGACTGCTTCCGGTCCGTGATATCGATGCATGACCCCACATAGCCACGAAACGTGCCGTCCGCCTCAAAATTCGGCACCCCGCGGTCCACAATCCAGCGATATTCTCCGTCATGCCGTCGAAGCCGGTATTCCATTTCGAACTGTTCTCGCGCGTCGAATGCTGCTGAGTAAGTTTCCACGCAACGGTCTAAGTCGTCAGGATGAACCCCGGAAGTCCATCCCTCTCCCATCTCTTCCTCCGTCGTCCGTCCTGTGAACGCGAGCCAACCGGCATTGAAGAAAGTGCACCTTTTGTCTGCTCCGGACATCCAGATCAACACGGGAGCGGAATTTGCAACCGTGCGAAACAGTCGTTCCTTGTTGCGTACGACCTCCAATGCCTGCAACTGATCTGTGATATCCGTGATAGCGACAAGGACCGTTGAACCCGCATCCGTGTGAATCGGGTTCAGCCCAACTTCGACCCGAAATTCGCTTCCGTCTTTCCGGACACCATAAAGGACTCGACCGGCACCCATAGGCCTGGACGACGGATTAGCGGTGAACTCGGCGCGGTGCACCGAATGAGCTTCCAGGAAGCGTTTGGGCACGAGCATATCGACCGACTGTCCTATGAGTTCTTCGTGCCTGTAGCCGAAGATTTTTTCTACTTGTGCATTCGTCATGACGATCTTCCCGTTGAGATCCGTCATGATCATCGCACTTGGCGAAGACTCCACGGCAAGTCGAAATCGCTCGTCCGCGAGTTTTCGCTCAGTTATGTCGAGGACGACTCCCGACAAACGCGCGAACTTTCCGGAAGCGTCAGCGGCGCTGCGCCCGCGGGTGGACACCCATCGTACGGTGCCGTTGGGGTGGACAACACGATATTCCAACCGGAATTCCATCGGCAGCAGTGCGGCGGCTGCGATCGAACTTTCGACCTTCGCGCGATCGTCCGGATGCACTGCATTGAGGAAACCCTCATAAGTCAAAGGTGTGCCCTGGGGTCGTCCAAAGAGGGTATTAGCTCTTTCTGACGCCCAGAGATTGTCTTGGGCCGGGTTCCAGGTCCAGAAGCCCACTCCTGCCGACTCAACCGCCATTTCCATCCGGTGCCCGCTTGAGAGAAGCTCCTCGGCGGAGTTTTTACGTGCGAGTGCGTTGGCGAATAAGTCGGCGATTAGGCGCAGCCGAGCTACCAAAAACTCTGGCCATTCACGTTCGTTGCGTAGGGATCCGAAGGCCAAGGCGCCGAATACTTTTCCCCCGACCTCGAGCGGAAAGGTGACATTCGATTTCTGGCCCAAACGTGCAAGGGTTTCCTTGTCTTTTGCGGCTTCCTCTGGAAGGTCGGATATGCGTGTGAAAATCACGGCTTCCCTACCGAGAATCTTGCGCGTCATCCAAGGCAGTTCTCGAAGGTTGACTCCGAGAGCCGACGCAAAGCCCGCCGCAGCCCACGAGTGGGTTACAACGAGCGTCTTGGCCTCTTCGTCCCATTGTGCCAGGGTGCTGCGATCGAACCCTAAGGTCGCGCAAACGAAGTGCTGCGCTGATTCGATCTCATGATCCAATCGCGTGGCATCGAGATCGATGAACCGCTTCGAAAGCGTGACCATAAGGTTCTCGAACCACGCGCCTTGGTCTACGTAAACATCAGGTCGTCGCGCCGTCGTGGCCATGACTTGCTCCATATCGCTCAATTCCCAAAGAAATCGGTGCGAAAATCGGGTCCGCGAGCGGGGCCTAACTTCTCTTAATTACTCGTACTTGATACTGTAACGGGGTTCTTGAAGCTGTGACATGTATCACACATGCCTCTAGCGCTCGTACTCGAGAGTGTACCGAAGATTTTCAGTCGGGGTAATGCCTAATCGTGCAGGACGGCACTCATGAGCGAGTTGTGGACTTGGATTCCGCCGTTGTATTCGATGAATCCCAGTTTTCTGAATTTGGTCATAAAGAAATTCACCCGCTCCCGGGACACTCCTAGCATCTTCGCCAGAGTCTCTTGAGTTATGTTTGGGACGATTACTTCGTGTTTACCTCCGACATCGTAACGAGCTAGAAGCAAAAGAGTTCGTGCCAGGCGCTTCTCCGTGGAATTGAAGAGCTGATCCACCAAGTCTCCTTCGATGCGCAAGTTTCGTGAGAGGAGATAGGCTATGAAGCGGCCGGCAAGGGCAGGTTCTTGTCGCAGAGCGCGCTGCATCGTATTTTTCCCGATCTTAAGCACCGAGGTAGACTCCATCGACGTGGCCGTAGCCAGATGTACCTTTTGACCGGTCAGGCAAGACTCGGCAAGGAAGTCACGCTGGCCTAGGATCGCCACGATGACCTCTCTGCCCTGATTCGAAATGATTGAAAGCTTCACCCTGCCTTTCTGGATGTAGAAAACGGCGTCGCACCTGTCGCCTTGCAAGAAGATCGCCTCGTTCGTTTTGTAGTGCAAAGCGTTTCCCGCCGGTCCGGGCGTCGAAAGAAAGACTTCTGGATCGAAACGGCGGGTACTCGTGGGTTTCTTCAAGAGGTTCAGCCGCGCGCCCATGAATCTCCCTCGGCGTTTTTCCCTTGATATCGCAGGGTCCAAATTCTGTCAAGCACCTGCAATCGGGGGAAGCCTCGGAACCGGAGTAAACTCGGCTCGCGGCTAGGGCGAAGCGACCAGGCTGGCGATAGTCCGAAATTTCGGAGGTACTCCGACATCTCGGACGTCGCGCCCCCCTAGACGCTTGGGCAATCACTCTAATGACCCGATAAATCAATGCTTTTCATGTGCGCATACCCCTCCGCGTTGGAGTGCAAACTGCTGTCCTATTCTCACAGAAATGGTGGCGGATCCGGTCTAGCTGACCCTAGCTGTACCGTGACGCCGGAGCCCAGAATGCGCCCACTGACACAAGGCTGGGATCAAAAGCGAATGGTTGGAGCACTCTCGGCGGGTCGTTTGGCTCTCCGGTCGTGGCGCCAGGCTTGTGTAGCGAGACCCCTAACCTCCCCTCATGTACCTCTGGCGCCACCGTCACCGTTTGATTTCGATCTCTCGGGAACCAAGAGCCAGCCGATTGTCAGACGGACGGGATTTGATCAGTACCTCATCAAGAAACTGGTTGCTGGTCTCCGAAGGGGTCGGGAGACGACTACTGCGATCATTTCTTATCCCTGCGCTGTCCGCGTTCTTTTGGTCCTGGCTGCCCTCGCGTGCATTTGCTCACCGGCCCGGGCGCAACGGCACGACGTCGTCGTCATGAAGAACGGTGACCGTTTCACAGGGGAGGTCAAGAGTCTGCAAAACGGATTGCTATACGTGAAGGTGGATTATGTGTCTAGCAATGTCGGGCTGGACTGGAGTCAAGTGCGATCGGTCGAGAGTTCCGCTATCTTTCAAATCGTATTGAACAACGGACACAGACTGGAAGGCAAAATTCAGAAATTGCCTAGCGAGAATACCGGAACTGAGGACTTTCTGATTCAAGCAGCAACTGAAGAAGTAAGCGTCCCTTCTGCAAGTGTAGCGAGCGTTGAGCCACGCAAACCGACTTTTTGGCGGCAATTGCAGGGCTCCATAGACTTTGGTTACAGCTATACGAGTGGGAACAATCAGTCGGCACTCAACGCAGATACGACCGCGGCATATCAGACTCCGGGATGGGAAGCATCGACGTCGTTCGATTCAACGTTCAGCGGTCAAACAGGAGCGTCCAAGACCAACCGCGAAGACCTGCAGGCAACATTTCAGAAGTTTCTAAACAGAGACTCATTCCTCGTGGGCTACTCCGACTGGCTTCACAGTAGCCAGCAAGACTTGACTTTACGTACGACGCTTGCCGCTGGCTACGGACGCTACTTGAAACATACGACAAACAGCAGCCTCGGTTGGTTGAGCGGCGTTGCATACATCCACGAGTCCTTCGTCACCTCAACCGCTAGTCCATCGGACCAGAACGGGGAGGCAGTGGTGGGATTGCAGTACAACCTTGTCCGGTTCAATTTCGGACAGTTTAATTCCCAGGTGCTAGTGTTTCCGGGACTAACCGATGCTGGCCGCGTGCGCATGACGACGAATAATTCGCTCACGATCAAACTGGCAAACAACTTTCACCTTACCTTCACTTTTTGGGACAACTTTGACAGTGTGCCGCCGCCGACAGCGAGAAAGAACGAACTCGGGATGAGCTCAGGGATCGGCTGGTCCTTTTAGAAGGAATGGATCGAGCCCAGGAGCAGACGGCCGACTTCTTGCAGCTACTCCGCCGGATAGAGAACTCATCTGGACCGCCACGAGTCGTTCAACCAGGGTAGGCATGCGGGGCCCGTCCGTGTTTTCGGGGGTATCCCGGGCCCCGCACGTCTTTGGGGGAGCCAAACGCGAGGGTGAGGAATCGATAGGAAACCAGTTCCTAGCCCTAGCCCGGATCCAGTCGTTTGTCCTCATCCTCGTCGTTCATTTGGCCGGTGCCACAGAGTCAGGCAAGCTGGTCGCCAAGCCGATTGAATGATCGTAATCGACTCAAGTAACTAAGCATCAATGAGTTGCAGGCTCCACCGGGGAATCCTACAGCACTGGACGTTGGCGAGTAGGCACGAAATTTCGGAGGGACTCTGAAATTCCTGCATTCACTTTCGCTCTAGTAACTCGGAGCGCAACTTTGCAAAATCATCTTTGGATGCACGGGTGACGTATACTCTCTCCGTCTGTGAGGGCTTAGAAGCCGCCCAAGTGAGGAGCTGGACCCCGCGCGATGAGTTCTGACATGCCGAATTCAGGAGAAGATTTGTGGGAAGAAAAAAAGTACCATGCCTGCTGGCAACACTACTCCTTGTAGTACCTGGGATCGTGTTGTCACAAGACGCGAGCCAGAACCGCACCCTCATCATTAACGGTCAACCAACGCAGGTTCCAGTGATCCAAGTGAACGGACGCTCTTATGTCGACCTTGAGGCGCTGGCAAGCGCGGTAAATGGCTCGCTCAGTTACGCGGGAAGCCGGATCGCGTTAAGCGTCCCTCTCGGCCCCGCAACCGCCGCGCCCTCTGGCACTGGCGCAACGGCCGTGTCGGCTCCAGTTCCCGCTTCAAATTCAGGTTTCTCAAAGGGATTCTTGGTCGCCGGTATCGAGGAAATGGCCACGCTCAGGGAATGGCATACCGCGCTTGCAAACACCATTCAAAATGGATACCCGCTGACGGCAGGCATGCTTGCGCCGTACCGCAGTCAAGCGGCTACCAATCTTCGCTTGGTCTCTGTTGCAGTTTCCACCGATTCGGATCGCAGAGCCTATCAGCTGTTGAGCAACGCGTTTCAGAACATGGCGAATCTGACCGACAGGTATGTCGGCATGCGTGCCCGCATGACTTACATTTCCCCGGACGCGCTCCAAAATGACAGTTTGAATCAGCGCCTTGTGAGCTGCGGACATTCTCTGGCATCCATGGAGGCGAATGGCCAATTTGTAGATGATGGGTCCTGCAATTGAATCCGTAGCTGCGACCGTTGAGCCGCCATGTGGGGGGCTGGCTGCCTATTCCTTAAAGATCGGCATCGGGCCGCTGACGTGTTTGACCTTGAGTGCGACAGTCACCTCGACGCGATTGGCAATCTTGATGAAGGGGATGCCGCTATTCATCCCGTAGTCTTTGCGGTCGAAGGCCATTGTCCCATTAACGGTGGCAGCGCCAGTCCCAATGCCGAGTACCTTTAGCTCCAGCTTCTCCTGTCGGGTCACTCCGCGAATCGTAAAGTCGCCGGCCAATTCAAAGGTGTCGGGACCTGTCTGGGTGACCTTCGTAGATTTAAACGTGATGTAAGGATTGTCTTTGACGTCGAAGAAATCCTTGCCCTTCAGCTTGCCATTCTTCATGCCGCTTCCTGTGTCCACGCTGTCGGCATCGATCTTAATGTCCAGCACGCCCGACTCAATATTCGTCGACGTGTAGGTGAGCGTGGCATTCCACTTGTTGAAGTTGCCCCGAATAGCCACCGACGCCTCGACGTCGAACTTAATGGTGCTCTCTACCGGCGTGACCTCGGAAACAGGAACATCCTGTGCTCGGCTTGCTGGCGGGAGCACAGCGAACGATAGGAGGCAGAAAACAGCTAATCGCATTCAATTTCTCCCCGGACACGAACCTCCTGCCTTCAAGCAGTACATGAGGCCGACTCTCGGTCCTTCGTAGGACTAGACTTATCGGAAGAAGCAGCGCAACAGCGCCGCCTCGCGCTAACGAAGTAGTGCAATACATGACCCATTTCGGAGGTCGGACGGGACAGGCTTTAAGTCCAAGTCCCATGAGGAGATAGACGGGCACGCTGACAACGCACTTGGGTCAGCAGGCCAGAGAACGCACGAAATCTCGGGGACACCTACGACATTCTGGAGTCTCTACTGATAGCCCGAGGATCCCTCAGAGGTCAAATGCCCGTCGTCCCTAGCCAACGCCGTGCCCTCACGAGAAAGGTGGCGCTACGAAATCAGCGAACTTCGAGCAGGATCAGCGACATGTCATCGTGCACCGGTGTGGCACTGTAGGAGACGACACCCCGGATGATGCTGTCGCGCATCGCCGCAAGCGGACGCGTCGCCATGCTGCGCGCAAGCTCTCCCAAGCCCTCCACGCCCAGCATTTCTTCCCGCGCATCCCACACTTCCGTCAGCCCGTCCGAGTAAATCATCAGTCGGTCGCCGCGGGACAACTCGTAGCTGTCCGCGGCGTCCTCGGGAACCGCATCCTCCATGGCGCCCAAGATGGTGGCGCGCGCCTCGAGTTGCCGGAGTTCGCCCGAAGAAGAAATCCAGAATGCGGGCGGGTGGCCACCGGCGGCATAGGTGAGCCGGTTCCCTGACTGATCTAGCCGCGCCGCAGCCATCGTGAACATGAATCCGCTGACGCCGATCTGATCCACCACAAATTGGTTCAGCATGTGGAGCAGCCTGTTCGGATGCGCTCCCCCGCGCAGGAGCGAGGCCGTTTCCGTATAGATCCGGTTGGCCAGCAACGCCGAGCTGATCCCATGCCCAGACACATCGCAGATCAACAAGTCTAGGTAACTGTCCTCTTGTTGCGGGCTCACCAAGCCGAAGTCGCCGCCGATGGACAGCACCGGCTTGTAGAAGGTCTCTACGGCAAGCCGGCCCCATTCGAGGGTCCGCGGCGCCAGACTTTGCTGCACGCGAGCGGCCAACGATAGATCGCGCTTCATCTCCGCCGCGCGCCTTTCAAGCTGCACGTTGGCCTCGCGGAGGCTCTGCTCGGCCTTCTTCTGATCAGAAATGTCAGTAAACGTGTCCACAATGAACATGAGCCCGTCAGGATCCTCAACCACACGCCCACTGACGATCACGGGCACCCGGGTTCCATCCGCACGAGGCAGATAAAACTCGTAGCGATTGTGCCCGTGCTGGCGGAACTGGGCCCTTTGCGTCTGGAGGAATTCGTAGTCCTCGCCCGAATAGAAGGCTTGAGGCGTCTTCCCGATCACCAAGGAGCGCGGCATTCCTAGCAGCCGCTCCATGCACTCGTTGATGAATAGAATGCGCCAGCGGTCGTCGCAGATGAGCACACCCTCGTTGAGAGTCTCGAGGATCCCCTCCATATGTTCCAGCCATTTCGGTCTTTCGACCTTCACGCGCAGCTCGCTCGCCCTCTTTCCGATTTTCATCGGGACGCTCTCGAACTTTTCTCGTTTTCCGGTTGTCCGACTAATAATTAGGAGTTAGACGCATGACCGCGAGGGCCCTCCTGCCAAGCTGCCTTATTGCTTATAGACCGGCAGAGGCCCGCTGACATGCTTAACCTTGAGTGCGACGGTCCCACTGCTTGAAAGTGCCCTGAATGGCCACCGACGCTTCCACGTCGAACTTAATTGTGCTGTCTTCCGGCGTGATCTCGGAAATAGGAACATCCTGTGCTCGGGCTGCTGGCGCGAGTACGGCGAATGCTAAGAGGCAAAAACTAGTTAATCGCATCGAATCCCTCCGTGAACATGGTGCGCCCCACAACGGCTCGTAGCGAGATAATTCGGAATGCAATCCGCGGTCCATCTCGGTGGCGGACACGGAGCACGTAATCGCAAGGCCTGATGGGAGATAGGCTGACGAGCTAAGAACCGAGCAGGGTTCAACAGACGGACTACACACGAGGTTTCGAGATGCCTACGACATTACGGAGTCGGTTCTGTCCTCGCGGTCCCTACGCCTAGTGGGGCAAATACTGAAATGTACGTGGGCGGTCCGGCCCGAGTTTTGGATTTGCGACGTTGGCGCGTCACCTCTAGGGCTTGGAGATCGTCAAGGCCGGAGGGGCGGCTGGGTTCCCAGATTCAATCAAAGTGAACAAGATCATCAGAAACGCTAGACCTCGTTTGGAGGGCACATCACGGTCATCCACCCAGAACCAATGATCGCTGTAATGCACTGCGGCGAATGCATCTGTTGCCTCGGGCTTGGAGCTACATGAGCGCACACGAATAGCGAAACGGGGAACCGAGTCTGATGCCCCTTCTAGTTTCTCCACCTTGACTGCACGTCCCTCCCCAATGTCGGAGGCAGGGACTTCCACGCCAGCCGAAGCTTCCGCCAGGATCTCCATCATCGACCGCGTCAGCACGGCAATTTCCTTGTTGTTCGACTCCACGGCGCCGGACACAAGTCTGAATTCCTGCGCATCGGGGTCGAGATGGAGCAGTTCCCTGACTTTTCGGCCGGTCGTAGAGGAAGGTTCGTCCACCTGGTGAGCCCGAAACACCAGGATGTCCTGAGTGCGTTCTTTTGCCTGATCCACGCGAATGCCGAACGAATCTGTGTCCTGAAGTTGCCTCATCATGGAGATCACGCGATAAAAATCAGGGTCGCCGGTGCGGCGGAACATCGCTGTCCGGGAACCTGCATTGAGTCCGTTAATGGATCTTACTGCCACGTCAAAAACCGCGTCGATGGGCCAGCCGGACTGAATGAGGGAGAACAAATCCACGGGTGTCACCGGTTGTACGAGACTCTTGGTAAACGTCTCGCCGCTCATCGGAACATACGTAATGGTCGGGCTTTCCGCCCAGCGTCCCGTTGCCGTGGCCGACGGATTGACGCTTCTGGCTTGCCCCGGCCAGTTCGGAGCGAAAATGCTGCCCGTTCCCTCCAGCGTATACTGTTGGATCACCTGCTGCACATCCATGAACATGGGCGGGTCCATGTAGCGCAGCTTGACCACATTCAGCAGCATTTGCTCCTTCCAGGAGCGAGAAACTGCCTCGGTATAGTCAAAGCGATCTCCAGCCATTACTCTAGGCCCAATTCTGGCCGCACATCCGCCTAGATCGAAGAGCAGAAGCGTGGGCAAGAAGAGAAGTCGCATCGCCCTAGACGCGACAACTCGGAAGCCGCGCCACAAGATTTCGATGCGAAGAGAAGATACCTTCACGCTAGGAACTCCAACGACTAGGGCGCTAGCCAGTGCAGCCGCGCACTTAAGCTACCGCCGTTGGTAATCCCGCTGAGCTTTTCTTGACCGCGCGGGTGGCAGCCATCCACCGTCACGTATCTCAGGCCTCGGGTGCGTACAGCCTCGTACTCATACAAAGATGGAAAGCCCGACCTGAGCCTCGGTGTACTCAGAGAATCCGCCGTAGACCTCGGCCAGCTTGGAGGAACAGTTTCTTCTCGTCGTTGCTGAGCGTATTCCAGGGACGCGCTTGGTCGGCTGGGAGTCGCAATCTCGGGTGGCATCGGATTCATCGGCGTGAGTTGGGTGTTTTTTGGCAGAAGACCCTTGGCGCTAGGACGACACCAGCCTCGCCGCGTGGTCGCCATTCGGGGCCGGATCAACATGCCGGCGCTTCCAGTCCGGAACGAAATCACGGACCTCGAGTTTAATGACGCCGCTAAAACCCTTTGTTGTAGTCACTCGAATCGCCTTTGATGCCATCTGCTTTTCTCTTTTTTCCTGTTTTCGACTCTAACGGTTTGCGCGCAACCGTTGTTTGACTGCCGATTACTCCTCGTCATCGGTGCGGTGCCATGTGTTGTCCGGGTTATAGCGCTCCATTTGCTTGACGGTGTTCAGGGAGTCCGGCCCGAGGTCCTTCTGGTAGACAACTCCATCGTAGCTGACCATAAATGTCATCACGCCGGTGACGCCATACCCCGCAGGGACAGCAACCAGCGCAAAACCGCCGATCATCGCGCCCTCGATCACGTAGTCGAGTTGCCCAAGGGGCGCGGCAGGGCCCTGCCCTTTTAGAACTTTGAAATAGTAGCCGTGGAACGGTTTCGCCTTGTCACCGTACCCTTCCTCAAGAGCTTTCGCTACGATTTCTCCGACGGGTCCTCCCCAACTGCCATCCGGATTTTGCCAGGCCAGCCCATCCTGCTTTCCGGACGAACTGATGATTCGCTGCGCGTATTGATTCACTCCGGACCCGTCGTGAACCTGCTCCGCGTAGTCCTCTTGGGCTTCCACGAAGCCACGGCAAATGGCGATGGCATCCAGCTCGTTTTCCCCGATATGACGGTTAAGAATCTCAGCCCGACCGGCCTTTGAATCGAAATGCCACTTTCCTCCCTGCTTCACGATCGGGACCGGTATGGGCCAATCGTCGTTGCCGACCGACACAATCGCGCGGTTCGGGTTGTGCGGATCAGTATCAACGTGCATTTTCTCCTGCGCCAGCGCAGCAAACGCGGCGCGCGAGTTCTTATCTTGCACATCATCTTCCGCAGAGACGAAATCCTTGCCGTCGGGCCCGAAGATCTCCAGAAGAGCCGGCACGTCGTCATTCTTAGCCGCCAGAATCATGGCATCGGCGGCCTGCCTGGCGGTGGCGAACGCTTTCTCTTGTGGTTGCGCGGCCGTGATTGTTGCGGCCTTCGTCTGTGGGGCTGCGCGCAGGGTGGCTGCCAGACTGCAGCACACGGCGATAGCAAACAATGTCGAAAGGAACTTTGCGGCGAGAGGACTCATCTTCGCGAATTTCATGTATTTTTCCTCGTTCATGGATTCTTTACCTCTTGCGCCCGCCGCCTGAACGCGAGGCTCGGCCGCCATGGGAGGAACGCGTGCTGGATGCACCGCGCGCACTGCTGGCTTGCGCACTGGCCCTGCTCGACGATCCCCCGAAAGCGCTCGTATTCCGCGACCCGCTGTTGCTTGAAACCTGTCGGCTTCCGATGTAGTTCCCGCCGCCGCTGCCACGGTTCCCGCCGGTATCGCTTGGACGCGCACCAGCCGTCGAACCAGCCCGATTTGCTCCGGTCGCGCTTCGGTTATTCGTACTCGCCTGCTGCCTGTTGATCGATGCTTGCGGCTGCCGCGCATTCGCCTGACGCGTGGACAAGGAAGCCCCGCGAGTTGTACCGCCGTACCTATTTGCAGTTGCCTTGTTCGAGTAGGGGGTCCCGCCACGGTGCTGGGCGTTGTGCTGCCAGTTGCTGTTCCCGTTGCGATTCACATGGATGTTGGCGTTCCGGTTTATGTTGACATTGTTGTAATGGCGAACGTAGTTGTTACGGTTACTGATGATTATCGTATTGTGGTGACCCCAGCCGCAGCCCCAGCCATAGCTGCCGCCCCAGGCGGCTCCGATCGCGATTCCCACTCCGAATGCAAATACAGCCCCCGCGGCGTAGTACGAGGGCGGCGGGTAATAGATCGGCGGATAAGGGTAAATCGGCGGACCGTAAACCATCACAGGGCTGTAAACCGGGACATAAACCACTTGCGGATTGGCCGACTGAATGACGATGACTTGCTTGCTTTCCACTACCTGCGTTTCTACTTTCATCTGCTCATTGGATTTCAAGTTCCCGGCTGCTTTGGCCTTCTCCCGCATGCGCTGGACCGCGTCCATCACGTCGCTCTGCTGCGCCAGAAAGGCGTTACCCAGGTCTGTGGTCCACTTGATGTCGTCGCTTAGCCGCTTGACCAGATCGGGGAGCGGCGCCAAGGCTTGAACGCTGGGGTCCCAGTCCTGTTGCATTACTGCATCCGTCAGGGCCTGGCCCGTCAGGCCCTTATTCCTTCCAAGCCACTGCTGCAGCTGGATGATTTCCAGAGGATAGGTGGACGCCGCCAGTACCTGCGCCAATAGCGGGTCCGGATAGAGCGCGACCGGAGCTACCAGAGAGTCCAATTGATCGTTCGGAATTGGCGGTGGCGGCGCCTCGTCTTGTGGCGAAGCCGCCCGCGGCACCTCCCGCGCGTACAACGGAGTTTCCGCAGGAGTGACTAGCAGCACGCACAAGAGAGTAACGAGGCCCTGAGCTGCCCTGCTGCGGAACTTTCCCTGAACAGGTTTCGTCTTCATAGCTTTTCACATCCTTGTCCTTGTCCCATCCCCTTGTCGTTAATGCAATCCGACTGCCACATCCAAGGATTCAGGCACTCCCAATGCGCTGAAAATGCGATCGTTGCCTCAATATGCCTCTCTTGATAAAACATGACTGTTGGATATTTCGGAGTTCACTCCGAAATATCGTAGTTAGCCCAGTAGTGTTGAAGCCTAACTCTGGTCAACGCGCTATCTCGAGCGACGCTGGCGCACGAACGGCACCCTAGCGCGTTCCAGGCAGAAGACGCCCGGCAAACACAACTCTTGCCGCCCGAAATCCTGCGTGGCCGCTGCCGTGTTCGCCATCAACCGCCCTCCAAGTCCAGTTCTCGCGCACCATGGAAAGTACTCCTGTGATCTGTCTCGCCGATTCGTGTGACGTGCGAAGCCGTTCCCCACGGGAGATTTGAAGCCATGCCGCGTTCCTCGATGAAAGGCCGAGTCCCTGAGTATTTGCATCCGCCAACACTGCAAGCCCAAGAATGTATCTTAAGGATCTCTGACAAAAGATGGGCCCCGCCCTGATGGGAATGGAAACCACTTGTGACATGGATCACGACGCGCTGTGATATCGGTTACGGGACTCACCGCGGTAGCTGGGGGAAACTGGAATCGGAACAACGATCGCAGAAGACGAGTCGAATCGAAGTCGGATTTACGTTGACTCCGGATGAATCACGGTTTACGTTTCGGCACACTAGCTCGACCCACGTGGCCTTAGTTGGACGCCTCGGCGTTTTCTGTTGCCCCGTCTTTTCTCATTCAGGCTTGACGGGGACGACGGCTTTGTGGTGCTTGCAGGACAGTCCCTCTTTGCAGGCCGGGTGTTTGCAGGGACGCTTCCCTTTAGTTTTGGCAACGCAATGTCCGCAATTCAGACCGGCCCGCAATGCCACGCGCTTGATGATTCGCAACAAGTGAACGTCCGGTCTCCCGTTCCGGTTCTGGAAAACCAGTATGTCGTCGGGATGGCGCCGCCGCCGATCACGCAGACGCTCCACGAGCACGTCCGAAACAGGTACGATTCGCTTTTCTTTGTCCTTCACGCGCCAGTCATACTTCTGTTCCTTCGAGTAGATGCTGACTTCCTTCTGGTCGAAGTCGATGTCGTGCCATTCGGTATGAGCACCTTCTCCGTTGCGGAAGTTCACCCCGAAGAAGAACTCCAGCACGTCTCGCTCCTCAACATTCGCTGCGGCGAGCAGTGTGTTGAACTCGGAGTCGGAATAGACCGAAACCTCCTTCTCCTCAAACGTCGGCCAATCGCTCTCCTTCAGGCCATGGTCGACTTCGTATTCGTTCAAGAACGAGACAGCGTTGAGGAAATGATTGAACACGGTGCGGTCGCTGATTGGGAACCCATACCGATCTTTCGATTCGCGGAGGAAAGGCTTAAATCGAAGCACGACTTTCTTGTCGATGTCCTGAATGTATTCGACCCCTTCGGCCAAGCAGTGTCTCAAGAGCAGGCCCGTCGAATCGCGGTAGCAGCGGAGCGTGTTTTCGCTCCATTTCTTCTCGTACGCCTTTCCGGTTGTCAGGTATTCCGTTATCGCGTCCGCAATCGCAGTTCTGGAATCAGACCGCTTGCCGGCCGCCTCCGGCAGCGCAACCTCGTTTTGCTGCGCATACAGACGGACATTGCGGTCTTTCAAGATCACTAGCGCCTCGTCTAGCGTGGCCGCAGGATCAAGTTTGCGCTTGCCGCTGAGAGAGTAGCGAACACCGAACTGGAAAGCATCGGCATGGGGTTTCGGACTCCCGTTCTTGTGAAACTCAACCAGCACCCAAGGGAATCCTTTGCTGCGGAGTCGCTGGTAGAGTCTTGCTTTGGGGTGTGCCATGTCTTCATCCTCAGTAGATAATACTGAGCGTTTTGGGAATTCAGCCGACCTATCTGAGAGAAGTGGCAACAGTACTGGTAACAGTTGGTGAGTTTTAGCGATTTATCAGGGCTTTTGCTAGTTTGGCTGGGAGGCCTGGACTCGAACCAGGATAATCAGATCCAGAGTCTGATGTACTGCCAATTGTACGACCTCCCAGCCGATGGGAGACAACAAAAAAGGCCGCAGGCGCGACCTCTTCTTACTTTACTGGCCGACACCATTTTCGTCAACCGGGCGTAACGGGAGCTTTGCTGCGGACACCCGAAGTTTCGACGGCTTTATCGCCAGTCGCGCTCGAAGTTGCCTTGGATGACTTCTCTCTACATCAGCAAGCACTTGCGGCCCGGCCCGCCGATCTCGTAGAATTATTTTAGTATCCTCGAAGTGTGCCCACCGCAGTGATCCAGCGCCAAGAAATCCAAACGAAACTCACAGCCATGAATTCGAGGACGCTCTTGTAGCGCCGGCTTCCAGCCGGCGATTTTTCCCGTGCATCGCAAGAAACACCCCGCGGCTCACGTTTCGCCGGACCGGCACCAGGATGGCGACCGGTCCCCCGGTGGAAGGGCGGGGTTTCAACCCCGCCATAAGCCGCTGCCTCTTTCCGGGGTTTTAACCCCGGAAAGATCGATAATGAGTTCTGCAGGATTTTGTTAATCGCTCGGAACGAGCCGTTTATCGCGAACCAGAAATTTCCGGTCGCGCCAATGGATGCGCTGCGGGAAAAAGCTCGCGAGCCAAACGATGAATCCGAATGGATCGCGCAACAAGAGCCACCAGAAGTGACGCATCGCGCGCCGGTCCTTCATCCCTTGATATCCGATCACGGCTAGGGCCGACCAGCGCAGCAGCAGCGCAATCGCGAGATACGCCAGGCCCGCGCGCCACGATACGCACGCCGCCAGCAGCACCGCCCACGGAACCCACTGCGCGAAAATCAATCCGAAGTGCCCCCACGGCTGCGAATAGCGGATGCTTAAATTCCAGCGAATCTGATGGCGAAACGCCTCGCCGACCGTCTCGCGCGGATAGACGATGTCCACTGGAAACCGGCTCAGCTCGACGCGCCCACGCGTGGCCAAGCGATTGCCCAATTCGTAGTCGTCGCAAAAATAATCGGCGAGCGCTTCGAACCCGCCGATCTCTGAAAGAAACTTTTTCGTCGTCGCCATCACGGCGCCCAACATGAAATCGAGTTTCCTCCCGCCGAGCGCCCAGGCAACGAGCACTCCCGGCGCGAAATCGGCGCTGTTGCCGAGCGCTTCGAGGTCGGCGGCGAAGCTGCCATCGGTCGAGCCGCGGTAGAGGCACGTGACGCCGCTCACCGTGGCATCGCGAAACGGCTCCGCAATCGCCTGCAGAAATCCCGGCTCGACTCGAACGTCGCTGTCGCTGACGATCAGGATTTCGTGCCGCGCCTCGCGAGCCATGCGGCACAGCTTGTTGACCTTGTCGCTTGCGCCGAGCGGCTCCGCGCCGACGAGCAGGCGGATAGCGCGCTCCGGACAATCGCGCCCGGAGAAATCACGCCCTGAAAAATCACGAATGATCTGCCGGATCACCGGCACCGCGGGATCGGTCTCATCCGAAACGCAGAAAAGAATTTCGAACTCGGGATAATCCTGCCGGCAAAAGCTCGCGTAATTTTCGTAGGTCTCGCGATCGAGTCCGCGAATCGGTTTGAGGATGCTGATCGGAGGCGTGAACTCAGAAGCGGGAGGCTCACCGGCAGCGGATCGCTTGGGGCCGGAGAAAAATTCCTGGCCGATCAGCATCGCCGCCAGCGAATAGGCGATCGGCACGGCCGCCAAGAGGAAAAGCGCGTCGCCCACCGCCGTCCAAACGGTCATCGCGCTTCAAACAATCTCACAAAGTGCCCGGCCCTGGCCACCGCAAGCCACCCATCGACCCGGAAAGGCGGCCGGACTGTCACTTAAGCGCCAAAATCGCGTCTCTTGGCGTCCGTTTTTGCCCAATTTGGCAGCTTATGGCGTCATGGACCATGCTGCACGTGCGGCACAAAAAATGGCCCTCTGACAAGAAAAAATTGAAGTTGCCGCACTCCGAAGTTTTGGTCCTGCGGGGAACCCCGGCGCGGCCGCTGGCAACTTGCTATCCCTTGCCGAGCGCCACCAGGATCACGCCGATGCCGACCAGCGTCACGCCCAGCCATCGCTGCGGCGTCACGCGCTCGCCGAGAAAAATCTTTCCGCCGAGCGTCCCGAAAAAATAGCTGATCGCCGTCGCCGGAAAAACGAAGCTGACCTTCGCAACCGAAAGCATCCCGAGCAGCGCGAAAAATCCCGTCGCCATCATTGTGATCCCGATCCAGAACCACGGGACTTTCATCGCGCGGCCGATCACGCGCGCAATCGAATGCGGCCGGAAATCGGTCACTTCGCCAATGGACTTCATCGTGCGCGACATGCACATCTCGCCGGCCGTGCCGGGAACGACGATCAAGAAATAGAGGATTGCCTGGGTCAGCACAATCAGTGCTCCGTGGTGCGCGGGTGCGTGTTCCCGACGGTGAGCACGCCGAGACAGATCATCGCCACACCCGCCCAGCGCAGCGGCCGGACCGTCTCATGCAGGATGAATCTCGCGAGCAGCGCGACGACGAGCGTGGAGATTGAAGACGCCGGATAGACGTAGCTGTAATCCGCCCAGGAAAGCACCAGGAGGTAGGCGACGAAAAACGTAAGTAAAAGGCCTATTCCGAGCCAGATTGTCCCGGACGTAAACGCGCGGAAGAAAAAATCGAATAGCTCAGACGGCGTCCAGCCCGGCATGGCGCCGATCTGCTTCATGCCTTTGCCGAGGAACATGTCTCCGAGAGGCGCGACGGAGACCATGACCACGATCAGGATGGCGGTTTTGGGGTGGAGGCCCGACGACGACGTCATGCGCCCTGCGACTCGCCGACCCCCGAGCCCGTATTCATCGCGGGCACTGTGACGAGCGCTTTCTTATCGACTCCCTTATTCGCGCGCGAGACTTTGATGCGGTCCGCGCGGAGCTTCAGGAAATCGACGGCTTCGTGATAGAGGCGCTTGCGCTCGTGCGAATCCCAAAGCGCGTCGCGGACAATGCGCCACGCGACCCGCGGACGGAAGTAGTAGCTGTCGTAGAAGCGGTTGACGGCCTCGACCATGTACTCCTTCGAGAGGCCGGGATATTCGAGGTGCGGCAACTGGTGGCCGCCGATGTCGGTGATTGCTTCGCCGGCGAGGAAGCCTTCGCGCGTTCCTTGATCGTAAAGCTCCGTGCCGGGATAGGCATGCGCCATGGAGACCTGAATCGTTTCGCAGTCGAGCTCCTTGGCGAACTGGATCGTCTTCTCGATCGTCTCTTTCGTTTCGCCGGGCAGGCCGATGATGAAATCGCCGTGGACGTGGATGCCGACCTTCTTGCAATTCTTGACGAAGTTGCGACCCATCTCGAGCGTCTGGCCCTTCTTGATATTTTTCAGGATTTGCGCGTCGCCGGATTCGAAGCCGACGATCAGCAGGCGGCAGCCCGCGTCGGCCATGGCCTTGAGCGTTTCGTAATCGCCGTGCACGCGCGCCGTACACGACCAGCGGAATCCCACCGGCTTGAATTCCTTGCAGAGCGCGACGACGCGGTCCTTGCGAATGTTGAACGTGTCGTCATCGAAAAAGAACTCCTTGGCCTGCGGAAACATCTTGTGCGCCTGCTTGAATTCGCGCGCCACGTTTTCCACCGAGCGCGTGCGCCACGCGTGGCCCGAAAGCGTCTGCGGCCACAGGCAAAACGTACAAAGAGCCGGACAACCGCGCGCCGTGTAAAATGACACGAAGGGATGCAGCAGGAACGGCACGTTGTAATTCTCGATCGTCACGTTGCTCTGATAGACGTCGGTCGCAAATGGCAGCTCATCGAGTTCGGCGGTCTGCATCAGCGGCCGCGACGGGTTGTGAACGACTTGGCCGTCTTTCACATAGCTCGCATTGCCAATTTCGGCGAGCGGCATGCCCTGCGCGTACTCGACGACAGCGTGGTCGAATTCCCCGCGCACGACGAAGTCGATATCGGGGCTCGCCAGCAAACTCTCGGCGGGCTTGATCTGTACATGCGGCCCAACGAACGCGATCTTGATGCCCGGCTTCTTTTCCTTCATCGAGCGGGCCATGCGCAGATCGCTGTGGAAACCCACTGTGGAGGTGAAAAGCACCACAAATTCGTAGTCCAGCGCAGTTTGAACGACTTCGGCCGGGGTGATGTGGTGCGGCGGACCGTCGAGAAGTCGGCTGCCGGGAAG
>Ga0335081_10003560_pt1 | contig 24512 bp, 21 predicted proteins | sample Lox_Sample_35_FD_206713 | JGI IMG/M metagenome (GOLD analysis project Ga0335081, IMG submission 206713) | Soil microbial communities from Loxahatchee National Wildlife Refuge, Florida, United States - Lox_Sample_3.5 | ecosystem: Environmental > Terrestrial > Soil > Wetlands | place: USA...
AGTCTAACGAAACGGCGCACCGCCTCTTAGCGATGCCGGCAGAAGCTGTCCTTCACTTTCGCGCAATTTGCGTGGATTCCACTTCCATTGGTTTGCGCACGACGGTCCAAAGTGCTACGCGACCCGGTCGCGACAAGGTCGTGTCGTCGTCCTGTCGCGGCGATGATCGAACGCCGGGCGGTCGTGCACCCGTGGGAGCAGCCTTGCGGAAACAGCTGCTGGAGCAAGCGGCCGGGGGTGGTGGCTGGTTACGCAGCGACCGATGGCCGCGGATCCTAGATCGATTCGATTTGAGCGCGCTCCACCTTTCCTTACTTAGCTTTCCTCGCTCTCGGGAAAGGATTGACCAAAGGTCGCATACCGCGCCGGCTGGTGCGGCTGGCGGCGTTGCCGCCGCCTCAATGTAACCTGGCTCTGTCGACCTGGTGGCTGATGCGCCGCAATCATGGGATTCAGATCTGTGGCGGCCGCGTTGCTCGATCACGTCGGTCATCGACGCGGCCGACCTTGCGGCGATGAGGCTCTCGTTGCAGAGAAACCGCGTGGTGTGGCAAACGCAGCCACAGCCGATGTCTAAGAATGGGACGCCGAAGGTTTTCGCGCGCTCTAGCTGTGACGTCGGCCATGCAGCCTCGATCAATGCTTCCACCTTGCATCTTCCGCGGCCGCCGATCGAATCGCATCGGCCCCGCTCGCCAGGCTCGGCCGGTCGGACCGGCTCGTCGTCGTCGCTCTCGCCGGCAAGTGATATACCTAACGGCCGATGTGATGTCCTCGGCAAACCGCAATTCACGGGCCCTTAGCTGTCCCAGGGCTGGTCGGGCGAGCTCAGAGCGTCTGAAATCGCAGTGGCTCCGTCCTGGACAGGCGGGAAGCAGCGCTCCTCCAGTTTGTGGCGCTCCGGAAGTGAGCGTTCGGCGCCCACACCTGTGTGAGGCACCGGGACGACTTTGCGTGACCCACGAGTGAGGTCGGATTGAGCCCCGGAGCCTGGGCATGGGTGGGCGCTCGCCGGGCAGCAAACCGTCGAGAGAGCACGAAACCGGTAGATTTGGGTACGAATCGAACGGTGCGCACGCCGCACCGAAATCTGTCTACGGACTCCCCGAAGTCGCTCGGCTGCTCGCGAACATGATCCTCCTTCGCGCCTGCGAGACGAGCGATGTCGGATCGACACGACGGCTCGCACCGTGTGTTACCGCTCCCCGCGCGCACGTCCTTCCCGCCAGCGCACCGTACCCACCCTGAGAGCGGCTCAGAGCCGCGACTCTGAACGTGCCTTTCCGACACTGCTCCACGGGTCTCCGAGCATCGACTGGCCTTGTTGAGCAGACCATCGCAGGCGTCGAGTGCTCGGGGGTGACTCGGCCCGGACATGACTGGCTGGTCCGAGCGCCGTGGCCCGCTCCGTCCGCCGGGCCCGATCTGACCGATGCTCCCCGGCTTGTGGCTCCCGCCACGCCCAGGCCGTCTGCTGCACGCGGGCCACCGGCCCGGTCTGGATGCATGCGGGCCACCGGGCCCGACCTCGCTCGACGCGTGCCTCCGGCGGCGGGCTCCGCACGGTGATGGACGGGTCGGAATCTTGGCTCGTTCGTGCAGGTTCCAACCACCAAGCGGAGCTAGATCGACGCGGACCGCCGGCTTCATCGAGGTTCATGCGGACCGCTGGCAGGTCTGTTCCATACACGCAGTCGATCGCGTCGGACCGCGCGCGCCAGCCGGTCTGGCTCCGCCCACCCTGCTGCTGAGACACCCGAGCGCGAGATGGTGACCCGCGGCTACGGCCCACGAGCACCGGTCCGCGGGCAGTCTTTCACCAGCGGCTCAGGCCACCGTAACCGGCTGGGTGGCCAGCCCTCGTCAGGCGGCTACGACCATCGTCTTGATCGAGGCGGTGACTCCGTCACCGATCTCGACGTCCACCATGTAGGTTCCGACGTGCCGGATCGGCTCATCGAGGTGGATTCTGCGGCGGTCGACACGAAATCCACGCGCCTCGCGGATTGCGTCAGCGATGTCCTGCGTCGTGACCGAGCCGAACAGCCGACCGTCATCGCCGGCCTGCTGCTGGAGCGTGAGGACCGTGCGACCGAGCAGCGCCGCGCTCTCCTTTGCGCGATTCTCAGCCTCGCGGACAGCGCGCTCGGCAGCGTCTCGGCGACGCTCAGCCGCGCGAATCGACGCGGGTGTCGCGGGTTCGGCGAGCTTGCGGGGAAGCAAATAGTTACGGAGGTAGCCGGCCGATACGTCGACTATCGTGCCGCGCTCACCGAGCGGTTCGACGTCTTGGAGAAGAATCGCCTGCGGCACGTCGGCTCCGGCCGTCAACGGTCCCGGTCACGATCGGCGCGCCCACCCCGCTCGCTGGCCCCCTCGGCGACGTACGGGAGCAGCGCGAGCTCTCGTGCTCGTTTGACTGCGCGTGCGACTTGATTCTGATGCCGACGGCACGCCCCGGTTATCCGGCGCGATCGGATCTTTCCGCGCTCGGAGATGAAACGGCGCAGGGCCGACAGGTCCTTATAGTCGACGCGATCGATCTTGTCGCGGCAGTACGGACACGGCTTGCGCCGACTCGAAGTCACGCCACCCTTGCGGTCTCGCCGACGAACCGGTCGTCTACGCTGCTTTGCCACGGACAAACACTGTAGCTCGAATCACGCTGGCTCCGCTTGCTGATCGCAAATGGAGGAACGATTCAAGTCTCGGCGCGGCGATCACCCTGCGGAGTCCGCCGCCGGCGGCAAGGGAAGACCTTCCCGGACTCGGGCACGGATGCCCGAATCCACGTGACCCTTCCCAAGCCGGTCGGCGGCATCAGGATTGCTCGTCGGCCCTCGCCTCAGAACGGGATGTCCTCGTCGGGCGCCCCGGCGGGGACTGGAGCGGTGTCGAAGTCACGGGTATCGATCGGGACATCGCTCTCCGTCGCGCGTACGCTACTCGAGAAGCCGTTTCCGTTACCGCTCCCCGCATCATCGCGGCCGCCGAGGAACTGCACTGTGTCGGCAATGATGTCGATGGACTCCCGCTTCTGGCCGTCGGACTCCCAGGTGCTCCACTCCAGCCGCCCGTCGATCGCCACCGCGCGCCCCTTGCGCAGGAACTGGCCGCAGCTGTCGGCCTGCCGGCCGAAGACGGTCACGCGGAAGTAGTTGGGCTTTTCCTCCCACATGCCTGTGGAGCCATTCTTGCGCCGGGTATTGAGGGCGATGCCGAGCTTGCAGATCGACAGGCCCTCAGGGGTCGAACGCAACTCGGGGTCTCGGGTCAAGTTGCCGGTCACCACGACGCGATTGATGTTCATCTCGAGGCTCCTTTCCAGGGGTTGCCGAAAGCCTGCGGCGAGTCTAGGCGCGGGGCAGGCGGCAACCCTTGATCTATCCGGAAAATGGTCGCAAAGGTTGCAGGGCCGCGATCGAGCCGTGTCACGCGGTAGCGATCTCGTCACAGATCGCCGCCAATGGCGTTGCGCGAAGCCGAAGGCGCCCGAGAACGGCGGTGGAAACCGATTTTTCGTCAGGGATGGGATGGCGTCAGGGCGTCGGCCGCTGTGCCGGCGCAACTCTCGGCGTTCCGATGCGTTGTTGAGAAAAAGTGTCGTTCGTGGGCCCGGGGGAGCTGCACTTGCGTCGTTCGCTCGTTCTACTCTCGACCATCGCTCTGATCTCTTCTACCGCATGGGTGGCGACGCGTGCGGCGGTGGGCGCGGCCCAGTTATCCGGTCAGGGCGTGCCCACAGTCTCGAACCCGAGCGCGACCACGGCTCCATCTCCGACGCCGAGCGTAGGGCCCTGCCCGGTAAAGGCGGTGGCGCTGTACGTGACTCCCGATCCGGCGAGGGCGGGTGACGCGGTGGCTGCCTATGGACGGGTGCAATGGACCGGCGCGCCCAAGAAACGATGCGGGCTGACCGTCGTACTTTGGCAGCGGACGGGCTCCGAGCGGCGCTTCAGCCAGGCTTTTTCGACGACGACAGGCGCCGCGGGGCGCTATCGGTTCTCGCTGCCCGCGGGGACCGTTCAAACCAACTCCGAGTGGTTCGTCACGGCCCGACGCGTCCACAGCCCCACCGTCGAGCAGCACGTGCACGCGGTCATCACGTTGACGAGCACGGCGACGTTCGCGGTGGCCGGGGACCGCGAGACGTTCAGCGGCGGCGTGAACCCAGGGCACGTGGGTCAACGGGTGTGGCTGCAGCGGCGCGCGGGGAAGACGTGGCGAACGCTGGCGACACCGCGAGTGAGCGTCGACTCGGGCTTCTCGGCGCCTCGCGTGCTCGTCAACCCGGGCAGCCAGCAGTGGCGAGCGATGGTTCCGGCTGACCAGAGCAACATCGGCTCGCACTCGGACACGGTTAGCGTAACGGTCGCGCCCGCGAGCGGCATCCACAAGATCCGCCACGTCGTGATCATCATGCAGGAGAACCGGTCGTTTGACAGCTACTTCGGTACCTATCCCGGTGCCGATGGGCTTCCAGCCGGAGTGTGCGAGCCCGATCCCGTCAACAGTAGCTGCGTCGCGCCCTTCCATGACTCCGCCGACGTCAACTCAGGCGGACCGCATGGAGCCTCCAACGCGACTGCGGACATCGACGGCGGGTTGATGGACGGGTTCGTCGGGCAGGCCCAACAGGGCATGGGATGCAGCACTACGGATCCCACCTGCAGCCCCTGCACCGAGCAGACGCATGCAGCCGGTCAACAGCCGTCCTGCGTCGACGTGATGGGCTACCACGACGCACGCGAGATCCCAAACTACTGGGCGTACGCGGCGAACTACGTCCTCCAGGACCACATGTTCGCGCCGGTCGCCTCGTGGAGCCTGCCGGCTCATCTCTACGAGGTGTCGGAGTGGTCGGCGACCTGCGCGAGCCCGATGCAGCCCTTCTCCTGTCACGCGGACATCAACTATCCGACCCCGGATTGGACGTCGGGGACGGTGGCCGCGATCAACGCTCCGTCGGACCAGACGGCGCACTACGCGTGGACTGACATGACCTACCTGCTGCGCAAGCAGAACGTCAGCTGGGGTTACTACGTCCTTCAGGGGTCAGAGCCCGACTGCGAGAACGCCAGTGCGATGGTCTGTACGCCGATTCAACAGACCGCAACCACACCAGGGATCTGGAATCCGCTGCCCGACTTCACCGACGTCGGGCAGGACGGACAGCTGTCGGACATCCAGCCGCAGTCGAGCTTCTACGCAGCTTTGCAGAACGGAACGATGCCGTCGGTGTCGTGGCTGATCCCGAACGGAACAGTCTCCGAGCATCCGCCGGCGACGGTGAGCGCCGGCCAGGCATACGTCACCAACCTGATCAACTCGATCATGGAGAGCCCCGAGTGGGGCAGCACCGCGATATTCGTGTCGTGGGACGACTGGGGAGGGTTCTACGACCACGTGGTGCCACCGGTGGTCGACAGTCAGGGTTACGGGCTGCGCGTGCCCGGACTGGTGATCAGCCCGTATGCCAAGGAGGGCTTCGTTGACCACCAGATCCTCAGCCAGGACGCTTACAACAAGTTCATCGAGGCCGACTTCCTCGGTGGGCAACGCCTCGATCCGGCGACCGACGGACGACCGGATCCCCGGCCTGACGTGCGCGAGAACGCGCCGGTCCTCGGTGACCTGGCGAAGGACTTCAACTTCGCCCAGGCGCCGAGGCGGCCGCTGATCCTGCCGCTCTACGCGGCTCCGGGTCCGGCGTCGACACCGCCGTAGCCCACAGCGGGGCATCGACTCGAAGTGGGGGCGAATTTCCAACCGCTCGACGAGCTGAGGCTGCTCGCTGTCGATGGGCCTGGCTGCTGGCCCGGGGCAAATGTTCTAATCCGACTAACGGGGTTCCGCCCCAACCCCGCGAGGCGTGCTTTGAAGACTTGACCTGAATTTCACGGCCTCTACGGCCAAGGACCCTAGCGGGCGTCTGACGTGGTGGCGCGCGGCGTGAGGTCGAGATCCTCGCTGTCGAACGCGATCTCGAGCTCGCTCAGGACCACGCGCCGCGGCCCCGATTCGATGATGCCGGCGACGTGCGCAGCCATGCCGAGCGAGGCCGCGGCGCGAACGACCGACTCGCCCGAGCCGCTTGCGCAGTAGACGGCGAAACCGACACCCATATTGAACGTGCAGTAGGCAGCCCGCGGCGACATCCCTGCCCGCTTGGTGAGAAAGCGCAACACCTCGGGCACGTCCGGAAGCTGGTTGATGCGATATGTCAGCTCGCGACGTGGCCGCATCAACTTGAGCAGGCCGTGACCGGTGATGTGGCTGAGGTAGTGGACCGGCGCTCCGCACGCCAAGAGCGCGCGGACGAGCGGCACGTAGATCACGCTTGGGTCGAGCAGCGCCTCGCCGAGCGTCCTGCCGTCCGCGAGCTGCGTGCGGTATCCGTCGCGCAGCCCGTCGGCGACCATCCGCGCCAGCGAAGAGCCGTTGGCGTGCAGGCCGCTGCTGGCGACGAACACGAGCTCGTCGCCGACCACAAGCTCGTCGCCGAGGATCGGCGCGCGTCCGGGAGCGATCACGCCCACCGCGCTCCCTGCAAGCTCGATGTCCTGGTCGGCGACGAGCCCGGGCAGCGACGGCGACTCGCCGCCGCCCCAGGTCGCGTCGGCATCGTGGCATCCTCGCCGCCATCCGGCCAGCAGCGCCGCATGGCGGTCGCGATCCGCATACCAGGTCGAGGAGCCGCTGGCGAAATAGGCGTTGACAACCACGGGGAGCGCGCCGACGCAGCAGAGGTCGTTGACGATCGCGGCAACGGTGTCGTAGGCGACGTTGTCGAATGCGCCGAATCCGAGCTGCTCCTCAGCGAGCCGGGCGATGATCGACTTCGTGCCCAGGCCCTCGAGGACGAAGGCGAGCATCTGACCCCCGAGCTCGAACACGAATGCGGGCTCGCCACGTGAGCGGTCAACGGCTCGTCCGCCATGGGCGCCGAGCAGCTGCGAGGTCGACGTCGCTGCGTTCAGGGCAGCTCGCTTGCCTGCATCAAGCGTTTGGTAGTCGACTCCAGCCGCACTGTAAGCAGAGTGTCTCGAGCTCGAGCGAGCGGTCACAGAGCAGCGAGGATATCTCGGCGGTGTGAGGATCGCTCGCTATGCCCAGCTACGGGCCCCAAGCCTGGACCCACTGATCCTGCAGTCGTCTCGACGCCGCATGGCCTTCGCCATACGCCATCGTCGTCGCTCATAGGGGTCACCCTGATTGGTGCTCCGCCGATGGCTAGCGACCCCGACTCCGCTCACGACTTGAACAGGACCTAGACTAAGTGAAGCGCACTAGTGCGATCTGAGCGCGCGCCGATCGGCGGCCGGTACTGATCGTCACCTGCACCGGGAGCTGATTTCCGGGCGCGTGGTCGAGCAGGTCCTCGCCTGCTGCAGTCAGCGAGAACATCAGATAGCCCAGCTCGTTTGTGCCGAGGTACTCGGGACCGGTGCGCCCGACGGTCGTTGCTCCGACGGTGAGAGTCGTCGAAGAGCTACACGAGGGGGACGTGAAACAGCCTGTGAGGATCCCGCCGACACCGTGCGAGTTGACGAAGTCGGTCAGGCCGATGATCCGCACCGCCTGTGATCCGCTCTCGCTGCGCTTGGGCCCCGGGCCGCCGGTCGCGAAGGGGACCAGCGTGAGCGAGGCGCTCGTCGCCAGTCCAGATGCGTCGCGACCGCTGACGGTGACCGGCAAGCGGTGCTTGCGGGCCAGCAAAATACGACCCGTATGGGAGAGCGTGAAGTAGAGCAGGCCGCCGCTGTTTGCCCCGATCGTCTCGGCTCCGGTGCTTGCGAGCAGCGTGCGGCCGGCCGCGATCGCCGTCTTGACCTGGCACGGATGCTCGGCAAAGCAGCCGGCGGGTAGTCCGCCGACGCCGCTCGTGGAGACGAATGCGCTGCGGCCGTACAGAGAGATGTGCGCCGGAGTTGCCACGACTGGTGTGGCAGCGAGCACCTGTCCGGTGGATCCGAGCGCCTGCAGGGCGTAGTACGAGTCGGCGCTCGGAATCGAGATCGCCGTCTCGAACCCGGTCCGACGTGCGCTTTGGACCGCCGACAGCGAGCTGGCATGAGGTCCGCCCAACACTCGCCAGCCGGCCACGTCGGTGGCTCCGTTCCAGCTGCCGTAAAGAACCGTGGCGCCGTCGGGACCGGGCGCTGCGGCAGCCGCTGGAGCCGTAGGCGGTTCTGCCGTCCAGGGGAAGCGGTAGGCGCGGTAGCTGTTGGTCGGAGCGTTGAAATGCGCGTCGAAGTCGAGCCGGCCCGTGGGGCTGAATTCCGAGAAGTACGGTTGCTGGCCCCAGCCGACGAATGCATCACCCCCCGGCAGCAGCTGTACATTGCCCTCATAGTTCGATGACAGCGGCGGCGAGTGCACGTACTGCCTCACGAGCGTGGCGGTCATCGTGGCGGTGTTGAGGGAGAGGATCACTGCCCGCGATTGCGCGTGCACCGCGGGTGGTCCGGCGCCGTCGTCGAACGCGCTGTATGTCCCGTTGCCGTCGGCGGCGGCGTCGTGCTGAAAGACGGTGGCGGCGCCGGCGCCCAGCTTGAAGCTGCTGCGATTGCTTCCCAGGGTCCAGATCACCGCACCTGTCTGCCGATTGATCTTGTAGATCGCCCAGGTGTTGCGAAGTGACACGATCACGTTGCCGTCGCTGTCCAGGGACACCGAGTTGACGTGATAAGGATCGAAGAAACGCCCGGGCGAGTTGACCTTGTAGAACGATTCGCTGAGCGGGATGTGATCCAGCGCGTGCCACTCGAACAGCACCAAGCCGGTCCTTACGTCGATCTCCTGCACCACCGAATCCAGCAGCGGCCGCTTCAGGTGGTCCCAGCGCAGTGGCTCGAACGCGACGATATAGGCGTCGCCCTGGGGGGTGAGAAGGAACTCGTGCAGGTCTGACCCCTGCAAGCCGTCGGCGGCGTTGACGACCGCGATCTGCTGGTAGTTGGTGTTGTAGATCACATCGGTGCCGCTGCCGGTCCCATAGCTCGTTTGGCCTTGCCACCACGTGAGCACCGGCTGGTTGCCGAGCCGCTGGACGCGAAAGTCGGTCGCGAGCATGTTCCTTGGCAGGGGGTCAAACCAGATCAGGTTGCCGGTCGGGTCGAGGATCATCGGACCGTTCTGTGCCGGCCCTTCCTGGGGGGCGAGGAAGATGTCTCCCGTCGCGGGCGCGGTGTTCTTGGTGACGGTGGCCGCCGGCGGCTCGAGATCGGGTCGCGAGGCGAAATGCGCGATGCCGTCGGAACCGGCAGGCACGAGCGGGATCGTCGCTGGGGAAATCGAGCCCCACGGCGTCGCGACCGTGAACGAGAAACTGCCGTTGCTGGCACCGAGTATGTCGAGGCTCGAGGTGACGGTCACCTTCTCCCCCGGCACGAACGGCTGATAGGGAATGAAGCTGGCCCCTTGGCCGTCGGAGTCGGCTTCCAGCCGGCCGCTGTGGGCGCCGCTCTGGGAGCCGACGGCCTGAACCTGACCGATGCTCGCGGCGGGGATCCCGCGGAAGACGATCTGCGTCTGAGGCAGCCAAGCGACCGAACCGGGTGTGGGGAACACGCTCACCAGCTGCTGTGCGACAGCGGCCGAGGTGCGCGCCCCCCAGAGCAAGCTCGATACCACCACCACGAGCGCAAGTACCGACCGCCTCCGCACCAGCATCACCTGGGTCAACGCACCAGCGTGTTCGGAGTTGCGGCAGCCCCCGTGATGGATCCTCGCTACGGAGCCTCTTATAGACGCGCGGCGATCACCGGCGCGCTCGTCGGCGCCAGCGTGCCACCGTCAGGCTCGTCGGTAACCATCACGGCACTTACGCCGGTGAGCCCTCCCGGCACGCCGACGTCCGCCGTTCCGCGAGTCGCATCTCCCGGCTCCTCGTCGGCGAGGCTTCGGAGGTCGGGGTGACGAAGGCGACGGCTGGGTGCGAACACGAGTCAAACACCGATTACGAAGCCGCGCACTCCGTGGATCACCGCCTCCTCCCGCGTCGCGGCGAGGAGATGTCACCGATGGGCATTTGAACGCTTTCTCCGCGAGCCTCACCAGCTCGCGGCCCGCTTCTCGGCGTAAGAATCATCACCGCTGACGAGAAGAGGGGACTTCAGGAATAGGCGACGGTCATGGTCGCGCAGGAGCTCGCTGCTACGGACAACGAACTCGGCTTGAGTCAGCGCGCCGGCGTCGCGGAGCTCACACAGGTGACGCAGCGCGCCAAACGTGTCTGCGTAGATCGAAGAGGGTTTGCGCATGAGAGGAACTCGGTGGACTGAGCCGATGTCCGGGTCGAGGAGGCTCACGCGGGTCAATCGGGTAAGGGACGTAGAACTTGAGGCGGCTAAGGCCCCGTTCAACGCGCCCTAAGCGAGCGAGGGTCGCGACGAGACTGGGTACAGGCGCTCGAGCACGCGCGCCACGCCCGCTTGGTCATTGGCGGCGGTGATCTCATCGGCTGCGGCCAGCACTTCGGGATGGGCGTTGGCGACCGCCACACCGTGGCCGGCCCATCGGAGCATCGGTAGATCGTTGGGCATGTCACCGAACGCAAGCACCGCTTGCGCGCCGATCCCCAGGCGCTCGCACATCCGGGCCAGCGCCGTGGCCTTGCTGACGCCTGCGGCGCTGATCTCGAGCAAGCCCGCGGCGGCATTGGAGTGTGAGAGCTCCACGAGATGACCGACGACCGATTGTGCGCGGCCGAGCAACACGTCAGCTGACAAGTGGCGGTGGCGGAGCATCAGCTTCACCGGCGGGACGGTGATCAGCGCCTCGATCGAATCGACGACCGTGTCCTGCGGGACGGGCCACCACGGCTCGTACGCGGGTTCGTGGCCAAAGCCGGTCGTGCGCTCGACCGCCCAGGCCCCGCCGGGCACGGCCGCCTGCAGCAATCCGACCACCTCGCCGGCTACGCGCGGCTCGAGCTGGTACGCCTCGAGCACCGACTCGCTCGCGAAGTCCCACACCACTCCGCCGTTGGCGCAGATCGCAACGCCCCGACGACCGATCGCCCCCAACACGGGCGACATCCAGCGACTCGGCCTTGCGGTGCAGAGCACGAACAGGGCGCCCGCCGCCTGCACCGAAGCGACGGCGAGTTGGGTGCGATCGTCGAGCGTCCCGTCGGAGCGCAAGAGCGTGCCGTCCAAGTCACAGGCGACAAGTCTCGGGCGGGTGAAAGCGGGCGAATATTGCAGCAGGTCGGGCGGCTATTCGTCGGCGGGCGCCCCGGAATTCGGCGCCCCGGCAGACACCACCGCGACGATCGGCGGCGGTGATGACGGGGGCGGTGGTGTGCCGGGAGTCACCCTGATGATCCGGAAGCGCAGCACGCCGTCAGTGATGCGGAGCGTGTGATTGAGGCTCTCCAGCAGCGCGGTCGGGCCCCGGAACTGGAGCAGGTGATACAGGGCTTCGGACTGATGGTCGATGCGGAACGTCAGCGGCCGTGTGCCCCAGTCGCCCCTGCGTTCGATCGAGCCGCCTGCTTTCGCGATTGCGCTCTCGACGTCGGCGATGATCTTGCCGCGCTGCTCTTCCGGCGCGCCGGTCGCGAGCAGCAGCAGTAGGTCATAGAGGCGTCCTTGAGTCATCGCGTCTAGCCGTCCGGCGGGCGACTATAGCAACGGGCCAGCGCCTCGCGGCGAGCGCCGGCGCTGTGCCCGCGCTATGCGAGCTCCTTCTTGCGAATATCGGTCAGCTGCTCGTCGATCCAGTCGCCCGGATCGCGAGCGGTGACGATCGACTTCAGCCCCTCCAAGCGGCGAACCCGCTCCTGCGCGGGCATCGTCAGCGCAGCATGGATCGAATCGGCGAGCTCCTGGATGTCAAATGGGTTCACTGACAGGGCGAAGTCCCCAAGCTCCTCGTGGGCGCCGGTGTTCTCGGACAGGATCGAGACCCCGCCCCGGGCGTTGACCATGGGGCCCTCCTTGGCGACCAGGTTCATCCCGTCGAACATCGCGTTGACCATCAGCACATCGTAGTGCTTGTAGGCGGCGACCGCCTCCTCGAGGTCGTCGCGGAGCTTGAGCTGGATCGGCATCCAGTCCGGCGATCCGTGACGATGATTGACGACGGCGACCACCGCCTCGATCCGCTCGAGGTACTCGGCGTACTCGGGGACGTCTGTACGTGAGGGCATCAGCTGCGCGATGAACGTGACCTTCTCGTGGAACTCGGGATGTTGCTCGAGGAAGACGTCGAATGCCGTGAATCCGCGCAGGACGTTCTTGCTCAGATCGGATCGGTCCACGCGCAGGACCAGATGGTCACGGCGCCGCCGCAGAAGCTCCTGCTCGAACCGGCGGGTGCGCGGTCGCTGCGCCACTTGCTGGACCGCGTCAGAGTCGATCGGCAGCGGATAGGCGCGGACCCAGACATCTCGCTCTTCGCAATGGACGATGCCGCGCTCGTGGTCGACGTCGAGACTGAGGAGATCCTCGCAGCACTGCAGGAAGTTGCGTCGGTAGGAGCGCGTGTGAAAGCCGATGATGTCGTTGGCGAGGATCCCGGTGTAGATCTCTTCGCGGATGACGCTCGGGAGGACCCGCCAGGAGTCCGACTGGCTCCAGGGGATGTGCACGAAGTGGTGCAGGAACACGTCTGCACGCGCTCGCCGGATCAGCCCCGGAAGCGTGTAAAGGTGGTAGTCGTGGACCATCACGATCGGCTTCTCGATCGCCTCGATCTCCTCGAGGACGGCGCGTGCGAGATCCTCGTTGACGGCGTTGTAGCCGAACTCGAATGCCTCGGTCTCGTTGCGGCGTATGTCCGGGGCGTTCGACAGATCCCAGAGGTAGTGCTGGATGAACCACAGCATCGGATTGGCGATGATGTTGTAGAAGCGGTCATACGCCTCGGCGTCGGACGCTACGAGCTTGACGCGGTACTGCGCCCCTTCCCCGGCGCTGATCGCGAACGGGCGGCCGCCGTGCTCCTCAGCGGCGCGGACGTCTTCGTTGGTCATCGCCGACGCGACCCACGTCACGTCGCGGTGGGTGGCGAGCCCGATCAGCGCCGTGACCAGCCCGCCCGTTCCCCGGCGCACGTTACCGTCCGGCTCGAACGTGACCGGCCCGCGATTTGAGACGAGAACGAGAGGTGGATCGGCCATTGATCAGAGGTCGAGGTGCTCGAACAGCGCCAGCCAGTCGCGCAGCAGCCGCGGCATCAGGAAGCGGCGCCGCACCGACTCCTTGCCCGCCCGCCCGAGGCGCTTGCCGAGAGCCGGGTCGTGGAGGATTTCGAGAGCCCGCCGAGCGCACTCATCGACGGTGGAGACCAGGAATCCCGACTCGCCGTTGGGAACCTGCAGCGGGATCCCGCCCACATCACCGCCGATGAATGGGCGCGCCTTCCAGATCGCCTCGGTCACGGTCAGGCCAAAGCCCTCGCGGGTCGACTTGTGGATCACGACGTCGCAGTGCGACTGAAATGCATTGACCTCGATCGCGCCCACATTGTTGAGGTTGTTGAGGATGTGGATGTCCGGATCGCCGTCGGCGTGAGCGACGGTCGCGTTGAAGTAGTCCCAACCCTCGGGATCGTCGGTGGCCATCGAGCCGACCAACGCGAGCTGAACCTCTGGAAGCCGGTCCTTGACGATCCGGTAGGCGTCGATCACGCCACGAGGGTCCTTCCAGGGGTCGAAGCGAGAGACCTGGCAGAGCAGTGGCCGGTCGACGTCGATACCGAACTGCTCGCAGATGTAGATTGCATCCTCCGGCGAGAAGGCCATGTTCAGACTGCGGCCGGGTAGGGCTCGATATGCGGGGCCAGCCGCTCGAGCGTGAACGGGTTCGGGGTCGAGAGATCGAATGACAGCGCCATACCCACTGACGGGCCTTGTCAGGCACCAGCGATGCGATTGCCGCCGGCTGCGGATCGTGGATGATGCGAGCGTGTAGAGGATCTCGGCTACGCCGCCGCCGAACGCGGTCGCCGACACGTCCAGGATGCGTTTGCCCTCGAGCCGCCGCGCGCGGTCGCGGATCTCTTCCACCAGCGGGCGGCCGACGATGCTCGCGTAGTCCGACAGGTGCTTGGTTGCGACGGAGACGGGTTGGAGCATGCTGGTGCAAGCCGATGGCCGACGCGCGACCGGGGGACCCTAACAGCGATCCCTGTACGGCTGACGCGGCCCGCGAGGATCGTGCGCATTGACGCATCCATGCTCGAATCCCGACAGATGGTCTTCCGGATGCCCGAGTCCACGTGATCATTCCCATTCCCGTTCCCAAGCACTCGGCGGTATGAGGATCGCTGGTCAGCATTCGCCGCGCAGGCTCCTCAGTCGCTCGATCCCGGCGTCGACCGCGCGCAGCAGCTCAGCGTGCAACCGCGGATTGGCGGCGGAGATCGAGGACATCTGAAACTCGTGGCCGGATCCGAGCAGGTGGTGGCGATCTAGCGGCTTGCCCCAGCCGTCGGTGACGACGCCGCCCGCCTCTTTCAGGCACAGCCAGGCGGCGGCGAGGTCGTACGGCGAATTGTTGAGTATCTGTCCGTGCCCGACGCGTTCGAACTGCGCCCGCATCCCGGGCACGTCGTCGATCATGCGCGAGCCCACCTCGATCACTGCATCCAGCTGCCCGGTCACGATTCTGGTCATCGAGAACGACTGCGAGCCGAGCTCAAACGTCCCGCCGCCCACCGAGGAAGCGTCGATCAGCTCTTCGAGCACCTCGACGGTCGCGCGCGCCGGGCGCCCGCGAAAGCCGTAGCTCCAGAACATACGCCCGATGTCGTGGCCGGCGCTCAACCGCACCGGCCGATTTGACTGCACGCCCCGCCCTTGTTGAGCCAGGAACCAGTCGCCCGACTTGATCTCGATCACGCACCCGAGCTCGAGGTCGGCCATCGTCGGCTGGCAGGTGCCGAGCGGCGCCAGCGCGACTGAGACGCAGGCCGACTCCAGCCCCGCCATCGCGGGCCTCGTGCCATCGATCGGATCGACGACGAGCACGTGCGCGGCTCCGTCGTGTTCCACAAGGCCGCGGTCCTCGGAATAGAGGGCGATCGCCGGCGCGCGCGCCGTCACGAATTCCTGCAGCTCGGTCTCCGCAATCGCGTCGACCGCGAACGTGACATCGCCGCCGGCGCCGCCGCCCTCGTGGCGGCGACCGGCGTGCGAGCCGAGCTCGGGCAGAATGCGCTCGCGCAACCGTTGCGCGAGCTCGAGCACGAGCGCGCGGTGGTTCATGCGGCCGATCCTGCACGTGCGAACATCGCCACATGAAAACAGCCAACGTATTCGACGCGGATTGCGATTACGACCCCGATGATCCAAATGGATACCGAGCGGGCATCGCGTCTGTGGGCAGGGAAGTCGGCGGCCAAGAGCTGGCGATAAAGGTGTTCGAGATACCGGCTGGCGAGAGCGTCAGCCCCTACCACTACGAATACGTCGAGGAGTGGCTGCTGGTGATCGAAGGTTCGGTGAACATACGCACGCCCGACGGCGAGCACCAGCTGCGACGCGGCGATCTGGTGCGCTTTGCGCCCGGCCCCGACGGGGCGCACAAGGTCCGCAGCGGCGGCGAGGGGCCGGCGCGCGTGGTGATGTTCTCGAGCAGCCGCGAGCCCGCCGTCGCTGTCTACCCGGACAGCGACAAGATCGGGGTGTGGCCGGGTCGCGTCGAGGATCATGTGATGCTGCGGCGCGCCGACGGGCACGTGGGCTACTACGAGGGTGAGCGTTGAAGCGCTGGCCATTCACGCGGAATGTCCAGTGTGAATGTCGTTGCCCCCGGGTTCGAGCGGACCGAGAGGCGCCCCGCCATGCGCTCGGCGAGCTCGCTTGCGATCGCCAGTCCGAGCCCGGATCCGCGTGATCCTCCCAACTCGGCGGTGTGAGGATCGCTCGTTAGCTCCGCTTGGTGATCGCAAGCTGCGCGAACGAGTCAAGCTTCGACGCGTCGATCTCCATGCGGAGCCCGGCCGCCGGAGGCAGGGCGGAAGGCGGTTTCTCGGGATCCGGGCATGGATGCCCGAGTCCACGTGATCATTCCCATTCCCGTTCCAAAGCACTCGGCGGTGTGAGGATCGCTCGTTAGCACTTTGCGAAGAGTAGACCGAGGTGGCTTCCGGCCGCTTTTGCGACAGATAACCTCCCCGCGATGCTCGATCCCCGGATCTACCGGACGGGGATGATCGTTGCGGTGATGGCGGTCATCGTGTTCGCGTTCTCGCTCCAGGGCCAGCGCGCGGCCCTCAGCACAAACCTTGCGCCGGACGCGTTCAACGGTCAAAACGCGTTCGCGAGCATGAACGGCATCGCGCGTCTGTATCCGGACCGACGGCCTGGCTCCGAGGGCGACGACGAGCTGGGGTCGTACGTCGCCGCCCAGTTCAGGCAGAGTGATCTCGAGGTCGCGACCAGCGCTTTCAGAGCGCGGACTGCCGACGGCACGAGGACGCTCGAGACCGTCACCGGAACGTCGCCCGGCACCTCGGTCAGCAGCATCGTGATCGTCGCGCACCGGGACGCAATCGGATCGCCGGCGACCGCCGAGCTGTCGGGCACGGCGACCTTGCTCGGATTGGCCAACGCGCTCGAGGGCGAGACACACAGCCACGCGATCGTGCTTGCGTCGACCAGCGGCTCAGCCGGCGCAGCCGGCGCGGCCCAGCTGGCGCACAGCCTGCACGGCCCCGTCGACGCGGTGATAGCGCTCGGCGATTTGGCGGGGCCCGAGGTGCGTGAGCCGATCGTCGTTCCCTGGTCGAGCGCCCAGGCGCTGGCCCCCCCAATGCTGCGCAACACCGTCGCCGGCGCGCTGACGGCGCAGACGGGGCTGGCGCCGGGATCTCCCGGGCTTGATGAGCAACTCGCGCACCTCGCGCTGCCGCTGTCGTTAGGCGAGCAGGCGCCCTTTGGGGCCGCTGGCTATCCGGCGGTCCTGCTGTCGCTGTCGGGAGCGCACGAGCCTGGGCCCCGCGAGCAGGTGCGCGGCGCAACACGGATCACTGCGCTTGGCCAGGCGGTGCTGCAGGCGATCAACGCGCTCGACAGCGGGCCGCCTGTGCCGGCGGCTTCCGCGTACCTGACCTGGAACGGCAACCTGATTCCCGCGTGGGCGGTGCGGGTGCTCGTACTGGCGCTGCTGGTGCCGGTCCTGATCACGAGCGTCGATGGTGCGGCTCGCGCACGCCGGCGTGGTACGGCGGTAACTCCGTGGCTGGTGTGGGTGCTCGGCTGGGCGCTGCCATTCGTGCTGGCGCTCGCGGCGCTGCTGGCGATCAGGTTCGCAGGCCTGATCAGCGTGCTGCCGGCCGGACCTGTCGGCGGTGGCGTCGAGCCACTCGACCGCGCCGGCGCGGCGATCCTGATCGTCATTGCGCTCGTGCTCGTCGTCGGCTTCGCCGTGCTGTGCCCGCTCATCGGCCGCCGCGCGATCGGGGGCGGCGTGCGCCTCATCGACGCAGCCGGTGATGCCGGCGCCGCGGCGGCGATCATGATCGTGATCTGCGCGGCCACGTTGACGGTGTGGGCAGGCAACCCGTTCGCGGCCCTGCTGCTCGTTCCCGCGGCCCACCTGTGGATGTGGGTGCTCGATCCCGATTTGCGGATGCGGCCCTCGCTGAGCATCGCCGCGCTCGGGATCGGGCTGCTCCCGCCGGTGCTCGAGATCGTCTACTGCACTGTGGCGCTGGGCCTCACGCCTATCGGCGAGCTTTGGAACGGGGCCCTGCTGCTCGCCGGCGGTCAGGTCGCAGTGCTGGCGGCGGTGGAATGGAGCGTGGTGTTCGGTTGTGCGCTCAGCGTGCTGGTGGTCGTCATCGGACGTCGGCGGATGCGCGAGCGCCACCAAACGTCGTCGGCCGTCGTCCGCAGTCCGGGCAGTTATGCGGCAGCGGGTGCCCTGCGCGGTGTGAGCAGCGTTCACGGTTCCCCCCAGCGCAGAGCTGCTTCCAGGACGACCCGCTGACGACTGACAGGTCGGCGTGGCGTCTGCTACACGATCACGGGATGCGGCGCTTGATCCGCGACATCTCGTCGGTGCTGATCATCTCAGGACTGCTGCTCGTCCTCGACGCAGGCGTCACACTGCTCTGGCAGGAGCCGGTGACCGCCGTGATCGGTCTCGTCAAGCGCAGCCAGATCAACGGCCGCTACCTCAGCTACCGCTCCGCTCCCCTCTCGACACTCGACCGTCGGGCGCTCAGCAGCCTCAGCGCGATCGCGCAGAGGATCGCCTTCCTGGCGCGGCGCGAGCAGCGGCAGGTCCCCACCGGCGATGCGATCGGGCGGATCGTGGTCAGCAAGATCGGTGCCAGCTACGAGATCATTCAGGGCACCGACTCTGCGAGCCTCGAGAAGGGGCCGGGCCACTACGCGGCGACTGCGCTTCCCGGCCTCGGCCAGACAGTCGCGATCGCCGGCCATCGCACGACCTACCTGGCGCCGTTCAAACGGATCGGCGAGCTCGCTACGGGCGATCAGATCGTGCTGCGAATGCCTTACGCTCAGTTCACATATGTCGTCCAGTACCACCAGATCGTGCGTCCGACCGCCCTGTGGGTGACCGACAACGTGGGTTACGAGCGCCTCGTCTTATCTGCGTGCAACCCGCTCTACAGCGCCGCTCAGCGGATCATCGTGTTCGCGAGGCTGTGGCAGGAGAAACCGCTCGCTGCGGCGGCCGGTGGGAAGTCGGCGGCATGAGCCGCGGGTGTCGTTGGGTGGTCGATCCGGATTGCGTCCGGGGCCGGGGACGCGAGCGCGTTTGGCGATGCCGATGCCGGCCAGTCGAGTACACGCGTCGAGCACGATCCGGTGCCGATCCAGCTTCGCCCGCGAGTTGCCGATCCAGTGTTCGGCTCTGATGCACGAGAAGCGAGAGGACAGGATGGCCGATCTCGAGCACCGGCTCGCACGAGGCGAGTATCGCGTCGACGCGAAGGCGGTTGCCGACGCGATCATCCGTCGGATCCGCGTCGCCGCGCAGGAGCGGGCCCCGCGAAGCGGTGGGGCCCGGTCCAACGTTCAGAACGAGTGCTCGTAGCCGGTGAGCGGCCCGCTGGCATCGGTCACCTTGACACGACCGTCCCCGGCCAGGACGCGTCCCACCCAGGTCAACTCGAGTCCCAGTGCGTTGACGCGCTCGCGCGCGGCGGCAGGCACGCAGACGCACAGTTCGAAGTCCTCGCCGGCCGTTGCGGCGAAGGATCGCGCGTCGGTCTGCAACTGCCCGGCGATCTCAGCGACGCCGTCGGCAAGCGGCAGGGCGGCGAGCGACAGCTCGATCACGACGCCGCTGCGCCGCGCGACGTGACCGGCATCCGTCGCCAGCCCGTCGGAGAGGTCGATCATCGCTCGCGCGCCCGCCGCCGCGAGCGCGCGGCCCTCGGCCAGCCGCGGCTGCGGACACGCATAGCGTGCGACGAGGTGGTCGGACGTCTGGCGATCGGCGCCGGCGGCGCGCCCATCGAGCAGCGCGAGCCCGGCGCCGGCGGCTCCGAGCGATCCTGTGACGGCGACTAGGTCGCCGGGCTGCGCGCCGTCGCGGCCCACGAGCGAGCCTGGGTCATCTGCCCAGCCGACGACCGTGAACGCGATCGTGAGCAGCGGCGCCCGGGTCACATCACCGCCGGCGATCGTGACGCCGCAGCGCGAAGCGAGCGCCTGGGCTCCGCCGGCGAGCGCGAGCGCGTAAGCGGCCTCGCAGCCCGCCGGCAATCCGAGCGCAAAATACGCCTCGCCGGCATCGGCGGCCATCGCGGCGAGATCCGACAGCGCCGCCGCCAGCGCCCGGTGACCGATCTGCTCGGGGGACAGCTGCGAGCTGCGGAAGTGAACGCCATCCACGAACGCGTCGACCGACGTGACTGCATAGCCCCGCGCTCGCACCACCGCCGCGTCGTCGCCGAGCCCTCGGACCAGCCGGGGCGTGTTGGACACGAGCAGGCCCTCGAGCGCCTCGATCAGCTCGAGCTCGCGCACCACCGGGTGCTTCAGCGGTGGCGGTAGACGATCCGGGCGCGGTCGAGATCGTAGGGGGACAGCTCGACCCGGACCCTGTCGCCGGGCAGGATGCGGATCCGGAAGCGTCGCATTTTGCCCGCGACGTGGCCGAGAACGATGCGATCCATGTTGTCCAGCTTGACGCGGAACATTGCGTTGGGCAGGGCTTCGACTACCTCGCCCTCGAGCTCGACCTTTTCTTCTTTTGGCATTCCTGTTCTATCTCTGCGCAAGCTGGCGGCACCGTCCAGCGCCGCCACGGTTACCGTAAGGGTAGTGGCTATTCTTGCCAATTGCCGATCCCGCAGGGGGCGGCGAGGTTCGACTCGACTCTTGGAGGCCCATGCGTACGCTCACGGAAGCTCTAAAGAACGAGTACACGAAACAGATCCTGCGAGCGACCGGGATCAGGAAGGCGTCGCTGAAGCAGCGCAAGACGCCGCACTACCGGATGCCGATGCTCGAGCAGGCGGGCGGCTACATGGTGCTCGACAAGTACAGCGGCGCGGAGATCCCCAAAGCCGAGTGGGAGGACCTGACCTACACCACCTACGCCAGCGATCCGACTACGTTCTTCGCGCCGATCAGCTCCGCCACCGGCGAGATCGAGCTCAAGGGCTTCTGGGAGTACGGCAAGGCCGACCTCGAAGGGATCTGGACGCCAAACGCTCAGAAATGCCCGACGATCGTCAAGTGGGTTGAGTCGATCGGTGCCCGCTTTGGCCGTGTGCAGCTGCTGCGTATGTCCCCCAACACGATGCGTGAATGCCGCTGGGGCCTGCACCTGGACAACAACAACCAGGGAAATCCTGAGAGCAACGGCTGGGTCGTGCGCGTCTGGCTGGAGCTGACCGACGACCGGTCGAGCGCGCTCGTAGTGCGCCCCAGTGAGTTCGATCGCCGTGGCGAGGTCAAGATCGCTCTGCCCAAGTACCAGCAGGCGGTGGTCGACTCCGAGTATCTCTGGCATGGAGGCCACCATCAGAGCGATCACACCCGCTATGCGGTGATCGTGAGCGTCGAGAGCGGCCCAGGTCTTGAACGCTGGATTCAAAGCCATCTCCCGGGTGCCAAGGACTCGCAACGTGCAGCGGCACCCGGTGCCGGCGTCTGAAGGCAGCTCATCGAGGCTTACGGGCCCTTAGGGCCCCGTTCATATTCTTGAACTCGGCGCTATGAGGATCGCTCGTTAGCTCTAGCTGATCGCTGGCCGTCCTCAGCGTCTCTTGGTGGCACCGAGGCCGCCACCGCCCGAAGCCCTGTGCGTCGCACCTGCACGAATACGGACCTGACCGCTTGGGCCGGTTGTACCCCCGCGGCTGGGGCCGCTGCCGCCGCCACCGCCGGCTCCTCCTCCGCCGCCGCTCGCACCGCCGCCGCCGTTACCCCTGCCGACCGTGTTGGCGCCGGCACCGGCCTGCGATGAGGGCTGCGGGGTGGGGACGGAGGTCGTGTAGGTAGTGGTCGGAGACGAGATCCCGCTGGTCGGAGACGAGATGCCGCTGGTCGGAGGGGAGATGCCGCTGGTGGTCTGGTACGTGCCGCTGAGGCCGCCGTTGTCGACCCCGGCGCTCGAATTGCCGCTGACCGTGCGAGGGCCGTCGAACGCGCTGCCATCGAACGGAACCGCGGGAGAAGCCCAGTCGCCGCAGAAGCCGTTGCTCGCCGCCTGCATGAAGTCGTGCCAGATCGGCGCGGCCAAGGCGCCGCCGAACCCGTCCGCCATCGCGATGTTCCCCTGCGGGTAGCCGACCCACACGGCGGTCGAGATCTTTGGCGTAAAGCCGACGAACCAGGCGTTGTCCATGTTGTTGGCGGTTCCGGTCTTGCCCGCTGCGGGGCAGCCGTAGTTCGCGGCGGTAGCAGTGCCGTCGGTGATCACGCCTTTGAGGACTTGGATCGCGGCGTAGGACTCGCCGTAGCTGAACAACTTCGTCCTGGCTGGGTTGCCGATGCTGGTGTCCACATGGCCACCCGGGAACACGACGTGGTCGATGATGGTGGGGGCGATGTGGTAGCCGCCGTTGGCGATCGTTGCGTAGGCGTCGGCCATCTCCAACGGCGTGACGCCCACGCGGAGGCCGCCGATGACCTCCGCCGGGTTGCCGTCCAGCGGCGAGGTGACGCCCATCGCGCGCGCCATCGAGTCGAGCTTTCCCCAACCCTCGTCGGCGGCGAGCTGGGCGAACACGGTGTTGTCAGACATGACTGTTGCCTTGGTGACGTTGATCGTGCCCTGATAGCTGTCCTCGGCGGTGTGCACAGACCATGTCGGATCCTTCGGAAGCCATCCCGCGGACAGGTACTTGGAAACGTAATAGGTCTGGTCGGGGTCGGCGTGGTAATCGTGGATCAGCGTCATCAGCGCGAACACCTTGAACGCCGAACCGGGCTGGCGGTGTGCCTGGACCGGGTAGTCGAAGTTGGTCTGGTCGTATGTCGCCGAGGATCCGAGCGCAAGGATGTGGCCGTTGGACGGGTTCACCGCCGCGAGCGCTGCCGCCGGCTGATCGTCCAGCACCGGTCCGCCGGGTTGGTGGGCGATGATCGCGCTGCGCGCGTCGTACTGCATCTGCAGGTCGATCGTCGTGTACGCCTTCAGCCCCCCGTCCTCGACGGTCTTCAGCCCGTAGTGCTGGACGAGCTGAGACAAGGCGTAGTCGAACACGTACTGCTGCGAACGCTGTGCGTAAGCAGCGTAGTGCTGCGCGCCCAACGGCTCGCGCTCAGCCGCGGCCGCTTGACCTGCCGTGATGTAGCGCGAGTTCACCATCGCCTGCAGCACCTCGTTGCGGCGCTGCACGGCCAGCGCCGGCGCGAAGAACGGGTTGTAATCGGTGGGCGACTGCGGCAACCCTGCGAGCAGCGCCTGCTGCGCGAGCGTGAGCTCCCACACGGGCTTGTCGAAGAACATCCGCGAGGCGGCGCCGACGCCCTGCGCGGTCGCCCCGTCGACCGTCCCGTACGGAACGTCGTTGAGGTACCTGTCCAGGATCCACGCCTTGCTGTGCTTGCTCTCGAGTTGCTCGGCGAGCTTGGCCTGGACGATCTTGTACTTGAGATCGTGGTTGGCTGAATATCGCACCGGCATGTACATGTTGTCGACGAGCTGCATCGTCAGCGTCGAGGCGCCCTGCAAGGAGTCTCCGCCGCCGAACACGTCCTTGATCCCCGCCCTCAGGATTCCCTGATAGTCGAGCGCGCCGTGTTGCCAGAAGCGGCGATCCTCGATCGCGACCGTCGCCTCCTTCAGAGTCTTCGGAATGCGGGCGGCCGGAACGCCGTTGAATACGGTGTCGGAGTGCACGTAGCCCAGCGGCGTGCCATCGGCGGCGAAGATCTCGCTCGGCGGATGCGGGTCGTGCGGCTTGAGCTGGTCGAGGTTGGGCGCCGAATCGGCGACGGCGACAACCCACCCTACGGCGGCGAGAGCGCCGATCGCGATCCCGGTGACGGCGATCATCGCGGCGATCATCGCCATCCGCCGGACGGGATGTCCGCGGTGGCGCATCCGGCGCTTCTGTCGTTCGCGTCGACTCATACGGTTTCCGGGCCCACGAACACCGCCGTGGCACAGCTCGTGCGGTGCCGAACGTCGGCAGGTTTCAGTGTAACTGGCAGGGAGTTTCGGCTCCGCGAGCGTCGCTCCTGCTGCCGCCCGCGCCGCGAACTGCAAACATCACGAGCTTGCGTTCCCCGAACGATCTCGCGGCCGACGCGCGGGCGGTGCTGTTCGACGCGCTTGGCACGCTGATCGCGCTGCAGCCACCGGCGCGAGCGCTGCAGGCCGAGCTGGCCCGGCGCTTCGAGCTCGAAATTGCCGAGGCCGAGTCGCAGCGGGCGCTCGACGCCGAGATCGCCTATTACCGCGCCCATCTCGACGAGGGCCGGGATCCCCCCAGCGTCGCGGCGCTGCGCGGCCGCTGCGCGCAAGCGCTCAGGGCTGCGCTCCCGCGATCGTCCCGGCTGGCATGCGTGGGCAACGATGCGCTCACGCAGGCCCTGCTCGCCTCGCTTCGGTTCACCGCCTTTCCCGACGCGGCCCCCGCGATCGCAGGCTGCCGCGCGCGCGGACAGCAGATCGTCGTCGTCAGCAACTGGGACGTCTCGCTCGTGGACGTGCTCGCGCGGCTGGGCCTGGCGCCGTTGCTCGACGCGATCGTCACCTCGGCGCAAACGGGGGTTCGCAAGCCGTCACCGGGGATCTTCAGGCGAGCGCTCGACCTCGCCGCAGTGCAGCCGGAGCATGCGATCCATGTCGGCGACAGCCTCGCCGACGATGTAGCCGGCGCCTGCGCTGCCGGAGTTAAGCCGATCCTGATCCGTCGGGACGGTCTGCAAGGCCCGCCACAAGTACCGACGATCGGCTCCCTCTGCGAGCTGGGTGAGCGGTTACGCTGCCCTGCCGTTCCCTAGAGCCCTAACCTTGCTCAAAATGACGTCGCCGCGCGTCCCCCCGCCCCCGGCGCCTGCGGCGCCGACCGCTCCCGCTGCTCCGAAGCGGCCCCGGGACGAGCCTGACTGGCCGCTG
>Ga0335081_10003563_pt1 | contig 24500 bp, 22 predicted proteins | sample Lox_Sample_35_FD_206713 | JGI IMG/M metagenome (GOLD analysis project Ga0335081, IMG submission 206713) | Soil microbial communities from Loxahatchee National Wildlife Refuge, Florida, United States - Lox_Sample_3.5 | ecosystem: Environmental > Terrestrial > Soil > Wetlands | place: USA...
TGGTTACATCGGTAACGATGACGCGCCGGGCGCCGGCCTCCAGGCAGAGCCGGCAGACTTCGCCTACCACCCAGGGATTGGAATTGGCGGCCTGTTCGGGAAGACGGTCCCAGGCGGCGTTGGGCTTGACGACCACCACGTCGCCACGGGAGACAAATCTCCGGATTCCCCCCAGTTCCTGGATGGCGCGGCGGGCGAGGATCGCCGGGTCGTCTCCTTGGACGACCGCCATCACCGGTAAGCTCGAGTCCGCTGGAATCTCGAAGTTGGAGCGCATCGTGAGGACGGCGGGTTCGGCGGGGTGTGTGCTGCGCCTGCTCAGCCAGACGCCGGAGCCTGCTATGCCGGCGCCCACCGCTCCCAGCCGGAGCAGTTGCACCATCGCTGCCCGGCGGTTCACATCCTGGCTTCCGGGGCTCATGCCACGCTGGACCTTTGACCCAATTCCAGTTTACGTCCAGTCGCAATCCTATCGGACAGCGCTATCCTATTTTTGGAATATCGTTATGCAGCGAAGAGAATTCTTGCGTGGAGCGGCGCTCCCCGTATTGGCCGCCGCGGCCGGCCGGCCCAAAAGGGCGGCGGCCCAATCCCAGTCTCCGGCGGCGATCGCCCTACCCAAGCCCCAGTTGCAGGGCGGACGGCCCCTGATGGAGGCGCTAACCCTTCGCAAAACCAACCGCAACATCAGCGAGGAGAAACTTTCTCCGCAGATGCTTTCGAACCTGCTCTGGGCGGCATGGGGAGTCAACCGGCCGGACACCGGCGGCAGGACGGCTCCATCCGCCATGAACGTTCAGGAGATCAATCTCTACGTATTCCTGCCGGAGGGCGTGTACCTGTTTGATGGACCGTCCCACAGCCTCAGACCCGTTCTCGCGGGCGACCACCGGGCGGCCACCGGAACCCAACCCGACGCCGGTAAAGCACCGCTGAGCCTGGTGTACGTTGCGGATTTCGATAAATACACGACCGGCCGGGGAGGACGAGGCGTCACGGATGCGGATCTTCAGACCGCCTGGTCAAATGCGCACGCCGGATTCATCGGCCAGAACGTTTATCTGTTCGCGGCGTCCGAAGGGCTGGCAAGTTGCTTTCGGGCCATGTTGGATTCTCCGGCCCTGAGCAAGTTGCTGGGCCTGCGGGCATCGCAGAAGGTGCTCTACGGCCAAAGCATCGGCTACCCGGCAAAAGCGTAGCAGACGCCGGCCACCTTTGACTCAGGCGTAATTTCGATCTAATTCTGGTAGTGTGAGGGCGCTATTCGGACTTCGGGCTGCCATTGTCCTGATGGGTTTCACCGCCGCCGTCGCGCAGATCGTCCTCCTGCGCGAGCTGATGGTGGTCTTCTACGGAAACGAGATCTCCATCGGGCTGATGCTCGCGAGCTGGCTGGCTTGGACGGCTGTGGGCAGCAGCCTGGCGGGAACACTGACCGCCCGCAGGCTGCGTCCGCGGCGGGTGGTGGCGGCAATCCAGGTCCTGGTTGCAGGGGCCGCCCCCGTTACCGTGCTGGCGGTACGTGCGGCAAAAGGCCTCCTGCAGACCGTCCCAGGAGAAGTCCTGGGGCCTGGCCCGATGCTGTTCACATCGCTGGCCATCCTCGGCCCGCTCTGCCTGCTCTCCGGAGCACTGTTCACGGCGGGGAGTCAGGCCTGCGCGACGTCGAAGTCGGCCTCGGCTGAGGGAGCCAGCGGTTCGGTGTACTTGTGGGAGGCCGTAGGGTCGTCGGCGGGCGGGTTGGTGGCCGGAGTCCTTCTGGTCCGACTATGGGGTTCCTGCGAGATCGCGTGTTTCCTTTCCTTGTGCAACCTGGCGTCGGCTTGTGGGCTGACGATCTCCATGCGAGCGCTCCGGTATGCAGCTATCGGGCTGTTGGCGGGCGTCGCGACACTGGCTGCCGTCCTGCGCGCCCCCGGGTACATCGATAGGATCTCGCAGGAACGCTTTTGGCGCGGCCAGCAATTGATTGCAACGCGCAACTCAGTTTATGGGAGCCTCGCCGTGACTGGTACCGAAGCAAGCCGCACGGTATACGAAAACGGCGTGGTATTGTTCACATCTCCCGACGCGGCAGCCGCCGAGGAGGCGGTTCACTACGCGCTGCTGGAGCATCCCTCACCCCAGAGACTGCTGTTGATCGGCGGCGGGATCAACGGCAGCATAGCCCAGGCACTGCGGCATCCCTCGCTGCGGCAAGTCGATTACGTGGAGCTTGACCCGGCGATCCTGGACCTCGCTCGCGAGCATTTTCCCGGCGAGTGGCAGACAATCCAAGCCGATCCTCGCGTTCGCGTTCACGTCACCGATGGCCGCCTCTTTGTGAAGACCACGCCGTGCTCCTTCGATGTGGTGATCGTCAACCTGCCCGACCCCCAGAACGCGCAGTTGAATCGCTTCTACACCGCCGAGTTCTTCCGCGAAGTCTCGCGAAAGCTCACCTCTGACGGCGTCCTGTCGTTGCAACTACGGTCCTCAGAAGACTACATCAGCCCCGAATTGGCGGAGTTCCTGCGCACGGTCCAGCAGAGCTTACGAGCCGTGTTCGCCGAAGTCAGGATGATCCCTGGCGAGACTGTGCATTTCTTCGCAGCTCAACAGGCAGGCATCCTGGCCGACGGGGCATCCGAACTGCTGGCACGCCTCCGGCAGCGAAATCTCGCGACCAGATATGTGAGCGAATACTTCATCCCGTTTCGCATGATGCCGGACCGTACGCTCGACTTGGAGACGAAGATCCGCACCGCATTGGCGGCGCCCATCAATCGAGATTTTACGCCGGCGGCATACTACTTCGACGTGGCACTCTGGAGCAGCCAATTCAACCAGAACTACCGCCGATTTTTCCGGGTGCTCTCGGGCATTCCTTTCGAGGCAGCACTCGCCGCGCCCGGAATCGCTCTGGCTGTTGCGGTCGTTGCAGGACGAAAGCAGCGCCGCCTGCAGATCGCCGCGGGCTCGTGCACAGCTTCTGCGGGTTTCACCATGATCGGGCTGGAGATGCTCTTGCTGCTGGGTTTCCAATCTGTGTACGGATACGTATACCAGCAACTCGCCCTGGTGATTGCGGGGTTCATGGCCGGATTGGCGGCGGGAAGTTGGCTGGCAACAGGGCGCGGGAGTTTGCGTAGGACGCGCCAACTGGCGATTACGCAAGTGCTGGTTGCGGCGGCGCCGCTTCTCCTCGTGGCTTTGCTCCAAGGCGCCGCGCAAGCCGGCAGCACTCCAGCCCTGGCGGCCTGCAGAGCGGCATTTTTGGTCGCATCGGTACTATCGGGCATGTTGGGCGGCTTCGAATTCCGTTCCGCCAGTGCTGTTTTCTTCCAAGGAGCGGAGCGATTGGAAGGACGGCGCTTAGGAACGCTCTACGCGCTCGATCTAGCAGGCTCCTGCGTGGGCGCGGTCCTTTTCAGCACGTGGTTTATTCCGATCTTCGGCTTTCTTAAGACGGCCCTGCTGATGTCGCTGATAAGCATGGCGCCTGCTGTGCTAGCCAGCCTGGCTTCCGAAGCAGATTCAGCGGCTGCAGCGATTCCGCCGGCCTCCGCTCTCCAAAGACCAGCGCCGTAAAACGGAACAGGTCGGCATCCGCGTCCTGCCAGGCGCGCGGCGGGAGGCCGGCTTTGTAACACACCTGTTCCAGGAAGGTGCCACGGTCCCACTTCTCATCGCTTGCGACCTGCGGCAGCAGCAACCCCTCGCGACTCAACGTATGAATCAGCAATCCGTGCTCGCCGACGCGGATCTCCTGCACGTCGCGCACACGGCGCAAGGGAGACAATACCGAGATCTCGTACTCGAGGCCGCCCAACTCTCCGGCACTGACGGGGCGGAAGCGGGTGTCCCGAACAGCCGCCAACCTCGCCACGTCATGCACCGTGAGATACAGCGGTTTGAGCGGCGAGACGTACCCGATGCAGCCGCGAAGCTGTCCATGTTTGGTCAGCGTGACGAACGCCCCGCGCTCCCGTTCGAGCGCCTCCATCCCGCCCGCCGAGGGCTCGTAGGAACTGCGTCCCCGGACCGTAGTTTCGACCGATTGGCGGGCAATCCGCAGGAGCGCGTCTCTCTCCGCCTTGCTCAGCGAAAACGGCGGTTCCTCGCTCTTGCTGCCGGGCGCGGCTTTCACCAGCGCGACCGCGCCGTAGCCGACTACGCGACTGTGGTCGCCCGTGACGTCGCCGGTGTTGGCGTAGTGGAGGACTTTCGCCTGCGCCGCCCCCAAACGCTCGGCGGCGATCATGGTGGCGACGATCGGCCCTCCGCCGCATGCCTCCCAGACGCGAAGTTCCAGATTGCGCGACAGGTCGAAGTAGTCGTACTCCTCGATGGCTTTCAGAGTCTTGTGGTCGAGCTTCGAAGCCTCATCGTACTTGTGATAGTGGGAAAGGTCCGAACTGGCCACTATCAGGGTGTTCGTCCCCTGGACCATCTTCGCCAGCGCAACGCCGAGCGAACGGCACGAGTCGTAGCTCTGGTCTCCCATGACGATGGGCACGAGCTGGAACTGCCCCACGGCACGTTGCAGGAAAGGTAACTGGACCTCCAGCGCATGCTCAGGGTGGTCGGGCGAGGGCGTGTGCCCGACGCTGGAGAGCTTGATCGACGAATTCATCCTGGCGAGCCTGGCCGCGAAATCCTGGTCCACGGGGACCTGGCCGAAAGGCGTGGCGTACGCGGCGCCATCGTACACGGATGAGAAGCCGAAGGCTTCGTAATGCGATGGCGCGATCACCACCACGCGGTCGAACTTCCGGCCTTTTACCAAAGCATAGGAATAGGCGGCCACCGGACCGGAATAAATGTAGCCCGCGTGCGGGGCTACCAGGGCCACCACATTGTCGGGCCGCGGAGGCGCGGCCTTCGCCAGAAAGCCGTCGATCATCTTACCCAGTTCCTGCGGATCGGCCGGATAGAATGTCCCGGCGACCGCGGGCTGCCGGACTTTGGACGCTTGTCCGCCGCCCGATGCGGGTTCCATCGCCAGGAAGCCCGCAAACAACACCAGAGATCCGAACAGCAGAGTTTTCATACGCGGGATGCCTTCCCCCAAATTCCTGGAATCGTTTGGTGGCAGAACTGGCACTTGCCCCCATCCAGATGCAAGGCCCGGACGGTGAAGCCGGCGCGCTCCACCACGACGCGGCGGCATTTCGGGCACCAGGTATTCTCGGCCGGATGGCCGGGAACATTGCCGAGATAGACGTAGTGCAGACCCTCCGCATCGCAGATGGCCTTGGCGCGTTCGAGCGTCGCGAGCGGCGTCGGCGGCAGGTTCTTCAGCAGATACTCGGGATGGAAGCGCGAAAAGTGCAAGGGCACGTCCGGGCCGAGTTCCGATTTGACCCAACCGGCGAGGCTGCGGAACTCCGCGTCGGAGTCGTTCAGAGTCGGAATCACCAGGTAGACGATTTCGTTCCAGACCCCCTGCTTGCGGAGTGTGAGCAGGCTGTTCAGGACGGGCTTCAGTTCTCCGTTCACAACCTCTTTGTAGAACTTCTCCGAGAATGCCTTGAGGTCGATCTTGATGGCGTCCACGCGGCGGCACAACTCCTGGAGCGGTTGCTCCTGTATGTACCCGCCGCTGATGACCACACTCTTCACGCCTTCGGCGCGGCCGGCCTCGGCGGAGTCGAGGACGTATTCGTAGAACACGATTGGTTCGCTGTAGGTGTACGCAATCGAGGGGCACTGGTTCTGGCGCGCCAGTCCGGCCAGGGTCTTCGGAGGCAGAAACGTGCTCGAGACCTGTTCCGGCCGGACTTGCGAGATATCCCAGTTCTGGCACATCTTGCAGTTCACGTTGCAGCCCGCCGTCGCCACCGAGAACGCCATCGTGCCGGGGAGGAAATGGAAGAGAGGCTTCTTCTCGACAGGATCGACGTGTGCGGCGCAGACCCGCGAATGCACCAGCGAGTAGTACGCGCCGCCGCGGTTCTCGCGAACCCCGCAATAACCACGCTCACGGTCGTCGATCACACACTCCCGCGGGCAGAGTTTGCACTTGATCTTCTTGTACGGCAGCTTCTCGTAGAAGCGGGCTTCCACCGTAAACCGCGCATCGCTTTCCGCCGCGCGTGCCGCGAGGCACGGAATCGCCAGGCTCTGGAGAAAGACGCGACGATCCATAACCTCACACCTCCGCGAGTTCGATCCGCTTCGGGTCGTTGGTTCCGAGGCGGTGCACGGCGTCCGCGGCGGTGGCGATGTAGCGCGGTTCGCGCTGCAGTTCGCGCAGCGGCTTCATGCCCTTTTCCGCCCGCTTCCGTTCCAGGATCTGCCAGCCGGTGTGGTCCAGCGCCACCGGGTCGCGAGCCACCAGCAGGCCGTTGTAGGGCCATGCCCATTGCGGCATGTACGAAGGGCCGCCTTCGTACTGCGCCGTGATTGCATCGCAGATGGTCAGCCGTACCTTCTGCCGGATCTCCGCAAACATGTTGACGTCGGCGACGTACGGATCACCGGCGTTGGTGTGATACTTGTTGGGATTGTGGATGGCGCCGAACAGGTTTTTGAGCGCGAGCGTCACGCCGACAATGCCGTGGTCCTTCAAGACGGGCAGGTTGATGACGGCATCGCAGACCCTGGTGAGGGTGTTCGCGAGCAGGCTGCCCGCGCTTCCGAAGACCGTCAGGTCGCCGCCATAGCCGGCGGTGTCGTTGCCCAGGCACTGGATGCGGTCCTTGCGGGAGGCGACGCGGAAGCCGGCGCTTTCGAGGTCGGAGTTGAGGCGGTCCCAGATGACGATGCGGTGCTGCGGGATGCCGGCCTGCTGCAGCCGCTCGCAGATCGCATCCACCAGCACGGTACTGGTGGCGGCGCCGCGCCCAGACAGGCAATTCACTTTCAGGCCGACCACCTCGCCGGGCCGCACGATCTTCTTCCAGGCGTCCAGTGGGGCATCGCAAGCGTAGAACGACTGCAGAGCACGATCGAGCAGCTTCAGAACCCGGCTGGAATCGGGTGACCCGCCCGGGCCGCGGAGGCCGGGATCGCGCGCGACGACCACTCGCGACTTGTCGGGGACGGCAGCCTGGGCCGTAACGGCGCTGACCAGGCCGGCTCGCAGAAGGCTCCTGCGGCTGATGCCGTTCCGTACGCCAATGCGCATGCCTCCCGCCTGGAGCCTCAAGATTAAGGCATTCCGATTCTTTTATACCATTAAACGCCTGTGAGAGGTCAGGGCTTTTCGAGCTTCGAATCGACAGCCCGCCCCAGGTTGAGCAATGCCTGCTCCGTTTGCGGCAGGTCCTGATACGCCACCAGGCGGACGAAAAAACAGTCGTGCCGGAACGTCACGGTCTGACCATAGCTTCTACCCGCGTCTCCCAACGCCACGGGCCGGCTTCCGGCGGCTGGCTCGGATTCGAAGATCGAGGCCGCACCGGCGGCGGTTCTCATCCAATGGAGGTCCACTACGGCTTCCAGGACATCCCGATATCGGTAGGTGCCCGTGATGGTTCGGCGCACGCCTGCACGCAAGTACCGCTCGGCATCGCCATCCACGTACCTCCATAGATCGCCCGCTTCGTACTGGCGAGCCTCGCCAGTCTTCGACCATCCGGCCGCTTCGTTGCTTTCGGGCAGCCAGGACGGCCGATTCGCCGCGTTTCCGAGCAAAAGCTGGTTCGTCTTCGACCGGCTCTCGCCCACACTGGTGACGTAGATTCCCGGGCTGCCCTTTACCGGGCAGGCGAACTCGCAGGCGCCGCACCCCACACAGCGCCGGGGGTCGAGGTACGGCTGGCGAACCGCAACGGTGCCGCCCGCCGCGTCGGCCACGTCGGCTGGTTTGAGATAAATAGCTTTTGGCGAGGTCGGACACCATTCTTCACACACGATGCACTCGGTCGCCATCGCCCAAGGCAGGCATCGGCCCCGGTCGTAGAAAGCGGTTCCGATGCGGATCGGGGATGTGCTGTCGGCACGCGCCCAGCCTTTTTCCCTGGTGGTGAATTCCCGGATCGCGCCGGTAGGGCACACCTGTCCGCAGAGACTGCAATTGGGCTCGCAATATCCCATGCGCGGCGCCAACACGGGTGTCCAGATGCCTTCCCACCCGGCTTCGGTGAATGCCGGCTGCAGGGCGTTATTCGGACAGACCTTCATGCATTGCCCGCAGTGCACGCACCGCGCGAGGAAATCGCTCTCCGCGTCCGCGCCCGGGGGCCGGATCAACCGGGGATCGGGCTCGGCGGTGACACCCGTGTTGGCGCGAAGGAGCGGGACCGCCGCCGTACCGGCCGCCAGGCTGGTCAGGAGCCTGCGCCGTTTCAGGCCGGGGCCATCGCGCGTTGTGGGCGTGCGCGGGAAGATCCGGAATTGGAGTACGCCGGCCGGGCAATCGGCGACACAGTTCATGCACAGGTGACATTCGACTTTGCGCCACGGAGCGCCGGGAATGGGATCGTCGCCTCCCTGGCAATGAAGGAGGCACTGCCGGCAGTCTCCGCAAGCGCTCTCGCGCTTCTCGAGTCCCAGGATCGACCAACGGGAGACCAGCCCCAGCAGCCCTCCGAGCGGGCAAAGCGCCCGGCACCAGAAGCGCGTGACGCGCAGATTGGGGACGAGAATGGTAAGGAACAACAGACCCAGGGGCACGCTCTGGCGGAAATGCGGCTGATGGAGAGCGATTGAGAGGCGCAGCCATGCGGTCGTCGCATAGTTCACTGCCGGATGGATGGTCAACGCGAGCGTGCGTACGAATAACGACAGCGGATCCACGATACCGACCAGCGCCAGACCGCATGAAGCCATGGCCAACAAGCCAACCAGCAGGTAATACTTAAAGGTCTGCCAGCCCTGGTAGCGGTTGGACTCGATCCGCCTGCTCCCTCGTTTGCCTGACGAGCGGACATTCCCAACGAGATGATGCAACGTACCTAATGGGCACATCCATCCGCAGAAGAATCGGCCGAAGAATAGTGTCGGGATGAGGATGACGAGGCAGCAGATCAGTCCGGTGTAGAGGGTGTGTGTGGCCAGGGCGTTGGCCACCGCGATCAGGGGGTCGAAGTCGAGCAGCATTCGCGCGGGAAACGGCAGGCGGGCATCCGGTCCTGCCGGAGCAAGGCTCCCGCGGTATTCGGTATTGCAAACGTGCAGGACGAATGCCGCGAGCCAAAAGACCTGCGAAATCCGGCGCAGGCGGCGGGGGCCGCCCCCGCTCCCCGGGCGATCAGGCGCGGAGTGCGCTCCGCGGGCCCTGCCAAACCAAGTCCCAGAACGTGACACGGCTGCCGAACCAGGTCACCGATAGTTCGACATCCGGGGCACGAAATAGCTTGACTGGAGGAAAGTGACGATGTCCGTCAACTGGCGGACCGTCAACTGGTCCACGTAGTGGGGCATGCGCGATTGGCCGCCGCTTTCGATCTGATTCTTGGGATAGGGGGCCAGTTCGTAAGACGGATAGATGATCGAGGTCACCAGATAGGCATCGCTCATTCTGGTGTCGATCGGGCCGCCGAGCAGCACCGGAACGGGCGGCTGGACCGTGGGCCGTGGCAGGTCCACACCCGACACCTCGTGGCAGTTGTTGCACCCCAGAGCCACGAAGTCCGCTTTGCCTCTTTCGGCATCGCCACCCGGAGGCAGGTGAAAGGCTGAGGCCGAATGCCGCCCGGAGCCGCATGCAGCGCCGGCAACCGCCAGCACGACCACTATCAAAAGCTGGGAACGCGGTTTCATACTTCACTCCTGCTGTCGCGCCCATCCAGGGCCGCCTGATCCTGGGGCGCCAATGACGAGTCTCGCCTTTCGGGGCCAGGTGATCACACTCGAGAGAACATCGGAGCGGTGGGCGCTGCGCCCCACAGGCGGAGGCGCCTTGGTCCGGCAGGGCGGCCGGAAACTCGTGGTGGCGGTCACGGTGCACCGGAAGTCGATGTGCCCTTACCGAAACCTCCGTTTCGCAGCCCCGAAAAGGAACCTGCCTCCATTCTAACGCTTTTAGACGGAATCGCTCCGAAATTTGGGCACCTGCAAGTTGCTCTTCCTCTCATTCGGGGTGCGACTGGTTCCGTGTGCGCGGTTTTTGAGAAAGCCGCGGTCGAGGCCGGTCGTTCTATCGGCCGGAAAGCGTCATTGCCAACACGGCGGAGATGACCAGTTGGTAACTATCCAGTCCTTAAAATCCCTTGCGGGCGGGAATAATCCAGAGCCCTCGCGCCTTATCTGTCACTGGAGAGACGCATTCGGATGACCAACGAAGAACTTCGACTGGAAGAGGCAAGGCAGAGGCGAGCCCATTGGCAGCGCTGGGGCCCCTACCTCAGTGAGCGGGCATGGGGCACGGTGCGCGAGGACTACAGCGCCTACGGCAATGCGTGGGAGTATCTCTCGCACGATCACGCCCGTTCGCGGGCCTACCGCTGGAATGAGGATGGGATCGCCGGTATTTGCGACCGGCGTCAATACATCTGCTTCGCAGTCGCCCTGTGGAACGGGCGCGACCCCATTCTCAAGGAGCGGCTCTTCGGCCTCACCGGCAACGAAGGAAATCATGGCGAGGATGTCAAGGAGTGCTACTTCTATCTGGACAGCACACCGACGCACTCGTACATGAAGTATCTATACAAATACCCACACGCCGCATTTCCCTACGCGCAGCTCGTGGAAGAGAACCGCCGGCGCGATAAGCACAGCCCGGAATTCGAGCTTGACGATACCGGCGTCTTCTCGGAAAACCGGTATTTCGATGTGGTAGTGGAGTACGCCAAGGCATCCCCCGAGGATATTCCAGTGCGCATCAGCGTCACGAATCACGGTCCAGACCGCGAGGACATTCATCTTCTGCCCACGGTATGGTTCCGCAATACCTGGGCATGGGGGCACACGACGGAGGGGCGTCCGTCATTGCGCGCCGAGGAAGGCTCGATCGCACTGGACCATCCGAATCTGGGCCACCGGCGCCTGCATTGTGAAGGCACTCCCGAGCTGCTGTTCACCGAAAATGAAACGAATTTTGAGCGGCTGTTCGGTGTTCGGAATACGACGGCGCACGTTAAAGACGGCCTGAACGAATATGTGGTGAACGGGGTGCACGAAGCGGTCAATCCCGAGCGTACGGGAACCAAAGCGGCGGCGATGTACGTGTTGTCGCTCGGACCGGGAGAGACCCGCACCGTACGGTTGCGCCTAAGTCCGGCCGGTATGGAAGCGGCGCCGTTCGGCCCGAATTTCGACCATACCTTCGCGGACCGAATCCGCGAGGCCGACGAATTCTATGCGACCGTAATTCCCAGCGATCTCACTTTTGACGCACGCCTGGTGATGCGGCAGGCACTCGCGGGGATGTTGTGGTCGAAGCAGTTCTATCACTATGTAGTTCGTGACTGGCTGAAGGGCGATCCGGCATCGCCCCCTCCGCCCTCCGGTCGACGGAACGGCCGTAATCACGAGTGGTCTCATCTATACAACGCCGACGTAATTTCGATGCCCGACAAATGGGAGTATCCGTGGTATGCGGCATGGGACCTGGCGTTCCATTGCGTGCCGCTGGCGCTGGTCGATCCGGAGTTCGCCAAGCAGCAACTCGTGCTGATGACGCGCGAATGGTACATGCATCCCAACGGCCAGCTCCCGGCCTATGAATGGGCGTTCGGAGACGTCAATCCGCCGGTTCACGCCTGGGCGGCGTGGCGCGTTTACAAGATCGACAAGAAGCGGCGCGGCCAGGGGGATCGCGCCTTCCTTGCCCGCGTTTTTCAGAAATTACTTCTGAACTTCACCTGGTGGGTGAACCGCAAAGACAGCGAGGGCCGCAACGTGTTTCAGGGCGGGTTCCTGGGACTCGACAACATCGGTGTCTTCGACCGCAGCGCACCGCTGCCCACCGGCGGCCACATCGAACAGGCCGACGGCACCGGCTGGATGGCCATGTATTGCCTGAACCTGCTCGCGATCGCGCTGGAACTCGCGAGCGAAGACCCGACGTACGAAGACGTGGCCAGCAAGTTTTGGGAGCACTTCCTCTATATCGCGAATGCCATCAATCACCTGGGCGCGGATGGCAGCGGAATGTGGGACCACGAAGACGGCTTCTTTTACGATGTGCTGCACATGCCGGACGATGGCCACATGCCGCTTAAAGTCCGGTCGATGGTGGGTTTGATTCCGCTGTTTGCGGTCGAAACCCTGGAGCCGGCCATTTGCAATCGGCTCGAAGGCTTCAAGCGCCGCCTGGAATGGTTCATCGAGAATCGCCAGGACCTGACCCACAACGTCGCCTGCATGAACGCGCCGGGCGAAGGAGAGAGGCGTCTGCTCTCAATCGTCGACAGCGAGCAGCTGCGGCGCATTCTCCGAGTGATGTTGGACGAGAACGAATTCCTTTCAGGGTACGGCATCCGGGCAATATCGCGAATCCATCGCGAGCACCCGTACATTCTGCGGGCGAACGGGAACGAATACCGCGTCGATTACGAGCCGGGCGAATCGTCCACGGGGCTGTTCGGCGGGAATTCCAACTGGCGCGGACCGATCTGGTTTCCGGTGAACTTCCTGCTGATCGAATCGTTGCAGAAATTCCATCACTACCTCGGGAACGACTTCAAGGTCGAGTGTCCCACCGGTTCCGGCCAGATGATGACGTTGTGGGAAGTTGCCGCCGAGCTCTCGCGGCGCATGACGCGCATCTTCCTGAAGGATGCCGACGGCCGGCGGCCAGTGCACGGCAGAAACAATCTCTACCACTACGATCCCAACTGGCAGGACTTGATCCTCTTCTACGAGTACTTCCATGGAGATGACGGCCGCGGCGTGGGGGCCAGCCATCAGACAGGTTGGACCGGCGTGGTCGCGAAGCTGCTGCAGCAAAGCGGTGAGCGTGTGGCGTCTCGGGTGGTGGAACCGGAACTGGAGACTGTACGGTGACTGTTCCGGTCGAAATCGCCGCATCAGCGCCTTCCTGATCTTCGGGCTGCTTGCCAAAGGTATCAGAGAATGTATCAGGCTCTCGTCCCGAGCAGTGATTCGGCGCTGGTGACCTACTGTGCTGCCTCCAGCCGGCGGTTTTCTTCCGATTCCCGGCTCCATACCGGCCGCCCGGAGTGATCGTCAGGCGCTGCGCCCGCCAACTCATCTCTCCCGCTCCTCAGCCGCAACGCCAGCATGGACTCCGAGATGCCAAGAGTCTCCTGTATCTCCTGATACGTAAACTCGTGAACGTCGGCCAGGAGAACGACTTGAGCTACCTGCTCCGGCATACGCCGAAGCACCCCCAGGAGATCGTCCTTCGACACCACCAGCCGGGCTGGATGAGACGGGCGGGGTAAGGCCTGCCGGCGCCGCGACACGACCTGGAATAGGATTCGGTAGAGTCCCGGGCGGCAGTTTGCTCCGGGACGAAACCGATCGGCCGATTGCCAGGCCTTCTGCAGGGATTCTTCAACCGCCGCCTCCGCTTCGGAGGGATCGCCGAGCAGAGCCATGGCACAACGATACAGATCCGCCACGTGGGGCAAAGCCGCGGTCTCGAATATCGCAAGCGCATCCAACTTTTTAACGCTATTCATGTCAATTCGCTCCTGGATAAGGTTGTTCGGGCACCTGCAAAGGCGCCGTTAGGAGATTGAGGTGTTTGGCAGCCGACCAGAGCATGACCGCGCGGAACCTTCGCAGGTCGATCGGAGGCTCGATCAGGAAACTTCCGGATCGGGCCCCGGCGGGCAAGATTCCGACCGAGCGGTTGGCGGTGCTCTCGGCGGTGATGCTATCTAACGCGTCGGAGGCCGCCATCAGCCGAACTTCGGCTTCCCCCTCGTAAGACGTCCTGATGCCGATCAACTCCAGCCGTTGGTGGGTCCGCTGGCTGATAATCCGTGCCCAGCCTGTTCCAGTGCGGCCGACCGGGTGGAAAGTTCCCGTCGCCAGAACGTTGTAACGGTTGTAAAATGCTACACCCGTCAATATCGCTGCACCGGCGATGATCGGGAGCGCCGCGAGAGCGGCTTTCCTCGGCCGGCGTTGAGCGTTATGGGGCTTCCGCGAATCCATCGAGCTCTCTTACGGATCTCAGGTTATGCGGCTTCGCCCGTTAAATCCCTTCGAGCCTGCTTGGATTCGCGTCAAAAAAATATAAAATTCATTAAACGCATGAAAACACAGGCGGTCTTCGAGTTCGGTCCGTATCGGTTGCAGCCGGCGGAGCGGCTGCTGCTGAGGAACGGCGCGCCCGTAATGTTGACTGCGAAGGTATTTGATCTTCTGGTTGTGTTTGTGGAAAACGCCGGCAGCCTGCTCGAACGCGACACGCTACTCAAAACGCTGTGGCCGGACAGCTTCATCGAGGAGAACAACCTGACGGTGAATGTCTCGACCCTGCGGAAGGTGCTGGCGGAGTCCGCCGGTCCCGTGCAGTACATCGAGACCGTTCCGAAGCGCGGGTACCGGTTTGTAGCAGAGGTCCGTCAGTTGCCTCAGACCGATACGGTCGCTCCGGAGAAGGCGCCAGCAGTGGCGGTGCCGCCGGAGGAGGAGAAGCCGCGTATCCGGCCAATCTATCGTGTGGGCGGGGTGGTGTTGCTCCTTGGCGCACTGGGCTTGGCCGCATTCCTGTGGTTCGGTGGTGTGCAACCCCCGCCGGTTATGGAAGCGCTACCGCTGACCAGCTACCCCGGATCTGAGTATTCGCCCAGCATCTCGCCCGACGGCACTCGTGTGGCCTTCACCTGGCAGGCTCCGAACGGCGCATTACCGGGAATCTACGTGAAAGTGATCGGCGCCGGCGACGCCATCCGCCTGACGGATTCCACCGAGTGGGCATCCGATCCGGCGTGGTCGCCAGACGGCACCCAGCTCGCTGCGATGCGGAGGCAGCCCGGGACGAATGCTGCCGAGGTCGAAGTCGTATTGATACCCGCGGTCGGCGGGGCTGCCCGGAAGCTGGCGGCGGTCCATCCGCAAACCGATCTCGCGGACAATCGTTTGAGCTGGACGCCAGACGGCAGGTGGCTGCTGGTGACTTCAAGGGAAGCAGCCGCCGGGCCAATTTCGATTGTTGCCTTGTCTGTCGAAAACGGGCGGAAAAAGCCGATCACTTCGCCTCCGCCCACCTATCTCGGAGACGGGCACCCGTCGATATCGCCGGATGGCCGTGAGCTGGTCTTTAGCCGGAATGTGACCAGCATCGTCGGGGACTACTACCTGGTTGAGCTATCACCCTCGGACTTGACGCCGCGGGGGCAGCCCAAACGACTGACGTTTTTCGAGAACCAGGCGGGCGGGACCGCCTGGATGCCGAACGGACGCGAAATCGTATTCTCCGCGGGCCCGCCGCTTGGTGGATCGCGACTTTTTCGCCTCGCGGTCACGCGAACCGCCAAACCAGGCGCGCTGCAGCCCATACCCTACATAGGGATCGATGGGCGCTCGCCTGCAATCAGCCGCCCAAGCGGCCATACGCCGGGCCGCCTTGTGTACGAGAAGCTCAGCTCGCAATTCAGTCTCTCGCGCCTGGACCTGCCGGCCAGTAAAAGGCCCCAGACGGGTTCGTGGGCTCCGTCAACACGCATGGACCAGTCTCCCGACATTTCGCCGGACGGCAGGAAGGTGGCCTTCGCTTCTACGCGATCGGGCAATTGGGAGATCTGGACGTGCGAGGCCTCCGGCCTCAACTGTGCGCAGTTGACAAACTTCGGAAGGTCCTTCTCGCGATGCCCGCGCTGGTCTCCCGATGGGACCGAGATCGTGTTCGACTCCCGAATCAACGGGAATGCCGACATCTTTGTAATCGCAGCCGCGGGCGGCAAACCACGACAACTGACGACCGAGCCATCCAACGAGATCTTTCCCAGTTGGTCGGCAGACGGCCGCTTCATCTACTTCTCGTCGAATCGTACGGGCGAGCCGAGAATATGGAAAGTGCCGGCGGCCGGCGGCACTGCCGACCTCGTGAATGACGGGGAAGGGGAAGGACCACAGGCGTCCGCGGACGGGAAATGGATCTACTTCGCCAGGCGGGGTTCGGACAAATCAGGAGTGTGGAGGGTGCCGGCTGCAGGCGGCCCGGAGAAGAGAATTGTTCCCGAAGTCGGGTTCGGCCTGCAGTACAGGGTCTCAAAAAGCGGCTTGTATTATGTCGTAAGCCCCAGGGAAAACCCCAGGCTTCTGTACTACAGCTTCGCTTCAGGTAAGGCCGTCGAGTTGTTCAAGCACGAGTACCTTGACCCCAATGGATTGGCTGTGTCGCAAGACGAGAGTTGGTTGTTGTACGTGCTGGCGACAAACTCGAATTCGGATCTGATGTTCGTGGACAATTTCAAGTAGACACGCAGATCCGGGTTTCCACAGCGGGGGTCCGGTCGGGTTCTTGCGACAGACGCCGCACCATGGCGATACCGGCGGCCGCAAAGCCGAGCCTCTCGTACAACCGCCGGGCCGCGGTGTTGCCGGGCGTGACCCCCAGGACAATAGCCGCTATCGGAGCGGGCCACAGATCTCCTGTAGTGATGGCCTCAAAGAGCGAGCTGCCGTAACCCTGGTTTCGATGCTCCGGGACCACAAACAGCTCGTCGACTTCGCAGATATCACCACCGAGCTCATTCGACCAGAGCCTGATCAGCAGTGCGTAGCCCGCTACGCGCCCTTGGATCTCCAACACGACCGCCCGACCACGGCCAGGGTCGCCGCGGAGGACCGCCAGAGTCGCCCGCATATTCTGCGGCGCAACCGGCAGGGGTCCGGGGTCCTCACGGAACCGGTCAAGGCTCATCTCCACGATGTGGTCGTTATCCGCGGATTGCGCAATTCGCCACACGGCTAAACCTCCTGCACCGCCGTCTCGCAACGGTGCTGATTCTCACGCTGCGATTTTCACGAGAAACTCGTGCACGCCCGCCGCCATGTTCGCTGCGATCTGAAGATTTGCCTTGCTTCTCAGCTCGGAGACCACATACGCAAGGTAATTACCGGCTTCAAAACCCGCCACTTCATAGCGGCCCGCAGCGGACTGGTAGATCGCGATGCCGGAAGACTGGGTCGCTTGCCCCAGGTCCTCCAGGGATTCTCCAGGCTGCTTCCGCGCGATCACAAGCGAGAGCAGACCGCCGTCTTTTTCGAACGTCAAATGGATGAACTTGCGTCCGGCGTAACTGCACTGATGAGCCATAATCACGCGGTAACCCTCCGGAATGGACGCACGAACCACGGGAAGGAGGCCGGAGTAGGTTGGCCCGAGATCGCTTTCCATCTTCTCGATGGGCGGGGCCTCCTTCGGATATTTGCGAAAGATCGAGCAGTGGATGTGATCGCCAAGGCCGACTTTGAGCACGGCGGCGAGATTCGCGGAGACACGGGCGATGTACGCCTTTTGAGCGGGACGATCCGCCAAGGCCGGCATCCGTTGTGCCGAATAGTTCATCCAAAGCCCAGCGGCGACCAGCAGGCCGGCGGCCATCGCTCCCGCCCAACGCCATCCGCCTGCCTTCAACCACTCCGGGAAAAGTGAACTCCCCGACCTTCTGCTCCGAATCTGTTCGCGAATGCGAAGCTGGAGCTCGGGAGGGATGCTCTGTGCCTTCACGGCGGTCTTCAGCCGCGAGCGCAGCCGCGTGCGCGCATCCAACTCCGCGGAGCATCCGGGGCAGCCTTCGAGATGCCGCAGCACGTCGTGGTTGGTCTCTATGGTCAGCTCATTGCTAATGTATGCATCGAGGTAGCGCAGAGCCTTCTCGCAGCCGCCCTCTCCAAATTGAATCCGATTCATGCGCTCTTTCCTTCCTGATGCGTTCGCCCAATACCGTACGATGCGGCCTGTGCGACGAGCTTCTCCCGAAGCATCTTCCTGCCCCTGCTCAAACGGGACATCACAGTCCCGACCGGGACATTCAGTATTCCCGCAGCCTCTTTGTATGAGAACTCTTCGACGTCGACGAGGAGCACCACGGCGCGAAAATCCTGTGGCACCTCGGCCAACACCGCGAGCATTTGCTCGTCGGTGATATGCTCCGGAATCGGCGGACCGACGGCAGGCGTGAGGTCGAGGATCTCTTCGCTCTCCCTGACCATGCGCTTATTGAGCCATTTCCGGCGATAGTGATTCAGGGTATGAAACAGTATTTTGAATAGCCAGGCGCGGCAATTGGTTCCTAATTCGAATTGGTCGAACGCTTTCCAGGCTTGCAAATAAACGTCTTGCACGACATCGTCGGCCCCCGGGCCATCGCCAAGCAGGCGGGCCGCAGTGCGGTAGATGTCGTTCAGGTACGGCATCGCGGCGGCTTCGAACTGGTTGGTGCTGGGCCGTTTCGAGAAGGGCATCTTGGCGTGCCTGAGTCCTCAACGCTGGAATCCAGGATCCTGGCAGAAATATTCCCGGTGTTTCAAAAAAACTGGGCCTGGAATAAATTCTCCCGGAACAAGGATTTCCGGGTATGGTACGTTTCTCATTATCGACCTGTTTGGTGCTATTGGGTTTGGCTTGGGGCGGTCCCGTGGACCCGCCGGCGTTGGACCGGAAGCCAGTCCTGGTTGAACTCTTCACCTCAGAGGGTTGCTCCAGTTGCCCGCCAGCGGACGCGCTGCTGGAAAAACTGGACCGCTCGCAGCCCATTCCCGGTGCCCAAATCGTGGTGCTCAGCGAGCACGTAGACTACTGGAATCACATCGGTTGGGCCGATCCCTATTCCTCCCCCGCTTTCAGCGCCCGGCAAGAGCAGTACGCCCGCCGGTTCCGCACGCAAGGGCCATACACGCCGCAGATGGTGGTGGATGGGCGAAGTGAATTCGTCGGCAGCGATACGCGCGCTGCCGAGGCGGCGATCCGAGCCGCCATCAAACAGCCGAAGCTGGAGATTCGCATCCTCGAAAGCGAAGCGGCGCCGGGGATCGAGGTGAGTCCGCTGCCGGCCGGCACGGGTCACAAAGCCGCCGTGTTTGCAGCCATCGCGGCCGACGCCGGCACACAGGACGTATCGCGAGGGGAGAACAAGGGCCGGAGGCTTCATCATGTTGCCATCCTCAAAGAGCTGAAGCAAATCGGCACCGTTGACGATCGGACCGGCTTGAAAACCAATCTGCGCGTAGAGTCGGGGATGCGCCTCATCGTCTTCGTACAGGAATTCGGGGATGGACCGGTGTGGGGAGCAGCGATGCGGCCAACCAGCCGATAGAATCGCAAATGCTCGAGCAATCGAAATTGTGGATTGAACATCCGGCCGGCGGCGGCGAAATTGCCGCGGCGGGATCAGCGGGCTCGCGGCTCCGGAGGCGGTGTGGAAGGCACTGCCGCTGTTCTTGCGAGCCCTGGGCAGGTGGCCCGCACTGGCCTGGAACTTAGCTCTCGCCGCGGATATCCTTCGCACGGCGGCCGCTCCGACGTGGCACGATATGAGCCAGCTCGCGGCGATCGCCGTGCTTTGGACCGGACTCAACTATGGGATGGAACGCGAGAATGCTTGCGAAGAGCGCCGCAAGTTCACTTATGCAGCCCGGGCCAATTCCGATTAGCCTCCTCGATGTGCTGGGGAATCGCTTCTGACCAGGTCTTCTTCACTCCCTGGCTGTAGTTGAGGTAGAGCTTGCCTTCGATGATGGACCACGCTTCGGGATCGATCGACACCGTGTGCCCCCGGCTCACGCCGTAGGCGCAGTAGCCGCCGTACTGCGGGGCGTACTTCTCCGGGTTGCGTGCAAATTGATCGCGGTCTTCTCCACTCGCGAACCACCACTTTGAATTCATCCATTGATAGGTGAACGTTGACGAGCCCTTGACCGGTTTGCTCTGCGTGAAATACGCCACGGGATCGTAGCCCTTGATGGCAACGCCGCTTCCGTCCTTGTTAATCGGATCCGCTTTGGAACCGGCGAGGAGCGGCAGCGCTGCCGCCATTCCTAACGTGAAAATGAGACGTCTTCTGGTGTGCATACAGCCCTAGATCCCACCGCACTACCGGAATATTCCATCGGCACGGCTGGAATATTCGAGTGCCTCATGCGGATGAAGCAGGTGAAACGGAATCACAGGAGAGAACAATGGAGCGACTGAAAGGCAAGAATGTTTTGATAACCGGAGCTTCCTCCGGCATTGGTCAGGCGATTGCGGTGCGGTTCGCGCGTGAAGGCGCCAACATCGCAATCAACTATCGCAGCGGTGCGGAACAGGCGGAAGCGACCCGCGCGATGGCTAGAGCGGCACGGTCAAATGGCGCGGGCCGCGAACTGCTGGTCCAGGCCGACGTCTCCAGCGAGGACCAGGTCAAGCAGATGTTCGCGAAGACGCTCGAGGTCTTCGGACGGCTCGACGTGCTGATCAACAACGCCGGCATTCAGAAGCCCGCACCCAGCCACGAGGTCGAGACCGCCGACTTCGACCGCGTCCTCTCGGTGAACCTTCGCGGACCTTTTCTCTGCTCGCGCGAAGCGATCCGTCACTATCTCTCGCGTCCAGGCGGCGGCGTCATTCTGAACAATTCGAGCGTCCATGAGATCATTCCCAAGCCGAAGTATCTGCCCTACTCGATCAGCAAGGGCGGAATGGAGAACCTGACCAAGTCGCTCGCGCTGGAGTACGCGGGACAGGGGATTCGAGTGAATGCGGTTGGGCCCGGCGCTGTTGTCACCCCGATCAACAAGGCGTGGACCGATAATCCAAAGGCTCGCGGCGAAGTGGAGAGCCACATTCCTGTCGGACACGCCGCGGCTGCGGAAGAGATTGCCTCGGTGTTCGCGTTCCTGGCGTCCGACGAGGCTTCGTACGTCACCGGACAGACCATCTTCGCTTGCGGCGGCCTCACGCTCTACCCCGAATTTCGCGTGGCGTGGTCTTCTGGAGAGTAAGGAGCTGAACATGAATTCACTCGAAGGGAAGATCGCAATCGTAACAGGAGCCAAGGGCGGGCTCGGCACATTTGTCACGGAGCTGTTTCTGCGCGCTGGGGCAACGGTCATCGGCGCCTCGCGTTCCATTCAGGCGGCCGATTTCGACCATCCGGAGTTCGTCGCCATGCCGGCAGAACTGTCGAGCGGTGAAGGGGCCCGGAATCTGGCCAGTGACGTGGTGGCGCGTTTCGGCCGTATCGACGTGCTGGTGCAGGTGATGGGAGGATTCGCCGGCGGAAAGAGCGTTGCAGAGACCGAGGATGCCACGTTCGAGAAGATGCTGGACCTCAACTACCGGGCCGCGTTCTTCATCACCCGTGCCGTGCTGCCGCAGATGCGACAACAAGGCGGCGGTCGAATTCTGGCCGTCGCCAGCCGGCAGGCGCTCGAACCCGCGGCCATGGTAGGCGCCTACAGCGCCTCCAAGGCGGCCCTCGTCTCGCTGATTCGCACCATCGCATTGGAGAACAAAGACCGCTACATCTCGGCAAACACGGTTCTGCCCGGCACGATGGACACACCGGGGAATCGGGACTGGGGCTCCGACGCGGACCGTGCCAGTTGGGTTCAGCCGTCGCAAGTGGCGGCGATCCTGTTGCATCTCGCGTCGGATGCCGGCGCGCAAATCACAGGGGCGGCGATCCCGGTTTACGGAAAGCAGGTCTGAGGTGCACTTCGCGGAGCTGTTTGTGGGGGCATTGGCTTACTACGGACTGGCGGGCGCGGTTTTCGCGCTTGCTTTCGTTGCGTTCGGCATTCAGCGGGTAGACCCGGTTGCCGAACACGCACCCATCGGTTTCCGGCTCATCGTCATGCCGGGAGTAGCGGCGCTTTGGCCGCTACTCCTCGCGAGATGGGTGCGCGCAGGTGCAAGGAGAGATTGATATGATCGCGCCGCTTCGACGGGCCCACTATCGAATCTGGGTGGTATTGGCCGTTGCCACGTACGCGGTATTCATAGCCGGGCTGCTCAGCCGGCGCAACACGACGCCGCCCAATGCGGGCGTGCAATGGGAGCGATACCGATGAGCGTCAGTTACCAGGCGGTGGGCTGGAACCGCACCAAGAAAATCTACGACGGCGTTCTGGCGGCCGGCCTGGCTGTCTACCTGGGCGTCTTCGCCGGTTTCGGATCTCTTGTGCATCCCAACGCGACTGCGGAGACGATTCTGATACGGGGATTGGGGACCGCAGCGTTGCTGCTCTTGCACGTCATTCTGTGCATTGGCCCGCTCTGCCGTCTCGATCGGCGGTTCCTGCCACTGCTCTACAACCGCAGGCACCTGGGGGTGACGATGTTCATCCTCAGCCTGGCGCACGGAACATTCTCGCTGTTTCAGTTTCATGCTCTGGGCAATGTGAATCCACTGGTCAGCCTGCTTGTGAGTAACATGCGCTACGGCAGTCTCCCTGATTTTCCGTTTCAGGCGCTCGGATTGTTCGCGTTGCTGATTCTATTTCTGATGGCCGCGACGAGCCACGACTTCTGGCTGCATAACCTGACCGCGCCCGTATGGAAAGGCCTGCACATGTTGGTCTATCCAGCCTATGGACTCCTCATCGCACACGTGACGTTCGGCGCGTTGCAGTCCGAGACCAGCCCTGTGCTCGCCGGGCTCCTTGGCGTGGGATTGACGGCGGTCACCGTGTTGCACCTGGCTGCGGCCTCCGTGCAACGCAGGAAGGACGCACCGCACAACGAGTACGTGCCTGCCGGTACCGTCGACGAGATTCCCGAGAAGCGTGCTCGCGTGGTCTCCTGCGGCGGAGAGCGAGTTGCCATTTTCAAGTATGACGGCAAGATCTCGGCGATCTCCAATGTTTGCCAACATCAGAATGGTCCGCTCGGCGAAGGGAAGATCATCGATGGGTGTATCACCTGTCCCTGGCATGGTTATCAATACCTGCCGGATACCGGCGCGTCGCCGCCGCCGTTCACCGAGAAAGTGGCGACCTACCGTACGCGCATCGATGGAAACCAGGTGTTTGTGGACCCTAAGCCGCTGCCTCCGGGCACTCGGGTGGAACCTTCGGTGATTCACCATGCACAGCGAGTCTGAATTCTATGTCGGCTATCTGCCGATGCCTGCCGGCCTCAAGAAGACCATTCGGCGCGTCGCCGTTGCTCTGGGTGCGCTGGCGATGGCGACGGCAGCAATCCTGGTCGCGGGACAGCATCCATTCCCCGCCGCATACTTCGAATTTCAGCAGTACCGCGAGTTCCGCGGCACTCTGATTGCGGAGCCGTATCCAGCTCTCGCGATTCCGGGGGAGGGCTTACCCTGGCTGTTGGTCGCGCCTGGAAAGCACGGCGTGGGCGACATGCGCGCGTTCGACGGCCGCGAAGTGAAGCTCACCGGCGAACGCATCATTCATGGCGACGACCACATGATCGAAATGCCAGGGCAGGCCTCCAGTCTGTCGGCCCCGGCCGCACAGCGCGTGCCCGATGCGGATCTCGGCGAAGTCGAGTTGACCGGGGAAGTGGTCGACAGCAAATGCTACTTCGGCGTGATGAACCCCGGCGCGGGTAAAGTGCATCGTGATTGCGCTGTGCGCTGCATCAGCGGCGGCATACCTCCCGCGTTCCTTGTTCGTGATTCCAACGGCAACACCATGACCCTTCTGCTCGCGAACTGGAATCGAAGCCTTCTTCAGCACGTCGCCGAGCCGGTCACCATTCGCGGCCGTCTGGTGCGTTCCTCGGGAAGGCTGACCCTTTACCAGGAATAAACCAACCGGCTGCGGGGATTCTCAGGCGATGGCTACCGCGGTATTTGATTCTGTTCTTCCCAGCCTCGTGCCGTTCCCGGTTCCGCAGAGGGCCCAGAAGGTGTTGAGTCGCGTCTTCGGAATCGACGAGATTGCGCACGTATATGAGCGACTACAGGCCGGCTGCGCGTCTGCTTCGATTGCAGACCGGTTGCTGGACTTCCTGAACATCTCTTATGTAACATCCGCCGCCGATCTGAAACACATACCGGCGAGCGGCTCCGCGATCATCACTGCGAATCATCCGTTCGGGATTCTGGACGGAGCGATCCTCGCGAGCCTGCTGGCGAAGATCAGGCCGGATGTGAGGCTTCTTGCGAACGGCATCCTGACGATTGTGCCCGAGCTCCGCAACATGGTAATTCCTGTGGACCCGATCGACGGGCGCTCCTCGGCGCGCAATCGACGAGGGCTGAGGCGATCCATCGAGCACCTCGGGAATGGGGGGATGCTGGTGATCTTCCCGGCCGGCAAAGTGGCGCACTTCCGATGGCGAGCAGGCTCGGTAATGGATGCGGAGTGGAATCCGGCTGCCGCCCGGCTGGCGAGTATCGCCGGCGCACCGGTAGTGCCGATGTATATCTCCGGCTCAAACGGACCGGTCTTTCACATCGCGGGAATGGCGCACCCGGCGCTTCGAACCGCTTTACTGGCCCGGGAACTCCTGAACAAGCGCGGCCGGCGCGTGGAAGTCCATGTCGGTTCACCCATCAGCGCGGACAAATTACGGGCCATGCCCGGCGCGCGGGAGCAGGTAGAGTACCTGCGCTGGAGGACGCATCTTCTGGCAACGCGCAAACAGTTCAAGCCGCACACCTCGGTGCCGGTGTCGCGCGAGGAAAACGCTAGTGCGGAGCCCATCGCGGCGCCGCTGCCCTTGGCCGATGTGGCAGCGGACATCGCTGGCT
>Ga0335081_10003564_pt1 | contig 24495 bp, 19 predicted proteins | sample Lox_Sample_35_FD_206713 | JGI IMG/M metagenome (GOLD analysis project Ga0335081, IMG submission 206713) | Soil microbial communities from Loxahatchee National Wildlife Refuge, Florida, United States - Lox_Sample_3.5 | ecosystem: Environmental > Terrestrial > Soil > Wetlands | place: USA...
ATCAGGTTCTGGCAGAGAAGGGAAGGAAGGCAATTCAATGACAACTCAACCTTCCGTCATCAGCGGTTATCCAGTCCACGGACTGCGCAAGCCGGCGCGCAGCGTGATGCAGTTTCCAGCGCGCGCGAGCGCGAGCCTCGGAGTGCCGAAGGTTTCGCTAGAGGGAATCACGCTTAACTACGCGACGAATGCTGGTTCCAAGCTGGTGGCACTCGAGAATATCAACCTGCGAGTCAGTGCCGGCGAATTCCTGTGCATCGTGGGGCCATCGGGTTGTGGGAAATCGACGTTGCTACACCTGATCGCGGGACTGCATTCGGCAACCGCAGGAAGCGTTCTGGTGGACGAGAAGCCGGTGAATGGCCCCGGGACCGACCGCATTCTCATCTTCCAGGAACTCGGCTTGTTTCCGTGGCTCACGGTGAATCAGAACGTCGAATTCGGCATGAAGATGAAGGGAATCGCCAGGGCAGAGCGGCAGGAGAAGACGGAATACTACCTGCGGCTCGTGCATCTGGCGCAATTCAAGGACAGCTATACCCATCAATTGTCGGGCGGAATGCGACAGCGAGTTGCGTTAGCGCGCGCCTTGGCCACAGAACCGGATGTCCTGTTGATGGATGAGCCGTTCGCCGCGCTCGATGCCCAGACTCGCGACTTGCTGCATGACGAGTTAGAGCGTATCTGGGCGGAGACCGGGCGGACGATCATCTTTGTGACCCACAATGTGCGGGAAGCGGTGCGGCTGGGCGACCGCGTGGCCCTTCTAACTTTCCGGCCAGGCAGGGTGAAGCGCGAATACCCCATAGATTTGCCGCGTCCGCGTCATCTCGAAGATGTGAATGTGGCACAAAGCGCGCGGGAGATTCTGGATGATTTGCGTGAGGAGATCAACAAGTCATTGGAGGAGCAGTACGGTCATGAAGCGGTTCGCTAAGCACGCCATCTTTTATTCGATTCTCGGCCTGACCTGGGTCGTGCTGGCCAAGTTGAAGATCTGGCCGCCATACGTTTTTCCTACCCCGCACGGTGTTTGGGATTCACTGGTCGCCGGCTTTGCGGACCATAGTTTCTGGATTGCCATTGCCGTGAGCATGCGCCGCATGTTGATTGGCTACGGCCTCTCTGTCGTGCTGGGAATGATTCTCGGTTTCGGCGTGGCCAGCAACAAGTTTCTTGAGGAGACAATGGGCGGGCTGCTGGTGAGCTTGCAGAGCCTGCCGAGCATCTGCTGGCTGCCGCTGGCGGTACTGTGGTTTGGACTGACGGAAAAGGCAATTTTGTTTGTCGTGGTGATGGGGTCATTGTTATCTGTGACCATCGCCATGGAAACGGGCCGCCAACAGATGCCGAAGATCTTCGGCATGGCAGGACGCAACTTGGGGGCGCGAGGCTTTCCGCTTTTCTGGTATGTGCTATTGCCGGCTAGCCTGCCATACATCGTGTCTGGACTGAAGCAGGGATGGGCCTTTGCATGGCGCTCCTTGATTTCTGGGGAGATGATTTTCGTCAGTTTGGGCCTGGGGCAGTTGTTGATGATGGGCCGCGACCTGAATGACATGAGCCAAGTCATCGCGGTCATGATTCTGATCGTCGCTATCGGATACATCGTGGATGGCCTAGTGTTCAAGACGATTGAACACCGATTGCAGCGCAAGTGGGGGCTGGCGCCGATCTAAGCTCTACGGCATGTGATCTAGCCTTGGTTGATCCGAATAGTTGGGCCACAAGAACGGCCACACGTATTCGATGAATGTCTACTGTAACGATATAGATAATGGACTTAGATGCACATATGCGATGCAGGAAGCCGGGTAGAAGCCTTGCTGCCGTTGACGGCAAGCGGCCGTTTGGCTTCCTATGCTTGGGCCGGAAGAACCCGGCCCAAATTCCTGACATGGAGCTTTCTATGAAGCATCGCATGCTGTGTATCGCGACCGTTTTGTTGTCACTGGCCGTTCCGCTGTGCCAGGCCGAAGAAGTCACGATTGCTGCCGCGGCTGATTTGCAATTTGCCTTTCAAGACGTAGCCACCCGCTTCGAAAAACAGACAGGGCAACACGTCAAATTGACCTTCGGCTCGTCCGGCAACTTCTTCACCCAGATTCAAAACGGCGCTCCGTTTGACGCTTTCTTTTCCGCCGATGTTGATTACTGCAAAAAGCTCGAGGCGGCAGGGCTGATCGAGCCGGGCACGTTGTATGAGTATGCGATCGGCAAAATTGTGGTCTGGGTACCCGCCGATTCGAAGCTCGACCTAAAGCGCGGTGTCCAAGTTCTGCTCGATCCCAGCATCAAGAAAATTGCGATTGCCAACCCTGAGCACGCTCCCTACGGTCGGGCTGCAGTTGCCGCACTCAAGCACGAAAGTATCTACGACAAAGTTTCGTCGAAGTTCGTGCTGGGCGAGAACATTTCTCAGACAGCGTCGTTTGTGGTTTCCGGCAATGCGGACGCCGGCATCGTGGCGCTCTCGCTGGCGCTTGCTCCTTCGTTGAAGGACAAGGGGCGGTATGCGGAGATCCCGGCAGAAGACTATCCCGCAATCGCACAAGCCGCGGTGATTCTGAAGTCCTCGCAGCATAAGGCCTCGGCGCGGCGGTTCATGGATTTTGTGAAATCTCCCGAGATATTGAAGTTGCTTCAGGTTTACGGCTTCTCAACTCCCCTAAATACCCAAGTGAAAACTAACGAGGAAAAACGATGAGATCGCTCCCATTGGTTCTGTTGACGGCTTTGACCCTGACTGGCTGGGCGCAGACAGGCTCTGCCAAGCCCAAATCCGCCAAGACCACCACCACTACAGCACAGGAAGTTCAGGCATTGAAAGATGCTCTAGCCGCTCAACAAAGGCAAATGCAGCAACAAAGCCAACAGATGAATGATCTGAAGGCTCAGCTGCAGCAGTTGCTCGAGGTCAACCAGCAGGCAGCTTCGGCCGCGCAGTCGTCGCAAAGTAGGGTGCAAGAGGCGCAGAGCGGCGCGGCGCAGGCGCAACAAACCGCGGCAGAAGCTCAGAAGACAGCCGAGCAGGCGTCCGCCAATGCCGTCGAAGCCAAAGCGGCCGCGGCCCTGGTCGATACGAGGGCGTCGGAGGCGGACAAGCGCCTGAGCGCGCTGCAGGATGTGTTTGGACGATTCCGCTTCAGCGGAGACGTGCGCATCCGCTTTGAAAATTACAATCAGGACACAGTTCCGGATCGCAACCGCGCCCGGGTTCGAGTCCGCTTCGGGCTGGATGGCAAACTGAATGAAGATTTCATCGGCGCTTTCGCGATTGCTACCGGTTCGCAAGGCGATCCCACGACCACCAATGAGACCTTGACCAACTATTTCGACCGCAAAACGATCGCGCTCGATCGCGGATTTATTACTTACAATCCGGTAGCGCACAACTGGTTATCGTTGACGGGCGGAAAGTTCCTTTACAGCTGGCAAAGGACTTCGCAGACCTTCGACCCTGACTTAAATCCGGAAGGATTCAACGAAAAGTTCTCATTTAATTTTGGCGGTCCGATGAAGAACGTGACTGCGCAGGGCATCGAGTTGCTTTACAACGAAGCCAACGGCAAGCCGGGCATTCCTTCACAGGATTCGTACGCGCTGGGCGGTCAAGTTTCCGCCAGATTTGAGTTTGGACCCTGGACAGCGACGCCGTCGATCTTGAGCCTGAAGTGGAACCGTCCGGACTCGATCCTGTCTGCCAGTGCATTCGCTACGGCCGCGACCACAACCGGGTATCTGCCGAGCGGGGCCACAAAGCCGATCACTGGAATTCCGATCGGCGGCGAAGGACAAGGTTGCGCCAAGGGCCTCAATTTTCCTGCGTTCCCGCCTTGTGCCTTCGGATCGAACGGCATGACGAATTCAACCTTCGTGGATAGCAAAGGCGTGCTGCATTTCACGTCGGGTTTCAACTACATCGATTTCATTCTGAACAACCAGTTCAAAACCGGGGCTCCACGTTTGCCGGTCAACCTCATGCTGGAATTCATCGACAACCCCGACGCCGCAGCCCACCCACTCGACACCAAGGGCAAGGCGATCACAAACTTGGGCAGCCAGAACAAGGAATACGGCTTCGATCTTAGCGTCGGCCAGACGAAGAACAAGAACGACCTGCAGTTTGGCTACGCATGGTATCGCGAAGAGCAGGACGCGGTGATCGCATCGTTTGTCGAAAGCGACCAGCGGGCCCCGACCAACATTCTGCAGAACAAGTTCTATGCTCTGTGGAAGCTGCGTGCCAATACCACGGCCAGCTTTACCTGGTGGCGTGGGCGTGCATTGAACACTAATCTCGAGAACAACGTTGCCCTGTTTAACAACTACAACGGTAGCGTTCCCACGATTAAGACTGCCGGGCAGCAAGAACCATATCTGAACCGCCTGCAATTTGACTTGATTTACGCATTCTAGGCGGGGCGGATCGCCACGGGTCGCACCGGCCCTTTGTTAGGAGAGCAGAGGGCGGTCGATCCGTGGTTGTTTTCACGCAATTCTGATTAAATGATGGGGCAAAAAGGATCTTGCATGACCTTCTCTCGGCGTGATTTTGTGAAGCTCAGTTCAGGAGCTTTGGGAGCGGCGGCAATGATGCGCCCGCTTCTCGGGTGGGCCGCTGATTTGCCGGTTCAGGTATCGGGCAAAGACGGCATGATCGTGCGCTCCGCAAGATTTCTGGATCTGGAGATGCCACCCGAGTACTTCAGCTCGTGGACCACTCCCATACCGCATTTCTTCGTGCGCAACCACATGCACGAACCGAGCACGCTTGATGCCGATACCTGGCAATTGACCGTGAGCGGAGAAGTGGACAAGCCGTTAACTCTTAAGCTATCCGACCTGGCAAGACTGGAGCAGCACAGTGTCACGAATACCTTGGAGTGCGCGGGCAACGGACGGGCATTTCATTCGCCGCACGTTCCCGGGGTGCAATGGCAGAAGGGCGCGGTGGGCAATGCGCGATTCGGCGGTCCGCGCCTGCGCGATGTGCTGAATCGAGCCGGTGTGAAGGACAGCGGCAAGCATGTGATGTTCCGCGGATTGGACGAAGTTCCCGGCAAAGTTCCGCCATTCATTCGCAGTATTCCGATAGAAAAAGCGACCGATGAAGATACATTGATCGCGACCCACATGAACGGGGCGGCTTTGCCGCGCCACAACGGCTTTCCTGCGCGAGCCTTGGTGCCGGGGTGGATTGGAGCGGCATCGTGCAAGTGGTTGACCGAGATTAAGGTGCTCGACAAAGAATTCGACGGGAACTTCATGAAACCCGGGTACAGAATGCCAAATCATCCCGTGAAGCCGGGAGACCCGTTGAATGTGGACGACAGCCATCCAGTGGCTGCTCTCCAGGTAAAGTCGGTGATCAGCGCTCCGACGGACGAATGGGTTTCGTCGTCGCGGTCGATTTCGATCCACGGCGCTGCGTGGGCGGGAGAAGCGGACATCGTGAAAGTGGACGTTTCGGTTGATTCGGGCACGACCTGGCATGCGGCGCAATTGGGACATGAACGAGCCAAGTACGCCTGGCGGCTGTGGAACTTTAAGTGGAAGGCGCCGCACGCCGGCGACTTCACCCTGATGTCTCGCGCAACCGACAGCCAGGGCCGCGTGCAGCCGTTAACTGTCGATTGGAATCCCAGTGGGTATCTGTATAACGCCGTCGATAAGGTGAAAATTCATGTGCAAGGTTAGTGGCGGTCAGCTTGTGATGGTTGGATTGCTGGTAGCGTCGTTGTCCCCGTTGCTGCCGAGGTTGCAGGCGCAGTCCCCGGACCTTCCTCCTGGGCCGATTCGCGACAAGGTGACGACCGCATGTACCGAGTGCCACGAGTCGCGGATCATTTTGCAGCAGCGGCTAGGCAAAGGTGCGTGGACGAAAGAGGTCGACAAGATGATCAAGTGGGGAGCGGTGGTCGATGCCGCGGATCGCGATGCGTTTATCGAATATCTCAGCACAAATTTTCCGCCAGATAAGCCAGCCGAACTCATGCCCCGATCTGCACCGGGAAAGAGGCAGTAGTTCAGAGCTGTAACCTAGCCACACTTGCCGTCCTGTTTTGGGGCCGGTTGGATAGCCGGGCGCTATCCAATTGCTCCCATGGGACTTGCAATAGAGACTTTAGTCCCTAAGAGCTTAGGCCACTTGCTCTAGGGCGACCCCGCCAGTTATCGTGACCCCACTTTAGGACGCGGTGTTTTCTGGCACTTACGGTAACTAAATCCCCCCTTTAGCGCCAAGGATTTGTTCGGGAGAAGCACAGGGTGTGAATGTGCAGAGAATTGCATCTTTGGTTTTCCAAACGACGACCAGGGTTTAAAGGGAAGGCGCAGTTTTTGAAACAAATTGCCTTCATTCATAAGGCTATACGGCATTCAACAGCCTGTCGTCGGACGCAGAGTTTTTGGCCGGGCAAGTGCTTCAGTTTGAGGCAAGTTTTGGGGTGTTGCGATTTCAGCTGCAGATTCGCGTAAGTAGCCTTGCTGGAATCGTTTCAGTGGCAGGATCTTTGGGAGTCACAATGTGACTCAGAGGGCGGAGCTGTATCACGACGCAAGTTTTACAATATCCGGCAACGATGGATCACAACCCAGTCGCGACAATGAACTGGTACGCGATCCGTACGCGCTCGCGGCACGAAAAGTCGGTGGTCCGACTGCTGGAGGAACGTGGTATCGCGACCTTCCTGCCTTTGGTCAACCAGCTGCGCCGCTGGAGCGACCGGCAGAAGCTTGTCCAGTTTCCGCTGTTTGCGGGATACGCCTTCGTCCGCATGGCCTATGAGCCATCCAGTCGGCTGGCAGTATTGCAAACCGATGGTGTGGTCAATTTCGTGGGCTCGCATGGGCAAGGGATCCCGATCCCGGAAGAACAGATCGATGCGATCCAGGCAGTTCTGAAGGGCGATCTGCTGGTCGAGAGTCATCCCTACCTGAAAATTGGCCAAAGAGTCCGGTTGCGGGGTGGCTCGCTGGATGGCATGGAAGGGATCCTGGTGGCGAAAAAAGGCCACCATATGCTGGTGATTTCGGTCGAACTCATTCAGCGATCACTCGCCATTCAGGTTGACGGCTATCACGTAGAACCTGCGTAGCTGCCGGCGAAAGAAAGCTCTTGGCGGGAAACGAGGCTTCAATTAGCATGGCGGCCTCGCAGCAAGTTCGATGCAGTCATCAGGCAGTCCATACAGTAGAAATCAGCTTTTAAGAATTTTGAGAGGAACAATGAATCAGCACTGCAAGTTTTCACTGAAAATCGTCTTCGTCATGCTGGCCGCGCTGGGCCTCAGCCTGGCCCAGGCGAATTCGCCGATCAACGCGCCGGCTCCGAATGCCGCGACGCCAGCCGCCGCTTCCAACAACGAACCGAAGTTTCAGGAGCATCATCCGCGCTACATGCTCAAAGAGAGCGATGTTTTCGACGTGAACTTCGAACTCAGCCCGGAATTCAATCAGGCCGGCGTCATGGTTCAGCCCGATGGGTTTGTTACCCTGCGCGGGATCGGCGACGTGCAAGTACAGGGACAGTCGGTTGCGGAAGCCACTGAGACGCTGAAGAAGGCATATTCCCGCATCCTGCACGATCCGATCATTTCGATCACGCTCAAGGATTTTCAGAAGCCGTTCTTCATCGCCGACGGCCAGCTCGGCCACCCCGGCAAGTATGAGTTGCGTGGCGACATCACCCTGACCGAGGGCATCGCGATGGCAGGAGGCTTCCTGGAGAGCGCGAAGCATTCGCAAGTGCTGCTTTTCCGCCGGGTGGACGATCAGTGGACATCGGCACGGATCATCAACGTGAAAGAGATGGAGAAAGAGGGCAATCTGAAAGAAGATCCGTTCCTGCACCCCGGCGACATGCTTTTCGTGCCCAAGAACAGAATGTCCAAGATTAAACCGTTCCTGCCGACCTCAGGACTCGGTGTCTCGATGTACAACAACCAATTTTAGGGAAAACCCGCGAGGCTTAACTATGCAAAACCAAGAATTAATGCTGCCTGGCAATACGGCAAGCTCCACTTTCACCACGCGCGATCTGCTCGCCATGGTGTTCCGCCACAAGCGCACGGCGGTAGTTTGTTTCATCGGCATCCTGCTGGGCACAGTCTTGGCTATTATCGCTAATCCGTATCGTGCGACCACCAAGTTCTTGGTCCACCACGACCGCGTCGACCCTGTAGTCACGGCCGACCCGAACTCGTCGATGGCCCGTCGTCCGGAAGTGACGGAAGATGAGATCAACTCGGAAACCGAGCTGATGAAGAGCGGCGACGTGTTGCGCCAGGTCGTCGTTGCCTGCGGCTTGGACAAGCACAAGTCGCTTTCGGAGTACCTCCTGGGTAAGGCCACGCCGGAGAAGCGGACGGCCAAGGCGATCAAGGCTCTGGGCAGCGATCTGAAGATCGAGCCGGTGAATAAGAGCAACGTGATCACTGTCAGCTATAGCTCCGACGATCCCAAGATCGCGGCGAAGGTGTTGCAGGAGTTCGATAGCGCCTACATCCAGGAAACTCAGAAAGTGCGCACGCCCCCCGGCCAGGTCGAGTTCTATTCGCAGGAAGCTGATCGCTACAAGCAGCAGCTAAGCGATGCCGAGGATAAGATCGTGCAGTTCGCCAAAGAGCAGAACGGTGTGGCGCCGCATATTGAGCGTGACATTGTTCTGCAGAAGCTTACCGATTTCCAGTCCAGTCTCTCGCAGACCCGCGCCGACATTTCCACTGGCGAAGAGCGAATCGCCGCTCTGGAGAAGCAAGCAGAAAGCACGCCGCAGCGTCTGACCACCTCCATGTGGAAGGAAGACAACTTCCAGGTGCTGCAGAACATGAAGAACACGCTTTTGAATCTTCAGCTGAAGCGGACCGAATATCTGACCAAGTATCAGCCGGACTATCCGCTAGTGGTGGAACTGGACAAGCAGATTGCGGACACTCAGGCTGCCATCGCAGCGGAAGAGGCGAAGCCGATTCAGCAGGTGACGACGGACCGAAACCCGACCTACTCCTGGATCAATGAAGAACTGGCCAAGGCGAAGGCTGAGCAGAAAGGGCTCGTTGCGAAACAGGGGGCACTGCAAAAAACAGTGGCCGAGTATCAAGCGCAAGCCCGTGACCTGCAAGAAAAGGCGATCACCGAACAAGACCTCTATCGGAATCAGAAAACAGCGGAAGACAATTACATGCTGTATGTTCGCAAGCGCGATCAGGCGAAGGTGACGGATGCTCTGGACACCACCCAAATGGTGAACGTCTCCATCGCAGAGCAGCCAGTCGCTCCCAGCATGCCGTATAACTCACCGGTTTTGATCGGAGTGATTGGCGTGCTCCTGGCAGCGACGATTACGATGGGCGCGGTGTTCGTGCAAGAGTATCTGGATCCATCGTTCCGCACTCCGACCGAAGTTTCTGCCTCACTTAACATTCCGCTGCTGGCAGCGGTCCCTCACCAGTTCAACGGTTTCCATTTGAACGGAAATGGAAACGGGAATGGGAATGGCAATGGACGGCACGGATCGCGTTCTTTGCCGGATAAGTCGATTTCGATCATTTCGTAAGTAAGGGCGGCTCGCGCCGCCCGGTCCGTAATCAGCAGGTTTGCCTAACTTAAACGCGAGAAGCCAGTGCCAAATCGGCCGGAAAGAGCCGAGAAAGGGAGTCTAGGGTTAAAACATGAGTAGAAACTTTGAACTTTTAAATCAGATGGGCAAGGCGCCGGTGATGATGCCGACCGAACCGGAGCCCCAAATGGCTGCTTCCGTCCCGGTCCAGGACGCCTCGACCTACATCCCTCCCTTGGAGATCGATGGCATGGCCCGAGAGGAAATCACCAAGCTCGTTCATCGCTTGTTTTTGCTAACGGGCGCCCAGGCACCACGGCGGGTGGTGTTCACCTCTACGGAGCCGGGAAACGGCACCAGTTGGGTGACGGCGCGCGTGGCCGAGATCCTCGCGTCGCAGGTGGGACGCTCGGTCTGCATCGTTGATTGCAGCCTGCGCAGCCCTTCGCTGCACCAGGAATTCGGGGTCGAGAATCATCACGGGCTTTCCGATGCGTTGCGCGGCGAAGGTCCGGTTCGCAATTATGCCCGCCAGTTGCGCCGTAATTTGTGGCTGGTCAGTTGTGGGGCGTCGAGCGAGTCTGCTCACGCTCTCTTGACTTCAGACCGGATGCGCATGCGCATTAGCGAACTGAGCAATGAGTTTGACTACGTCCTCATGGATGTCGCCGCGCTTAACACTTCCAATGACGGTGTTGTGCTGGGTCACCTGGTGGATGGCGTTGCTCTGGTGCTCAAAGCCAATTCGTCTCGCCGCGATTCCACTCGTGATCTGATTCAGTTGCTGCAAGCTTCAAACGTCCGTGTACTCGGGGCTGTTCTAAATCAGAGAACCTTCCCAATTCCTGAACGTATCTACAGCCGCCTCTGATCCACGGCGTGACTAGAAGAGGGAAGTTCGTTCTTCCTTCCTGTTAACGAGTGAGCTCCCACTCGCGGTTCTCGATTTGAAAGTTCAGAACCCTCTTCTGCGAATCAATCAGTGAACCGGTCTCTCTAAAAAAGGGGAATCACCGATGGGCACGATGAAAGGCCAGGTGCTGAGCAGTGCGACCAAGCTGTTCGACTTGGCGCTGCTGATTGGCTCCTTCGCCGTTGCAACCCTTCCACACGTCAAAACCCAGGGTTCGATATCCTTTGCCCAATTCCTCGGGCTCAGGATCAAACTGGGTGACCTCGTCATCTTCGCCAGCCTGTTGGGCTTGTGGATCCTTATTTTTTCCGTGCTGGGCCTTTACGGTTCCAAGCGCCTGACCAGCCGCCGAAGCGAAGCTTTTGACGTAATTAAGGCAACCTCGCTTTGCGCAGCTGTGCTCGCCCTGGCATCGTTCATGCTTGATTTCCAATGGGTGACGCCGCGCTTCATTGCGATGTTCTGGGTATGCAGCACCTTCGTTATCGTTTCCACTCGGATGGTGGTAAGGACTTGGCTGCGGCGGTTACGCACGCATGGGCGTGACTCCCGCAATATGCTCATCGTAGGCTCGAACCGGCGCTCGATCGAGTTTGCCCGCCGCATTCAGTCGAAACCGGAATTAGGATACCGGATCATAGGTTTCGCCGACGCGGACTGGTCCGGGATCGGTGAATTGCAAAATCACGATTGGTCGATAGTATGTGATCTCGAGAGTCTTCCCAACTACTTGCGGCGCAGTGTTGTAGACGAAGTCGTCCTGACCGTGCCTCTGCGTTCTTTCCACGATCTCGCTTCTGACGTCGCCGCGATGTGCGAACAACAGGGAATTGTGGTCCGGGTGTTGTCCGATATTTTCAACCTGCAGCATCGGCAGGCGAGGGCCGAAGATTTCGCGGGCGCGTCCCTGATCACGCACTCCAGCGGTATTGTCGAAGGCTGGCCGAGCACCATCAAACGTTCGCTCGACTTCACGTTGTCCCTGCTATTGTTGATCGCTCTGGCGCCGTTACTGATTGTTACCGCAATCCTGATCAAGCTCACCTCGGATGGCCCGGTTTTCTTCGTACAAAAGCGTATCGGACTTAATAAGAGGCTGTTCTACATTTACAAGTTCCGCACCATGGTGATCGACGCCGAGCAAAGGATGCGAGAGGTCGAGCATCTGAACGAGCAGTCTGGGCCGGTGTTCAAGATCAAGAACGATCCGCGTATCACGACCGTCGGGAAATTTCTGCGCAAGACCAGCATCGATGAGTTGCCGCAGCTGTTCAACGTGCTGTGTGGTGACATGAGTCTGGTGGGACCGCGTCCGCTGGCGATTCGCGATTACGAGCTGTTCACCGAAGTTGGGCAGGATTGGCAGCGGTGCCGCTTCAGCGTGCGCCCAGGCATTACGTGCTTGTGGCAGGTGAGCGGCCGCAACGCGTTGCCTTTCCATAAGTGGATGGAGTTGGATCTGCAGTACGTGCGTGGCTGGTCGCTCTGGCTCGATCTGCTGATCCTGGCGAAGACGATTCCTGCTGTCCTGCGCGGTTCCGGCGCAGCCTAAGAAGACGGAGAGTGCGCGAAGCTTGCTGAAAGAGTTCACTGAAAACGCGGATTCGCAACCCATGGGTCTGGTGGCTATGACCGAGGCGGAAAGACATCGCCTCCTCGTCGAGTGGAACCAGACCCAACGTGATTATCCGCGCGAGAAGTGCTTGCACCAGTTGATCGAAGAACAGGCCGAGAAACTGGCCGCATGGCCGGCAGTCGTCTGCGGAAGCAAGCAGCTGACCTACGGCCAATTTAACGACCGCGCGAATCAGTTGGCGCACTATTTGCGAAGCTGCGGCTTAGGGACGGGTTCACGGATAGGAATCTGCCTCGAACCATCGCTGGAATTCGCCGTCGCTGTGCTCGGCGTGCTCAAGTGCGGAGCGGCTTGCGTTCCGCTCGATCCGAACTACCCTCAAGAGCGCCTAGCTTATATGTTGCAAGATGTTGAGGCACCACTGGTCATTACGCAAAAAGGGCTGCTGCCTGATGCGACGCCGTCCTCATGCGAGATCTTTCTGTTTGACGAGCAGGCCGAGATTCTTTCCACACAACCCAGTGCGAATCCCGAGCGCGGCGCGTCTCCGGATGACATCGCCTATGTGATTTATACGTCGGGTTCGACCGGCAAGCCGCGCGGAGTCCTGCTCGCTCATGCCGGGCTGGTGAACTACAACTGGAACGCCGCGCGCCTGTACAGCATGTCCCCGGATGATCGAGTGCTGCAGTTCTGTTCGGTCAGCTTTGACATTGCGATCGAAGAGTTGTTCATTACCTGGCTGAGCGGGGCCACGTTGGTTTTGAGAAGCGACGAAATGCCGCTGGCCGTACCTGAGTTCCTGCGCTGGATTGAGCAGCAACGCATTTCTGTTCTCGACCTACCGACTGCGTACTGGCATGAGTGGGTTCACGAACTCGGAGAATTGGACAAGCCTGTTGCGAACGACTTGCGACTGGTCATCGTCGGCGGGGAAAAGCCATCCTCGCAAGCCTATGCAAAGTGGCTGGAAGCTGTGGGACGCCGGGTGCGCTGGATCAATACTTACGGTCCAACCGAGATCAGCATCTGCGCGACCGCATACGAGCCCAAGTGGGACCGTGCATCACAGATTCCGCAAAATATTCCCATCGGCCGTCCGTTGCCGAACGCTCGAGTCTATTTGCTGGACAGCGATTTGAACCCGGTTCCTGTCGGCGATATCGGAGAGCTGGTTGTGGCCGGAGTGGGGGTGGCACGCGGCTATCTCAACCGTCCGGAGCTCACCGCCGAAAAGTTCATTGCCGATCCATTCAGTTCCGATCCGGATGCACGCTTGTACAAAACCGGCGATCTGGCACGTTATCTTCCATCGGGCGATATCGAATTCTTGGGGCGCAGCGACGATCAGATCAAAATCCGCGGTTTCCGGGTTGAATTGGGCGAGATCGAGACTGCACTGGCCAAGCATCCTTCAGTCCGTCAGGCGGTCGTAATTGCGCGTGAAGATAATCCCGGCGACAAGCGGCTGGTCGCTTATGTCGTAGCGGCGCTAGGCGCCAGCATCCAGGCATCCGCTCTGCGTCAGCACCTGCAGCAGGTTCTGCCCGACCACATGATTCCCGCGGCTTTCATGGAATTGCCGGCTTTGCCGCTGACGCCGAATGGCAAGATCAATCGTCGGGGATTGCCCACCCCGGAGTTCGCGTCTTCGCGCGAAAGCTTCGCTCTTCCTACGGACCCACTGCAACTGCGGCTGGTGAAAATCTGGGAAGAGGTCATTGGCCACAGCCCCATCGGCATTCGCGACAACTTCTTCGAACTGGGTGGGCATTCGCTGATGGCGGCCCGCCTGATGCACAAAATCGGACAGGCCGTGGGCAAGACCCTGCCCCTGGCGATGCTTTTTCAGGCACCGACCGTCGAGCAGTTGGCGGCCATTCTGCAACGGGATGACTGGTCTCATCATTGGTCGTCGCTGGTTCCGATTCAGCCGCGTGGCTCGCAGACGCCGTTTTTCTGTATCCACGGAGTTGGGGGCAACGTTCTGGGCTTTCGTGAACTGGCCCGGCAGATGAGCCCGGATTTTCCGTTCTACGGCCTGCAGTCGCAAGGTCTGGACGGAAAGCGCCCATGTCATACGACGATCGAGGAAATGGCAGCGCATTACATCAGCGAAATGCGGAGCGTGCAACCGCATGGCCCCTACTTCGTTGGCGGATTTTCGCTGGGCGGATTGGTGGCGTACGAGATTGCCCAGCAGCTTACCGCACAAGGGGAGGAAGCTGCGCTGCTGGTGATGTTTGATACCTATCCGGGGGATCTGGAGCCGATTGGTTCATCTCTGATCAAGCTCTTGCTGAATCCGTCGCGGCAACATTGGTTTCACGATGTCCCCAAGAGTTTAAAGAAACGCTTTCGCCGTACGGTAAAGGCGCTGGGAGTGCCAAAGCTCTTGATCGATGTTCGCAACGCGAATCGCGACGCGGCGGCTCGCTACATTCTGCGGCCTTATGCCGGGAAAGCGACGCTGGTGCGCGCCGAAGAGAAGTCTTTGCGCAGTGCGCCGGATCCACATCTCGCGTGGAACTCTCTCGTCGGCAATTTGGAGATTCATGACATCGCCAGTGATCACTACGATCTTCTGGTTGAACCGCGCGTTCGGGATCTGGCTGGGTTGTTAAAAGATTGCATTCAGCGGGCGAGTTCAGAGCACACCCAGGTAAGCCTGCGAGCATAGAGTCAGAGACTGCGCGTGCCAGAGACCAACCTTCAAGAGCGTGAAGTGGAAGTTCAAGAACGGCCGGCAGAAAGCAGGTTCACCCGCGCCTTTCGGGCCGCGTTTCCCGCCAAGACATTGGGAGTCGAGCACGATACCTTCCTCACCCGTCTGGTGCCGTGGCTGCATAAGGGCGGCTTGGCGATTGTCGACCAGGCTCTGATTTCCGGCTCCAACTTTCTGGTCAGCATCCTTCTGGCTCGCTGGCTGGTGCCAGAGCAGTACGGCGCATACGCGGTAGCTTTCGGATTTTTTCTTCTTTTATCGCTCGTATACGGCGCGCTGGTGCTTGAGCCCATGGCAGTATTCGGTGGCTCATCGTACCGCGAATGCCTGCGCGGGTACCTGGGTTCATTGCTGTGGATTCACGTCACCATCTCGTTAGCGATCGCAACGGTTTTTGGAGTGACCGCGGTTGGCGCGTGGAAGATCTCGCCGGCCAGCGGACTCGGCGGTGCGATGGCGGGCGTGACCATCGCTTCGCCATGCGTTCTTCTGTTCTGGCTGGCGCGGCGGACGTTTTATCTCGAGCTTTCACCGGCCAAAGCTGCGGCCGGGGCACTGATCTACTTTGGCCTCAGCTCGGGCGGACTGTTTCTGCTTTACACGCGCGGACTGCTGTCACCATTCAGCGCCTTCGGACTGCTGGGCCTGGCTGCGTTAGGAACCGCTGCTTACCTTCTGGCTCTGCTGCGAAAGGAGCTGCGGCACGCGCCATTTGTTCATCCCGTAAGCCACGTTTGGAAGCGGCACTGGAACTATGGCCGGTGGGCACTGCTGAGCTGCGTCGCCAGCTGGATTCCAGCCTATATTTACTATCCGCTGCTGAGTTCGTTCGGGAGTATGGCGCAGTCGGGCCAGCTCAAGGCTTTAATGAACTTCACGCTTCCCGTAGAGCAGGTGAAGACAGCGCTGGGGCTTCTTTTCCTGCCTTATGCCGCGTCGGTTCTGGAGCGCGAAGGACGAAAAAGCGGTGGCGCTTTGAGCCGCCGCATGACCTTCGTGGCAGTAGCCGTGGCGCTCGGGTATTGGGGCGTCATGCTCTTCCTGAAGGGTACGGTCTTTCACCTTCTTTATTCCGGGCGATACACCGAAGTAATGCACCTGTTACCAATCGTTGCGCTGGGCTCGGTAGCCTGGTGCGGCAGCTTCGGTTCCGCCATTGTTTTGAGGGCGATGGAGTCGCCCGCATCGGTATTCGTCGCCTTTGGTTTAGCCACCGTTGCTTCGCTGGTTATTGGAGTTCCGGCCACTTGGGCCTTTGGTCTTCCGGGCGCGATTTGGGGTACTAACGTTTCCGATTTGCTTTCGTGGATGATTCTGGTGTGGATGCTTCGCCGTAAAATGGCGGGACGGTCCCTCAGAATTGAAAGTTTTAGTTTGTGGAAGGGCTCGGCGGCACAACCCTTACCAGAAGAATTTCCAGCAGAGTAGTAACCGGGCGTCAGTTCGCCGATCCCCACGCCCGATCAGCCCAGTTCGAGGAAAGGACAGGAGGAATGTCAGAACAGCAGAAGAAACGGCCAAGAGGCGGAGTATATTCGAAACAACGGCGCAAGCCCACCGGCCTGTATCGCAAGTTGCGCCGCAAACTTTCTAAGACCCCTTTCAGAAAGCCGGTCCTCTGGTATCGCCATCATGGTTTTCGTCCGGAAGACATTTTCCTGGGTTCATATCCGCGCTCGGGCACGACGTGGTCGCGTTTTGTCATTTATGAGATGGTCACGGGAGAAAACGGCGGTTTTGATGACGTCAATGGATTCATGCACGGCGTCGGGACGCAAAGGACCGGCGCGCGCGTGTTGCCGAATCGTGGGCGCTTGATCGCGACGCACGAGCGTTACTTCAAGGGCTATCACAAGGCCATCTACCTGGTGCGGGACGTCCGCGACGTGATTCTTTCCGAGTTTGCCTACACTACGGCGCTGGAATTCTTCAAAGGAGACTTGGACAAGTTTATCAACACGTTCCTGTGCAAGAAGATCAACGCGTTCGGACCGTGGCAGAACCACATTGGCTCCTGGCTGGATTCTCCGCTTGCCGGAACACCGAATCTGCTGGTGATGCGCTTTGAAGACTTGCGCCAGGATCCGTTCCGCAATTTCAGCGCGATCGCGAAGTTTTTGGGGCTGAACATCAGTGCGGATCGGGTGCGGGATGCCATCGCCCACAATGCTCTCGATAAGATGAAGGAAAAAGAGCAAGTCGCTCCGCAACGGGCTTCAGTTAAAGGACGGTTCGTGCGCACCGGAAACGTGCAGGGGTGGCGCTCCAAGCTTACTCCCGAACAGATACAGTTCATCGAGCAGCATGCTGGAGTTGCCTTGCAGCGACTGGGATACCCGCTTTCCAATCAGATCGTGGAAGCTGAACCATTACTGCAGACCTCTTAGCCGGGAAACGAACTAGAGAGCACAAGTAAGCGGAGACATAGCAAAGATGCTTCAAGTAAATGAAATTCGGCGGCCAGTCGAGGGATTTTTCACCCCTGGAGTGATCGTCGGGCTGATTGTCGTGACAGTACTGGCCGGGGCGCTCATATGGGTGCTGCCTGCGGCATCGATGGATCAAGGCAGCGTGCAGGTGATTTTTGGCGCGACCATTTTTTTCATGCTGCTGTGTCTTGGGTTGGGATCGGCCATTGTGCAGAGGGTCGATTTGCGATCGATGGTCTACAAGCTGACCTTGATCACATGGTGTGTTCTTCTGCTGTGCACGGTGTACTTCAGCCGCGTCAACGACAGTTACAGCATGGGTCAGGGAGGTTTCTCCATCCTGGCTTACGGCGAAGGCGCCATGTGGATCGTCTGCTTTGTTGTCCTCATGGTGCTTACCGCCCGCAAACCGGCTTACATCGGACAGCTGTTTCACGGAGCGCCGCTCTGGATTACTTTGTTTAGCGGCTTCTGCATTATTTCCATCGCCTGGGCGCCTGGTGCCGCATACGCTCTGGCGTGGGGATTTAAGCTGGTGTTGACCATCGGTTTGTTGCAGCTGTGCTCCAGCCTGATGGAAAACGTTTCCGATGTCACCAAGTTTCTTAAGACCACGGTTGTCGCGTTTGTGTTTCTCAGCGTGGTGCCGCTCTATTTCGCATTTACTGACCCCTCTGGACCATGGGAAGACGACCGGCTGGCGGCCAATCCGGACTTGTTGTCCCCGACTGCCGCTTCGCTGATGTTGATGTCGATGATTCTGTTTTCCATTACGAAGAAACGGTATTACTCCTACACCGCGTTTGTGGGCGCGGTGGTGATGGTGCTGGCGTTCGGCAAGGCCGGTATTGTCGGCGGTGTTCTGGGAGCGGTGCTGTACGTCATGCTGCAGAAGAAAGTCGTCAAGAGCTTGGGATTCCTGCTCGGCATGGCCGCCATGGGACTTTTCATCATCTCAGTCACGCCACTGGGTCAATACATGCAGACCTACCGTGGTGGCTCCACCCTGACCGGACGAACCGCGATCTGGACCACGGCGCTGGCTGCGGTCAAGAACAAGCCGATCTTCGGTCACGGGTACCTGGGCACGTACTTCTCGTGGGAAAACACCAGCGGCCTCGAGTCCGGCGCGGTCCACCTGCATAATGGCTTCTTGGAAGTTGCTTATAATGACGGCGCTATCGGCGAACTCCTGCTGCTGATGGTCCACTTCATGATCATTCGCAATATTTTCCGCTCCATGCAGACCTCAAAAGTTCTGCGCAATAAGGACCCCGATAACCAGGAAGCCTGGCACATTTATCTGTTAACCATTGGTTGTCTCGCAATTTACGTGCACTCATTCATCCAGGGTTTGTTCGGCGCTGACTTCGGCGGCCGGTGCATGAGCCCATACATGCTGTTCCTGGCCATTTTCATGGTGGCCGATGTGAGCCGCAGATTGAATGAAAAGCTGCTGGTTCGTATGTCACGCCACCCGGAACCGGTGTATGCGGCGCAGCCATTCAGCCCGATGGAACTGGCTCCCAGTCAGAATTAATCCTTAGACTGGCCGTGGTATCCGACCATGAAGATCGTTCTCGTTCACAACTCGTACCTGGAGCAGGGAGGCGAGGACGTTGTCTTCTGGCAAGAGCGCGACTTGCTGAGGTCGGCTGGTCACGAGGTTATCGAGTATCAGCGGGACAATCACGAGATGCAGAGCTATTCCGCTCTGCAGCGCCTGACTCTGATCACTCGTATCGTCTGGTCTTCGGATTCGCACCGCGAATTTAGCAGTCTGTTGCGCGAAAAGCGTCCAGACGTGGTGCACGTCCACAACACGTTTCCACTGATCTCGCCTTCGATTCTCTGGGCCTGTCAGGAGCAGAAGGTCCCGGTCGTTCATACGCTACACAACTACCGGCTGATGTGCCCGGGAGCGAACTTTATTCGCGATGGCCGGCCGTGTGAGGACTGCGTGCAGGGCAACATTTGGCAATCGGTCGCGCACGGTTGCTATCGCGATTCGCGCTCGCAAACCGCAGCAGTGGCATTGATGTTGTCGGTGCATCGCGCCCGCAAGACCTGGACCGAGGCTGTTGACCGGTACATCGTGCTCACCGAGTTTGCGCGTAGCCGTTTCGTGAATGGCGGCCTGCCAGCCGAAAAGATTACGGTGAAGGGCAACTGCGTCGATCCTGATCCGGGACCGCGTTCAGGAAATGACCTGGGCGAATACGCGTTGTTCGTGGGGCGGGTCTCGATCGAAAAGGGCACACCGACACTGTTGAATGCATGGCGGAAACTGCCTCGTGAGATGCCACTATGCGTAGTGGGCGACGGTCCGGCGCGTGCGGAACTTGAGTCGGAAGCGGCAGCGCAGGGACTCAGTAACGTAAAATTTCTCGGACGTCTTTCGCGTGAAGAAGTGATTGCCGCGATGAAGGGCGCCCGCTTCGTTGTTTTTCCCAGTCAGCTTTATGAAAACCTCCCGCTGACTATCATTGAAGCGTTTGCCTGTGGAGTCCCGGTGCTGGCCTCAAAACTTGGAGCCATGAGCGAAATTGTTGTGGAAGGGCGTACCGGACTGTTCTTCGAACCGGGTAATGCTGACGATCTGGCGCGCGTGATGCTCAGCGCATGGAACCAGCCTGAGCTGTTGCGGAAACTTGGCAAGCAGGCCCGCCAGGAGTACGAAAATAAGTACACAGCAGCGGTGAATTACCAGCAGTTAATGAAGATCTACCATCAAGTGATTACGAATTATTCGCTCGATGCCGGACCATCCCTGTGCATCGAGAAATTAGAAGAAGTATCTTAGATAAATCAGACTCTTGCAGCGGAGACAGCAGATGGCAGAAGCAAACAATCGTTCAGAGATCGCCCAGGTATTCTACACCCGGGAATTCCGGCGTTCCCACGGTGTGATGAAGTTTGTTCGCCGGTACACGCCTTTTTGGTGGCGCCGGGTACTGCGCGCCCCCTATCTGATGGCCCTCGATGGAATGGACACGTTGCGTGGCCGGAGGGACCCTCTGATTCCGCCGCGGTATCTCAATTACGCGGGGTTCCGCGGATACAAAGAGGCCGGGCAGGAGCACCTGCGGTACTTCAAGGAATTCTGCGGTTTGCAGCCGCAGCACCGGGTGCTGGATCTGGGATGCGGCATCGGCCGCATGGCCGTTCCCCTGACGAGTTATTTGAAGACCGGATCGTACGAAGGTCTCGACATTGTTCCCAGTGGGATTGGCTGGTGCCAAAAAAACATTAGCAAGCCATTCCCTAATTTCCACTTTCAAGTTGCTGACATTCACAATAAGCAATACAACCCAAAGGGCCGATACCAGCCTTCGCAGTACACTTTTCCGTTTCCTGACGGCGAATTCGACCTGGTGTTTCTAATTTCGCTATTTTCGCATTTGCTGCCCGAGGACATGGAGCGTTATGTCTCGGAGATTTCGCGGGTGTTAAAGCCGGGCGGGAAGGTGCTCATCACCATGTTCCTTCTCGATGAAATCGCTCGCAAGGGAGTCGAAGGCGGCAAGAGTTCGCTGCAATTTGTCTTTCCGCTCGATGGCTGCTGGACGACCGATCCAGTCACTCCGGAAACGGCTGTGGCGTACGATGTGGCCGCAATTCCGCCACTGTTGCAGCGTCACTCGCTGAAAGGCGATCCTCTCCGGTTGGGTGGATGGAGCGGACAGCGTACGGATCACTTTACCTACGCCGACATTGTGACAGCAACCAAGGCCGCGTAGGAGGGAACTAAATCTACAGATGGATTCTGTGACTTATTCTTCGCAAGAGCAGGAGCCGCGGATGACTGATCGTTACGTAACCATCAGCGTGGACGATGGTTCGCTGGACGACCGCAAGATGGCCGAACTGCTCCACAAGTATGGCCTGCAGGGCACATTCTATGTGCCTGCGCACAATCCCGAGCGACCGGTTATGCCGCCTGCGGAGATTCGCGAATTGTCACAGCGATTCGAAATCGGCAGCCACACGCTGAACCATAAGCCGTTGAAGTTCTTGTCGGACGCCAACGCCGCGCAGGAGATCGGGCAAGGAAAGCAGTGGCTGGAGGACGTGCTGGGAGAACAGGTAATTTCTTTCTGCTATCCACGCGGCAAGTTCAATGGCACAACTCCAATCCTGGTGCGCAAAGCGGGCTTCCTGGGTGCGCGCACGCAACTGTTTAATTTGCACGACTTCCCGCAAGACCCCTTCCACTGGGGGGTAAGCACGCTGGCCTTTTCCTTGAGCAAGATGATCCACGTGCGGCATGCGTTGCTGGAAGGGAACTTCGTCGGCATTCGCAACTACTTCCGGGAATTCAAGGCGAGGACGGACTGGAAAGAGCATTTCTACTGCGCCCTGGATTATGTTGTGCAACACGGGGGCATCGCTCACCTGATGATGCATAGCTGGGAAATGGAGCAGTTGGGAGAGTGGAAGAAGCTGGAATCGGTGCTGGCCGCTGTTTCCGGCAGCGGTCTCACCTCGGTCACCAACGGGCATCTTTTCCGAGTATGGAGTTCCCGGCGGGTGTCGCCGGTCACGGTGGCTGAACCTGCGGCTAACTCACGGTAGTTTCACGCGCACATCGTCGCAATAAGATACGTTTACTGAACCGCGGGAAACATTCGTTGAACAATCGAATCAAACGTTCAGGCGCCGAATTTTTGTTACTCCCTCTGGCCTTGAAGGTCGCGTTGGGTATGCGAAAGATGCATCGCGAGCTTTGGTAAGATTTCTTCGAGATCTGGAGGTATGGCTTTGAAGCCGACCATCTCAAAATCCGTGACGAGGGACCATTCAACGGCCGCATACCCATTTTCCGGTTCGCAAGAACCGGGGAACGGAAATCATTTGCATTCGGTGCTGGTTGCGGAACTGGTGAGTGCGCGAGCCGCAGCCGAGCCAAATGCTCCGGCGGTGGTTTCCGAGGGCCAAACTCTCAGCTATCGTGAGCTTGAGGCCCGCTCCAATCAGCTTGCTCACCACCTGCGTGGGCTGGGGGTAGACGAGGAGACGCTGGTCGGATTGTGCCTCGGCCGCACGCCGGCGATGATTGTGGCGGCCCTGGCGATCCTCAAGGCGGGCGGCGCTTATGTTCCGCTGGACCCCGACTATCCAGCCGAGCGTCTGCGTTTCATGCTGGAGGATGCGGGCGTGGCGCTCTTGATCAGCCGCCAGGATATTCGCGAGCGCCTGGGCGCGGGACGATGGAAGAATGTAGACCTGCAGCGAGATAGCGAGCAAATCGCCAGGCATCCAGAAACCTCGCTCGAACCCGTCGGGACGCTCGACAATCTTGCATACGTGATCTATACATCGGGTTCAACTGGCCATCCTAAGGGCGTGCAGATCACACATCGCAGCTTGTTGAATTTGATCTCCTGGCATCAGAACGCTTTCAATATTTCGGGCTCCGATCGCGCCAGCCAATTGGCGAGCGTAGGATTCGACGCCGCGGTTTGGGAGGTCTGGCCCAATCTCACTGCTGGAAGCAGTTTGCATATTCCCGACGAGGCGACTCGGGTTGCTCCAGAACGGCTGCGAGACTGGTTGATCGCTGAGAAAATTACGGTCAGCTTCGCACCGACTCCGCTGGCGGAATCGCTGATCACTCTGGGTTGGCCGGCCGAGACTGAACTCCGTATATTGCTCACGGGCGGTGACACTCTGCATCACTACCCGGCCACCGATCTGCCCTTCGTGCTGGTCAACAATTACGGACCGACAGAGTGTACTGTGGTTGCGACGTCAGGGCCAGTAAGTGCCGGTGAGGGTCACGAAGGGTTACCACCGATTGGGAAACCGATCGATAACTTCCAGATTTACGTGCTCGATGAAAATCTCCAGCCGGTGCCGGCAGGAACTGTTGGGGAACTGCACATTGCTGGCCGAGGCCTTAGCCGCGGCTATCGGAACCGGCCCGATCTTGACACGGAGAAATTCATTTCCAATCCGTTCACCCCGGGCGAGCGGATGTACAAGACCGGCGATTTGGGCCGCTATCTGCCGGATGGAAACATCGCTTTCGTGGGGCGCGTCGACGACCAGGTCAAAATTCGGGGTTATCGCATTGAGCCAGATGAGATCGTGATGACGCTGAACCAGTGTTACGGCGTCGAATCCAGCCTGGTGGTCGCACGCGAAGACGGTTCCGGCGATCGTCGACTGATTGCCTACGTGGTGCCAACCTCGGAAGCGTCGCTGACGCAGAATTCGCTGCAGCGATATTTGAAAAGATCACTTCCCGATTACATGGTGCCTTCGGCGTTCGTACGCCTGGCATCCCTTCCCATTGGACCAAATGGCAAGGTTGACCGCGCAGCCCTCCCCGCCCCCAGCCCTGAGAACACCATCGGCGATGAAGCCCGTGTGGGACCATCGACTCCGGTGGAGGAGCGCGTGGTTGCGATTCTCTCTGAACTGCTCGGCCTCGAGCAGGTAGGGGTAAACGATAATTTCTTTTTCCTCGGCGGGCATTCGTTACTCGGTACTCAGTTGATTGCCCGGGCGCGTGATTCGTTCGGCATCGAGCTGCCGTTGCGCACGGTGTTTGACTCACCGACCGCTTCCCAGCTTTCCGTCGAGATCGAACGGATGCTCCGCCATCGGAGCAGTGCGGACTAACCCCCATGGTCACCCAGCCAGCTGCGAGCCCGTCCGCGCGATCCTCGTCTGTTAATCCAGACGCGGTTCTGAGCCTCTACCATCTACTGGATCCGGAGGTTCTCGCCAACCCGTATCCTCTCTACGAGCGTCTTCGCCGCGAAGACCCGGTCCATTGGGATCCGTTTCTGCACGCGTGGGTCGTGACTCGGTACGAGGACGTCGTTCGCGTGCTCCACGATTTCTCTGCCAACCGCACACCCACTCCGCAACAGTTGCGGGAAATGGGCCTGTCGCAGTTGAGTCCGATTGCGGACGTGATGGTGCGGCAGATGCTTTTCATGGACCACCCGGCGCATACCCGGCTGCGCGGATTGTGTTCTCAGGCGTTCACCCCTCGTAGAGTGGAAGAACTGCGTTCCCACATCCAGGACATTGCAGATCGCTTGATTGATAGCGTGCTTGCTGCCGGCGAGATGGACTTGATCCGCGAATTTGCTGCGCCTCTGCCGGCAACGGTCACCGCGGAAATGTTGGGGGTTCCGACCTCGGACCACGAGCAGCTGAAAGCGTGGTCAGCCGATTTTGCGGAAATGCTGGGTAACTTCCAGCACAACCCCGACCGCGCCCATCGCGTGCTGGGCAGCCTGGAAGGCATGACAGCGTACTTCCAGGATGCGATCC
>Ga0335081_10003567_pt1 | contig 24493 bp, 17 predicted proteins | sample Lox_Sample_35_FD_206713 | JGI IMG/M metagenome (GOLD analysis project Ga0335081, IMG submission 206713) | Soil microbial communities from Loxahatchee National Wildlife Refuge, Florida, United States - Lox_Sample_3.5 | ecosystem: Environmental > Terrestrial > Soil > Wetlands | place: USA...
GGCCTTGGAGGCCAAGGCGGATGACCGTGATACCCGGGGGTTCATTTCGATTACGACCATTTCGCCGTTCTTCGGGTTTATCGCGAACTGAACATTCGATCCGCCCGTCGTAACCCCTATCTCACGCATGATCGCGATTGACGCATCCCGCATCCGCTGATACTCGACGTCGGTCAGGGTCTGCGCGGGGGCGACCGTAATCGATTCTCCCGTGTGGATGCCCATGGGATCGAAGTTCTCTATCGAACAGATGATGACAACATTATCCGCTTTGTCCCGCATCACCTCGAGCTCGAATTCCTTCCAGCCTAAAACAGACTCCTCGAGCATTATCTCATGGATCATGCTCGCGTCGAGTCCTGCCTTGGCGAGTTCCGCAAGTTCCTCTCTGTTATAGACGACGCCGCTTCCCGTGCCTCCCAGTGTGAAGGAAGGACGGATTATGAGAGGGAAGCCGATGGCTCCTGCGGCTGCGAAGACTTCATCCATGCTTCTTGCGAACCCGCTCTTTGGCACGCGGAGCCCGATCCGCTCCATGGCGGTGCGGAATTTTTCCCTGTCCTCCGCCTTCTTTATTACCTCCAGAGATGCGCCGATCATCTCCACGCCATAGCGCTCAAGCACACCGCTCTCGGCGACCGCCACCGCTGTGTTCAGACCAGTCTGCCCGCCCAGCGTGGGGAGTAGCGCGTCGGGTTTTTCCTTGGCGATGATCTTCGCCACGGCATCCGGTGTGATTGGCTCGACATAGGTCCTATCCGCCGTCTCGGGGTCGGTCATTATTGTTGCGGGATTGCTGTTGATGAGGACGACCTGATAGCCTTCTTCCTTCAGGGCCTTGCAGGCTTGGGTTCCGGAATAGTCGAATTCGCAGGCCTGGCTGATGATGATCGGGCCGGAACCGATGATGAGTATTTTTTTCAGGTCACTTCTTCTTGGCATCTTACTTTCGTTCTAACCACTATCGCGTAAAATCAGATCCTCTTCCGATTTTTCAAATCTCCCCCTACTCCCATTCGATCGTGCTCGGCGGTTTCGAACTGATGTCGTAGACCACCCGGTTCACACCGCGCACCTCGTTGATTATTCTGTTGGAAATCCTTCCCAGGAGTTCATGCGGAAGTCGCGCCCAATCGGCGGTCATGGCATCGTCGCTCGTCACCGCGCGGATTGACAGAATATTCTCATAGGTGCGCTGATCTCCCATGATCCCCACGCTCTTGATCGGCAGGAGGACTGCGAAAGACTGCCACAGTTTACGATAGAGATTGGCCGACCGGATCTCATCCATGAGAATCACGTCGGCCTTGCGCAGAATGGCGAGACGCTTTTCCGTAACCTCCCCGATGATGCGGATCGCGAGACCCGGACCGGGGAACGGCTGTCGCCAGACCTGCTCATCCGACATCCCTAATTCCTTTCCCAGGAGCCGGACTTCGTCCTTGAAGAGATGTTTGAGAGGCTCCACAAGAGTTAGACGCATCTTTTTCGGAAGTCCGCCCACATTGTGGTGAGACTTTATAACGGCACTTGGCCCTCCGAAGACGGAGCGGGACTCGATGACGTCCGGATAGAGGGTGCCCTGGGCAAGAAACTTTACATCCTTTATCCGGCGGGCTTCTCTCTCAAATACCTCGATGAAGGTCCGGCCGATAATCTTTCTTTTCTTTTCGGGGTCCTCAACACCTTTTAGCCTGCTTAAGAATATTTTCCTTGCCCGGACAAAGCGCAGGTTCATCCGGAAGTGCCTCCGGAAGACATCCTGAACCTTTTCGGCTTCGCCTTCCCTAAGCACTCCGTTATCCACGAACACGCAGCGGAGCTGACGACCTATGGCCTGATGAAGGAGGACCGCGGCGACGGAGGAATCGACGCCTCCGCTCAAGCCCAGTATCACCTTGCCCCTACCCACCTGTGAGCGAATCTCGGCAACTGCATCGCGGGCAAAGGATTCCATTGTCCAGCTCTTCCTGCAGCCGCATATCCTGAAGAGAAAGTTCTCTATCATCTTCTTGCCTTCGGGCGTGTGGACGACCTCCGGATGAAACTGCAGGCCGTATGATTTCCGGGATGCATTTTCTGCTGCGGCGATCTTCGTGTTGGGGGTTGATGCGGTTGTCCTGAAACCTTTCGGCAATACACCTATCGTATCTCCGTGGCTCATCCAGCAACGCGTCCTCTTATGTACGCCGGAGAAGATGCCGGCTGAAGACCTGATCATCAGTTCGGCGAAACCGTATTCCCTTTTTTCTGCGCCTATCACCTTTCCGCCAAGGGCATCGACCATGAACTGCAAGCCGTAACATATGCCCAATACGGGAATACCGAGGTCAAAAATTCTTTTGTCAGCCTTGGGACTTCCTTTTTCGTAAATGCTTGCCGGGCCTCCGGACAGAATGATACCCTCCGGTTTCAGGGCCTTGATTCTTCTGATGTCGATATTCGGGGGTTCTATCTGACAATAGACTTGGTGCTCACGAACACGTCTCGCAATCAGCTGGTTGTACTGAGAGCCGAAATCAATGATCAGTATCATCAGTCTCTCCTCTTGGTTTCCATCAAGGCTACAAACTTCTTAAACAGGTAGTTGACATCATGAGGTCCCGGCGCTGCCTCCGGATGATATTGTACGCTGAATGCATGTTCCGACTCATGGCAGATTCCCTCCGAGGTATGGTCATTGAGATTGTCATAAGTCTTCTCCGGCCCTTCCGGCAGGGATTCAGGTACAACGACGAAGCCATGGTTCTGCGAAGTGATCTCTATCCGGCCGCTCTCTATATTTTTCACCGGCTGATTGACGCCGTGGTGCCCGAATTTCAGTTTCTCCGTTCTTCCGCCCATCGCCTGTCCCAGGATCTGATGGCCCAGACATATGCCAAAGATGGGAACCTTGCCCAGGACGTATTCGGTCGCCTTGACTATGTAAGGCAATGCGGCCGGATCGCCCGGACCGTTAGAGAGCAGGATGCCGTCCGGCTTGTACGACAACATCTCCTTCCCCGTTGCCGTCGCCGGGAGTACCAGCACCTCACAACCGAGGTTTTCCAGATTGCGGAGTATGTTATACTTGACGCCGCAGTCGAGGACGACTACCCGAAGAGGCCGTTTTCCCTTTGATGGAGGTTTTGCCAGCGCCGCCGAAAGAGGTCGAGGCTTACCGTCCTTCCATCGATACGGTTCCGCGCAAGTAACTTCTTTTATAAGATCCCTTCCCACGAGGCCCGGATAGGCCCGGACGCGTGAGATGAGAAGATCAATGTCAGACGTTTCCGTTGAGAGTATCCCACGCATCGCCCCTTCAAGGCGAATGCGTCTCGTGAGAGCCCTCGTGTCGATTCCCTCAACGCCCAGCTTGCCCTGAGATTCAAGGAACTCTTTCAGTGACATGCAGCTTCGCCAGTTACTCGGAGTCCCCTGATACTCCCTGACAATGAATCCTTCGAGGTGGATCGCCCCCGACTCCATGTCCTCCGGGTTTATCCCGTAATTTCCGATTAACGGATAGGTCATGGTTACGATCTGCCCTTTGTAGGATGGGTCCGTTATTATCTCCTGATATCCTGTCATCCCCGTATTGAACACAACTTCCCCAAGCGTCTCTCCGGATGAGGCAAATGCGTATCCGCGGTATACGCTGCCGTCCTCAAGAACCAGTATCGCAGGTGGTTTTTTCCGCAACAACGACATAAATGACCTCAAGAGATCAACATCCTTGATGTCTCAATGTTCGGTAATTTCTGATAGTGAGAAGTGCCAATATGAGAAATTTGGAACATGTGCACAAGGGATGATGGGGTGTGAAATACAAACCCTTCTTCACAAACAATGCCCATAGAATGAAATGTTCTTACACAATTCTTCCAATAATGGCAAGACTCGAAAAGGCATATTGAATCGTAAACCCCTTGTGCACATGTCAACCCAAGACAGGATCTTGTCGTAGTGTGTTTACAGCATGGGCAGATATCTGTCTAACTCGAACTGACTGACGTGGGTCCGGAAGCGGTCCCATTCCACTCTCTTATTTTCCATGAACTTCTCGAAGATGTGATCACCGAGAGTTTGCTTCACGAGAGAGCTCTTCGATACGAGTTTGAGTGCCTCATGCAGGCTGCCGGGTAGAGACGTTATGCCTGCCTTCTCCCTGGCCTTCTCATCCATTTCAAAGATGTCTTCTTCAACCGGTTCGGGAAGGACGTACTTCTTCTCAACGCCCTTCATGCCCGCCGCCAGCATCACGGCGAACGCAAGATAGGGATTGCATGCCGGATCAGGCGAGCGGTACTCGATGCGCGTTGCCTTTTCCTTCCCCGGTTTGTACATTGGGACGCGAATCATTGTCGAGCGGTTGCGCCGTGCCCAGGACACATAGACAGGTGCCTCGTAGCCGGGAACCAGGCGCTTGAATGAATTTACCCACTGATTGCAGATGGCCGTAATCTCCGGCGCGTGCGTCATCAAACCGGCAATGTAGCTCTTTGCCACCGCGGAGAGATGGTACTTATCCTTTCCGTCAAAGAAGGCGTTCTTGCTGCCCTTGAAGAGCGACTGGTGCGTATGCATGCCGCTGCCGTTCTGACCGAAGATGGGCTTGGGCATGAACGTGGCGTATACGCCGTTTTGCCTGGCGATCTCTTTTACGGCGGTGCGATAGGTCATGACCTTGTCCGCCATAGACAGGGCGTCATCATAGCGGAGGTCAATCTCATGCTGACTCGGCGCCACTTCATGATGTGAGTATTCGACCCTGATACCGAGGTCCTGCAGGGCAAAGATGGTCTGTCGCCTGAGGTCCGTAGCACGGTCAATTGGGAGACCGTCGAAGTAGCCACCCTGATCCAGGATATCGGTCGCCTTGTCGTTTGCGAAGTAGAAATATTCCAGTTCCGGACCGACGTACATCGTGTAGCCCTGGTCGGCAATCTTCTTCAGCGCTTTCTTGAGCACGTAACGTGGATCGCCCTCGTAAGGCGTACCGTCTGGGTTCAGAATATCGCAGATCATCCTCGCGACCGGCCGGTCGGAGGGACGCCAGGGAATCAGCTGAAAGGTGGTGGGATCGGCCATGGCGATCATGTCGCTCTCCTCGATCCTCGCAAACCCCTGGATCGAAGACCCGTCGAAGCCCATTCCCTCTTCGAGGCCCTCTTCAAGCTCGGAAGGTGTAATGCTGAAGATCTTCTGCATTCCCAGAACATCCGTAAACCAATACTGAATGAAACTGACATTGCTTTCCTTAACCGCTTTTAGAACATCTTTCTTCGTCTTGCATGAAAACATAGCACACCCCTTTTCTTAGATTTTTTGATTTCAAGTAATCTCGCCCAGAAAACTTTATTGCCCTTAGTTAAATCTCGAGTCTCTTTTCTCGCTATTCCAGCGGTTCGTTTTCCACGAGTACCCAGATCCCTGTGGGGCATGCGCCAGCGCAGAAGCCGCAGCCTATGCATCTGTCCTCATCGACAGCGTACTCGTAGTCGTTACCTTCTCTCTGTTTCCGCGATATCGCCTTGACGGGACAGATCGTCTCGCACATCCCGCAGTCGCGGCAGGCACCGCATGAAGCGCACTGGGATGCACAGTATGAAGGATCTTCAAAAGCAAGAATCCGCGGGTCGTAGTACTCGAGCTTAATGCGCCCCGGATCAATCGGAGGAAGCTTGTCGAAGGTCTCGTACCAGCCTTTCAGCAGGTCATCGATAGCCGTTGCCGCGATGCGCCCGGCGCCAATGGCATCCGTCAAGAGGCCGAGCTTCACCGCGTCGCCAATTGCAAACACCTGTGGATCGCTCGTCCGGAAATGGTCGTCAACAACGATGAAGCCCCTTTCTGTTGTGATATCCTTCGGCAGGAAAGAGAGATCCGGCTGGTCGCCTATGGATACGATAACCGTGTCCGCGGGCAGGATCTCTCCGTCCGTCAACTCCACTCCTGTCTCGGTTATGGTTTTTGTAAAGCGCGGCCAGAGGAACTTTGCACCTGCCGCCTCAGCTGCCTTTCTTTCCTTTCCGTACGAGGCCGGTTCCTGGATGTCGATCAGGGTTATGTCCTTAGCGCCAAGGCGTGCAGCCTCTGCCGCTGCGTCACAGCCGACATTGCCTGCCCCGATGACAACGACCTGTTTCCCCACCTTGGCTTTACCCGCCTTGCTCTGCCTCAGGAACTCAAGGGCCGGGATTGCCCTCTCGTTGCCGGGAACGGAAATCATCCGCGGCTTCTGTGCCCCGACGGCAATCACGGTCAAGTCGTGTCTCTCCTTGACTTCGAGGAAATCCTTCTCCGAGAGAGGAAGCTTCAGATTGATATGGGTGATCTGCTTGCTGACGCGCTGCAATTCATGCTCCACCACCTCGTCGGGGATCCTGCTTCCCGGAATCATGTCGGTGATTTTTCCGCCGAGACGGGATCGCATTTCATAGATTACCGGCTCGTGCCCCTTCATCCAGAGCTGCCAGGCAACGGAGAGTCCCGATGCGCCGCCTCCTATCACGGCGATCTTCTTGCCTGTCTTCGGGGCAGGTGTCGGCGGTTCGGCCGTGAGACTGGCCTTGCCGAGCAGAGTGATGTCTACCGGAGGAAGCTTTTCTTTCTGCCGCGTGCAATGTTCCATGCAGAGATTAGGGCATAGATACCCGCAGACACTGGCCGGAAATGGCGTATAAGAAAGAGCTAGGTCGACTGCCTTTTCCATCAGGCCTTCACGTATCAGCGCCCAACGCTTCTGCACCGGTATTCCAGTGGGACATCCCGCTTGGCACGGAGGGAGGTACTTGCCGTTTTCCCATACAGGAACGAACCGGCGCAGCTTGCCGGTCGTGATGACATCGATGGGACTTCTGTCAAGATCAGAGAGATCGCCTATGAGGCCGCCGGCGCCTAGTTCGCGATCCCACACCTCTTTACGGAACTGACGCATTTTTTTTGCCGGGCCGCCATACTTTTCATGAGGCTTGAGGGATAGAAGAACCTGCCATGCGCCGCGGTCATCTGTCAGGAGCTGATACAAATCTGGCCTATCGATCGTCTTCAAGAATGTTTGCATATTATCGGTGAGCCACCGCCACTCTTCATCGTCAGGCGTTGTCAGTCGCGCGTCCTGCATACTGTAGCCTTTATGGGAGCCGCGGAAAAATATCTTTCCTCCAACCATACCAACGCAAGGACGGTATCCTAAGACATTGTTGACGCGAGGAGTTTCATGTCCACAGATGACGGCAATGCCGCCTGCCATGAACTCGGCAAAGGAATCACCAACGCTTCCCAGCACCCAGAGTTCGGGCGGATTGAAGCGCGGGTTATGCTTCGTCATCGTCATGCCCCTGGCCCCGATATCACCCGCAACGTATATCTTGCCCTGGGCCATGGCATTGCCCGTGCCGTTAGTTGCGTTACCGCGGACCACGATCTGGGCCCCCGCATTGAGCCAGCCCACGTCGTCGGAAGCTGGGCCGACAACGTCAATAAATGTGTTGGGGAATCCCATGGAACCGATGCGCTGGCCTGCAGTCCCCAATATCCTTATCAATACAGGCTTGTCTCCCGCCTTCCACAAACGTCCGCCGATACCGTGCTGCCCGTGAGCTATGATTTCTATGGTCTGATGGCCATCACTGACGGCTTTCTGGATGCGTTCCTCGAGGATCCTGGAATCCACGCGGACGCCTTTTTCCATGCCGGCAATAACTATTTTTGGTTTCTTTGTCATGGACACTCCTTAACCCTACACAACGTATCTTATACTGAGCCGCTCGGCAGCATGATGATCCGCAATGCCTATGGCGTCTGACATACCAATTGGAAGTGAGGTAGAGCGGCCCAGAGGAGCGACGATCTTTTTCAATTCCGTGTCAAAACTCAAGAAGACCTCTACTATGCGCTCGGCGACCTTTTCGGGATCGAGACGTCGATCAACCCTGGGGTCCTGTGAGGTAATGCCTTTCGGACAGATGCCGATGTTGCAGATGTTGCAGCGATCGCTTTCGGAGCCGAGGCATCCGGCCGCAGCCTGCATCATGTACTTCCCCGACTGTACGCCGCTCGCCCCCAGCATGATCAGGGCTGCCGCATTGGCCGCGAGGTTGCCGCTTTTACCTATACCGCCGCCGGCGAACAGGGGGATCTCGTTCTGCTTACCGAGCTTGACGAGGTTGAGGTAAGCATCCCTGATATTGCTGGCGATGGGGTGCCCCATGTGATCCATCGAGATATTGTATGCCGCGCCGGTGCCGCCGTCCTCGCCGTCGATAGCCAAACCTCCGGCGTATGGATTTCTTGTAAGATTGTTAAGTACAGCGAGCGCTGTACTCGAGCCGGAAATCTTGGGATACACAGGCACGCGGAATCCCCATCCCATGTACATGGACTGGATCATCTTCGCCACCGACTCTTCGATGGAATATTTAGTCTGATGGGTCGGCGGGCTCGGCAGACTGACACCGGGGGGAACACCCCTGATTGCCGCAATCAGTTTGTTGACCTTGTACCACATCAGAAGCCCGCCATCACCCGGCTTGGCCCCCTGGCCGTACTTGATCTCTATGGCGCAGGGGTCTTCTTTCATCTCCGGAAGGGCGTGGATAATTTCGTCCCAGCCGAAATAGCCGCTCGCTATCTGGAGAATTACGTATTTCAGAAAGCGGGACCTGAGAAGCCTCGGGGGGCATCCGCCCTCACCGGTACACATACGCACGGGCATGCCCAGTTCTTCATTAAGATAGGCCACACCCATCTGCAGGCCTTCCCACATATTCGGGGATAAAGCCCCGAATGACATGCTGCCTATGATGAGAGGATAAATCTCGCGAACAGGCGGCGTCCAGCCGTTCTCCTGGGTCACTCGTACCATCTCTTCCGGAGGGAGTACACGTCCCAAGAGGGTCCTCAATTCAAATTCGTGGCGTCCTGCGTCCAGGGCCGGGTCGGTCAACATGGAGATGCGTATGAATTTTATCTGATCCAAAATAACTCCAGGCACATTGCGTCGTCCGCCTCTCCGCCTGGGAACGCCGCCAACGTTATTGTGAAAGCGAAGCTTGTCGATCTCCTCATTGTGAACGGGTATAATGCAATTGTTGGGGCATACTAGATTGCACATCCCGCATCCAACACATGCATGGGCCGGGTCGGTACGCTGATCAATGCCGTGATAAACCGTAAACAGGTTACCAGGCTTCTCTTCCAATCCTACAGATACGTTGATAGCCCGCTTCCTGTGAACGCCTAACTCAATTGCGCGAACGGGACAGACCGCGGTGCATCTGCCGCAGAGCGTGCATTTTTGCTTATCCCATGCAATGATCCAGGGAAGATCTTTTACGCTTAATGTGAATGGGGTAAGGCATCCCACTGGTTCCATATCTCTACCTCCCGCCGTTCCGGGCCGACGATTGCCGTGTCATATTTCATCGGCTGGAAATCTTTACTCTTGTCACGCGCCGGAATAGTGGCGTCCAGCCCGCACATTTCCGAAGAAAAGGCGTACATCCCGGGATGACCGCCTACCACCCCCGGCCTTAGTTTCTTGCTGTCCTGAACCATAAAGAGGGTCTTATCGGGCAGGCAACCCATAACGCAGTTGGGACCGTCGATTATTAGAGGACGACATGCCTGCTTAAGCCGGCGCAGCCATTCGCTGTCAGGATGCTTTGTTAGCTCTCCGTCCATCAACGGCGTTATGACATGTTTGTACATCGGAAGTCCCAGAGAAAGGTGTCTCATCGTGTAATGCAGTATGTGGGTGAATACCTCCGAATCCGATTGATAACCGATGTAGCCGGGGAAATTACGGGACGTCAGAAATTCTCTTATCGGCACGAATGCCGTATTTTCCCCGTTGGTCATTGTGGCCATGCCCTGGATGAAAAAGGGATGGCAGGCATAGATGTTTATCGCGTAGTTTGTATTCTGACGTCCCTGGACAAGCATCGTGCGCGCCTGTAGATCTTTTCGGTCGAGCCCTAGGTAATCTGCAATTGCCATAGGGTCTCCCACTTCCTTGAGCATGATGACATCGGGCCAGAAGCTGAAAATCATCATGGAGCCGTCTTCTTCTCCCATGCGCCGGAGCTGCAGACGAATCATCATCAGGCGAAACTGAATCTCCGCCTCGCTCAAGTCTTTCCATGCCGGCGGATGCTCGTATACGCGAATGAGATAGTAATCTCTTTTCGGTGTGCCCGGAGGTGGCTGCTTCTTCGGGCGGATGGACAGCTCGTGCTTCACAAGAAAGTCGCATTCCGTCATGAAACGATCCAATGCCTTGACGCCTTCATTGGTAAACGTACCGGACAGGATGGGCTCTTTCTTGAGTTTTTCAAAATCGCCTGCCAAATCGGTCATGAACATCCCAGTACCCGAGCCATCATGTCCTTCCTTCATCACGTCAATGGCGCGCAATGCCACCATCGGGGAAAGAGGCTCTTTGCTGGTAATTGCAAATAGTCGACACATACGTTTTCCTCTCTATCTAGTGCACACTAATACACACAGGCAAATTTCATTGGCACTAAGGCTACCTTTCCTCTTCTTGAACCGAATGCGTGATTGATCCTGTCTTCTTCGGGCGGAACTGCCAGGGGTCGATGCCGAATTTTTGAATCTTGTATTGGGTAATTCGCTTTGTCGTACCGAGCAACTTGGCTGCCTTGCTCTGGTTTCCACGCGTTTCCTTCAAGGCGTCGATAATCAACGAGCGCTCCTGATTTTCAACGACGTTTTTAAGTTTTCCCTGTTTTTCTTTCTTTTCTCCTTCTTTTGTTCTCACTTGTAGCGAGGGAGGGAGATGCAGGCTTTCAATCGTACCTGCCGTTGCAACAAGGACGGCCCGTTCTATGCAGTTTTCAAGTTCCCTGACATTACCCGGCCATTGATACGCCAAGAATGTTTCCAGTACCGGGGTTGAAATCGTGTTCACCGGCTTGGTTAGCTGCTTCGCATATTTTAGTATGAAGTGATCTGCCAGCATTATTATGTCGCTTCCCCGCTCTCTTAAAGGAGGCAAGTATATCGGGAAGACATTTAGACGATAGTATAAATCACTGCGGAAACGTCCCGCCGCTATATCCTGCTCGAGGTTCCGATTCGTGGCAGCTATCACGCGCACATTTACGTTAACTACCTTCGATGAGCCCAATGGTTGAATTTGTTTATCCTGCAGGACGCGAAGCAACTTAGCCTGAGCGGCAGCCGACAGTTCACCGACTTCATCAAGGACTATTGTTCCGCCATGAGCTTCCTCGAAGCGCCCCTTTCTGTGTTGCAAGGCCCCTGTGAATGCCCCTTTCTCATGTCCGAAAAGTTCGCTTTCTATGAGTGTATCGGGCATAGCAGCGCAATTCACATAAATCAGCGGACTATCCTTGCGGGTGCTGTTCAGATGTATCGCCCTGGCCACCAGTTCCTTTCCTGTTCCCGTCTCTCCGTTTATCAGTACCGTCGTGCTCGTACTGGCGACCTGGGCTATGAGTCCGAATATTTCCTGCATAGCCCTGGAATTGCCGATGATATCGACGGAGGGCGCTTTGGAGCGTCCCACGATCATCCTCAGACGACGGTTTTCCTCTTCGATAGCCCTGGTTTGGACGGCTTTCGCGATGAGCTCGGCGACTGCGGAAAGCATGGCCAGCTCGCGATCAAGATTCTCGACAATGCGGGCCACCTTGTCTGCTGACATAACACCGACGACTCTGGCATCGTAAACGATAGGAACGCAAAGAAAGGACAACTCGGATCTATTCAGAGACCGCCTTGCGCCGGTGCGGTCTAGGAAATGGGCCTCCTGGCCGAGATTGGCAACTGCCATCGGACGCCCGGTCTGTGCCACCCTTCCCGTAATCCCCTCTCCCGGTTTGTACATTACCTCAAGGCCTTTGATATTGACATCATGTGCTACGTCGAGCCAGGCTTCTCCTGTGTCGCGGTTGAGAAGCGATATCATGCCGCGCTCCATTCCCAGTCTCAGGCTCATCTCCCTCAGGACTTTCTCCAATTGATCCCGTAACTCCTGAGGTTGTGCCAGTATCTTGGCAATCGCATGCAGAGCGGCAAGCTCTTCATAGTTATGGAGGCTCGTATCCTTATTCTCTGTCTTGCCAATCTGTGATGGACTCCATATTTGCTTAGTCATAGAAGGTATAGAATTCCTCCTCTTCTCTTTTCTCGGTGAGCATTACGACACACTGCCACTCTGCTGGCAGACGGCATGCTCATGTAAGATCAATGCATAGGTCTAATTCTTGATCGTTACATCCATTATGCTCTGGCGGGCTATCGTCCGTTCGTCGTCTCCTTCTCTTACAGACACATGCATGATGCCGAGAACCTCATATTCACCATTTTTTAGCCGCGTCGTCTCCCAGGGTACGCTGAAATTATTTTGTTTGTCTGAGGATTCATCGATTTTGATCCACGATTCGGTGTTCTTCTTCCGATAGTACCAAGGATTTGTTGCCTTAACTGTGGCGTGTGAATATCCAAGTTGCGCAAGCTCCTCTTTCAGCAGTTCCTCATCGAAACTTTCTCTCAAGACAACCCTGCCTGAAAGAGTCCTCTGCGATGCCGAAGGCACTATGAAGAATGGTCCCCAATTTATAGCCATATGCACCTCCTTAATTGTTCATTTTCAGTTCTGCCAAAAAGCTCCCTCTTACGCTTAATCCCAATTTACGTAGCTTCCTTATCAAGAAAGAAGCAGAATAACAAGACCGATTCTATCAAAATTGTACTTTTAGCCTTTCTTGAAAAATTTCTCATTTCCGATGAACAACTAAATCATACATCATTTAATACAAAATTGCAACATTTATTTTCCAATTCGCGACGACAATGTCGTTTAAGCGGATAATAGGTGATTATGGTCTAAAAAACAACAAAATTGTGATTTGCAAGGAAGAAATAGAATGAATTGTAAGACTTAGAAAAAATTCTGCTTTTTTGGAAAATAGCTTTCAATGCCCGCTATTAGCTAAAATCGAAGAAATGTGATAAGCTAAAATGTCATTTGAGAAAGAGGCATTAAATGAAGAATGAGACGGTCAAGAGTGGACTTGCTTCACTTGATGAGGTCGTTCAAGGGCTTCGGTACGGCGACAATGTTGTCTGGCAGGTCGACGATCTGGAAGAGTACAAGTATTTCGCTGAGGCATTTGCTAACCAGGCAATAGCGGACGGACGAAAGTGCATCTATCTAAGATTTGCACCTCATGTAGAAATCCTCGGGGCCCGGCCTGGATTGACGATTGTAAAATTGAATCCGGATGTTGGATTCGATACCTTCAGCGGGGAAGTGAATAAGATCATCGAATCGTACGGAAGAGAGATATTCTATATATTCGACAACCTCTCTTTTCTCGTTGTCCGGTGGGCGACAGATGAACTGCTTGCGAACTTCTTTCAGGTTACGTGTCCGTATCTTTTTGAGCTTGAAACAGTCGCGTATTTTGCACTTACACGGGGCCAGCATTCTCACAGCGCAGTGGCGAGGATCCGGGATACCACCCAACTCTTGATTGATGTCTACCATGTTGAAGAAACGATGTATGTCCATCCTCTCAAGGTGTGGGACAGATACTCCCCCAAGATGTTTCTTCCCCATATGATGTCGCGCACAGGCTGGATTCCCGTCTTTCATAGCGGCGACGCTGCTGAGATATCCGTAAGAGCAAGCAAGAAGCCCCTCCACATAATGGCTAAGTCTACAGCCCCGTGGGAAAGTGTCTTCAGGAAATTGCTGCAGTACCAGGAAACAGATAAGGATCTGTCGGAAACTGCGCCTGAAATCTCAGCCTTAAAGTTTGAGCTCCTGCAGATGATGATGGGAAAGCATCCGGAGTTCAACAGGCTTGCTGGCTCCTATTTCAGGATAAACGAAGGCGGCTGGAATGCTTCTGGCGAGGCGCATCCTGGAAAAAAGCGACCAGGATTTTTCACAGATTCTTGAAGCTCATGATTCCTTCTATATAGGATCGGATGTTTTCTTCACCTTTTTGGTGAATAACGATTTGTTCCGCCTCAGGTTGCAATTGACCCGCGGCTCTCATATTTCACATGATGAATTTGGAGAAGTGGAGCACCGTTTCCTGGAGGGCAAATTCCCCCAGGAGATAATTGAACAGTTTAGCAATATGCTGGATTATTATGGCCAGGCACCGATCATTGTCAGATCCAGCAGCCTCCTCGAGGATAGCTTCAGGAACGCCTTTGCGGGCAAATACCGCAGCGAATTTTGCGTGAATCAAGGAAGCTCAGAAGATCGTATGGAGGCCTTCGTGAGAGCTATAAAGCTCGTGTACGCCAGCGCGCTGAATCCGGACGCTTTGTCTTACCGCCGGGCCATGGGGCTTGAGAACAGAGATGAACAGATGGCGATCCTCGTGCAGCGCGTATCAGGCTTGCCTTATAAGAAATATTTTTTCCCGGCCTTGGCCGGCGTCGCCTGCTCCCGGAATCTATATGCGTGGACGGACCGCATAGATGCATCGAAGGGATTGATCCGCCTCGTTTTCGGACTGGGGACGCGTGCCGTCAACCGCGTCGGGAATGACTATCCGAGAATGATTGCGATCAGCCATCCCGAGCTCCGACCGGAATACGGGGTACGCGTAGCAAAATACTCGCAATGGGAGGCCGACCTTCTTGACTTAGAGAAGAATGAATTTGTGACTGTCCCCGTAGAGGACGTGCTTTCTAACAGGGATTATCCGAATCTACATCTACTCATATCGCTGCTTTCCGACGGATACATGCTCGATCCATTCATGGGGCGACTGGACGGTTCGTCGCAGAGGCTCATCCTTACATTTAACAATCTCATCAACCGCACGGCGTTCATAAAAATACTTGACTCGATGCTGGCCCGGCTTGAAGAGGCGTATGGACATCCGGTGGACACGGAATTCACGGCTTCCATTGACACAGGCGGTCAAATCAGGATAAATCTCTTACAGTGCCGGCCTATGACTGTCCCAGGAGTGGTAGGTTCGGTAAGCTTCCCGGATAACGTTCCAGGAGAACACGTACTATTCAGGGCTAGCCGCACTATCAGCGGCGGGATCATTTCCGATATTAAGTACATTCTATTCATCGATCCGAAACGCTATGCCGCGGTCGAATCCATTGACGTGAAGAAGTCACTGGGTCGCATTGTAGGATCAATAAATACGCATCCTCTAATCAAACAGGGAAAGATCATGATGATGGGACCCGGCCGCTGGGGGAGCAGCAATATCGATCTTGGCGTCAACGTGAGTTACGCGGATATTAACAACACAGGCATACTGATTGAAATTGGTCGTGAGGAAGCGGGGCACCTTCCAGAGTTTTCTTACGGCACCCATTTCTTCTTAGATTTAGTTGAGGCGGGAATCATATATATACCGGTTTATCCTAGCGACCCGGAAGCCGATTTCAATCACAAATTTTTTCAAAGCTCCCCCAACGTACTTGCGGAACTTCTGCCAGATGCATCTAAATTTGAGGATGTATTGCAGGTCATTGATGTGCCGGCAACGACGGATGGGAAATTCGCCAAAGTGATCGCTGATCCTCAGCGGCAGATGGCAATTTGCTATATCGCGTGACGATGATCCTGAGAAACTTGCACTTTCAATAAGCCGAAGATAAGCCCCATCGGGCTCGATGATGGAATCAAATCCACCCGCGTAGTTTCATAGCCTCAACGACGCGTTCCACCGCGACCACATAGGCAGCCTGACGCATGTTGGTGTTGTATTTCCTGGAAGTGTTTATGACGGAATGGTATGCAGTAGTCATCTTCCTGTCGAGACGTTTGTGGATGTCTTCCAACTCCCAGTAGTACATGTAGGCGTTCTGAACCATCTCGAAATATGATACCGTGACGCTCCCAGCGTTACACAAAAAATCGGGAATCACGTGAATACCGTTCCTGTGGAGAATATCGTCCGCCTCCATAGTGGTCGGTCCAGTGGCAAGTTCCGCGATTATCCTCGCCTTGATCCGCGGGGCATTTCTATCCGTTATTACGTTCTCCATTGCAGCGGGTATGAGGATATCTATGTCCAGCTCAAGGATGTCTTCGTTAGAGATGGGTTTTGCACCGGGGAAATAAATGACCGACGAGGTCTTTGCCTTATGGATGCCGACCTCTTCGGGATCAAGCCCGTCTTCCTTGTAAATGCCGCCCTTCGAGTCACTGACAGCCAACACCTTACAGCCCAGCACGGATGTCGCAAGGCAGGCTGCGTGATATCCGGCGTTGCCGTACCCTTGAATTGCCACTGTTGCTTGTGAAAGATCAACGCCGCATTCCTGAGCCGCCTCTCGAACGGCGTAGAGGCCGCCCAGCGCAGTAGCGTTACTCCGGCCTTCGGAGCCACCGAGGGATAAAGGCTTTCCGGTAATAACGCCGAACTGGTTCTTCCCGCAAAGCCTCGAGTATTCATCCATCATCCACGCCATGATCTGCGGGTTCGTATATACGTCCGGAGCCGGGACGTCTTTGTCGGGACCGATCACCTGCCACAGTCTATCCACGTATGTTCGGCTCAGTCGTTCAAGTTCTCCCTGTGACATTTCCTTGGGGCTGCAGACCACACCGCCTTTTCCGCCGCCGAGAGGAAGATCGAGAAGCGAACATTTCCAAGTCATCCACGCCGCATGGGCTCTCACATTGTCTATCGTTTCTTCGGGATGAAAGCGGATTCCTCCCTTGGTAGGGCCCCTGGCATCGTTGTACTGGACTCTAAATCCCTGAAACACCCTCGTTGAACCGTTGTCCATGCGTACCGGAAGAGAAACATGAAATTCGCGCATCGGTGTCCGAAGAACTTCATGAATTCCCGGTTCCAAATTCAAGATCCTCGCGCACTGATCCAATTGTTTCGTGGCAATGGCAAAGGGGTTCGTTTTAACCATAATAAAATCCTTCCAGGCATTTTCCTTTCGAGTCGTCGCATTATACACACTTATCAAATTTATGTCTAATGAATTATAACGTGCGTGAGCCGAAATGCTAAGAATTATTGCGTATTAAGAGAATGAATCGCTTCGGAACATGAAGGGTCTGGTGGTGATAGTAAAACATTTTTGAGCAAAAACACCATGATAATGAAACATTATCGTTGACAATTTAATAAAAAGTTGTTAGTCGAAACGGCAAACTATTGCCGATTGCCTTATGAAGAAATTTTTTGACTCTGAAGGAATTGAAAGAAAAATAGTCCTTATCCTCAGGCTTATCAAAGAGAGCGGCCAGCCTATCGGCGCCTGTCTTATATCGAGGCGGATGCGGGACTTTGGTGTTACGTTGAGCGAGCGGGCCGTCCGCTATCATCTGAAAATTATGGATGAGAGAGGGTTGACGCGCCTGGCCGGAAGAAGGGAAGGAAGAGCCGTAACCGATAAGGGTATCGACGAACTCAATAATGCGATGGTGCAGGATAAGATCGGGTTTGCCATATCCCGGATCGAGATACTAGCCTATAAGACGACATTCGACCCAATCCATTGTCGGGGTTTCCTGCCTGTAAATATCTCGCTGTTTCCGAAGGATCAGTTTGGAGATGCACTCAAGGTAATGAGAAAAGCCTTTGAGACGGGAATGACCGTCAGTGATCTCGTGGCCGTTGCAGGAGAGAATGAAAGGCTGGGCAACATAACAGTTCCAGAGGGCAAAATCGGTCTTGCCACCGTTTGCAGCATAGTGATCAATGGCGTGTTGCTCAAAGCAGGCATTCCTATGGACTCAAAATTCGGGGGAATTTTGCAGGTAAAAGACAGGAGCCCGCTGAGGTTTGTTGAACTAATTTATTATTCGGGTTCCTCCCTTGATCCTTCTGAAACCTTTATCATGGCGAGAATGACCTCTGTAAGCAGCGTTCTCGAGAAAGGGGATGGCAAGATACTGGCCAACTTCAGGGAAGTTCCCGCCCCGTGCAGAGAGCTTGTCGTTGAACTAGTATCCAAGCTCAATCGAGCAAGGATTGGCGGCGTCCTTTCCATCGGCGAGGTCAGTGAGCCGGTCTGCCAGGTGCATGTGGACCTGAACAAGGTTGGGATGATTCTCACCGGCGGACTCAACCCGATTGCCTGTGCACAAGAAGCCGGGATTCAGGCGGAGAATCGCGGTATGGCCTCTGTCATGGATTACAGGGACCTGCGCAGATTCTCGGAAGCTTACAAAGCCAGGCGCTATAAGCAATAGTTCGACCAGAACTTCAAAAAAGAGGTGTATCAAATATACCAGGAAGGAAGGAGAAGAAACAAATGAATCTTAGAAGGCCAAATGCGAATGAGGCGACAGGGACATTTAACCGTTCGAGAGACGTAGCACCCATGTCGGGAATCTGTACCAGGTGTGTCGACGGATGCAGAGGAGGTTGCGAGCTGTGGCTATCAACGTTCAGAGGTCGTGAAGTCCTGTATCCCATAACATTCGGAGAAATGACGGCAGGTGCCGACAAGAATTATCCCATCGATTATTCCCATCTCAGCATCCAGGGATATGCAATCGGTGCAGAGGGTTTGCCGAAGGGTATCAAGGCCGATTCGGACACGGCCATATTTCCAGCTGTTGATACGCAGACAGAGTATGGATGGAAGAAAAAGGTGAAAATGCGCCTCCCCATTTTTACCGGTGCTTTGGGTTCAACGGAGATCGCCCGCAAGAACTGGGAGCATTTTGCCATAGGCGCCGCTATTTCCGGGGTAACCATTGTCTGCGGCGAGAATGTCTGCGGAATAGACCCGGGGCTTCAGCTTGACGGCAAAGGAAAGGTTGTAAAATCCCCGGAAATGGATCGACGCATTGAAACCTATAAGCGGTATCATGAAGGATACGGCGAGATACTTGTACAGATGAACGTCGAGGACACGAGGTTCGGTGTGGCCGAGTACGTGCTCAATAAGCATAATCTCGATACGATTGAATTGAAATGGGGACAGGGCGCCAAGTGTATCGGCGGAGAGATCAAGGTAAATTCTCTGGAAAGGGCATTAGAGTTGAAAAAGAGAGGGTACATAGTCCTGCCTGATCCAATCCTGCCCGAAAACCAAGCGGCATTCAAAGACGGGGCAATTAAGGAATTTGAGAGGCACTCGCGCGTGGGTTTCGTTGAGAGAGATTCATTCCTTAAGGAAGTGGAAAGACTCCGTAAGGTCGGGTTCAGAAGGGTTACCCTTAAAACAGGCGCCTATTCGGCTGTTGAATTAGCGATGGCTATACGCTACGGGGCAGAGGCTGGAATAGATCTGCTGACGATAGACGGAGCACCGGGCGGAACAGGCATGAGCCCGTGGACAATGATGAACGAATGGGGGATTCCCAGCTTCTATCTGCACTGTCTCGCCCGTCAATACTGTGAGAAGTTGACTAGGAAGAAGATAAGAGTTCCCGATATAGCCGTTGCCGGCGGCTTGTCGACGGAAGACGGGGTCTTCAAGGCTATAGCAATGGGAGCACCTTACGTGAAAGCCGTATGCATGGGAAGAGGTATGATGATCCCCGGCATGGTAGGCAAGAACATTGGTGAGTGGCTAAAGGCCAAAGACTTGCCGAAGACAGTCTCCAAGTACGGGACGACGATTGAAGAAATCTTTGTGAGCTATGAGGAACTGAAAAACAAGTACGGCAGCGAAATGAAGAACATTCCCACCGGCGCCATCGGACTTTACACCTTCAGCCAGAAGTTCAAGGCGGGGTTGCAGCAGTTGATGGCAGGGAGCAGAAACTTCAAGATGTCTCTGATTTCCCGCGAAGATCTTATGGCTCTCACAGAAGAAGCAGCCAAGGTATCGGGCGTATCTTACGTAATGGATGCACGCCGCAAAGAGGCAGAGAAGATTCTTTCCAAATAAGATAGACCTTTTCATTCTGAAGCCTAAGGCCCTCTGCCCAAAAAGCAGAGGGCTTTAGTGGAAAAGTACTTCTCATAGACGTTCTCAGGATCAAGCCGGCCTGTTCTCCCTTCGAGCGGCGCCTTCCATTTCCGTTTTCTTCATGGAGATCAGGATGGCAGTGATCGCCGCCTGTGTCATGCCTGGTATTCTTTCGGCCTGACCGATGGTAGATGGTTCCACTCTCTTTAGCTTTATCTTTAGTTCACTCGAAAGCCCGGGGATACAGTCATAATCAATGTCTCTGGGGATATTTTTTCCTTCCACCCTCTTCATTTTTTCCACCGCTTCCTTCTGCCGCATTATATATCCTTCGTACTTGGATTCGATGGAAATCTGTTTTCTAACGAATCTGTCCTCTATTGGAAACCATCCCTCGAAGACGGAGAGATCATCGTAGGATATCTCGCTCCTTTTCAGAAGCTGATAAAGCGTGACGGGATTCTTGATCGGAGCGGTGCCCATCTTTTCCAGGATTCTGTTGACGGTCTCATTGGGAAACAGTCTTACCGAGGAAAGCCGCCTTATCTTCTCTTCTACCTCATGGACACTTTCCTGCAGGCGAAGATAGCTGTCATGGGGAATGAGACCCAGGTCATGTCCTTTCGGCATGAGGCGAATCACAGCGTTGTCCTCGCGAAGAATCAGGCGGTATTCCGCACGTGACGTGAACATCCTGTATGGCTCATCAACGCCTCTGGTCACAAGGTCATCTATCATGACCCCCATATAGGCTTCGGAACGGTCGAGTATGAAAGGAAGCCTTTTCTGAATGGAGAGTGCAGCATTGATCCCGGCCCATAACCCCTGTGCAGCGGCTTCTTCATATCCGGACGTTCCGTTGATCTGCCCCGCAAGGTAAAGCCCTTTTATCGTCTTTGTCTCCAGGGTCTTTCGGAGTTGCGTCGGCTGCACGAAGTCGTACTCAATGGCATATGCCGGCCGCATTACTTCCGCGTTCTCAAGACCGGGAACACTGTGGATGATCTTCTCTTGAAGGTCTTGAGGCATGCTGTTTCCAAGCCCTTTGGCATAGATCTCTTCTGTATCTAGGCCTTCAGATTCCAGAACTACCGGGTGCCTCTCTTTGTCAGTGAAGCGCATGACCTTGTCTTCCAGAGAGGGGCAATAACGGGCGCTTATCCCTTTTATAGTGCCTGAATAGAGCGGGGAAGACATTATATTTTCCCTGATTAGACTGTGGGTTTCCCTGGTGGTGTAAGAAAAATATGAAGGCAGCCGTTCCGTGCGCAGTTTCTCTGTTGAGTAGGAAAAAGGCTCCGGGTCGGGATCACTGTCCTGGCGCTCGAGGTTGGAAAAATCGATCGTCGACGCACGCAGCCTTGGAGGGGTTCCTGTCTTCATGCGTCCCATCTCGAAGCCCAACGACACGAGGGATTCGGCCAGTCGAACTGACGCCGTTTCTCCCGCCCTTCCTGCCTGGTAATGGACTGTTCCGATATGGATCAGACCGTTGAGAAATGTACCAGTCGTGATGATGACCGCCCTTCCCCGATAAAAAACGCCGATATGGTCTTCGACGCCAAGAACCCTGCCGTCCTCGACAATGAGGCGGTCGATCAGGGTCTGCCTGAGATGGAGATTTTTCTCCCGCTCTACGACGGCTTTCATGGCAAGCCTGTAGAGTTGTTTGTCGCATTGGAACCTCGAGGATTGGACGGCAGGCCCTTTCGAGGCGTTGAGCAGGCGGAAATGTACAGCCGTCTTGTCGGCAATCCTTCCCATTTCTCCCCCCAAGGCGTCAACTTCCTTTACCAGCTGCCCCTTGGCGAGACCGCCGATCGCCGGATTACATGACATCAGGGCGACAGAATCGAGGTTGATATTGAACATGATCGTGGAGCAGCCCGTCCGCGCTGCAGCCAACGCCGCCTCGCAACCTGCATGGCCGGCACCTACGACGATCACGTCGTAATCTCTCGAAGGGTTATTCATTCTTTGACCTTACTTGCTTCACGAAAGCAGAATTGAAATGTTGCAGTTTTACACATTATTTAATAATGTCAATTTAAAAATTACAATAGGAAAGAGGTCTTGCTTGGCGAAACCGGGTCTCCGGAAGAATGAGAAAAGATATCACGATCTGAAAAGTTTCTGGCTCAACCTTTTCGGGTGCAGAGTTTATAAACTTCAGATTGATGCAGGGTTTACTTGCCCGAATCGCGATGGCAAACTATCAAGAGGAGGATGCATCTATTGTGACGGCCGGGGATCCCGGCTGCGACAGGCTGGTCCTCTCCCTTCCGTGTCGGAGCAGGTTCGCCGGGGACGGGAGTATTACAGAAGAAACAGAAGCGCAGGCAAGTTCATCGCCTATTTCCAGACATTCACCAATACCTACGCTTCGATCGGGAGGCTGAAGGAACTCTATAACGAGGCGCTGGCAGAAGAGGATGTGATCGGTATCGCGGTGGGCACCCGGCCGGATTGCCTGCCGGATGATGTAATCGGCCTTTTCCAGGAATATGCATCTGACAGACACGTTTGGATCGAACTGGGCCTCCAATCGATGCACGATAAGACCCTGCTGTCTATCAATAGGGGCCACACGGTACAGGCTTTTCTTGACACTGTGGAAAGGATCTCCAAGAAGGGAATAAATATTTGTGTGCACATCATCGTCGGTTTGCCCGGAGAGTCGAGAGATGATATCATAAAGACGGCAGGCACTCTCGCAGGACTTCCAGTGCAGGGTATAAAGATACATTCACTCCTTGCCCTTAAGGGGACTGTTCTCGGCGATCTCTATGAAAAAGGGGAGATCAGCATGATGAGCAGGGAAGATTACGCAACAACGGTCTGCGACATACTGGAGGTGCTGCCACAGGAGATGGTTATTCAGAGACTCACTGCAGACGGTTACAGTGATATATTTCTTGGGCCCGAGTGGGCTCGTAACAAGATGGCAGTCCTGAATGCAATAGACAGGGAGCTTGAGCGGAGGGAGACGTATCAAGGCTTTCATTTTAAGAAGAATAGGTAATCAAGTAGGACTTGTAACATTGCGCATTTGGATAAGAGTTGATTTAGTACTATATTAATGCCAAAATGCATTCACTTTATATACGGGAGAAGAAGCACACGGTTCGCGTATTATGATTGGAATTATTGATTATCAAGCTGGAAATCTTACGAGTGTCGAGCGAGCACTTCGCTTTCTCGGCGAACCTTGCCTCGTAAGCGATGATCCCAAGGTGCTGAAACAGTACCCCCGCATCATCTTTCCCGGCGTGGGGGCGGCAGGCGAAGCCATGGCGAATCTCAGACAAACTGGTCTTGATCGATGGATACGTGAGTGGGTGGACGAAGGGAAACCAATTCTCGGCATTTGCCTGGGAACACAGGTTATCTTCGAGTATAGTGAAGAGAACAACACTAAATGCCTAGGCATCATACCGGGTGCCGTTAAGCGCTTCCCGAACGATCTTGAGGAAAACTGCATTCCCCTCAAGATTCCCCATATGGGATGGAACTCCGTTGTCTTTCAAGACGATCATCCGGTCTTTCGTCGTATTCCCGAAGAAGCGCAATTCTACTTTGTGCACTCGTATTATCCCGCCCCTGCCGACGATCGGCTGGCTATCGGTTGGACAGATTACGGGCGGCTCTTTTGTTCCGCTCTGGCTCGCAGAAATCTAGTAGCCGTTCAGTTTCATCCGGAGAAGAGCGGAAGGCCGGGGCTTCAGATATTGGCAAATTTCTGCCGCTGGAAGGGGAATGATGCTGAGTAAGCGGATCATACCCTGCTTGGACGTGCGGGACGGTAAGCTCACGAAAGGCATCAAATTCAAGGGCAACATCGATATAGGTGATCCCGTGGAGGCAGCGCGCGAGTATTATGAGCAGGGCGCAGATGAGATCGTGTTTTATGACATCACGGCTTCGTCCGACGAACGAGACATAATGATCGATGTGGTAAAAAGGGTTGCGGAGACAATATTTATTCCGTTCTCCGTTGGTGGAGGCATACGCACGGTTGAAGACATGCGGCGCGTGATTCTTGCAGGCGCGGAAAAAATCAGCGTCAATTCGGAAGCGGTGAAAAATCCACCTCTGATATCAGGGGGCGCCAGGGCCTTTGGCAGCCAGTGCGTTGTCCTTGGGATGGATGTCAAGAAGGTAGAGCCGAATGTAAAGACACCGTCAGGCTATGAAATAGTCATCCATGGGGGGCGTGTGCCGACAGGGGTGGATGCATTATGGTGGGCCAGGGAGGCGGAAAATCTGGGGGCAGGGGAGATATGTTTGAATTCCATCGATGCCGATGGAACGCAGGAGGGGTACGAAATAACGCTTACGCACCTCATATCCACGAACGTCAATATACCGGTCATCGCCTCGGGCGGAGCCGGGAAGCCTGAACATCTCGCTGACGTCCTTACCCGTGGCAGGGCCGATGCGGCTTTGATTGCTTCAATGGTTCATTACCGGCACTACACGATATCCGACATCAAAACATACCTGAACCAGCAGAGCATCAAGACCCGAATGACGTGGTAATCCGTGTCAATCAACCTTGATTATTTTTTTTGATGATATTATATTAAAAAAAATTATGGAATCCGGGGAGGCAACTTAAAGTGGACAAGAAAAGATATGA
>Ga0335081_10003568_pt1 | contig 24484 bp, 16 predicted proteins | sample Lox_Sample_35_FD_206713 | JGI IMG/M metagenome (GOLD analysis project Ga0335081, IMG submission 206713) | Soil microbial communities from Loxahatchee National Wildlife Refuge, Florida, United States - Lox_Sample_3.5 | ecosystem: Environmental > Terrestrial > Soil > Wetlands | place: USA...
AACGCCGTCGACCATTGAGGTAAGCTTCCGAAACGCGGTCTGATACGCCTCCCACTTGTGGCTTCGCCACGCCAGGTAGTGCAGCTTTCGAACGCGGTGAGGCGAAAGCGAATCCGATTGCGAGCCGTCGTCCATGCGGTATCCGCAGTCGGCGGCGCACACGGTGGCGGCGGTCGTGAATTGGGAGATGGCAATGTGGTCAGGGTGCCCGTACGCTCCCTCCGGACCGAAGGTTACGACCACATCGGGCTGAATCCGCCGAATGTGTGAGACGACGGCGCGAATGGCAGTTGTGGCCTCGACCTGGTCAACGGCGCCGTCCGGGTAGTTCAAGAGGGAGACCTCGCGAATTCCGAGCACCGCCGCGGCGGCTCGCAATTCCGCTTCCCGAACGCGGCCGACTTCAACCGGATCGCCTCCCTTTCCGAGTGAGCCGAACCTTCCGCGTTCTCCGCGTGTGGCTGTGACGAGATATGTTTCAACTCCCTCCGCCGCGTATTTGGCGAGCGTGCCGCCGAAACCGAGTGACTCATCGTCGGGGTGAGCGAGGACGGCCAGCAATTTGAGTCTTTTGTTCATCGTGATCCTCCCGCGCTGCCAATTTTTGAGGCCTGCGACCGGGCTTCCGCCTCGGCGTGCTTCTTGAGCCCCTGCGCCTCTATAGCGAGATAGCGCGCGTTCGAGCCACGGGTCAGACGAGCGCAAAGGGGGCCGAGAGGGCCCGAGAAGTCGAGCGAAAGCGTGGCCCGGCTGCCGTTGGCAGCGTCTTCGATCGAGTGGCGCGCGGTTACGAGTATGCCGCGGCCGCGCGTAATCCAGGTAAAGCTCCGGCCCTCCTCGAGTTCCGTGATCTGCCAGCGCGCTGGAAGAAGCTTAGGCTGGCGGACGATGGCTCTGTTTCCGACGGCGAGTGGGCCGGGGTCGAGCGGCCGGACGCTGATGACCGTCGGGGTCCACTCGGACCAGTGCTCAATGTCGCGCACGGCCGCCCAGACCCGGTCAGGAGGCGCCTGGATATGGATAGTGGTGTGGATATATGTCATACGGCCAACGAAGCGCCGAGCCGGGCGCTAACGCGCTACAGCCGCCTTGATCCCAGCAAGATGGTGGTAACTGTGGCGCACCGGATGATCCTCCAGGAAGAATTGGCAAGTGAGTGGAGCGTCACCATTGAGAGACACAGGCGCGGCGCGGTCGAGCTCTTCGTCGGTAAAGGCCCGGATTGCCGCGGCCGCTGTCGCGCTATTGGTTTTCAACAGTGCGAGAGTGGCTTCTTTGGCGACGTTGTCGTACTCTTTCGCATGGCCTCGGTTGATCGTATCGACCGCGTCCCACGTCACACCGGTGATCGGCTGGCCGGCGGCGAGCAGCCTCGCAAGCTGGATCTCAATTGGGTACATACTGGCCACGTGGTGTACGATCCCCCCGACCTTTCGTCCGTCCTTGGGAAGGTGCGTCTGCCACTCCACCTCAGAGAGCGTGGCAGCAAAAGCGGCAAGAGCTGTCGCTCCGTTCTCAAGACGGGTGGCAAGGGCTTCAGACCTTTGGTTCAGCATTGCCGCCAGCGACGTCGATTGGGGTTCGGTGATCTGTTGATAATTATGGTTCTTCATTCTTCTCACTCTCCTCTTCAAAGGGAAACGGTGACTCTTAGAAAACTGGCAGGTATCAGAGTGCCGTCATTCGTGCTCTTGTTGTGTGCTTTCGCAAGGTCCAGCAGTTGACTGTGAAGCTCTTCGGCTCTCCCGCTCTGTTCCGCGGCGTCGAAGGCGTTCATCGTGGGGCCATAAAATCGCCTGAAGCGGCTGATAAAGTCTGCTGGACCATTGCTTGCCGACACAAAGTAGTACGTGTCTTTGGTCATAGACACCTTTTCCTTAGGCACGCCGGCCTGACCGAAGCGCTCAATGATGTGACTTTCCACGCCCCACAGCATGGGGCTAACGAAGCCTTCTGGGGGTGGAGGGGTGAACGACGAACTGATCTTCAGGAGCTGCGAAACGAAGGTCCGATCGTTTGGAATCCAGTTGCCCATCACAATGGCTCCGCCTGGTTTTGTGACGCGGACCATCTCTTTGGCCACGTCGAAGGGTTTGGCGGCGAACATGGCGCCGAATACGGAGAGAGTCAAGTCGAAGGCATTGTCGTCGACGCCTTGCAGGTTGCAGGCGTCACCCTCGTGAAATCTCAGTCGTCGGAGGCCGTGCTCCGCCGCGCGTTTGTTCCCGGCCGTAACGAGATTCCTGGCAATGTCGATTCCAGTAACTTCTGCCCCGAGACGCGCCAGTGGCACGGCCGTAGTGCCGTCTCCACAGCCGAGATCCAAGGCCCGCAGCGGAGGCTTGACCCCGAGGGATTCCACCACTGCTTCACCGGATTCCCTCATGAAGGCGGCGATCGCAGTGAAATCGCCCTTTTCCCAGAGTGCTTTATTCGGATTCATGAACGCTCCTTTGTCTGAGTAACTGCAAGTCGAGGCCCTGCTAAGCCCTGTCGAAATCGGCGACGGGCTCGTAGACTCGTCGATCGCTGGACTGGGCCGGTTTCGAGACGACCACGTGCCTGGGCAATCCGGGAACGATCATCGGCACCTGCCGCCGATAATCGATGTACTCGGGGTGTTTTGCCATGAGGTCGCGCTCTTCGAGCCGGATGGCAACAAGGATGTAGACCGTCATCAGCAGCGCGAAGAACAGATGAGTCACGGTCATGACCGGCGCACTCCAGAACACGATGATCCAGCCTGCATAGAGTGGATGACGGACCATACGATAAAACAACGGCGTCGAGAACTTGAGCGCGGATTGAGGGCGTCCCTGCAAATGAAGCCAAATTTGCCGCAGACCGAACAGGTCAAAGTGGTTGATCACCACGGTCGCGAGCAGTACCAGCGCCCAGCCGAACGCGTAAGCCGCGTAGAGTAGAGATGCTCCGAGACCGTTCTGAACCTCCCAGATTGTTCCTCCCACGGGCCTCCACTTCCAAAACAGCAGCAGGGATGCGAGGCAACTGGCCAAAACGTAGGTGCTACGTTCCGCTGGGGCAGGAACAATTCGCGTTAGCAGGCGTTTAAACGCCGGCCGCGCCATGATGCTGTGTTGTAGCGCGAACAGCGACACCAGGCCCAGGTCGGTCAACAGCGCGGTTTGCCAAGGACCGTCCGCCGGGGAATCCATCGATTTCGGCACGGCGAAGTTCCCGATGAATCCGGCGAGGTACAAAAACGTGGCGAGGCACGCTACGTAGCTGAGAGTTCCATAAAGGAAAATGGTTTTGCGATTCATGTTTCCTTGCTCCTTGGTCTACAATTGTTTAGGAAACGGGGCGTAAGAACCATGTCCGGGCGTCCCGATGAATTGCTCGGACGTTCGCCTGGGCTGATTGCTTTGCAGACCGGCCGGAAAAGTTCGCCGGCCGTTCAGAGAGCCGAATGGATGCATTCTCCGAGATTCTGAGTGGCGTCAAGCTAAGCGGCGCATTATTCTTCAGCGCTGAGTTTTCGGCTCCCTGGTGTTTTGCGTCACCCGCGTCCAACACTCTCGCACCTCTGTTGGCGCCAGGAGCGCCCCACCTGGTGATCTACCACTTCGTCATCGATGGCGCAGCATTCGTGACGTTACCCGATGGAGAATCGATTGAGCTTGGTCCCGGAGATATCGTCGTCCTTCCCCACGGGGATCCACACGTGATGACCAGCGCACCAGGTGTGGCGGCGGCATCGCTCAACTCGGCGATTCTTTCCAAGATCAAAGCGCGCGACTTGCGTCCCATGCAGGGTGGCGGAGGCGGCGATTCGGCGCGATATGTTTGTGGGTACATGGCTTGCGACCCCTTCCTGAGCCGGCCGATTCTGGGCGGTCTGCCTCCGGTCTTCAAGGTCAACATCCGAACGGATCGCTCGGGGCACTGGCTCGAGAGTTCGATTCTGCACCTGGTAGAAGAAGCAGCTTCGGGACGGGTCGGCAGCGATGCCATGCTAGCCAAGCTATCGGAAGCTTTGTTCGTCGACACTCTGCGCCGCTATGTTGCCGGCTTGCCTGAGCAGCAGACCGGTTGGCTCGCGGGAGCGCGCGATCCCATCGTGGGGAAAAGCCTCGGATTGCTGCACAGCCGCATTGCCCATCCCTGGACGATCGCGGATCTGGCGGACGAGGTGGGCATTTCAAGGACTGCTCTCGTTGAGCGTTTTACCCGATATCTTTCCGATCCGCCAATGACGTATTTGACTCGCTGGAGGCTTCAATTGGCGGCGCGGTCGCTTGAGAACACGCCGCGCGGTGTATCGGAAATCGCCGGCGAAGTGGGATACGAGTCGGAAGCGGCCTTCAACCGCGCATTCAAACGTGAGTTTGGGGAGCCCCCCGGTCGCTACCGCCTCAAGCATAAACAGACCTTTAGCAAGAGCGCTAACGTGACCGCTCGCCGCGCCAACCTAAAGATGAATTCGAGCAGTGATGAATCGGCGGGAAGGATCGGTATTTCGTCATAGCCGGCTTCTAGCTGGGGCGAGCGCGCTGAGGCCGCGCATGCCAGGAATTCGGTCAGCAGGAGGGCTGGAAGGGTTCACCCCACTCCTGTGCCAAAACCTCCTGTGTCGCTCGTGTGCGATTGAGCTTAGCGAGAGGGGCTCAAGCCATTGATCTCAAACAGCAGCGTACCGGAAGTTTGGGTATAGTTCCCGGTGATCGACACGACTCCGGTAGCGTCGCCGGGAGTAATCGTTGCGCCGTTGTTGCACACGTTGCCGATGATGTTCCCCTCCTGCCCGTTCCGAAGACCGCCCGTATCGACGAAATGCTGTTGGACGTGATGTACGGACAGACACTCGAACGCAGTCTATCGGGGAATAGATCGTCTGCTCGACAGCCTTCAGGTCCGCCGACCGCAGAGTAACAATAACGTTGGGGAACAGCCCCCCATAACGACGAACCATGCACGCGCGCTTCGAATCCATCGCTCCCGCGGCAAGGCATCGGCCATCACTGTGAAACCCGTTCTGCATTTGCCCAGGAATAGGCGGGCGAACAGTCGAAAAATACTAGCGGTATTCATCGCCGTGGCGATGGGGAGCAATAACCCAGTTGCGGATTGCGACTCTAATGTCCCATGCACTAGGAGGTCCTGAGAACAGAAGCTCAGCGTGCCTGGCAAGCCAACCAACGCGAGCCCAAACACAATGAAGAAAACCGCCAGCCGGGGCGCATGTTCGGGCTAAACCAAGGTATCGGCTGGCCGTCAGGTTCTCACCGGAGCGTACCTCCAACAGCCGCAAAACGCCGAAGAGACCCATGGTAGATGCCGTCACGATAAACGAGTGCACCAAAGCGCCGGTGATTCCTTCCGAGGTTCGGCTCTCGAGGCCCGCTAGAATACATGCAGACTGGTTGAGTGCGAGGAAGGCGAGCAGGCGCCGAGGCGAATTTTCCGCCAGTCCACGAATCGCAACGTAAAGTGCGGTTCCCAGCGCGAGATACGAGAGCAGAGGGAACAAGTCGCGCGCGATGTTGGGAAATAGCGGCACGATCAGCTTGGCCACCAGCATCGCTCCGAAGTGGCCGTTCAGTAGGAGGGCAGTGGGGACCGCGGGACCGCCCTCGGCGGCATCGGCCACCCAAGCGTGAGCCGGGCAGATGCGCCCTCGGCCCGGGGAGCGCTCAATTATTACGGAAGGCGGCAGCTTTGCCTTCCCAGGGCCCGATGTGGACAACGGCGCCTGGCTTAGCGGAGCGCAACAGGTCCGCGCCTTTCTCCGTGACGGCGGTGCCTTTCAAGTCGACTTCTCGAAGGGACGGCATGGCGATGAGGACCGCGACGGCTTCATCATTGATACGTCCACAGCCTAGCAACTTCAGCCGCTCGAGACTTGTTAGCGATTTAAGTTGCTCCAACCATTGCTGGGTAACGCTGAGGGTACTCACTTCTCCCAGCTTCGTGCCTTCGATTCCCACCGACGTCGATACACAACCGAAGCGTAGTTCACGCAGGTTCTTGAGAGAGAGAACGGCCTGGAGGCCGTTGTTGGACATGGCGATACTCCACACGTTTTTATCGTTGCCCTGGCGGCCGCTCAGGTCGAGATAAGTTAAATTCGGCATCTGGCGGAGCGCCTGAAGGCCGGCGTCGCCCAGTTCGTTGCCGCCCATGGTCAAGGCCTTGAGATTCGTCAAGCTAGTCAGCCGTTCAAGGCCCACATCGGTCATTAAGGTAGAGCCGACATCAAGCGATTCGAGTAGCGTCAGCCCGGCAATATGCTCGAGAGCGCTGTCGCCGGCTTTGGTGCCATGCAGGTTGAGGCGCTTGAGACGCTTCCAATCTTTGATGGCGACGACACCTTCATCGGTGACGTACTCGGCAAAGTAGAGATTGAAATCGGTAATACCGCGCAAATTCTTGATCTCTTGCATCCCGCCATCCGTGATGTGGGTGAGGGAAAGATCAAGAACACTCAGGGCGGGATAGCGATTCAAACGGCGCAGGTCAGTATCGGTGACCCAGGTTCCGCGCAGGCTGATGCCGGTAACTAGCCCTTGAGCGCTGCGTACGACAGTACCGCCGAGGTCGGTAATCCATTGCGTGGCGTCGCTTGGTGTCGTTTCGCCGTAAGCTGAGACGGCATAGAGAAGGAGAGCAAACAGAAGGGCTTTCATTGGCGGATTCTCCGGTTGGGCAAGGCCGAATCACGATCAAATACGATCTGGCACGCGGGCAGAGCAATCTTTAGGGCATCAAATCCATTTTCCGTGACGAGCGTGTGATAGATGTTGAGGGCGCGCAGTTCGGTCATGGAGCGCAAGCCCTGAGCGCCCTGATCGGTAATGCTGGTGGCATCGAGGCTCAAGTCACGCAGCCATGGAAGGTCTTTGAGAAACACGACAGCGTGGTCATCGAGCGTCATGTAATCGAGCTTGGCGATACGCAAGTTCTTCAGGCCGGCCACTGACGCGATGCCCTCATTGTTGGCTCGTGTGTGGATCAGCTCCAGCCGCTGAAGTTGCTGCAAAGGCTTCAACGCCGCGAGGCCGTCGTTACCGGTGCTGGTGTAGTTCAAATAAAGCTCGCGCAGGTTGGTGAGAGAGGCGATTTGTTTGAGGCCGGCATCGGTGATTTCGGTGCTGCTGAGATCAAGGGTTTCGAGATTCGCGAGTTTCGTTAGTCCGCCTAAACCGGAGTCGGTGATGTCGAGAAATCGGAGCCGCAGGCTGCGCAAGCCGGTAAGCCAGGCGATGTTTTCCAAACCACGATCGGCGACACGAGAGCCGGACAGGTCGACATCGCGCAGTGCTGTTAGCACTCTCAACTGGGCCAGCCCAGCCCCGTCGACCAGGGTTCCTGACAGGTTGAGAGTCTCGAGGTGATTTAACGCCACGAGCTTCGAGATACCCGTTGACGAGACGGTAGTATTGCTGAGATTAAGTTCGCGTAGACCAGTGAGCCGCTCGACGGACGCCAAACCCAAATCGGAGATTTGCGTTCCTTGCAGGTCGAGTTTTTTGAGAGCGGGGAGATTTTCAAGAAATGCGAGTTGCGTATCACTTAAAGACGTGGAGGCCAAGTTAACGGATGCAAGGTGGCCATTCACCAACTCAGCGGTTCCGCCCATCATGCGCACCCACGTAGCAACCGCTTGCGGCGAGGAATCCGTGGGCTTTGCGGCTCCGGCGCGAACGCTTCTTGAGAAAGCGGCTCCATCGAAACGGATTTTGACGTCCGGCAGGGCTGCACGGAGCGCTTCAACACCATTGGTGGTGACGCGGCTGTAGCGGACATCGACGTCTCCGAGCTCTTTCAAAGAACGCAGACTGGCCAGCCCGGAGTTCGTCACCGGCGTCCGGTAGAGGTTTAAGACCTCCAGCGATTTCATGCCGGCGATAACTTCCAGGAATTCGTCGGGCACCTCCACGCCTAGCAGATTCAAACTGCGAATCGATTTCAAGTTGCGTAGATGCGCCAAGCCGCGGCCTGTGGTGCGAGTCCCCGCCAGATCGAGTTCTTCCAAAGCGGTCAAATCTTCCAGATGTTTGAGGCCAGCGTCAGTGATCAGCGTGTTCCGCAAAATAAGATGTTTCAGGTTCTTAAGCCTGGCCAGGGAAACCATGCCCTCGTCGGTGAAGGGATTGTCACTGAGATCGAGATCGTGCAATTGCGAGAAGACCGACAAATTGGGTTTGGCGAGGCGGCATTCACGGCAGCGGAATTGCTTTAGTTCCGACCAAGGAGCCAGCTTGTCGATGTCTTTATCGTTGACCGCGATGTTCTCTTGAAAATGCCAGCCAAAAGCCAGACGCTCCACCGATGTCAGCGAGGCGAGGGCTTCAAAGACACCGGTTTTGTCTTCCCTGCCCGCGCCCGGGTTCCAGATTCGGCCCGGCAGATAAAGCTGCCGTACATGCGTCAGTCCTTCGAGTTTCCGGAGCTCGACTGGGTGCATGACGGCGGCGGTTAGATCGATGGAGGCAATGTGGAACTCGCCGGGCGGCAGTTGGGAGAGACTGCGGATAGGCTCGCGTGAACCTTCCAGGATCACACTTCCTTCCCAGCGGAGCACCCATTCTGCTACTTCCCGTTCATTCGCCGCCGGCGCCGCGACTGTAAAAAACACAACTCCAAGAAAGAGGAAGGCCGCAGTAAGCTCGCGCATCTCCTGCTATTCTACAGGGACGAGTGGTGCGGCTGAGGAAGCCTGAGGGTCCGATGGAGATTTTGCGTGCTTAGGCAGACGGTTTTGTTGGCTCTGGCGGGTGCTTTATTGGGGCAAAGCGGCGATTTCCGGACCACTCTTTACCCGATTCTCGAAAAGGCGGGCTGCCGCGCCTGCCACAACGCCGATGGCGTGGCGTCGGCTACTCGACTGCATTTTCCCGAAGCCGATGCTGATGCCGATAAGATCGCGGCCTTTGGGAATTCGCTGGTTGTTTTGATCGACCGGCAAAATTCGGACAGGTCGCTTTTACTGCTAAAACCGACGGCGCGAATACCACATACCGGTGGCGAGAGGATTAAGCCGAACAGCCAAGAGGAAGCGGTATTGAGGGCGTGGATTGCCAAGCTGGGACAGTTGTCGGGCGTTGAGCTGGCGGCGGCCTTGAAATATCGGGAACTGGAAGGTCAGGGTGGGGAGGCAGCGCAAGATGCTCTCATGCGGCGCTTGACACACAGCCAATACAACCATACGGTGCGCGATTTACTGGGCGACCAAACAGGACCGGCGACGCAATTTCCGCCGGAAGATTTCGTCAATGGCTTCCTGAACCAATCCCGTGGGCAGAGTATTTCGCCCCTCCTCGAGGAGGCTTATAGCAACTCCGCAGAGACGCTGGCGCAGGCGACCTTTCGCGGGGGCGACACCCATAGGCTGCTTTCTTGTAAGCCTTCCGCCGAATGCGGGAAGCAGTTTGTACGGGAATTCGGTCTGAAGGCGTTCCGGCGCCCGCTCGAACCAGAGGAGCAGCAGCGCTACGAAGCGCTGCTGGCAAAACAACCGGGCTTCACCCAGGGCGCCCAGTTGGTTGTCGAGGCGATGCTGCAGTCGCCGAACTTCCTGTTTTGGATCAACACAACGCCAGACCCGAAATTGAAGGCATGGGCGAGAGCCAGCCGGCTTGCATATTCGCTGTGGGACACGATGCCCGACGCCGAGCTTTTCGCCGCCGCTGAACGTGGCGAACTGGCGACTCGGGCGGGCGTGGAGCAGCAGGTGCGGCGAATGCTGGCCGACCCGCGCGCTCACGAATCACTGGATGAGTTTGTCAGCCAATGGCTGCGATTTGACCGGTTGACGACCGCGAACAAGGACCGACGCAGGTTCCCGTATTTTACGCGAGAAACAGCGAGCGCCATGATCACAGAGGCACGCACGTTCATCTCCGATTTGGTATGGAACGACGGCAGCTTCATGGATCTTTTTACGGCCAATTACGGCTACGTCAGTCCGGAACTGGCGCGGATCTACGGCGTACCGGCGCCGGCCAGGGATTTCGAACGTGTGGCATTTCCTGCGAACTCGGAACGGGCGGGAATTTTAGGGCAAGGTCTGTTTCTCGCATTGACCGCGAAACCGGACGAATCATCGCCCACCGCACGAGGACTTTTTGTAAGGGAACAGTTCCTTTGTCAGCATGTGCCGGATCCGCCGCCGGGCGTAAACACGAATCTCCCGCCGGTGACGGAGGCCAAGCCCCAGACCAATCGCGACCGTATGTCGGAACACACCACCAGTCCTTCGTGCAACACCTGCCACAAGCTGATGGATGCGGTCGGATTCGGGCTGGAGAAGTTCGACGCGGTTGGAGCGCGACGAGAACAAATGGTCCTGGAATTCCGCCAGAGATCGTATGAGGACGATGACGAGGATGAAAAACATCCGGCACCGAAGAAAATCGTCACGCTGCCGCTGAACACGAATGCGTATGTTGCCGGCATTCCGAATTCGGAGTTTACATCGCCGCAACAGTTGGGCTCGGTGCTGGCGAACAGTCCCCAATGCCAGGAGTGCATCGTAAAACAGTATTTCCGGTTTCAGGCCGGAAGAAGCGAAACTGCGGCGGACCGGCCCCTGATCCGGTCCGTCACCGACGATTTTCGCAATTCCGGTTTCCGTTTTAAAGAGTTAATATTGTCTTTAGTCCTGTCCGAAGAATTTCCTCAGGATAAGCAGAGGTTCGATGTCGCAAATAATCACTAATCGCGCGCGAACGTCCCGCAGGGCGCTGCTGAAAGGATTCACGGCAGCAGGAGCCAAGATCGCGATTGGTCTTCCGCCACTGGCGTCGATGTTCAATTCGACGGGGACGGCCTATGCCGCGCCGCCCCCGGCGACGAATGCAGCCGTGATGGAAAAACCGATTGAAAGTCGTTTCGTGCTGTGGTTCAACGGGAACGGCATCCCGGAACGCTACTGGATCCCCACGGAAGAAGGAACTAACTACGAACTGACTCCGTGCCTCGCTCCGCTTGCCGCCTGGCGCAAGGACATACATGTGCTCAGCGGCGTCGACAATGCGGCGGCTAGCGGCAGGGGGAATGGCCATACGAACTCCATGAGCGGTTTAATGACCGGGCTGGATTTCACCGGCCGCGGAGCGGGCGGGCCGTCGATCGACCAGATTATTGCGGGCAAAATTGGCGGCGATTCGCGCTTCCGCTCGCTGCAGATTGGTGTGGCTCAGGAATCTTTCGGCGAGAGCATGCAGCGTAACATGAGTTGGGCGGGATACGAGCGGGCGCTGCCGCCTGAGATGATTCCGCACCGGCTATTTGACCGCTTGTTTGGTGCCCGCGAAGAGGGGTGGGTGAACCGGAAGCGCAGTATTCTCGATGCAGTGCGCGCGGACGCTTCCGCGCTTGAGAAGGCACTGCCGTCAGATGATAAGGCTCGCGTGGACGAGCATTTGTCGACTATTCGCGACTTGGAGCGTACCATTGCCGGGCTGCCTCCGGAGTACGCACGAGTTGATCCGCCCGACTTCGATGGCGATATGAAGGACTGGCCGCGAATAGCGCGATTGCAGAGCGACCTTCTAGCACAGGCGTTTTCGATGCGTCAGACGCGCGTCGCATCTTATATGTTGACGAAATGCCAGAGCCTGACCCGGTTTCCGTGGCTTGGGTACACTTCGGCGCGGCATCATGACTACACGCACTCGCCGGACAAGGCATCCGGTGCGGACGGAACGGACGGCATACACGTGCTGCGTGATATTTGCCGGTGGCATGTGGAAGAGTTCGCGTATCTGATCGGGAAACTGGAGTCTGTTGCTGAAGGCGATGGCACGCTGTTCGACAACACGAGCCTGATCTTCGTCCACGAACATGCCGAGGCCAATCCGCACAAAAACAGCGGCTTGGCGATGCTTGTGGCCGGAGGGAGCAAGAAGCTGGCCAAGGGGGCTCACACGCGCATTACCGGGACCGTGGGTGATGTGTACATGACGGTAGCCGATAGAGTGGTGGGCGCGGGTATGAGTAAGTTCCCGACAGCGACTAAGGAGATTGGGGCGCTGCTTACGTAAGATCCCTGGTAACGATCCGCACCTTGTCTTCGCAAAATGCCGGCAGCCTTGGGCTGAACCACCTAAATACAGTCACGCTTACGGAAAAGCCTGCTAATTCGTCCAGAGGCGGAATTATCTCGAACGTCGAGTGAAGCGCTGTACTTGCGTTCGTTAGCGTTTGAGAACTTATTCTGCCAGTCTCAGGCTACACCTGGCCGCAACGTACCGCCACGCGGGCCGGAAGTTCCGTTGTTGGAAGCCAGGCGCGGGCGAAAAACGGGCTTTCCAGAAAACCTGCTTATCACCGCTACGCAGTACAAACTTCCTCGAACGCCGGATGGGGCTAACTTCCAGCCTCAATCCTCGTCCACCAGAAACACCTGCCGCCCATAGACGTCAAAACGGGCATGGGCTGCGTCGACATAAGAGACAAAATAGCCGATCGGATCTTCCTCGTCGTCGTTCAACTCCGTCAAGCTTCCCTTGAGAGCACCCTGCGGGTACGCGTAGCAATAGAGTGCGCATTCCGGCGTGTCGGCGAAGGTCCGCCTCACCGCTTTGGCGTTCCGTAAACGTAGTGGTCGATCTGGCTGGAGAGATCCTTCGGAATCCGCCGCAATTCCTCGTCAGGAATTCTGCGGCCCAGGCGCTGCGCGATACGGGCGATGCGGGGCATCTTGCGAGAACGCGCCCGCCGGCTTCCGTCGGACCGCGTAATGGTCTTCGATTTGTCCGGCGGGCGGCCACTGGCGCGCTTGATAGAGGTTGGGCGTGCCGAAGTAATCGGGTATCATGCGAAAACTGACGTCTGGGAGCCACCGCTCCGGCGTCTGTACCTCGGACGCAGGCGTGAGCATGATTGGAGGGACGATTGGGACGACGATCCGATCGTTAAGGGCGTGCACCGCAGGAGCAAAGAGACAGTGCTAGCGGTCGTCGAGTTTGCTGGCGAGCGGTTTCACAGGCCAGTCCCCGTTCCTGCCGGTTCTGCGATTGAGGCACGGAAACATCTCGGTTCAGGCCTTTCGCCAGCCCATCCACTCGGTGCGATCCGGCCACCTGAAGCCGACGCCACGCTGCGCTCTTATCTCCTTCAGCCCCGTCTAGAGGTCCCTATCCAGGTAGTGAGCACGTAGGCCAAGTTACAGAGGGCATCTGATCGAGGCAATCTTCGTACAATATGCGACGAAATCGCGAAATCAGACATAACCCAAGTTTCTGTATCAGTTTTCGCAGGACGGCCGCAACTTCGAAGAATTCGTAACCGCGACCTATCACCGTGCGGGCTTTGCGTAACTCTCACCCCGCGGAGCCGGAGATCGTGGAAGGGATGTTATCGCTAAAAAGTCGAGTTACTGGTCAATCCGGATTCTCGAACAGTGCAAGGCGCTCTCGGCAGGCCATCAAGTAACTGCCGAAGAAGTGCGCACATTAGTCGGCGTATTGAACCTTGATCGAAACGCGTCCAAAGACGTGATTACCACCACGGCATCTTTTGCGCCCGGTATTCTGGCCGATAAAGACATCGCGGCGCTCGTCCCGCACAGACTGGACCTCATTGATGGCCGTCGGTTCCGGGAGAATCGGATCAATCTACGTGACTCGCGTAATGTTCTGTAGAAATCAGGGATTCCGAGGGTTTGGACATCGGGCGGGGGCAAGGACACGAAGATGTTGGCAACCCCGCGAGGGCTCCGGTGTACAGATTCTTTTGGTCGCGACCGGGCGCACTTCATCCGAAACTTGAATTCAAAATCGGATTCAAAAAGCGCCCGCCACGCCGAAATAGCCGATAAAGCCAGGCGGAGGCCGAACAGGAACTCAATAGCATAGAGTGTGATGCAGAATTTTGTAATCAGCAGGTCGGCGGTTCGATCCCGGCGGGCGGCTCCAGGCTAAAATCAATCACTTACGAGCCCGCTGCGAGCGTGTCCGGAGCCAGAACCTCCTGAGGTTTAATCAGCCATCGGGCGCCTTTGAACCGCTTGGCAACCGAGGCGACGTTGCGCCATGTTACAACGTGAGTTCGTGATCGAATACATGCTCAGTTTCCCAGCCGCCGTCTAGGTCTTCTTGCGCAGTCAAAGCGACACCGCCGAACCGCTTGCCCACTCGTCTTAACTCCCTGGTTGCGGGCACCTTGTCAATTGTCTATCCGGCCACGCTGACAACTCCGAGGAAAGAGTCTGCGGTGGATGCGCCAATGTCATCGCAAAACTCACCTGAACGCGATCCAGTAGAAAGCCATGCTGCTATTGCTGACGGGTTTCACCGTCGACATGATGACGCCGAGGGCATCCGTCATCGTGATCTGCACCGAGTCGGAGTTGCCGCTCGAGGCCACCTCGGTCCCGTCGGCCCTCTGGGCCCAGGCGTTGAACATCGTAGCCGCGCTGTAATCGGACAGGTCGGTCAAAGCGCCGTTTATGGTTGGCCGTTCCATGATCCACTCGGCACTGCTGCCCGTGAAGGTGGTGCCGGCAGGCGGTTGGATGTAGATCCAAACGGAAGTGTTGGTGGTCAGGTTAAAGAGGTAACACACTCCTAACGCGCCCTCTTCAGCTCCCACGGGTCCCACATAGCCCATTATTACCTGGCCCATCATGTGGTCCCCCGGACTTACTGCGAAGCTCGTCAATTCCTGCAGGCCCTGCGGCAAGAACTCCGTCCAACCATAATAACTAGCCACTGTCCATTGGATCCCCAGGAAGCTCATCCCCATGGCGGCCTGTCCAGTGCCAACCTGCAGCACGTCGCCGCCGGTCAAGCCATCCAGGCCGACCCAAAGCAAGGACTGATCCTGGACCCCCACCTCGCCCACGACCGAGGGCACGTACCATTCGGCGGATACGGAAGCATACGGCGGCGGCGGATTGCGGTCCAGAAGGTACGGGTCGCGATAGAGCGCGAAGCCGCTCCAGTTGTTCGAGTTCATGGTGCTGGGCGAGACCTGCCGGATGAGCGTCGGCCCTCCGCGGAAGCCTGGGCGCGTGACGACTTTGGGTTCGATCTGCGTGGCCTCCGAGGTAACCACGCGCAGCCAGTTGGCGTAGGCCTCGGGCATCTGCTCCGGATCGGGACGCATAGGATAACCACGGCTGAGCAGTTCCTCCTGCGCGGGCAGCATGGGGTCGCCGGTTAATGCCGGGCGCACGGAGCCCTTCTGCCGCACTCGGCGGGTAGATGCAGCGGCTGCAGCGTTCGCGCGCAGTTCGATGCCGTGTTCCATCACCTGGTCGTTTGCCTCGCACGAGAGTCGCAAATTCGGAGCGTTGTCCGTTTCGGCACTCGGCCGCACGTGAAACCGCACTTCGCCCCGATCGTCGGCATAGAGCCGGAGAGTGTGCACGGCACCGCTATCGTCCTGCGCGCGCAGCGTGCAAACCGCGTTAGGCAGACTGTTCACCGAGATCGCGGTCATTCTTCCCGGCGCCACTGTCTGGCGCACGGGCGCGCCGGCAAGGTGCGCGTGCCCGGGATTCTGAGCCAGGCTCGGAATCCCCATTAACAGGACAATGCTCGCTGGAATGCGTTTACCTTGCATCCTTATTCCTCCTTCCGCCTAGGACGCAAATCAAGCGGTAATATTGCCGCTCACTGGAACGCCAGCCAGTTGAAAACCATCGAGCTATTGCTGAGGCGCGTCACCGTCGACATGATGGCGCCGGCGTCGTCCGTCATCGTGATCTGCACCGAGTAGGGGTTGCCGCTCGGAGCCACGAGGGTCCCGTCGGTCCTCTGCGCCCAGGCGTTCAGCATCATAGCCGCACCATAATCGGACAGGTCCGGCAAAGCGCCGTCTATGGTCGGGCGCTCCATGATCCATTCCGCACTGCTGCCCGTAAAGGTGGTGCCGGCCGGCGGCGTGATGTAGACATAACTGGCAGAGCCGTTGCTGAGGTTTTGAAGGAAACACACGCCGAACACGCCGGAAAGAGTCGGTACGCTCCCCGCGTTGCCCATCCATACCTGGCCCAGCATGTGATCTCCCGGACCTACTTTAAAGTTAGGCAATACCTGCATGTCGAGCGGAAAGAATTCCGCCCACGCATAAATACTGGCCATGGTCCATTTGATCCCAAAAAAGTTCGTCCCAATGGCGTCCTGTCCAGTGCCATCCTGTAAGACGTCGCCGTTGGTCTCGCCGTCCATGCCGACCCAAAGCACGGAATTGTCCTGGATGCCCTGCTCGCCCGCGACCGAGGGCACGTACCACTCAGCGGACACGAAAACATAGGGCGGCGGCGCATTGCGGTCCAGAACGTAGGGGTCGCGATAGACCGCGAAGCCGCTCCAGTTGGTCGAGTTCTTGGTGCTAGGCAAGACCGGCCGGATGGGCAGCGGACCCGCGTGAAAGCTAGGGCGCATGACCGTCCTGGGTTCAACCTCCGTTGCCTCCGACGTAACCATACGCAGCCAGGTGGCATAGGCTTCAGGCATCTGCCCCGGATCGGGCCGCAAGGGGTAACCACGGCTGAGCAGTTCCTCCTGCGAGGGCAGCGTAGGGTCACCGGTCAATGCCGGACGCACGCGGCCCGCCTGCCGCACCCGGCGCGTAGATGCAGCGGCCGCGGCGTTGGCGCGCAGCTCAACGCCGTGTTCCACTACCTGGTCATTCGCCTCGCACGAGAGTTGCAGGTTCGGCGGGTTGTCTGTTTCCGCGCTAGGCCGCGCGTAAAACTGCACCTCTCCTTCATCGTCGGCGTAGAGCCTTAGCGTGCGCACGGCGCCGCTGTCGTCCTGCGCGCGCAGCGTGCAAACTGCGTTAGGCAGACTGTTGACCGAAATGACCGACATCTTTCCCGGTGCCACCGTCTGCCGTACGTTCGCGCCTGCAATGTGTGTGCGCACGGCATTCTGAGCTAGGCAGGGGACCGCCATCCACAAGAGCATGTTCACTGGTAGGTGTTTTCGCTGCATCGTTCTTCCTCTTTCCGTATAGCTGCGGTCGCGCATTGCCGGTCGAGTTAGCACGCCGCGTTCCAGGGGTTAACAAAGCGCCCACATCATGTTTTCGACTGCTGACGGCGTTACGTGTAAAGGAGATCCCCGCAAGGGCTGAAGAAAAGTCTAAACGCCGCCGGGTGGAAAGCCCGTACGGCTATCCGATCGGTTAGTCGACCCTAGCAAAATGGATAGCAGTCTCTCGATTAGAAATGCACGGTTCTCTTGTCAACGCGAATCGTGCCGATCGTGGCCCTGACGTTCTCAAGGTGCGGATGTCCTCGCCAGTTGTACTTTTCAGGATCGCCTTATCCGAGAGGCGATGATCCGGCGGAAAGGCTGACGGACGTTGCGAGACCGAACGAACAGGAAGGAGATGAAGATGCGCATGGTCCCCGCCGCAGCCAAAACGGACACGCCCCTGTAAGAGGGCTGCCCTTTCGGGATTCGTGGCCGGGGTTTTCTTTACACCGTGCAAAAGTTGGGAGCAGACGCTGCACTTAAAGGTGGCGCGATCGACGCCGAGTCTATTCCGCAGGTGACTGCCAGCGCGCCTCAAACCCTTCACAATAAGCCGGTTATCGGTTCTCGTGTGCCGAAAACTGGCTGAAACGGCCCTTCGAGGGCTGTTGAAATCGCTTGTGCCGTGAAAAAGCGATGCGAACGGGAATTTAATGGATATATACTAGGTCAAACCGGGCCCCACAAATGGCAATCCTGCTTGATTGCTGAAAGCGGAAACTTAAGACCGGAGCAGAGAGGGCGAATTTGGCGCGCTCGCCTGCTCCAGTCGGACTACCGGGCATTGAGTTGGTTTGGAGGGAGAAGCTGAATGCGTGTTTATTTCGTGTTCGTATTTTGTTTTTGCAGCCTCCTAAACGCTGCCGAGCCTACAGGAACGATTGCAGGAACAATTCAAGACCCGAGCGGGGCCGCTGTGGCCAATGCGAAGGTGACGGCCACGGTCCTGGCTACAGGGCTGAAGCGTGAAACTCTGAGTGGAAATGACGGCGGCTATGTGTTCCCTTTGTTGCCGGCCGCCGTTTACAGCATTACGGTGGAAGCCGCCGGCTTCGAACACTTCGAGCAGCGGGGCGTCGAAGTCAAGACGGATCAGAGTTCCACGGTTCCGATCACGCTAAAGATCGGCAGCTCGTCGCAGTCGGTCACCGTTGAAGCCAACGCACAAATGATCGAGACACGTTCGGGAGCCTTGAGCGAAGTGATCACCGAACGAAAGATCGTTGACCTGCCGCTCAATGGTCGTAACGCCGCGGCCCTGATCCTGCTCACGCCCGGAACCGCGGATTTGCGGGCGGGAAACGCGAACGGCTCCGGCGACACGATACAAACCGCGAGTTCGCCGGATGCGATGTCCATCACCACCAATGGCGCCCGTGCCGACACGGTGAACTACAATCTCGACGGCGGCAGCAACCAGGACCACTACACCAACGTCAACAATCCGTTCCCGAACCCCGACGCGGTCCAGGAGTTCAGCGTACAAACCAACAGCTACAGTGCCGAATATGGACGCGGCTCGGGGGCCATCGTCAACGTGGTGACGAAATCAGGGACCAACGAATTTCACGGCACCGCGTTCGACTTTCTGCGCAACGGCGATTTAAACGCGCGCAACTTCTTTGCGGCCTCGCCCGACCAGCTCAAGCGCAACCAGTTTGGCGGAACCTTCGGCGGCCCCATCCTGAAGGACAAGCTGTTCTTCTTTGGAACTTATCAGGGGATGCAATCGCGGGATGTTTCGGAAGGCAACTCGACCACCGTACCGACGGATGCCGAGCGTAACGGCAATTTTTCAGCCCTCAGCCGGCAGCTAGTGGACCCTTATACGGGTATTCCTTATCCGAATAACCAGATCCCCACGAGCCAGTTCACACCGGCGAGCCTGGCCATCCTCAAGCTGGTTCCTCCAGCGGTGGATTCGAGCGGGGTGGTCTATTACGACCTGCCGGACAACGAACACGACAACCAGTTCATGACCCGAGTGGATTACAACCTGAGCAAGCAGCGCATCTACGGCCGTTACTTCTACGACCGCTACGGGAAGGACCCGGTGGTTGGAAACCAGAACATCGTCACCTCGGGCCGGGGATGGAATATCTGGGATCAGGGGGTGTCGGCCAGCGACACTTATACCTTCAGCCCCACCATGCTGAACAACGCGATCTTCTCCTACAACCGTAACAACAGCACGATTATCAGCGGCGCTCCATTCAGTTTCGCAAGCCTCGGGATTCCCATCGCCAGCACCGACCCAGCGGAGATTTCGCTTTCCGTGTCGGGTTTCTTCGGTATCAGCTCGGGACATCCCGGGCATTTTAACCGCCACAACTTCCACTTCGCCGACAGTTTGCACTGGGTCAATGGGCGGCACGAGATCTCTATCGGCGGTGATTTCATGAGAATGGATGTGGATCTGATCAACACCTATCGCCAGAACGGCGGATTCACGTTTAGCGGTACCGGAAATACGGGGAACCCGTTTGCAGACTTCCTGATTGGGGACGTGCACCACTTCATCCAGGGAGGCGGCGAATACGCAGCACGCCGCGGCAACCTGGGCAGCCTTTTCATTCAAGACAACTTCAAGATGAGCCGGAGCCTCACGCTGAACATGGGACTGCGTTGGGATCCCTTCATTCCGTACCATGACGAAGAGGGTCGTACGGAATGTTTCCTGCCCGGGCAGCAATCGACGAGATTTCCGAATGCTCCCGGAGGTTACCTGTTCGCCGGCGACTCGAACTGTCCGAGCGGCGGATTCCTGTCGAGCTGGAAGGATTTCGGTCCGCGTATCGGCTTCGCGTATAATCCCGGGGGAAAAAGCAAGACCACGATCCGCGGCGGATGGGGCCTGTTCTATCAGCCACCGTTCGTTGAGGCTTTCAACAACATGGTAGATAGCGCGCCCTTCAGCCCGCAATACAGTTTCTTCAATGTTCCCTTCATGAACCCATATCAGGGGACGACAAACCCGTTTCCGGGGGCATACGCTCCTCAGCTTCCACCGAAGGACGTTGCGTTTGATCTCCCGCTCAGTTTGGCCGTCGCCTATCAGCACAACTGGGTTCCATCACGGGTGCAGAACTGGAACCTGACCGTCGAGCACCAGTTGGCCACCGACGTCCTGGTACGCGTGGGCTACGTGGCTTCCTCGGGCCGGCACCTCGCCTACAACAACGACGTGAACGCTCCGCTTCCCGGTCCCACCGCAACCGCGGACAACGAGGACGCCCGACGGCCTTACCAGCAGTACGGCCAAATCACGATGGACACCTCAGGCGGGAATTCCATCTATAACTCACTACAAGTTGTCGTGGAGAAGCGCTTCTCGCATGGTGTTACCCTCAGCGCGAATTACACCTGGAGCAAGAGCATCGACGCGGTTTCGTATCAAACCGACCTGTGCGGCATCAACGTGATCAACCCATACGACGTGAATGCATATCGAGGAGTATCCGATTACAATGTTCCGCACCGATTCGTGCTGAATTACCTGTGGCAGCTTCCCTCGCCCAAGGAAGGGGTGGCCAAAGCTCTCCTGGGCGGTTGGGAGACATCGGCGATCTGGACCTGGCAGAGCGGTTTTCCGTTGAACATCACCACGGCGGGAGACTACTCGTTCAGCCTTCCCGAGGTCTCCAATGACCAGGCGCAGTACGTATCCACTCCTAGCTATACCGGCGGATCCACGGCTGCCAAGCTGGCGCAATGGTTCACCACCAGCGCGTTCACCACGCCTGCGGACAACACTTTCGGCAACGTGGGACGCAATACGTTGATTGGCCCGGGAACCTTCAATGTCGACTTCGCCGCGCACAAGACCTTCAACCTCGGCGAGCGGTACAAGTTGGAATACCGGGCGGAGTTCTTTAACTTCTTCAACCACGCGCAGTTCACGAATCCGGACACGTATGTAACCGACAGCACATTCGGCCAGATCACCACCGCGAGAGATCCGCGTATTACGCAAATGGCGCTTAAACTGATATTCTAGGTGACGCGCCGGCAGTTATTTTTACTATCGGGCGCCGGGGCCATTCTGCCTTCGGCGCTCAGCGCTTCCGAGGCCCAAAATCTTGCGTACCCGCTGCGTGAAATCCAAGGCACGTTGACCTCACCGGATCTGTTCTTCGTCCGGGACCATTTCAGTGAGCCACAACTTTCGCTCGAAACCTGGCAACTGCGGATTGAGGGCCGGGTTGCTCATCCATATCAACTGGGTTTCAGTGACCTGCTGGAGTTGCCATCGAAAAAAGTGGAGGCGGTTCTGGAGTGCTCGGGAAATGCGGCCAACGGCTCCGCGGCGAGCAACGGCATCTGGGAAGGCGTGCCCATCTCGTATTTGCTCGAACCCGCTGGAATAGATCGCGAGGCGGCCTTTATCGCCTTCGAAGGCGCGGACACGGGCCGATTGTTCCAGAATTCTCCGTCGCTGGCATACGCCCAGCTTGTTCCGCTCGAAAAATGCCTGGATGCTTCGAGCCTGGTGGCGTTCAAGCTGAACGATCTCTATTTGCCGCGCCGTAACGGATTCCCCGCGCGGGCACTGTTCCCGGGTTGGTACGCGATGGACTCGGTGAAATGGGTCCGGCGCATCATGGTTTTGAACTCCGGCGACCGGCAGTGCGGGTTTTACCAGAGCGGAATGGACCGCGTCTACAATCGCGTGGTTCGAACGGATGACGGTCCAAGGATCACGCGGCTGTCGGCCATTCAGGTGAAGTCCGTGATCGCCTGGCCATCCGACAAAATGAATCTCCCCGCCGGAAGGCATCTGGTCTGGGGGTTCGCCTGGTCCGGCGGGGGGGCCATTCGCGAGGTGGCGGTTTCCATAGATGGCGGGAGGACGTGGAATCCGGCCCAGGTACAGACCTCGACGGATCGGTTTCGCTGGGCGCGATGGAGTTACGCATGGAACCCTTCGCCAGGCGACTACGTGATGATGAGCCGCGCCACGGACTCGCAGGGTAGCCAGCAGCCTGTGCAGCGGGACAAAACGCGCAAAGACATCTATGAACTTAACTGGTGTGCGCCGCTCCAGTGCAATGTGCGCTAGGGTTTCGGGCCTGGCAGCGGCCACACTCTTTGTCTGTGCAACCGGTTTCGGCGCGGAATGTCCCCCTCAGGCGTTGACACCTCAGGAGGCGGCGACGCGCCTGAAGCAACTGGACGCCGCTGCGCAAAGCGAAATGCGCCAGCGTCAGTATGCTGAGGCCGTGCGGGATTATCGCGAGGCGAGTTGCCTGGCGCCGGATAGTGCCCCCGTCCTTTATGGTCTTGGTGTCGCCGAGGCTGCGTCGGGAGACTTCCTCGCCGCGCGCAAGTCGTTGGCGCTTGCGGATCATCTGCAACCATCCAACGTTCTGCCGCTGGCCATGCTGGTTCGAGTTAATTTCTCGATGGGTGACATCGAGAGCCTGAAGGCCACTCTGCGAGACGCTGCCAGGCGTTTTCCGACGGACGGCAGCCTGCACGCCGGTCTGGCCGAGTTCCTGGTGCAGAACAAGCTGTTTGACCTGGCGCTGGCGGAATCGCTCCGCGCACGGACTGCCAGCGGCGGGAATGCCGGATCTCGGATGGAGCTCGCCGTTCTGGAGAACACCGTCGGTGCTTACGACGATGCCATTCGCAACGCCGTGGGGGTCGAGCGGCAAGCGGGCCTGCCCGAGGCGGTACGGGCCTCGGCCGCGGGTGTTGCGGGACTGAGTTATGAGAGCACCGGGCAGCGTGAGGATGCGATTGCTCATCTGCGCGAGGCGATCCGGCTGGATCCTTTGCAGGAGAATTCCTACCTGGCGCTCGCGTTCCTGTTCGAGAAGGCACAGCGTTACGGCGACGCGGTGGACATATTGCAGGAGGGACGGCGCAAGCTGCCCCGCTCAACGGCACTCCTGTTGCCCCTCGGATCCAATCTGGTCCGTACCGAACAATACCAGGCGGGCATAGAAGTATTGCGCGACCTGTTGCGGCAATCGCCGGATGAACCGGACGCTTACCTACGCATGGCCGACGCTTACCGCAAAACGGACCGCCCGAAACAGGAGGCGGGCATCCTGCGAGAACTCGCGCAGCGGAAGGCGGATTATCCGATGATTCACCTGCTGATCGCGCGGGCCATGCTCAATGCCGATCCGGCCGACTTCCCGGCCGTGCTGGAAGAACTGTCGCTGGCCGAAAAGAGCGCGCCTTCGGATGCGGGTGTACTTTATCTGCGCGGCAAAACATACGCGGCCCTGAATCGCTATGACGAGTCTGCCGCGGTTCTCGAGCGCGCGATCGAGCTGAACCCGATGGATGCGAGCCCGTACTATCAGCTAGCGCTGGTCTACAAGAAGCTGGGCAAGGTTGAGCAGGCCCGGCAGGCGCTGGGGCGCATGCTGGTGGTGAAGGGAAACGGGTCCCAACCCGAGTCTCGGGGTGTAAACTGAGGGACATGCCAAGCCCAAATTCCGAGCGCCAACCCGGTCGCAGACAGTTTTTGAAGCTGGCTGGAACGGCAGCAGCACTCACGGCAAAATCGTACGCGAGGGTACTGGGAGCAAACGACCGGATCCGGCTGGCGCAACTTGGATGCGGCGGGCGCGGGGGCGGACATATTCACATGGTCCACATGGCATCGCAGCGCACCCCGGTGGAAGTGGTCGCGGTATGCGACATCTGGAGCTTCGCGCGCGAGCGCCGCGCCAAGCAGGTGAAGGATCTGTTCGGCACCGAACCCGCGGTCTTCAAGTATTCGGAAGAGATGCTGGGGCGTCCCGACATCGACGGTGTCATGATCGCGACCGGCGACTTCCAGCACGCCAAGCTCTGTGTCGAGGTGGTGCAGGCCGGTAAGGACTGCTACGTGGAGAAGCCGTTCGCCAATGTCCTCGAAGAAGCGAAGGCGGCGCGCAAAGCGGTAAAAGCATCGCGGCAGGTGGTGCAGATGGGCACACAGCACCGCAGCCAGCCGTACCCGCTGGCAGTGCGCGACATCATTCGCTCGGGCCGCATCGGAGACGTGGTGCGGATCACGCAGGAGTGGAATACGAATCAGCCGCGCTGGCGGCACATACGCGGCGTCGACGACGCCCAGCATTCGGCGCTGTTGAAGGAAGAGGACACGGACTGGAAACGCTGGCTCCTGGGGAAACCGTACCGTCCGTTTGATCCGCACGTGTACCTGGAATTCCGGCTGTACCGCGATTTTTCGTCGGGCATCTTCGACCAGTGGCTGAGCCATGGCAGCGACCTGGTTCACCTTTGGACGGACGAAACCCACCCGGTAAGCGCGGTAGCGACCGGCGGCGTGCTGACGTGGAAGGACGGGCGCGAGAATCCGGACAACGCGACGGTCTCGCTGCTGTATCCGAAGGGATTCCTCTATACATACACGACCAGCTTTTCAAACAGCTACCGCAGCTACAGTCGGATCTGCGGGCGCGAGGGCACGATCGAGAACTACGGCGGCGAGGGAGCATCGTTGTTTCTGGTGACCAAGGAGGGCGGCCGGCACGAGGTGGACCCGGAATCAATGAGGGGGCCGG
>Ga0335081_10003569_pt1 | contig 24482 bp, 18 predicted proteins | sample Lox_Sample_35_FD_206713 | JGI IMG/M metagenome (GOLD analysis project Ga0335081, IMG submission 206713) | Soil microbial communities from Loxahatchee National Wildlife Refuge, Florida, United States - Lox_Sample_3.5 | ecosystem: Environmental > Terrestrial > Soil > Wetlands | place: USA...
TGCGGCCGACACAACGCAATTTGAAACCGGTCCGTCCGCATGGGCAGGATGTGCCAAGAACGGTCACCCGATCACGCGTGCGAAAACGAAGCAGGGGCACGCACTCGCGTTCCAGGCTGGTATAGACTAGTTCGCCGGAGACTCCGCTCTCGATCGGCAGACTCTCGCCGGTCTCAGGATCAATAATTTCTGTCAGCACATAATCCGGGCCGTTGAAGTGCATTCCCGACTGCTCCGCACACTCGCTGAAAATGATGGGCGCCATGTCCGCGTTTCCCAGCCCCTCGGTGACGCGTGCTCCCCAATCTTCCTGCAACTTGGCGCGTACCGCCGGAATCCCTGCCCCAGGTTCGGCTCCGCAGAAAAGCTTTTTCAAGCCAAGCGTCCTTGGCTCGATTCTGGCCTCACGCCGGATCCATTCCGCAAAGTATGCAGCGTACGACGGAGTGCAGTGCATTGCCGTAGCTTTCAACATCTGGATCGCCATCAGCGCTTTCTCAGACGCGCCGGTGCCGATGGGAACGAACATCGCGCCTACATGCTCGATGGCATCCTTGGAAGAGAGTCCGGCGACGAACAGGGTTAGCCCCGCAGCATGAATGACGATGTCGGATTTTCGCAGGCCTTGGCTAAAGAACGAGCGCGCGGTGAGGATGGTCCACATTTTCGCATCCCGACGCGTAAGTCCTACGAAGCTCGGCTTGCCCGTCGTCCCGGTAGAGCTGTGCACACGGATAATGTCATCGACCTTTGCTGCCACATGCTTTCCCAATGGTGGACAGGCAGACTGGCTCTTGCGCAATTCTTCTTTGGTGGTGAATGGGAAGCGCGAGAGATCGCTCAATCGACGAAAATCTTTTCGCCGGACCGTTGCCGCCTTGAATTTCTCCTGATAGAACACTGATCGCGCAAACAGATAGTCGAGTTGCTTGCCCAGCTTCGCCTGCTGCAGCTTTAGCAACTGCTTGAGGCTGGCAGTTTCTATCTTGTTATTTAGGTACTCGCTGGTTCCCATGGCCGGCTGGAGGCGGCGTTCGCTTCGCTTGACGATGCCGTAGCACTCTATCGAACGTACGTTATAATTTGCAAGCTCAAAACGGAAAGGACCTTAAGACCGTGTAAGCCCCAGGAATGGGCACGCCTATACAAGAAAACTACGTATAGGTCCCGAAAATTTAGATCGAATGCGTAAAGGCCCGTGCGATTTCCCTGGCGATTGAGCGGCAGATGTACGCGCCCACTGGAGACCGGCAACTAGTCGGTCGGGTAGGCGATCTCTCACCTATGTTCGCCATCGCGAGAAACGGCGAATACTCGATCAGGCCCGAATATCCGCTATCTCTGACAACCCTCACTTCGCCTGCAGCGACTCCAGATAGTGAGTCAGGTTGGCAACGCGCTGCTGGACTTCGCCCTCGTGGCCCTGGCTCATCCTCCAGAACACCTTGCCCCACACCGGCATTTCCTGATTGCCGTGGGCCGCGAGATTGGCCTGACCGCGAAGCACTGCAGTCACCTTGTCGGCAGGAAACTTGCCGCCGTTGTTTTTAGCAAGCATAGTTAAATCTGCAGGCGGAGTCTTCAGCGCCGATGCGGCCGGTCCGTCGCCCTTCGCGTCGGTTCCATGACACGAAGCGCAATAAGCCTTGAACATCTCTTTGCCCGATGCCGGCGAAGTTTGCTGAGCGGGCGCCACCTTCATGGTTGGCTTTTGGTCCTGGGCACTAGCGACAAGCAAGAGTCCCACTAATGACAAAATAGCAATGCAGAGTCTCCCACGAAAATCCATAGTCTCCCCCACGCGTATCAGAGTTGGCGAGGCTGACCCTGAGCGACAACGAAGCCTTCACCCCAAGCGAAAGTCTGTCAACATTATTACCACGTCAGAAACAAAACTTAAAAGAAAACTGCTATGCCCGCATACGCGTGCTCATGGTGCTGCCCCAAACTTCCTGTGAAGTTTCTGCCGTGAGACGTAACTTTGCCTCCTGGTCAGTTGGCGTCACAAGGTTCCCTTCGATAGTCGAAGCGAAACCACACTGCGGGCTCAGCGCCAGACGATCGATCGAAATGAAAGCCGAAGCCTGCTTGATGCGCTGTTTCAATTCGTCCTTGCTCTCGAGCGCCGGCTTCTTCGAACTGATCAATCCCAGCACGACGGTTCGATCTTCCGGAACTTGCCGCAGGGGTTCGAAGCCGCCAGAGCGCTCATCGTCGTACTCGAGCAGAAATCTTTGGAAGTGGGTATTGCGGAAAACCTTGGTGATCGGACCGTAGTCTCCGGCCGCGTAAAACTTGCTTTGATTGTTGCCCCGGCAAAGATGCAGCCCGAACGTAATTCCGGGATGCGTTCCGATGACTGCATTGTCCATCTCAATGGAAAGATCGAGCAGCCGGTCGGGATCATTTCCTCGCTTCCGATATCCTTCGCGCAGTGTCGGATCCAGCAGTGCGGTGTACTGCGGAGAATCGATCTGAATGTACGTACAGCCGAGCCGGATCAGTTCCTCGACCTCGTCGCGCAGAATGTCAACCAGATCCGCCAGATACCCATCGATCTTGGGATAGGCGGTCGACGACTTCGCGCTGTCATAATAAGCCGCAGCCTGCTGCGCGCTGATCATGGTAGTTTTCGCCGGATGGCTGGTGCGCGCTCGCAGATAGGTAAACTCTTCCGCGCACAGCGGCCGCTTCTTGCGCAACTTGGAAACGACGACCGGGCGCGACAAGACCAGCTCTTCCCCTTTTTCGTCGCGGAACGGAATGGCCCACCCGCCCAGTTTGTCGAATCCTTCGACGGCATCGATGAGGTGACCATAGAAGGCGTAGCGCCGCATCTCGCCGTCGGTAATTACCTCGACCCCGGCACGAATTTGCAGATCAATGGCCTCGTTCACGGCGCGATCTTCAATCTGCTTGAACTCAAGTTCCGAAACTTTGCCCGCCTCGTGGCGTTCGCGAGCTTCCTTCAGATACGCCGGACGGAGAAGACTTCCGACCACATCGCTTCGGTACACATGCGCCTCCCTACAAGAACTTCAACTGCCGAGTCAAAGCGTTTTTGAAAAACCCACAGGCTCGGCGCGCATCAGATTACTCCGCTGGCTATGGTGCGACAAGGCAAATCTAGCGGCAAGATTCGAACACCGCTGCGCGAAATTTAGGGTTGAGCATTTCAGATGAGATATTTACGCGAAACAAATCTCGGTGGACAAACGGCTCAGTTCCTGGCTTCAAGCTTCCTCTCGGCGACACTTTGATTTCTGCGCGTGATCATGTAGGAACGAATTGCCGCTACATCCTCGTGCGACAGTTCCTTGGCAAACGAGACCATGCCTTCGGATCGCAACATTCCCCCAAGCACGTCGGAGAACCATTCATCGCTCAGCAACGCTTCCGAGTATCGCAGGTCGGGAAGCACTCCACCGCTGACCGCGACGTCCCCATGGCATTGCGCGCAGTAGCGCTGGTACAGTTGCTCGCCCTTATGGACGGTTGTGGCGCTCGCCGGATTCGGCAGACGCGGCAGGCCGGTAGCCTCGGATTGTGGTTCGAGCGGCGGCAGGCTAGCAGTGCCGCCCAGTTTGAAGACCAGCATGCGGCTGATGTTCCGCACTCGTCCCGACTTGAATGAGATCTCGCCGGCGGCGAGCGGAAAAACGCCGCCCCATCCCGCCAGCACGGCGACATACTGTTCGCCGTTCACGCTATAGGTAACGGGGCCGGCCATGGCGCCGGTTTGGGCTGCGAATGACCAAAGCTTTGCGCCATTATCGGCGCGATAGGCTTCAAAGTTCCCTCCTGCCGTGCCTTCGAACAACAGATTCCCCGCGGTCGAAAGCAGTCCTCCATTCCACGGCCCCGGCCGCTGAATTGCCCACGCCTGTTTCTGCTGAATCGGATCCCACGCGACCAGCTTGCCTTTCACTGTGTCCAGGATCGCTTTCTTGATCTTTGGGTCCTGCGGCATTCCCGCGGCAACAACATCAACGCCGTAATTGGCAGCAAGTTTCTTCGGCTCAAAATCGTTGGCCGTCTTGAAATTGAAACCCGCATCGGTGACCGGGATGTAAACGAGATTTGTCAACGGGCTGAATGACATTGGCTGCCAACTGTGCGCACCGAGTGGCCCTGGAACCAAAACAGCCCCGCGCCCACTCCCATACCGTGCGGTCGCGGTCTCAATCGGCCGGCCGGTTTTCATGTCGACTTCGGTCGCCCAGTTGATGTACGTATAGGGCTTCGCCGAGATCAGTTGCCCATTTGTCCGATCAATGACGTAGAAAAAGCCGTTCTTAGGCGCCTGCATCAGCACTTTGCGAGGCTTGCCATCGATCGTAAGGTCGGCAAGGATGATGTGCTCGGCGGAATCGAAGTCCCAGTCGTCGGCCGCGTCCTCCTGGTAATGCCAGACATATTCGCCGGTGTCGGGCCTCAGAGCGATAATCGAACAGGTGAAAAGATTGTCGCCACCTTCCGGGCTACGATACTTCCCGCTCCATGGCCCGCCATTTCCCGTTCCAACATAGAGAAGATCAAGTTCAGGGTCGTAGACGATCGCGTCCCACGCTGTTCCGCCGCCACCAGCCTTCCACCATTCGCCAGTCCAAGTCTTCGCCGCCTTTTCGAGAATCGGAGACTCAAACGGTTTCGACGGATCGCCCGGCACCGTGTAGAACCGCCAAGCCAGTTTGCCGGTTTCGGCGTCGTAAGCCGATACGTAACCGCGCACGCCAAACTCTCCGCCGCCGTTGCCAATGATGACTTTTCCTTTCACCACGCGCGGCGCGCCGGTGATCGTATAGCGGAAGTTCGGATCGATGGTAAGCGTGCTCCAAACTACTTTGCCAGTTTTTGCATCCAGCGCGATGAGACGGCCATCCAGCACTCCAACAAAAGTCTTGCCTCCCCACGCGGTCACACCGCGATTGACAACGTCACAACACGCATTGATACCCCACTCGCCGGGGACCTGCGGATCATACGACCACATCAGTGCTCCCGTAGCGGCATTAAGCGCGAAAACCTTACTCCAGGCAGAGGTGAAGTACATCACGCCGTCAATGACGAGAGGAGTTCCCTCCTGTCCGCGATGGGTGTCGAGATCGAATGACCAGGCGAGACCCAGCTGCGCAACATTCCGATCGTTGATCTGCTGGAGTGGGCTGAAGCGTTGCTCGTTGTAGGTACGGCCGTGGGTCAGCCAGTTTTGCGGTTCAGCATCGGCATTGATAATGCGAGCTTCGTCGATATCCGCGGCTCCGGTTCCCGCACTTTCTGCGGCTCGCCTGCAACCACAAAGTGTAACCACGATTAGGAATACTGTTAGACGGCTCGTCCAACGCATGACGCACTTCCTTTGGCCTGCCCCTTGTCATCCTGAGAGGCCTTCTGGCCTCGAAGGACCTATGTATTTGAGCTCCCTCGACTGCGGTCTGGATTTCGGCCGCAGGCCCGAGATGCGCCGCTAAACACATTAACTTCGCTCCGTCCAGGATGACAATTACTTCTTCCCCACTTTATCCATCTGCTCACTGGCCACATGAAAACCGGTGTTGGCTGCCGGCACTCCGGCATAGATCGCAGTTTGCAGTAACAACTCTCTTAAGTCGCACGGCTCCAACTCGTGTTCGAGGCCGGCCCGCACATGCATGGCAAATTCCTCCCATCGCCCGAGTGACGCCATCATCGCCAGAACCAAAAGGCGGCGCGTGCGGCGGTCTAAACCGGGACGGGTCCACACGCTTCCCCAGGCGTAGCGCGTGATTAGTTCCTGGAACTCGCGATTGAATTCCGTGGTGTTGGCGATGGCTCGGTCTACGTGGGCGTCGCCAAGCATCGCGCGTCGCACTGCAAATCCCGCTTCCAATGGATCGGTCGGAGCTTCGAGGGCGACCAAAAACTCCAAAATTGCGTTGCTGAACGATCGCGGCCGCTCGATATTTGAGAGGTGCGGCGAAGGCAGGCGCACAGTCTTCGCATTCGGGATTTCACGGGCGAGTATTTCGCCGTGGCCCTCCCATGGGGTCGAAACATCTTTGTCGCCGACGATCACCAAGGTCGGGACGTCAATCTGGCCGAGGGAGCCGCGGTTGTCCACCTCCCGCAAAGCAGCGCAGCATCCGATATAGCCGTCTGGGTCAGTTCCCAGTATCAGAGCCTTTATGGAATCGGCATTGGCGTCTCCGCGAGCCAGAGTCTCAGGGGAAAAGAAGCGTTGCATGGCAAGATCAATGATTGCCTCCATGCCGCCTTCGGAAACCATCTTGATGCGTGCTTCCCAATTGCTTCGCGGACCAAACTGGGCCGAGGTGTTGGCAAGAATCAATGCGGAGAGGCGAGTGCCGGCATGGATGGCCAGCCATTGGCCGATCGCGCCGCCCAGTGACAGGCCACAAAAGGCAAATTTGTCGATGTCCAGGGCGTCTGCCACCGCGAGCACATCTCGTCCCAACATCTCCATTGCGCATTCGCCTTTGGGGGCCTCGGACGCACCATGGCCGCGCGTGTCATAGCGGAGGACCTGGAAATTGGCCAGCAGATCGGGCATCTGCGGCGCCCACATAGAATGGTCGACGCCAATGGAATGGGACATTACAAGAACCGGCAGTCCGGCCCTGCCTTCCAGGCGGTAAAAGATGCGGCAGTTATTTACAGTGACAAAAGGCAAGGCTTGCTCCTTAAGCGAGTTGATGGCTCGCTAAGAATCTCGAACCACCGAGAGCACAGAGCAACACCAAGGAATGCGCTGTCAGCCATAGTCTTCGTGTGCCTTCGTGCCCTTTGTGGTCTTTGCTTTTCTTCATCGGCTAAATTTCTTTCGCTTCGTCCGTGCCTTGTTGCCAGCGGTTAATGCTTTGCGGAACTCTTCTGCGGAGCCGAGATATTCTTTCGGCACATCGATCTTTCGCACTATGGATCTCTCGATGGCAGAAGTGACCTCCGGAATTTCCGCCAGAACCTCTGAAAGTGTCTTTTTCTCCGCGGCACTCTTCTTGGAGGCTTCCTCCATGAGCGCATGGGCCTCCTGTCGTCCAAGCCGCTCCTTGAGCAGCATTGAGGCGCGTTCTGCGAAAATCATACCTCGCGTGTTCTCGATGTTCGCCGACATGCGTTTCTTATCCACGGTGAGGCCGCGTGCAACTTCACTCATGGAGGCGGCAGCCAAGCCAGTGGATTGAATGACGGTCGCGACAACCGGCCACTCCATCTGCCAACCGCCTACACCGCGCTCATGCTCTTGCACCATCGCGGATAGGAAACTCGCCACCTCGCCCGGCACTCGGTGCGCGGCCGCGAGCGTTACTGCGCAGCCGATTGGATTGCGCTTGTGTGGCATGGTCGATGAGCCGCCGCGACCGTCTCCGCCGGGCTCTGCTGCTTCTGCAACTTCGTTTTGCATGAGCAAGCTGATGTCGCGCGCCATCTTGCCAAGAGAACCCGTGAGAATGCCGCACGCGCATACCAAGGCTGCCAGGCGATCCCGATGCGTGTGCCACGGCGCGTCGGGAGAACCGAGACCGAGTTCCTTAGCGAGGGCGCGCATGACTTGAGCACCTTTATGACCCAGCGCGGCACAGGTCCCGGTCGCCCCGCCGAACTGGACCACGAGAGCCTGCTCGAACGCGGCTTCCAGATGCTCGCGGTTGCGGCGAATCGCACCCAGCCAGCCGGCTGCCTTCAAGCCGAAGGTGATGGGTGTCGCCGCCTGCATCAGAGTTCGGCCCAGCATCACCGTGCCTTTGTGCTTTTCTGACAGCTTCAGCAATGCGGCCTCAATCTCCAAGACATCCTTTATCAAGATCGGCTTTGCCCGCTTGAGCAGGAGAATAAGCGCGGTATCCGCGACGTCCTGGCTGGTCGCGCCCCAATGAACAAAGGCCGCAGCCTGTTTATCGACACGGGCAACCTTCTCGGTGAGCGCCTTCGACAGTGGGATTCCGGCGGTTCCACCTCGCAACATGCCGTGCGAAAGCTCCCCGATGTCGAAACCCTCAGGCTTCGCTGCGGCAATAATCGCCTTTGCGGCTTTTGCTGGGATAATCCCCAGCCTGGCTTGAACTCGCGCCAATCCAGCTTCGAAGTCCAGCAGCGCCTGCAGAACGGACCTGTCGCTAAACAATTCGGCGAGCGGCTCCGTGGTAGCCAGGCTTTCGATCAGGCGGGCCGGCATGAACATTGCTTCCTCAATCCGGCATTATAGACAGGTGCTGTTGTCACGCGGTGCGACGCAGACCTACACATCAAAGAAAACGGTCTCGTTGGCGCCGCACAGATGAATCTCAAAGAGCCAACCGCCCGGGCGCTCAGGATCGGGTTGCGCCAGCAACGTTTCTCGCCCATCCGGCGGCACGAGCGCTAAGACCGTATCCTGATCGTTGCTGGCTTCTCCAGCGAAGTACATGCGCGTGTACAGCTGCAGCAGAATTCCGCGCGCGAAAACGGCAAGGTTCAAATGCGGGGCTTGCAGCATTGCTCCAGGTCCAGGCACGCGGCCAGGCTTGATGGTCTCAAACTCGCAGCGGCCCTCTTCGTCGGTTGCGGCGCGCCCAAATCCGTGGAAGTGCGGATCGGCAGCTTTATTCTGGCGGTCATCCGGATGGTCATACTTACCCTCGCTGTTCGCCTGCCATATTTCCACCATGCAGTCGTTCAACGGTTGTCCATCGCGATCGAGAACGCGCATCTTCAGCCATATGTGCTCGCCCTTCGTTTCCGGCCCCGCCATGTGGAAGAGCGAATGCTTTCTCGTCAGCCCGATATGCAAGTACGGGCCTACTGTCTGCGAAGGTGTGGGAACGAATTCCATTTATGTCTCGAACGGGGTCGCATTCGGACCGCGCAAAACAATGTCAAAGCGAAAACCGAGTGCCCACTGCGGCTGCGTGATTTCTAAATCAAACTTGGCGATCATACGCTGGCGGGCTTTTTCGTCCGGCACAGATTGGTAGATCGGATCAAAGGCAAACAGCGGGTCGCCAGGAAAATACATCTGCGTGATCAGCCGGCTGAGAAATGCCCTGCCGAAAACTGAGAAGTGAATATGGGACGGGCGCCAGGCGTTGTAGTGATTGAACCAGGGATATGGGCCGGGCTTGACGGTCACAAATCGGTACACGCCATTTTCATCAGTCAGCGTGCGTCCGGCGCCGCTGAAATTCGGGTCAAGCGGTGCCGGATGCTGGTCAGACTGGTGCAGGTAGCGTCCGGCGGCATTGGCCTGCCAGATCTCGATCAGAGTATGCGGAACTGGGCGGCCATTGTCGTCCAGGACTCGCCCGGTCACGATGATGCGCTCGCCCAAGGGCTCTCCCCGGTGCTGACGCGTCAGATCGCTATCATTTTCCGCAATTGTGCCTTGACCGTAGATCGGCCCGGTGATTTCCGACAAAGTATGCGGCAGAAAAATTAGGGGCCGAGTCGGATTGCGTTCCATGGTCGACCGGTAAGGCTCATAGCGCCGCGCAGGTTGGGTGTCCGGCGACAGGCGACGGTATACTATCGAACGTTCGTTCGTTAAACGCGGCATGGTGGAAAGGTTGAGCGAGACAAAGCTGCCACCCGCAATTCCACGAATCATAGCTCAGGGTCTGGGGTTTGTCACGCAACTATGAAAGTCCGGTCGGTGCCCAAATCTCGATGCTTTGGCCGCTTGATGGATTGTTCACTTGACAGGCTAAGGCGAACTCTTTCGCCACGTGGCTAGTCCTTGCGCTCCTTGTGCGAGCCGTCCCAGGGTTGCGTCGCTGTCCATCCTCTGCCCGCCCTTTGTCTCGGTCGAAGGGGAAGCCCCCAAATCACTTTTTGACTCGTTTCCGAACTCTGTCCCGGTGAAAATTGGAGCATTGGGTGTTGTCTCATAGGCATAGCCAGTCAACGTCGCTTGCATGCCGCGTCGGCGTGCATCAACTGTTACGTGAAGACGTGCCCAGCCGTAATGAGTTTCCCCGTTAATGAGAAACTGCAACCCCAGATAGCGACTCGGTTGGTTGGCAAAATTTCCGAAGGTTTGGTAAAAGTGCTGCCATGTGGTGGAGCCGCGGCAAGTGGTGGCGCCCCAGCCCGCAATAACGCCTTCGCCGGGGACACGAAATTTTTGTGGATTCCTACCCACAAGGATCGCGCTGGGAAGAGCAGAGGAAGACCCTCGCACCGCATTACCCTGCACTGGTCGTACGTAGTAAAGAGCGCCGCGGTCTACACAGAAACTAGTATTGTCTTGCGTGCTATAAAAGATGAATCTGAAATCGGCAACTCCATCGTTGTTCAGGTCGAGAATCCCACTATTGGCAAATAAGTTCTCGTTTACATGAGTGTAAACAACCTCTGCTTGTGACGGCTCTGTAAGCGCCATCGCGGTGACCCCGGCTGCAACTGCCGTAGTGGTGTAGGTTAGAAGCCGCATCTCCATAGCTTCACTAAATCGAAACGGAATTCTCGATCGACCTTTGCTATCTTTCTTCCGCATCGCAGTTCCCCGTGTGTTCGCAAGCTGACCTCAGCTAACGCGTGACCACAAATATCGTGCCGTAGTTTGCTCCACCTTCACTCGTTGTACCGTAGAGATTTCCTGCTAAATCGCGCACCAACCCTGCATACGGATACTGTCCGTCAGTCCCGCCAGTGAAACTATGGAGCACTTTCTCGACACCATTCGAATCGATCTCAAATATCGTGCCCATATTGCTAGCACCACCGAACACGGTTGTACCGAAAAGGTTTCCGGCTGCGTCACGAACCAGGGACGATTGAGGCTGAGCACCGTCAACACCGCCTCTGAAGCTATAAAGCACCGTTTCAGTGCCGGCGATGTCCAGTTTGAATACTGTTCCATTCAAGAAAGTCCCTCCGGACTCTGTTGTTCCGTACAAGTTACCCGCGCCATCCATCGTGAGGGCGCCCATTGGTTGTCCGCCATCAGGACCGCCCGTGAAATTGTAGAGGCTTGTGTATTTCCCGGCTGAGTCAATCCTGAATACGTTCCCCCAATTTGTTGTCCCGTCACCGCCGGTGACCCCGACAATGTAGCCGGCTGGACTTCCCGCCACGCCGGTGTACGGATATTCTCCGTCCGGTCCTCCCGAGAAGCTGTGCGTGATGGTTTCGTTACCTTGCGGATCAATCTTGAATACGGTACCGAGATTCGCTTTTCCCCCTAGAACCGTCGTGCCGTAAAGATTTCCTGCGGAATCGCGTAACAGTGCCGACTGAGGTTCGTCGCCATCGTTACCAGCCGAAAAGCTGTGAAGCGTTGTCTCGTTCCCCTTCGAGTCAAGTTTGAAAACGGCACCCGAACCGAAGGAACCACCCATAGCAGTCGTGCCGTAAAGGTTTCCGGCCGAATCCTGAACGAGCCCTCTTAGTGGATACGCAGTGGGGTTGTCTCCGCTGAAACCGGGGATGCTGTAAATTGCTTTCTTCGCGCTGCTCAGCTTGAAGATTGTTCCTGCCCCATTTTGCCCGCCCGTCATGGTTGTTCCGTATGCACTGCCTTTCGAACCAAGAATCAGGCGAGCTTGTGGGAACGATCCGTCCTTCGAAGAAAAGCGATAAAGAACCTTGTATTCTTGCGATTGGCATGAGACCGCGGCTAACATCATCGCGCTTAAAACGATTGCGCGTTTTAGGTCATTCGCGGAGCTACAAGCTTGCTTGCTCGTCCTCATAGACACCTCGCAGGTGCAGAATGTGGGTAAACGGAGTTTGCAGAATAATGCAAGGAAATCGTGCTCCGCTGTTGTCCGGAGCGCAAGACTGATCTTCGGCCACGCTCCAAAAGCGGCAGCAATATTATCACGCTTTCAAGCGACGGATCGTTTGTTTGAATACGCCCCTCCAAAAACAATAAGGATCGGGATCGTGCGGCCACGCATCAGACTCTTTTTCGACTTTGTCACCGTGTTCCCCGCGCCATCTATGCAAATTCGATCCACATTCCTGTTGCTTTTCGTGCTCACCGCGACACTGCTCGCGCAGGTCGCGACCTCGGTTTCACCGCTTCCGCCCGACGATCGTTTCAAGACTGATGTGTTGTTAATTGTTGGCCATCCCGACGACGAGACCGCAGTCTCCGCCTACTTGGCCGAGTTGCTGGACCAACACAAGCGGGTAGCGATTGTTTACCTGACCCATGGCGAAGCCGGTCACAATAACGAAGGCTCTGAGCGGGCAGCGACGCTTGGTGCCGCACGTGAGATGGAAGTTCGCCACGCAATGTCCACACTCGGCATCGAAAACGTCTGGTTCTTAGATGGCAAAGACACCCCGAGCCAGAACGTGTTGCAATCGCTGGCCCGCTGGCGCCACGGGTTGGCGCTTGAGGAAGTCGTACGCATGGTACGGTTCACTCGCCCGGAAGTGATTATCACGTGGCTGCCGGGCTTCTTTATTGGCGAAAACCACGGCGATCATCAAGCTTCGGGCGTCTTGGCAACCGAGGCATTCGATCTGGCCGGCGATCCCGGCATCTTCCCCTCTCAACTTGCGGCCCCGGTGAAAGTCAATGAGACCCTTCTCGAAGGCTTGCGGCCCTGGCAAGCGAAGAAAATCTACTACTTCTCCGACGCGAATGATCAGGCGCAGTTTAAGGGCACGGGACCGGTTTACACTACAACCGAGATCTCGCCGACGCGTCACCTGCCCTACTGGCAACTGGCGATGAACGCCTTCTCTTTTCACCTGACCCAGTATCGTTCATACATCGAGAGACTCAAGCAGAAGTCACTGACCGAGCAGCAGAATGACTGGGGCGATCCCGTGCAGCTCACGTTCGGCAAGTCGAATGTCGGAGGCGATTCGAAGGGGGATGTTTTCGCAGGAATCACCCCGGCCCCGATTGCATTGGTCCATCCCGCCTTCGCCGACCTGCCTTCGCCGCAGGCATTCGAACTGGCGGGACCGTGGGGTTTTTACGAGGTGTTCCGCCGAGAACATGGACTGACCCAACTTCCGCGCGCTGCAGTTCCCGAGATTGCCATCAGCCGCGGTGCCGATCTGCAGATTCCCTTGACCGTGCGTAACCTGACAGACGCTGCACAATCCTTTACCTTGTCGGTCACCGCTCCTGCCAACTGGACGAACAAGGACAAGGACTTGAAGCTGTCTTTGCAGCCGCACGAGGTCGTGCCAACCTTGATAGTTCTCGGCTCGCCAGTGTCCGAGGAAAAAGCAATTCAAGAAATCGTGTGCCGTGCCGAAGCCGAAGGAAAGACGCTTGGCACGATTACCCTGCACGTTCGTCTGCGTTCCGGGGGACTGCCTCAATGAAGAATGCAAGCCGGGACTTTCAGCCCCTCACTGTATAGAGACTAAAGGCCCCAAAACTACAGATCATAGTTGACATCACCTGAAAAACTGCCGTAGCATGGCGCGAACTTAATGCGCCGCTTGATTTCTCGAATGTCCAGCAGCCCCAACCAAGTTCAAAAGTAAATTCAGGAGGACACATGCGCAAACGGCGTCAATCCCGTTTACAAGTACTAGCTGTGCTAGTTTCCGTCGCGTTCCTGGTCGGAACGTTATCGGCGGCAACTCATCCTATTGTGACTCACGCACAACACGTCACCACCACGGTCCCCATGCGGGACATGGCCGACGTCCCTCTCCATAACGTCAGCAGGGTGATGCCAGAACATGACGAGGCTCCCATTGTTCACCGCACCAATCTGCCGGACACCGCAGTGCAAACCATCGTGTTGCCGGAAGTAAAGACCCAGAACATTCTCAGCTTTGATGGCATCAACGACTCGCAAGGCGGAGGCTTTGTTCCTCCCGACACCAACGCTTCCGTCGGTGGCACGCAGGTCGTCGAAGTGGTCAACGTTGCCTATGCCGTCTACGCCAAGAGCGACGGTCATCAGATCATGGCGCCGAAGCACCTATCAACGTTCTTCAGCCCGCTGGGCGGCGTCTGCGCCACCGGCAACTTGAGCGACCCGGTCGCGAATTATGACAAGGCTGCTGGCCGCTGGACGATTTCGATCATTGCGTTCAACAACAGCTTCTCGCAAAATGCCTATTGTATTGGTGTGTCGACCAGCGATGACGCGACCGGCACTTTCCACCTGTACTCGTTCTCCTACAACAACGTTCTGCCTGACTATCCGAAAATCGGGGTTTGGTCGGATGCTTACTATGTGACGACGGACAGCTTCCCCAATGGCGGCTTCTTCAACGGCGCCGAAACTTGCGCTCTCGATCGCACCAACATGCTGGCGGGAAATGCGGCCACGTCGGTATGCTTCCAGAGAAATACCGCCGATTTCGCTCTCCTGCCTGCGGACTTGGATGGAAGCACCGCTCCTCCGTCCGGCTCTCCCAATTATCAGATGGACCTGAAGGATTCGACCCATCTAAACTTCTACAAGTTCCACGTCGATTTCGCGAATCCCAACAACTCGACGTTTACCGGGACCAGCCTTACGGTCGCTGCTTACAATGACGTTTGTGGCAACAATCGCAACTGCATTCCTGAGCCCGCCCCCGGTGAAGGACTGGACGCGCTCGGCAATCGTTTGATGTTCCGGTTGGCGTATCGCAATTTTGGCGATCACGAGTCACTGGTGGTCTGCCACTCGATCGTTCCCTCGAAGGGATCCGCCAAGTCGGCGGTGCGCTGGTATGAGGTTCGCAGCCCCGGCTCAACTCCGACCATTTTCCAGCAGGGCACCGTGGTGCATCCCACCATCAGTGCATGGATGGGCAGCATTGGAATGGATAAGGCCGGCGACATTGCCCTGGGCGTAAGCGGATCAAGTTCGACTCAGAAGCCCTTGATCGCCTACCTTGGCCGCGTCCCGACCGATCCCGCCAACGCGATGGAATCGCCGAAGATTGTGGTGAACGGCGGTGGCGTGCAGGAAAGCAGCGCCAATCGCTGGGGAGATTACAGCAGCATGGTGATCGACCCGACGGATGACTGCACCTTCTGGTACGCGCAGGAGTATTACAAGACGTCCGGAAGCTTCAACTTCAGCACGCACATGAACTCCTTCAAGTTCACGGCCTGCAAGTAGGGCAACCGTCCAGGCGCTTTAACATCGAGGCCGCTCCGACGGGGCGGCCTTGATTTTTGGGCAGATCTGCTCGCTCATCATCGCCTGCGCCGCCGCGATGCGGGCGCTATAATCAAAGCCAGACGGCGGTTCCGCTTCGCTCTCAGCAGTTTCCACCGCGTTATAATCCATCATGGCGACGTTGCGCGAACAGATCGCGACCACGGCCCTCACGGTCACCAAGTTCCGTGAGCTGCTGCGGACCATGCGCGCCAACCGCCCCACCGACAATCTCGATCTAGTCCGGAAGGCCTACGAATTTTCCCAGAAGCATCACCAGGGGCAAACCCGTGCCTCCGGCGAACCTTACCTGGTTCATCCCCTGGGAGTGGCGCTGGTTCTTGCCGAGATGAAAATGGACCCGGTCGCGATCGCTGCCGGCCTGCTGCACGATTCGGTCGAGGATACATCGGTCACTATTGTTGACATTCGCAAGGAGTTCGGCGAACAGGTCGCCCACATCGTTGAAGGCGTCACCAAGATCAGCCAGATCGATTTCGCCACCCGGGAAGAGCAGCAGGCCGAGAACCTGCGCAAAATGATGCTTGCTATGGTCGACGACATCCGCGTGGTGCTCATCAAGCTGGCGGACCGCCTTCACAACATGCGGACGCTGGAGCATTTGGATCCCGTCCGGCAACAAAAGATTGCAAAAGAAACCCTGGAGATTTACGGCCCCATCGCGCACCGGCTGGGCATGGGCAAAATTCGCGGCGAACTGGAGGATCTGGGCTTCCGTTATATCGACCCCATCACGTATCAGCAGGTGCATGATGCCGTCGAGGCCCGACGCAAAAAAGGTGAGCAATTCCTGGCTAAGGTTGAGGAGGAACTGCGAGCAAAGCTGAAAGAGGCAGGCATCACGGCGCGGGTCGAGAGCCGCATCAAGCGCCTATTCAGCGTTCACAAAAAGCTGGTGCGGCAAAAAATCAGCGTCGATCAAGTCTACGATCTCTACGCCATGCGCGTGATCACCAACTCGGTCCAGGATTGTTATGGCGTGCTGGGCATTGTGCATAACGTCTGGCGGCCGGTGCCAGGGCGAATCAAGGATTTCATCGCCATGCCACGGCCAAACTTTTACCAGTCATTGCACACTTCCGTGATCACCGAGGACGGTACGCCATTTGAATTGCAAATTCGCACTGAGGAAATGCACCGCACCGCCGAAGAAGGTATTGCCGCCCACTGGAAATACAAAGATGGGCCGGTATCGGCGCAAGACGAGCAGCGGCTCGCATGGCTTCGGCAAGTGGTCGAATGGCAACGGGATGTCTCGGATCCGAGCGAGTTCCTCTCTACTCTCAAGATTGATCTTTACCCCGAGGAGGTTTACACCTTCACGCCAAAAGGCAAAGTCGTCGTACTGCCGCGAGAATCAACACCCATCGACTTCGCCTATACGATTCACACCGAAGTGGGCCACAGTTGTGTCGGAGCCAAGGTGAACGGGCGCATGGTGCCTTTGCGGCATCGGCTGCACAGCGGCGACATCGTTGAAATCATCACTCAGCCGGGGCATAAACCGAGCCGTGACTGGCTCGGCGTTGTCAAGTCGTCGCGGGCGCGCAACAAAATCAAGCACTGGCTGAACATTCATCAGCGGGAGCGGGCAATTGAAATCGGCCGCAAGCTGATTGAGAAAGAGGCGCGTAAGTACCGCGTCGCGCTGAAGGAAATCAAGGACGAGGAGTTGCAGAAGATCGCGTCCGATTACGGCCTTGGTCAAGCCGACGATCTGATGGCGGGAATTGGCTATGGAAAATACTCTGCCCGCCAGATCCTGGGACGTCTGGCGCCTGGCGCCGGAGCGGCCGAGCCTGGAAAGGAATTGGAAAAGGCCGGCGGTTTGGCCAGCGTTGTCCGCCGCGTCTTTGGCAGCGACAGCAATAACAACGCGATCCGCGTAAAAGGCCAGGGCGACTTGCTGGTGTATCGCGCCCGCTGCTGCAACCCGATTCGCGGCGAAGCTGTGGTTGGATATGTAACAAGGGGGAAAGGCGTAGCTGTGCACGCAATCGATTGCCCCAACGTGGTAAACCTGCTTTATGAACCGGAACGCCGCATCGAAGTGGAGTGGGCGGCCGACGACTCCCTGCCCAGTGCTTATCCCGTCAAAATCACGGTATTTTGCGACGATCGCTTCGGAATGCTGAAGCAGATCACCGCAGTCATCAGCGACACCAAGACCAACATCCGGAACGTTGAGGCGCGGACTTCCAACGGGCAAGGGAACATTGATGTTATCCTCGACATCGCAGATCTCAAGCACCTCGAGAACATCATCACCGGCGTGAGAAAGATTCCCGGCGTCTACGACGTGCAGAGACTGCAGAAAATTTAGTAGCAGGCAGCTAGGGGCTAGTAGCTGGTTCTGAATTTCCGAACTACTAGCTACAAGCTACTAGCTACGTGGAGAATTCAATGCGCGACGTAATCGCAACTAAGGATGCACCACAGGCGATTGGCCCGTATTCACAGGCTATCCGCGCGAATGGGTTCGTGTTTGTCTCAGGGCAGGTCGCAATCGATCCCGCCACGCAGCAAGTAGTGCAGGGCGACGTCGCGGCGCAAACCGATCGCGCCATGAAGAACCTGTCAGCCATCCTGAAGTCGTCGGGCACGGGACTGGAGAAAGTGGTTCGCTCAACAGTGTTCCTGAAAAACATGGGCGATTTCGCAGCGATGAACGAAGTGTACGGACGTTACTTCACAGCGGCGCCTCCGGCGCGGTCCACGCTTGAAGTTGCGCGTTTACCGAAAGATGTTCTGGTAGAAATTGATGTAATCGCCCTGGCCTAACCAAGTTCTGGTCACGGCGCATTTCCGCTTAATGTTTTCACAAGGAGCCGATTGCATGTTCAGACTTTCTCTTCTGGCTATTTTCCTGTTCGCTACCGCAATGGCTTTGGCTGCGGGCGACAAATCCAATTCCAACGGCCCGACCAAGGTCACGGGACCGGGAACGAAGCTACCGGATGGCCTGCAATACTGGGACATCAAGGTAGGAACCGGACCGGAAGCCAAGCCTCACCAGCGAGTCACGGTTCATTACACAGGATGGCTCACGAACGGCACAAAATTCGATAGCTCCGTCGGCCACCAGCCTGTCACCTTTGGGCTGGATCAGGTCATCAAGGGATGGGGCGAAGGTGTACCTGGAATGAAGGTGGGCGGCAAGCGCCAGCTGAAAATTCCATCTACCCTGGCCTACGGCGTGGACGGACATCCCCCAGCCATTCCCCCGAATGCAACCCTGATCTTTGACATCGAGTTGCTCGGCGTCCAGTAAACAGGCGCAGGTCGGGCGGGCGCATGGCATCAGGCGAGAAAGTAACGGTCAAGAATACGTTTGATCTCACGCAGTCTGCGTCCGCGTTCCTGCTCTCGCAAACTTCACTGCGCCCACGCATTGGCATGGTGCTCGGTTCAGGTCTTGGCGCGTTTGCCGAGGAACTCTCCGAAGCTATCCGCATTCCTTACGCGCACATCCCATCATTTCCACGATCAACCGCAATTGGCCATGCCGGAACGCTGGTCATCGGAAAAGCCGGGGACATTCCCGTTGCAGTCATGCAGGGACGAGTGCATCTGTACGAAGGGTATTCCCCGGCGGAAGTTGTGTTCCCAACGAGAGTCCTTGGGCGGATAGGGATTCGCGCCCTCATTCTTACTAATGCGGCCGGCGGAATCAATCTCAAATACAAACAGGGCGCATTGGTTGTAATTTCCGATCACATCAATCTGCAAGGACACAATCCACTGCTTGGACCTAATGACGACCGCATGGGCCCACGTTTCCCGGACATGACGCACGCCTACTGCAAGGCATATCGCGAAATGGCCGTGCAGACGATGGGCAAGTGGGGCAAGGTTCTGCACGAAGGCGTCTACGCGGGCCTGCTCGGGCCAAGCTATGAGACTCCCGCGGAAATCCGCCATCTGCGGACCATCGGCGCAGATCTGGTTGGCATGTCCACCGTCCCGGAAGTCATCGCCGCTCGCCACATGGGAATCAAGGTTCTGGCAATTTCGTGCGTCACCAATATGGCAGCTGGAATTCTCGACCAGCCGATCAGCCACGAAGAAGTTCTCGCGACCGGGCAGCGTGTGCAGGGAGAGTTGCTGGCGCTGCTAAACGCCGTCTTACCCGAGATCGCCAAGGACGTTGCCGCAGAATAGCCAAATCAGAACGTAAACTTTGCAGCCAACTGAATCACCCTCGGCCCTCCGCCACCCAATCCTGGATTTCCTTGAGCCACATCGGGAGTTTGCGAGATCTGTCCTGCTGGAGCCACGCCGGGGGTGATGCTTCCTGCCGGCAGCGCGAAATTCGGGTGATTCAGAATGTTGAAGAACTCCGCCCGGAGCTGCAGATTCAAGCGCTCATAGAGTCGCGTGTTCTTGGTAACCGAAAAATCAAGATTCGCATATCCCGGTCCGAAAACAGAGTCTCGCCCCAGATTTCCGAACGTGCCGAACGCTGGCTGCGCAAACGCATTCGGGTTCAGGTAGCCGGTAAACGGGTTCCAATTCGCCAGAATCGGGTTCACACCCGGCACGACGTTCGGCCGCTGGTTGAAATAGAAGCGGCCGGTGGTGTCGTCAGAGGTGATGATAGGAATCGGCCTGCCGCTTTGCGCGCTCACAATCCAGTTCAGCGCCCAGCCGGCACCCAGCGCTGTCGGTACGCCACGGAATGCCGGCACTTCGTAGTTCACGGCTCCGGTGAATCTGTGCCGCGTATCGAAGGTCGACGGGCCATGCTCGGCTCTTAAATTGCTCGAGTCCTGCGGAAACGCTGCACCGGCCGTGAAGTCGATGCCATCCGATGCGTCATCCAGTGACTTCCCGTAATTGTAGGTTGCAAAGCCTGACCATCCATGTACCGCCTGCGCACGAAACGTGGTTTGCAGCGCATGGTAAGTGGAGGAACTGATCGGCGCGAGCACGTCAATCGTGCCAAAGTTCGGGTTCGGATAATTGAAGTTAGCATCCGGCTGATTGGCATCGTAAAGCCGGACCAGCTTCGTCCCTTTGCTCCCCACGTAGCCGACCTCCAGCGACATGTTCTCCGCCAGCTTCTGCTGGACGTTGAGGTTCCAGTTTTGCGTGTATGGAGTCGCGAAATCGCGCGGCGTCGCGAAAATAGTAAATGGGCCCGTCGTGATCGGTGTCATGATCGGGACGTTGGGAGTTGTACCATTAAACGCTGCTTGATTGAAGTTCATTCCATACACAGGCGAAGGCCCGATCGGGTTGGTCGCGACTCCCGCTGAAGTAGTGAAATTGGCAATGAGCAAATCCTGCGGGACGTAATCGTAGTAGAAGCCGTACCCCCCGCGGACCACCGTATTGCTCAATGCGCTCCAGGCAAGACCTACGCGCGGCGCGAAGTTGTTTAGGTCGCGGTTGTAGACGCCATTCAGCCCATGCGTCCCCACCATCGCCAGCGTGCCGTCGGGCGCAAGATTTGAGAGCAGGTTGTGAGCTTCGCTCAGCGGGCCGAAATACTCCCAGCGCAAGCCGAGGTTGAGCGTCAGCTTTGAGGTAACGCGGAAATCGTCCTGAGCGAAAAAGCTGAGACCCTTGTTGCGTGTCGTCCGTTGGGTGTTACCGGTGTCGACAAGCCAGAAGATGTTGCCGATGTAAAAGTTCGCCAGGGCGTCAACGACCGGATCAGGACTGAGGCCGGACAGGTTCACGGAAAAAATCCCGCGCTCCAGGTTATCATTGAAGTTATCAATCGTGGCGTAACGAAATTCTCCGCCGAACTTGAACGTATGTTTGCCATGCAGCCAGGTGAAATTGTCCAGTATTTGAAACGTTTGGCTGGTCCGGGCGCGAGGTACGCTGAAGCCCTGCGCCCCCAGGTTTTCCAGCTCAGGAACCGAAAAATCGAATTCCGGCAGTCCCAGTTTCCCCGTGCCAAAATTCAGTCCGAAACTGGCGGGATCGAAGTTGGCATCAAGCGAACTGAACGACGTGCGGTACCGGCTATACCCGAAGCGGACCTCGTTGATTCGCGTCGTGCTCAAGGTGGAGAGCAGGCTCAGCGACACCACCTGGGCGCGAGTGGGCGAAGTTTGCGCGAACTGCGGCAGGCGTGAACCCTTCCCAAAGCCGCCGTTGTTCCCCAGCGGGAAGGTCTGATCGCTTTGTCCAAAAGCATAACGGCCGGTGAGCAACTCCGTGTTGGTGAGGTTCTCGTCGACTTTGAGAATAAAGTTGTCGAGATCATTTTTGTCGCGAACCACAGACGCAATTTGCGGAGTGCTGCTCTGCGGATAAAAGTCCAGGATCTTGGTAAGGGCTGGATTGATGGAGGTGATCTGTCCTGTCCCCAAAGCCGCTGTCTGCGCAGCGGCAATCTGGGCTGCCGTCGGCACGTTCAGCAGGAAATCGGAGCCGACGTTTTCCCGCTGTCCTTCGTACGCCCCAAAGAAAAACGTCTTATCTTTTACGATCGGCCCGCCAAACGACCCGCCGAACTGATTATTTTGAAACACCGTCTTGCGCGGTTCAGTGTTGAAGTAATTGCGGGCATCAAGCGCGCTGTTGCGCAAAAATTCGAAAGCTGAGCCGTGCACAGTATTGGTCCCGGAGCGAGTCACGATATTGACCACTGAGCCGCTGTTGCGCCCATACTCTGCCGCGAACTGCGATTGCAGATTGAATTCCTGAATGGCGTCCACGGGGAGCAGCGTCGCGGGCGCCCCAGTAATGCCCACCTGATTCAAAGCCGAGTTGTTGAAGAATGGATCGTTATTGTCGGTGCCGTCGAGTGTGTAATTGTTGGAACGGTCGCGGTTTCCGTTGATGTTGAATTGTCCAAAACCAAACTGCGTGCCCGCGACTCCCGCCGGTTCGACCGTCACGCCCGGCACCAAGGCGACTAACTTGCCGAAGTCACGACCGTTGAGCGGCAATTCATTGACCAATTGCCGATCCACCACTTCCCCAAGAACGTCGCGAGTCTGCTCGATCACCGGCGCTTCGGCAGTAACGATCAGTTGGGTTTTTTGCGTTTCGATCGCATTCAGGTCAAAGTCAGCAGTAGTGTCGGTGCCCACGCTAACGGAAACATTCTGCGCCACCGGTGACAGGCCAGACGCGTATGCGGTGACCGTGTAAACGCCCGTAGGCAGCTCAGCCAGTACATAGGCACCGTCGTCGCCACTCTTCGTCTGGCGAACCAGGCCGGTACCGATGTTCTTTGCGCTGACCGTTGCGGCGACGATCACTCCGCCCGAGCGGTCGACAATCCTTCCACGAATCGATCCACGAAAGCTTTGCGCCTGAAGAAAACCGGAACATAATAAAACCAAAGCGCAAATCACAGAGGAATGGAAATAACGACGGCGAATCATCCAGCTATTCATTTGTCCCCCCAGCTACTGGCCCGTGTTGCGTGGGCGTGAAATAGAAATTTTCTGCGGCGGTTGAATGGCATAAGTTGCGGCGAAATTGCCTTGATTCACCGCAAAGCCAAGCCGGCCGCGCGAATCGATGTACATCAGCGGCTTCTTCAGAGGAACATCGCTAAAGGTGCGGACGAACGGCAGAGTCAAGTTGTTCTTGCCAATAGACACAGGAACGCTCTGACCACGTGCGTAGCCGAGCTTAAGGAACTCCTCGCCGCTGATATTGGTGACCAGGTTCCCGAATGGTCCGTCGGTGGCGATTACCTCGCCTGTGAGTCCATGTTCGTCGAGCTTCGCGGTCGTCAGATCCAGGCGCACCAGTTTATCGACGTCGATCTCGGGCCCTACCTGGGTCCAATCCTCGCCGCGAACCAAGTGGGCGCCCGCGGGCGAGAAGATGTCGCGGCCATGAAATGTAGACGACAGCGCCGCTCCAATCATCCACGAAGGATTCGTGATCTCGCGTGCGCCTTCCAAACCGTCGCGGTCCTGGACCAGAGTCATCAGGCCGTTGTCGGGCAGCACGAAATACTGTCCGCGCTTGGATTTCACCACGACCGCCTTGCGCGTGCTCCCGACTCCCGGATCGATGACCACGACGAACACGGTGCCTGCCGGAAAGTAGACCGTAGCTCCGTAGAGAAACCTTGCTCCATCGAGAATGGAAAATGGAGTGACCTGGTGCGTCAGGTCGACAATTCGAACGTCCGGCGCGATCGAATACATCACGCCCTTGCAGATGGCTACCGAATCGTCCACTACGCCGAAATCGGTCATAAATACGATCGTTGGCTTCTGCTTCGCGGTGTCATCCGCGAATGCAGTGCACGACTCGAAAATGACACACGTGAGCAGAACCAGCAGACAGATTGTTTTGCGGTGCCGAAGAAAAGTGGAGCAATCCATTCAGTAACTCCCGAAAGGCTTTATCAGCTGACGTTGAAAATACCTGTTCGGAGCGCAGCCGCAGCAGCGCCACCTAAGCGAGGGATCTTCAGTGAAACAAAAATTGTAACTGCTTGCGTCGGAAACGAGAAGGACACGTATCACACACAGGTTGTGCGAGTTGCCCCGCGTCTTGCGTTGCGGACAGCTATAATCATTTTGCATTCAAAGTAAGTGGCAAGGAGGCATTCATGGCCGGAGGTATCCCGGAAAAATATCGTGATCTGTTCAGCAAACGCGCATTTGCCAGCTTAGGCACGCTAATGCCTGATGGACGTCCACAGGTAACACCTGTCTGGTGTGACCTGGAAGGTGATCATGTCATTTTCAACTCCGCAAAGGGCCGGCAAAAAGACCGCAACGTGCGCCGCGATCCGCGTGTCGCGCTGGCAGTCGTCGACCCGGACAATCCCTATCGCTATCTTGAAATCCGGGGACGCGTCGTCGAGATTACCGAGCAAGGCGCCGACACCCACATCGACAAGATGGCCAAGAAATATCTCGGCGTTGACAAGTACCCGTATCGGCAGCCTGGCGAAGTGCGGGTGATCTACAAGATCCAGCCTGAACACACGACCATGATGGGCTAATGGGCACTGCCGCGTCGCCGGCATAGCTATTCCTTGGACCCTTGGAGATTCCCATTCGCACGTTTAATCTCGCCCTGCTCGGCTTTGGCAATGTGAATCGCACCCTTGCGCACTTGCTGCACAAGAAGTCTGCCGAGCTTCACGAGCGAGGAATCTCTTGGCGGATCACCGGTGTCGCGAGCCGCCGACTAGGTTGGTTGGCAGACGTAAACGGATTGGACGTAGAGAAGTTAGCTGCCGCAGGCGCTCCAGCTCGCACGCAGAGCAAACTATCCGATGTTCGCGAGTGGCTCCGCGAGGCGCAGGCAGATGTCTTGTTCGAGGCAACCTCGCTGAACGTGCCAGATGGCCAGCCTGCCGTAGACCACATTCGCGCGGCGTTGGAGTCGGGTTGTCATGCCATCACGGCTAACAAGGGCCCCATTGTTCACGCCTACGAAGAGCTACAACAGCTTGCCGAGGCGAAAGGC
>Ga0335081_10003570_pt1 | contig 24481 bp, 22 predicted proteins | sample Lox_Sample_35_FD_206713 | JGI IMG/M metagenome (GOLD analysis project Ga0335081, IMG submission 206713) | Soil microbial communities from Loxahatchee National Wildlife Refuge, Florida, United States - Lox_Sample_3.5 | ecosystem: Environmental > Terrestrial > Soil > Wetlands | place: USA...
ATATAGAGTGTAGCGGGCGGGATCGTCTTCCCATTGAAGGTCGGCGAACCGGGCCAGACGGCGGTGTTGGAGCAAAGGCAGCAACCCGGTGAAGGCCGATTCCACGGCGGTGGGATCGTCTTGCAGGGGTGCGCGGAACAAGAACGTAGAAATGACGTCGATGGGGTCTTGGTGCAGCGTGCCGAGCGCCCGAAGTACCTTGGTTTCGGCGCTTTCATCTAGGCCGCACCCGGTCTTGGCTTCCACCGTGGTGGTGCCGTGGCGGAGCATGGCCTCCAGGTATCCGCGCCCCCGTCTCGCCAGCCGCTGGCCGGTGGTGGCGAGGAGGGCCCGCAAAGGGTCCGCGCCATCGGGGCATGGGGGTGGAAACAGGAGGTGAGTGTGGCTGTCCACCAAGCCGGGCATCACGACTCGCCCGGCGGCGTCGTACTCTTCAGCCCCGCGAGCCTCCTTTACGTTCTCAACGCGGCGAGTCATCGCGGCCTCTTGAATGAGACCGTCGGCTACTAATACCGAACCATCGTGGACTATGCCCAGGTCGTTCAGTTGCGCCCCGCGCCTGGGGCTTTTGGCGCCGCGCAACGTGAGCAACTGGCGGGCGCCACGGATCAGGATTTTAGGCGTGCGGACTCTCCCCTTTTCCCTTACTGTAACATTGGAGTGCTGCCAGCCATGGGACGCGGCAATCGCGATAAGACAGTGCTCAAGACTCTCGAGAGAATCTTTTCCAAGGCCGGGATCGGCTCTCGCACGGACGCGCGAAGCTGGATCGGAGCCGGGCGCGTTCGAGTGAATGGAAGAGTCGTTCAGAACCCGGACCACTGGGTGGACTTGGAGAAAGATCGCGTCACGCTGGATGGCGAGCCGCTGCGGCCGGCCGATAAGACATATGTTCTGCTGTACAAGCCCAGGGGATACCTGACCACGTGGCGCGATCCGCAAGGGCGGCCGACGGTCTACGACCTGGCTGGGGATGCCGGCACGTGGCTTTCCCCCGTGGGCCGGCTGGACCTGGACACCAGCGGACTGCTCCTGCTGACCAACGACACCGAATTCGCCGAACGCATTACAAACCCCGACCACAAGGTGCCGAAAACGTACCAGGTGAAGACCGCCACGCTGCTGAGCGCGGAGCAGATCGAGCAATTGCGGAGTGGGGTCAACTTAAGCGACGGCATCACCAGACCGGCGGAGGTGAAGCGTCTGCGCGATGGCGCGAAGCACTCGTTCCTGGAAATCACCATCACGGAAGGGCGCAACCGGCAGGTGCGGCGGATGATCGAAGCGCTGGACAGCCGCGTGTTGAAGTTGGTGCGCACGGCCATCGGCGCGATCCACATCGGCGAACTGGAAATCGGCAAGTGGCGATACCTGACCGAAGAAGAGATCCGGTCGCTGGGCGGCGACCCCGCTCCGCCTATTCGGAGTTCGAGTACCAGCGCACGCCGAAGAAAGCGGAAGCCATGGTGCCCTTCACGAAGAACTCGGCCTGCGTCGAGGTTTTGAAGTGGAACGCCTTGGCGCCGATGCGGATCTCGATGTGGCCCGCCACGCGCATGTTGAGAGAAGCGTCGGTGTCCCAGATGGTGCTGTGGTGTGGAAACGTGAAGCCTGAGGCATTGGCTTCGAGACGGAAGTGGCGGGATGGGTAGTAGTAGGTTCCCAGACCGAAGGTAGGCGCGACAAAATAAGTCGTTCCGGCGCCGACCAGGCTGATGGGGTTGCCTGACCCATCGAGGAGAATGTTCCCGCTGCTGTCGTAATAGTTCTTGGGCGCATCGAAAGTGGTTTGAATGCCGGTGTACTGGACCTGCCACAGGGTCTTGAGCCGGAACTTGCGGCTTCCGACGGGATATGGCCAGGTGAGGTACTCGTAGGAGAGCTTGAAGTTGCGGATGCGGTAGTTGGTGGCGACGTAGGTGCCGGCGGTGTAGGTCTGGCTCCAGGCGACAACATCGTTTGGCGTGGTGTAATTGCCTGCGGCGCTGGTGTCAAAGAAGGAGAAGCGGAGGGAGTTATGCAACCCGGCGGCCATGCCGACCTCGGCGCCTTCGGTGATGTTGGGCTTCCCCTGCATCTTGATGAGCGAACTGCCGACGAATACCGCGGAGTTGCCCCGGTTGAAGGTCGGGTCCTGGGTAGGAAACCAGCCTGAAACACCGACGAAATAACCGGATTCGCCGGGACGGCGCACATCGGGAACCTTAGGCGGTGGAGGCGGCGGCTCGGGGATTCGGCCACGTTGCACGGGCTGCAGGTCGGAAGCCGCCGGGGGAGTTTGCTGCTGGGGAGGAGCCTGTTGTTGAGGAGGGGTCTGCTGCGGGGACGCGGCCTGTTCGGCGGGCTGCGGATCGGGCTTTTGCGGCTGAGCCCGGCCTGGAAGACAACAGGCCAATGCCAGCGCGCAGGTGCAAACAAAGCCACTCAACGAATTCTTCACTTATGCCTCATCGAGATAGGATCTGCCGGCGAATTCAACCGAAGAGGTAGACCCCTGCACCCGCCAGTCCAAAACGCCAATGTCGATCGCTTCCCTTCTATTTTGCCTCAATCGAGCGGGTTATCGCAGCAACGAGGCATGCGGCAAGCTGTCGCCGGAGCAGCACAGGTGTGGAGGCGAGGGGACATGGCGAATAGCGCCGGAAACAGCGGGTCGCCACTTTTTGTTGCGCGCCGGCCTCCGCTCCCTCACGGTTGCAGCTCAGAGGGAGCGAAGGTTGCGGCTCGCGCGTTCTTTATCTCACGAACACCGATATTGAGACGCTGGTGCTTTGGCCTCCCAGTCCATATGCCGTGAGCGTGTAGGTGCCGTTCTGCATGGGATTGATGGTGATGCTGCCGTTCGGAGGCAGCGCCCCGCCCGGCAGATCGGCGCCGACGATGACAACCGACGTGGCGTTCTGCGTCTGCCACGCCAGGACCACGGGCGCGCCCTGCACCGTCGAGAACGGGGGCGTGGCCGTGAACGAAAGGATCTTGACCTGGCCGACGTTGATGGTGGTGTTGGCCTGGATCGTGCCGGTGCCGTTGGTCGCGGTCAGGGTGTAGGTGGTGGTCTGCTGCGGGCTGACGGTGGCGCAGTCGTTCGCGTTCAAATTGCTGCCGATGCCCGGAGTAATGGAGATCGAATTGGCTCCGTTCACCTGCCAGCAAAGCTTGGATGAGGAACCGGGGTCGATCGTCTGCGGATTGCCGACGAACACGACGACTTGGGGAATGGTGCCTGTCGCCACGGTGACGGTGACGGGAGCGGTGACGCTATGGCCGTCGGAGCTGGTGGCGGTCAGAGTGTAGGTGGTGGTCTGCGACGGCGTGACGGTGACGCTGCCGTTGAGCGGCAGGTTGGTCATGTTGTTGATGGACACCAGCGAAGCGCCGTTGGTGGCCCAGCTCAAGGTGGACTGCTGGTTCGGGCCGATGGTGACCGGGTTGGCTTCGAAGCGGAGTATTTGCGGACTGCCCGGGGCAGACACGGTGACGGTAACGGTGGAGTTCACGGTTCCGCCCGGTCCGGTCGCGGTGAGGGTGTAGGTGGTGGTGGTAGTGGGGCTAACGGTGCTCGATCCGGAGTGGGCATCCACGCTGCCCAACGTGGGCTGGATGGTTACCGTTGTCGCGTTCTCGACGACCCAGTTCAAGGTGGAAGTCTGACCGGCAGTAACAGTGGAGGGCGCGGCCGAGAATTGCAGGACGCGGACTTGTCCGGGCGCCGCGGCGCTGACCGTTGTGGTGGCGGTGGACTGCAAGCCATCGGTATTCTTCACGGTCAGCCGGAAGCTGTAGGTTTGTCCGGATGCCGCGGTGAAGGTGGTCTTGGCGGCATTGGGAGTGCTAAGAGTGACGGGTGAACCCGAGATCTGCGTCCAGGTGAAGGTGAGGGTTTCGCCGAGCGGATCGTAGGAGCCAGTGCCATCCAGGGTAATAGACCCGGCGTTCACGCCAAGCTGGTTGGGGCCGGCGTCGGCGATGGGCGGGCTGCCGCCGACGCGGCGCGTCCCGAGCTCGTATCGGATGCGCGGGATATCCATGGGCACGGGTGTATCGATCTTGGCGAAATCGCGCGGATTGAGGATGCCGCCGAACATCAGGCCCACCACGGCGCGGCCGCTGTCTTTGGTATTCACGAGCGTTTCGTTGTAGCCCAGCTCAGCGGTGAAGGCGATGTGTTCGGCCAGCGGTTGGACCAGCTTGAGGGTGACGCCCGGCCGATTGCTATGAGTGTGGGACACCAGGTAGCCAAGGCTGCCCTGGATGTAGGCTTTGTTCCAGACACCGATGGCGGCGTCCACGCCGGCCTGGTCGACCACCCGCGCATAGGTTTGCAGGAACGCCCCCGGCGCCAGAGTGACGCTGTTCAACACGGCGTAGTTCTTGAAGCCCTTGGTGCCGAAGAAACCGATGCGGCCACGGTCAAAAAGGTAATCCACCAGGAAGGATGCCTGGCCCAGCGCACCGCCGTTCTGGTATTGGCTGAAGTTCAAATACTTGAAGCTGCCGAACGCGCCCGCCTGGAAGGAACTGAAGCGGTTGATCAGACCTATGTCAAACTGGCCCTCCTGGCGGCCGGGATAGTACATGTATTCGCCCTGAGCCTGCACGGCGTGCTTGCCGTCGGCGCCGAACGGAGCAAAGAACTGGCCATTGGCCGACGCTGTGAAATTGCCGGTGCGGCCGCCACCGTACGTGGGACCGACGTTGACGGCGACGTTGGAGATTTTCTTGTTGCGCGCGCGGGCGTCTTCGTCGACCTGTCTCGCGATGGCGCCCGTGTCGATCTTCGGGGCTTCGGGGACCGACTTGGGAAGATTGCCCACCTGCTCGCGCAAGGCGTTCTGCTGGTTGCGCAGGTCTCCCAGTTCCGTCCTCAACCTGTCGTTCTCGCCTTGCAGATTCTTGAGCGCGGCCAGGATATCGTCCAGTTTATCGAGGCGCGCGAGGATCTGGCTGCAGCAGTCCTGCTGCAGCTTCGACGTGTCCTGAGGAGGGTTCATGGCCGGCAGAACATCGCTGATGCCGCCTTCCTTGATCAGCTTGCCCGTGCCGTCTGTCACGGTGAGGACGACGCGCCGATTCATGAAGCGGCCTTCCCTGGACGTGTTATCGACTTCGGGATTCCGCTTGCCGGAGCCGGAGGTGGAGATCTGGTCGGCGCCGGCGCCATACTTCACCAGGAACGCTTTGATGGCCTCCGCGCGGGCAAGCGCGAGTTTGTCGTTATAGGTATCGGACCCGACGTAGTCGGTGTGGCCGGTGACCTTCACGCGATAGTCTCTGTGTTGATGCAGCAAATCCGCCAGGCGCAGCAAGCTGGGGTAGCCGTCCGACAATATGGAGGAATTGAATTCGAAATTGATTTCTTCCCAATTGTCTTTGGTCTGACCGCCTGGATTCACTCCCTGGGCAAACACACCGGAGGCCATCAGGCCGAGAGCGCCAATCGCTGTTAGCTTGTTCATCTTTGAAACTCCTCAACCTGTTCCGAATCGGCAAGGAACATCGATACTTGTGCAGGCCAAATTCTCTCGGAGATTTGGGCTCGAAAGTACGCTTCAGATTAAGAATACACCCGAAGTTTTTGACCTTTACAAGATTCCCATTCAGGTTAGTTCCCGCTGTCTAGTGATAGGACGCACACATTTTTGTGCGAAATGCGACAATAATCGAGTGAGGCTGCCGGACGGGTGGTCGCTCCCGGTGACGGGGGAGGAAAGTCCGGTCTCCACAGGGCAGCGTGCCGGCTAACAGCCGGGGGGACCGCAAGGTCCCACGGAAAGTGCCACAGAAAATACACCGCCTGGTTCGTGGGGCAGTTTGCTTCGCGGATAAGGTAAGGGTGAAATGGTGCGGTAAGAGCGCACCGCGGTGGGAGCAATTCCGCCGGCAGGGCAAACCCCACGCGGAGCAAGACCAAATAGGGGAGAAGGGGTGGCCCGTCCCGCTCGACTCCCGGGTAGGTCGCTAGAGCCGGCCAGCAATGGCCGGCCCAGAGGAATGACCGCCGCCCGCAAGGGCACAGAAACCGGCTTATAGTCCGGCAGCTTCGGCAAGCAAGGAGAGAGGACAGGACTTGAGAGAAACCGGAGACAATAAAGGCATGTCCACCGGACCGCTGGTAGCCGTGATCATGGGAAGCAAGTCGGACTGGGAGGTGATGCGCCAGGCCGATGAAGTACTGGCGAAGTTCGCGGTTCCGCACGAATGCCGCGTGCTTTCGGCGCATCGCACGCCCGCACAGACGGCGGAGTATATAGGCCAGGCCGAAGCGCGCGGAATCGAGGTGATTGTAGCGGCGGCCGGCGGCGCGGCCCACCTGGCGGGCGTCTGCGCGGCGCACACGCTTCTCCCGGTGCTGGGCGTGCCGATGGAGAGCGCGGCGTTGAAGGGCCTGGACTCGCTGCTCTCGACGGTGCAGATGCCGGCTGGGATTCCTGTGGGCACGCTGGCTATCGGTGCAGCGGGCGCGCGCAATGCAGCGTTGCTCGCGATTGCCATACTGGCCAACAGCCGGCCGGAGTTGCGCGAGAAACTGCGGCAGTTTCGCGCGGAGCAAAGCGAGAAGGTGCTGCGGGAAACGCTGCCGTGAAGCCGGGCCCTCAAGCTCGCGGCGGACCCGGCGGAACGCATGGAGGCGATGGTCCGCCCCGGTGATATCATTAGGTAGAAAGCTGACAGGAGGAAAGAACACCGAATGGGTCCACTGGGTTGGCCGGAAATGATGTTCATTTTCGTCCTGGCTCTAATCTTGTTCGGCCCCAAGAAACTACCGGAAATCGGCCGCACGGTGGGAAAGGCCATCACCGAATTCCGGCGCGCCTCAAGCGAGCTGAAAACCACGTTCGAGCGCGAAATGCAGAGCCTGGAGCAGGAGACCGCGTCGGTACACGATTCGGTCAAAGAGATCGCTGCTCCGTATCAGTACGATACGTTCAACTACGACTACTCCGCGACGGAGATGCCCTACGAAGGCTCGTACGGGACGGAGAGTCACGATACCGCTGCGATCGGACCTGTCACAGCAAGCGCATCCGCAACTGAGGGCGCTGAGTCACCGTCAGCCGTCGCGCCGGAGGGCACTATCGCCCGCGGCGCGGAGACGGCGTCTGTTCCAGAACCGAACGGAAGCCCGCATGAAGCTTCCGCCGCGCCGGGCGATTCGCACGACGCTCTGAAGCCGGACCTCAGCGCGTTCCAGCCGGCTGCTTCGGATCTGCACAGCGCACCCGTTTCCACGACGTCTGAGAACAACACATAGCAGATGAGTTCACCTCATGACCCCAGGGGAGCCGGCGCTTCCCAGCCGGGCGGTGCGCCCTCGGCTACAGCGGCTCTCGAGAAGCTCCGCGGGCTGTTCGGCTCCGGAAAGCCGCCAGGCCCGCCGCGACCGCCATCCGCCGGCGACGAAGAAGAAGAGGAAGGCATGCTGCGCATGTCCTTCCTCCAACACCTGGAGGAACTGCGCTCGCGCATCATCAGGAGCATCGCGGGCATCATCGTCGCCCTGGCGGTAAGCCTGCTGTTCAGCGATCCGCTATGGGAATTCGTCAAACAGCCCGCCCGGGTGGCGCTGATTAATAATGGATACCCGCCGGCACTCACGCAGATCACACCCATGGAAGCGTTCAACGTGATCTGGTTCAAGCTGCCGGTTGTGTGCGCCATTTTTATCGCTTCTCCATGGGTGCTTTACCAGGTGTGGGCGTTCATCTCCCCGGGACTTTATCGCCGTGAGAAGCGATGGGCATTGCCGTTTATCTTCGGCACGGCGGGCTTGTTCATCCTGGGGGGACTGTTCGGCTATTTTGTCGCGTTCCGCTACGGCCTTACCTTCCTGTTGGGTATCGGGAAAGGAAAAGACGTCATTCCGATGGTCACCGTGACCGAGTATTTCGACATGTTCGTTAACGTTATCCTCGGTGTGGGGCTGGTTTTCCAGCTTCCGGTGCTGGTTTTCTTTCTGATACTATTCCGAATCGTCACTCCGGCATTCCTGGTCAGGCATAGCCGTTACGCGATTCTGATCATCTTCATCATCGCGGCGGTGGTGACGCCTACGCCCGACGTGTTCAACATGTGCTTGTTCGCCGTGCCGATGTGCCTGCTGTTCTACGCGGGCATTTTCGGCGGGTACCTGTTCGTCCTGCGCCGGGAAAACCAGAGGTTCCCCTGGCGCAAAGTCATCAACATCACAATTGCCGTACTCCTGCTGCTGGCAGGCGTGCTATACCTGGCCATTACTAAATACGGTTACAAGGCAGTACCGCACTGGCCGTTCCTGATTCATTAACAATAATTCGGCTAGAATTGCATAGCGTAACCGGTGTAACATGTGATGATCGCGCGATTTTGCGACCGCGAAACAGCCTGTGTGCTGCGTGTGCGATGGACCTATATAAAGCTATTCAGGACCTATACGCCGAGAAGGACAAACTCGAGCGGGTAATTGCTTCGCTGGAAGAACTGCAAAGGACTGCGGCAGCCACCGCGCCTTTGCTGCCCAAAGGCGCCAAGCGGCGCGGGCGCAAATCCATGGGCGCCCGCGAGCGCGCGGAAGTCTCCGAGCGGATGAAGAAATATTGGGCGAGCCGGCGCAAAGGGAAAGGCGATCCGCCCACCGCAGGACGCTGAGCCCGCAGCTCAGAACTTCAAGGGACCTCTTTGGCCTTGAAGAACCAGAGCCAGTAATACTGGTCGCCCGCGCCGTACTGGTATCGCAGCTCAAATCCGCAGCGTCCCGCCATCTCACGGGCATCCCTTTCGGTGAACGATACTCCGTTCCAACTATCTTCAGGTCCCGCTTCCACCTGTGGATGGCCCTGTACCTGGAACTTAAATAGCGCGCCCGGCCGCAGCAGGCGATTTACGTCGCGAACATAACTCTCGATAACGTCACGGTTGGGGATGTGCTGGAAGACCAGGCAGGAGAAGGCAAAGTCCAGTTGCAAGCTGCCGATGCCGAGACGATGCCACCAGCGGCGCACCACCGAGAGGTCTTTGCCGTTGTTGCAAAGGACGTGGGTGTTAGGAAACCCGTCAACGGCGCGGCGTGCCTGCCGAACCATTTCCCGGCTGATATCGACCGCGTACACTTCGCCAAAAAAGCCGGCGAGCGCCCGGGTGATGCGCCCGGCGCCGCAACCGATCTCCAGGACCTTCATCGCCTTCGGATCCTTCCCTTGGCAGATGTTGCCGAGATCGTTGAGGATCTGTTCGCGTAGCGTGGCTTCGCCGGATTGGAAGAAATCTTGATCCGACCACTCCCGCCGGCCGGTGGCGACATAGAAGCGGGCGTTTTCGCGAGCGCGCTCTTCCCAATCCTGCCGCATGCGACGGAGCTGTTTAGCGATCTGCGATTCGGCCATCTGGTATCATTGTAGAGGCCAGCGCGCGTGGGCGGCTAGCTCAGCTGGGAGAGCACGGCGTTCGCAACGCCGGGGTCGTGGGTTCGAATCCCATGCCGTCCACCACTTCAAACCTCTCTAGGAACGCAACACCGAATTCCCCGTAACCAACGCCACCGTTGACGAGTAGTAGGGCCTATGGGCAAGAGATGCTTAGCCGGACTGGTGTGCGCGGCGTGGGTCTACGCTGCGGAAACACCCGCCACGCTGATGGACCACGGTCATCACAAGAGAGTCCGGGCGATCGCAGAGCCGCTCTACCAGCAGCATCCGAACGACCCGGAAGCGCTGTGGATGATGGCGTTCGTCAAGATGTCGTGGGGTGACCACAAAGCCGCGCTGGAGCTGGCGGAGAAGGCCGTGGCCGCTGATCCAAAGAACCCGCGCTACCGGCTCGTGTTGGCGGAGGCTGTGGGTGAGGAAGCCCAGAAAGCCAGCGTTCTGCGGCAGCCGGGATTGGGGCGCCGCTTCAAGAAGGAGCTGGAAGCCACCTTGGCGCTGGATCCGAAGAACATCGAGGCGATGAAGGACCTGATCGCGTATTATTTTGAGGCGCCGGGGATCATGGGCGGCGATAAGACCAAGGGCAGGGCGGTGGCAGAGCAGATCATGCGGATCGATCCGGTGGAGGGGTACCTGGCGCAACTGACGCTGGCGCGCTACGACAAGCAGGACAACCGGACCGAAGAACTGCTGCGAAAGGGTGTAGAAGCCGGGCCGGCGGATTACGGCGCACAAGTGCGGTTGGCGAACTTCTGCACAGGCCCCGGGAAGAAGTACGCTGAAGGGGAAGAGCGTGCCCGGACTGCACTACGGATCGACCCGACACGGACGGGCGGGCACACGGTGCTGGTAGTGGCGCTGATTGCGCAGGACAAGTGGGCTGAGCTAGACGGCGCGCTGGCCGAGGCTGAAAAAGACGTTCCGGACGATCTCAGCCCGTACTTTCGTGCCGGCCTTTCCTGTCTGGCGAGGTCGATTGAACTCGCGCGGGCCGAGCGCTACTTCCGCAAATACCTGACACAAGAACCCGAGCCGTTTGCGCCGAAGTGGGCGGCGGCGCACTGGCGGCTCGGACAGGTGCTGGAGAAAGAGGGCCGCAAGGCGGACGCGATCGCAGAGTGGCAGACGGCGGTCAAGCTGAACCCCGAGTCGCCGGCGAAGCAGGATTTGAAACGCGTGAAGTAGAGCGTCCTGACTAGTCTCCGAACGATCCGACTTCCCGCTCCTCGACCGGCTTGGCGGGCTTGATGGCGCCTGGCGGGACCAGTTCCGGAGTGGGCTGCTCTTTCAGCACGTGCTGGCGGTAGAGCTTCATCATCCGGTCGTTCTCCTCCTGTGCCTTGATCTTGGCGGCGCGGGCGCGGATCTTTTCCTCGCGGGAGTTCTTGGCGATGCCGAGACGATCGAGGTCGTGCTGCTCTTCATTGGTCAGCGTGGCGGTCATGTGCATCTTCTCGATGATGTTGCGCCAGCCCACACCGGTGTTGTAAGCGCAGAAGGAGATTTCACCTACCTGCGTGGCGTAGGGAATGATGCACTGCTCGGTGCGGCGGAAATCGTAGTTGAAAACATCCTGGAACCACATGCCGGTGATGAATAGTGAAGTTTCAGCACCGGAGCGCGATATCGGGCGGGCGTTCTATCGGGTGCACCGTATGGCTCCGACTCACTACCGCCGGGCCGTCCGCGTTCCAGCTCCACCGCGGTCAAGTGACCCTAGTACTAATTGCCCAAGGCCCCGTGGTCGACGAAACGGGTCAGTCGGGCGTGTACCTCATCCTCTTCACGTGGTCCGGGGATGATGCATGGGAGTCTTGGAGGATGTCAGCGGACTTAAGTTCGAGCCACGGAAGGCACCACTGAATTACTACTTCGTCGACCACATCGAAAAGCCGTCTGCAGACTAGTGCGTTAGTCGCCGAATGATCCCACTTCTTCGCGCTCTTCCACCGGCTTGGCGGGCTTGATGGCGCCGAGCGGGACCAGTTCCGGAGTGGGCTGCTCTTTCAGCACGTGCTGGCGGTAGAGCTTCATCATCCGCTCGTTTTCTTCCTGCGCTTTGATCTTGGCGGCGCGGGCGCGGATTTTCTCCTCGCGGGAATTCTTGGCGATGCCCAGACGATCGAGGTCGTGCTGCTCTTCATTGGTGATGATTTCGTCGCGCAGCACCAGCGAGTGGTCCTTGCTGCCGAGTTGCACGGATTTGCCGCCGGCGAAGATCTCGTGACGGCCATGCTCCTCGTACCACTTGGTCAGCGTGGCGGTCATGTGCATCTTCTCGATGATGTTGCGCCAGCCCACGCCGGTGTTGTACGCGCAGAACGAGATTTCGCCTTCCTGCGTGGCGTACGGAATGATGCACTGCTCGGTGCGGCGGAAATCGTAGTTGAAAAGGTCCTGGAACCACATGCCGGCGATGAATAGAAAGTTCCAGCGGTCGCGCCGGCGGTGTTCGATATCGTCGCGCGTGCGGTCCCTGCCGACGTTGCCATAGCTTTTGCCGGTGGCGCCAAAGGTTTTGTCGAGCTTCTTGAAGAGATCGCTCAGCTTGAAATGGGTGGGTGCTTTGAAAGGATCGTAATTGCGCGCCGCGGCCAGGGCCATGCCGATAATGGAGGGCCACTTGCCGCGGGCCGCGTCATTGATGCGCGCCACGTCTTTAGCAAGCTGCTGCGCGTTCCAGAACTCCGTGACCGGCTTAGCTTCCTTGGTTTCCTTGTCGACCATCACGGCCATCCCGACGCCGCAGTTGGGGTGGCAGCCGCAGCTCAACTGGCCCCAACTGGCTTGCGGGCCGTGGACCAGGTCGCTCCAGTCGGAGAAGGTCGAGATGAAGGAAATAGGGAACCAGTCGCGGGCCGGTTCGCCCAGGCCGGTCTGGTTCTTCACGTCGTGCGCCAGGTGAGAAAGCGTGTAGCGCTGCGCTGCGCGGCGCTCATCGGTGACGGCCTCGTCGCGGCCGGTGAAGGAAACGGGCTGATAGGAGAGGAACGGAATCTTCTTGGGGTTATCGAGGGCGAACTGGATGATGCGGCCCACCTGCTCGTTGTTGATGCCGTTGATGATGGTGATGACCGGGATGATGTCGACGCCATTGGAGTGGAGGTTCTCGATGGCGCGCAGCTTCACGTCGAACAGGTTGCCGACCTTGCGGTGCGAGTTGGCGGCGTTGCCGATGCCGTCGAACTGCAGGTAGGCGTAGCGCAGGCCAGCGTCGGCCGCCGCCTTGCAGAAGGCCGAGTCCTTGGCGAATTCGATGCCGTTGGTGGCGGCCTGCACCGAGGTATAGCCGACCTCGCGCGCGTACCGGACCGCATCCAGGAAGTACGGGGAGATGGTGGGCTCGCCGCCGGAGAATTGCACCGACATCTGGCGCTTGGGCTTGATGGTGATGGCGTTATCGAGCAGCGTCTTGATGTCGTCCCAGGTCAACTCGTGGACGAATCCGACCTGGTTGGCGTCCATAAAACACGGATCGCACATCATGTTGCAGCGGTTGGTGAGGTCGATAGTGAGGACTGAGCCGCGGCCATGGGTGATGGTGCTGGAGCCGTGGCGGTGCAGGGTGGAATCGTTGTGCGCGCGGATGTCGCGGCCGGGGAAGACGTCTTCGAGATGCTTGAAGAAGGCGGTGTCGATGGCCATGACGTCTTCGAAGTGGCCGTGAATCGGGCAGTCCTTCACCATCAGGATTTTGCCGTCGCGTTCGATGACCTGCGCCTTGATTTCTCCGGGCTTTTGAGTGTAGAGAACATCGAGCGGTTTCTTGCCGTCCAGAATCTCCTTACGTACTTCGGGGATGCAACGCGGGCACAGGGAATCAGTGGTCCGCGGCCAACCCAGCGTGGGCTTCATCTTCTCCCAGGACTTCAACAGCGGCTTGTCGGACCACTGGGGAGTGAACCCCGGATTCCGGCCGATCTGGTTGACCTTGTCGAAAACGAACCAGGCTGCTCCCGCGGCGCACGTCAGCGCTTTCTCAGCGTATTTGATAGGCTTATGCATCTCGTGACCCTTCCTGAGTGACTCAGCTTCCCCGATCCTCGACCCCGCACAGGAACAAAGCCAATTTGGGCGCGGGGCTGTGCCTTTCACAAAGTATAGGCAAAGGTGCGGGCCGGGGGTATGGATTGCCATTAAAACGTTGAAATTATTGGTTGTATGGCCGGAAAAGGGGTTGAACGGGGAAAAGCGGGCTCCGGTGGGGCCGAGGCCGCAGGTCCATGAAACAGAACGGGTTACGAGGCTGCCTCCGGCAGCCTCCCTCAGGCGGTCTGCTGGGGTGCTGTTTGTGACCTGCGTGCCGGGCCGAGGGCGTATAGAATACGAAGACGCGGGACTGGTTCTGCCGTGACACTCAGCGGCAATGGACGTCGAACCATCAAAAAGGAGAGCTCATGGGCGCTCTGTACTTTTCGGCGCGGACGCTGCGCAAGAACCTGGGTTTCAGTGTTGTGGCCGTCATCACGCTGGCGCTGGGGATTGGGGCCAACACCGCCATTTTCAGCGTGGTGAAGGCGGTGCTGTTGAATCAACTGCCGTATCCGAACCCGGACCGACTGGTGATGCTGGCCGAGCGCGACCCTGGAAACGCCAACCCCACCACGGTCGGCTTCACCACGGTTTACGACTGGCGGCGGCTCAGCCATTCCTTCGAAAGCCTGTCCCTGTTCCGCGATGCCGCGGGCGCCATCGTCGAGCAAGGCCAGCCGGAACTGCTGCTGGGCTTGCGGGTGAACTACGACTACTTCGGTACTCTCGGCGTGCGCATCCAACTCGGACGCGCCTTTCTCCCGGAGGAAGACCGTCCCAACACCCGGCGGGAGCTGATTCTCAGCAATGGCTTGTGGAGGCGGAGGTTTGGCGGGGACCCGCACATTCTGGGGCGTACCATCCGGTTGAGTGAATCCGACTTCACTGTCGTCGGTGTGCTGCCGCGCGGCTTCCACGGTTTGGATACGGTCGACTCGGCCGAGGCTCCAGAGATCTACATGCCCCTGGGCTACGCTCTCACGGACCCCTTCGCCTGCCGCGACTGCCAGCACCTGCGAGCCATCGCGCGTCTGAAGCGGGGCGTGGCACCTGCTGCCGCCCGCGCCGAGCTGAGCAGCATCATGCGCGAGATGGTCAAGCAGTACCCTCAGAGCTACCCGCCGGGTGCGGACGTGCAGCTCACGCCGCTGCAGGACCAGATGGTGAGCCGGGTGAGAACGGCGCTTTGGGTTTTGCTGGGCGCGGTGGGATTCGTGCTGCTGATCGCATGCGCCAACGTTGCGAACCTGGTCCTGGCGCGCGCCACGGGCCGGGCGAAGGAGATGGCGCTGCGTGCCGCGCTGGGCGCCGGGCGGTGGCGGCTGGTCCGGCAGATGCTGGCCGAAAGCCTGATTCTGGCGGCCGCGGGCGGGGTGGCCGGCGTGCTGCTCGCTGCTTGGGGTACACAGGCACTTTCCGTGCTGGGGCCGCGCGAGATTCCGCGCGTCGACGAAATCCGCGTGGATGGGACCGTGCTCCTGTTCGGGTTCGCTGCTAGTGTGTTGACCGGCGCGCTGTTCGGCCTGGCGCCCGCTCTGCGCGCCTCGCGCGTGAATCTGCAAGAGGCGCTGCAAGGCCTGGGCAAATCCACTGATGACCGCTCGCGCCGCGGCCTGCGCAATCTGCTGGTGACCGCGGAGCTGGCCCTGGCGTTCGTCCTGGTGGTAGGCGCGGGACTGCTGGGCAAGAGCTTTATGCGGCTGACGCGCGTGGACCCGGGATACGATCCGCACAACGTGGTGACGCTCAGCACCTACGTCTACGGCCAGCGCTACCAGAAGCCCGAAGTCGAGCTGAACTACTACAAGCAAGCGCTGGATCGCCTGCGGGCGACGCCCGGAATCGAAAGCGCGGCGATGGTGAGCGTGATTCCGATGGGCAGCTTCGACCGCAGAGGCTTCCATATCGAGGACCGCCGTCTGCACAGCGAATCGGAAGCGCCCAGTGTGGATGCGTACTCGGTATCACCGGACTACTTCCGCGTCATGCGCATTCCGCTGAAGCGCGGCCGTGTGTTCAGCGAGCAGGACACGGCATCCGCGCCCAAGGTCGCCATCATCAGCGAGTCCTGTGCGCGGACGGAATTCCCGCATGAGAATCCCATCGGAAAGCACATCCAGCTGGGCGGGCGGCACGAGGAGCGCCCTTGGGCCACCATCGTGGGAATTGTCGGCGACATCCGCCAATATGCGCTCGATAAGCCGGCGAGCGAGGCGGCATACATCGCACAAGCCCAGGACCTTTCCTTCAGCTACCAGTTGGTGGCGCGCACCACGCTCGATCCGCGCCGAATGGAAGGCGCGGCGCGCGCGGCGTTTCTGGCGGCGGACCGGACCCAACCGGTGTTCCAGGTACAGCCGCTGGATACCTTTGTCGCGGCGACTCTGACGGAGCGGACCTTCACGTTATCGCTACTCGGCATCTTCAGCGCGCTAGCTCTGGTGTTGGCCGCGGTGGGCACCTATGGCGTGATCTCGTATACTGTCAGTCTGCGTACGCGCGAAGTCGGTATCCGCATGGCCCTGGGCGCGGAGCGGCGGAACGTGCTGGCGCTGGTGCTGCGACAAGGCCTGACCCTGACCGGCGCGGGTCTGGCCGCCGGTTTTGCGGCATCGTTGGTGTTGACGCGTCTTCTCACTACGCTGCTCTTCGATGTCCGGCCAATCGACCTGGCGACCTCGGGCGCGGTCGCCGCCGCCCTTGCGCTGGTAGCTCTGTCAGCCAGCTATCTGCCGGCCCGGCGCGCAGCCCGAGTGGACCCGATCGTAGCGTTGCGTTACGAGTAAGGTGTGTTGATCGTCTTCGCCGGGCCGCCGTGTTCCGGCAAAACCACCCTGGCGGCTGAAGTGGCGTGCCGCCGCAAGCTGCCGCACCTCTCCATGGACGGCACGCGCCAGCGGCTGCTCCCTCACGCTTCCCACACGCGCGCCGACCGCGAGGTAGCTTATCGCGGCATGCACTTTGCCGCCGAATTGTTATTGGCCGCGGGCGCCGGCGCGGTGCTGGATGCTCCCTACGACCACGACGAAGATCGCTCCGAGTTGGCCAGCATCGCCGGAGCGCGCTGCCGTTTGATCGAATGCCGCGTGCCGGTGGAAACTGCTGTGGCCCGCCTTCATGCCCGCGGCTGGCCCGATCCGACGCGTCCCGATCTCACCGACAAGAAAGTCGCGCGTCTCGTGCGCGGTTATTCGTACCGTGGAACGGGCCTACTGTTGGACACGGATCTGCTAACGCCGGACGAATGCCTGGCGCGGGTCGAGGCCTATCTGGGCTGAGCGGTGGCGCAGGCACACTTGCGTCGAATCATTTCGTGCTGCGTTCCTATTTTGGCCAAATCCGGACGCTAGGAACTGCGTGCCGGACAAGCGTGCCGACGAGTCGGCACGCGGCAGGCAGGAGTGCCCGCGCCACCTGAATGCCTAGCCTGAGATCCCCACACCGCGGCGCGGGCGGTTGGTCCGAACGTAACCGGTGTCCTGATTCGGCTCCCCGTCGCATTCGATGGCGATGGTGGTTACGGGATCGTCCGGCGCTTTCTCCGGCAGCCCCGTGAACCGCACGCGGAACGGGTCCTGATCGAATTTGATCTCTTTGCCTCCAGCCAGGAGACGCGCCGATTTCACCTGGTTTCGCAGCCCGCCCAATGCCACTGTCGAGCCCGGCCAGAAATGCACGTGCATGTACAGCGTGTTTCCTTTGCGCGTGAAGCCGGCGAACTCCGACGAACGCGGCTGGCACTTCTCGGATTGGTAAATGGTGGCGCCGTTGCGCTCCATCCATTTGCCAGTTGCGGTCAGGATCTGAATCGATTCCTCGGGAATCGAGCCGTCCGGCTTCGGCCCGATATTGAGCAGGTAATTGCCGGTATCGTGCGCGCAAGTTACCAGGTTTCGGACAATGGTCTTGGGCGTCTTCCAGTTGTCGTCGGCCTTCTGATACCCCCAACTGCCGTTCATGGTCATGCAGGATTCCCAGGCCCGGTTGGAAGCGCGGATGGTCTGCTCGGGGGTGCTGAAATCGCCCGGGAGGCCGTTGCGGTCGTTGACGATGATGTCGGGCTGGAGTTGGAATACCATCTCGTTCATCTTCTCCGCTTCCCATTCCTGCGCGGTGAGCGGCCAGTTCACGTCGTACCAGAGGATGTCCACCTTGCCGTAATTGGTCAGCAGTTCGCGGATGTGGCCGTGGATGTAGTCGACGAAACGGCGGCGGGCGGCCTCATCGGTCTTGCAGAGCGCTCCGTCAGGATGGTGCCAATCCATCAGCGAATAGTAGAAGCCGAAGCGCAGCCCTTCGGCGCGCGCCGCTTCCACGAATTCTTTTACCAGGTCGCGGCCGGGACCCTGTTTCGGCGCGCAGTAGTCGGTCAGCTTGGTGTCGAAGTTGCAGAAGCCTTCGTGGTGCTTGCTGGTCATCACCATGTACTTCTGCCCGGCCTGTTTGGCCAGGCGCGCCCAATCGCGTGCGGCGTTCGGTTTGGGCTTGAAGAGCTTGGCCTGCTGCTCGTATTCCGCGACGGGAATGCCCTCTTGCTCCATGGCCCACTCATGGCGGCCCAGAGTGCTGTAGAGGCCCCAATGGATGAACATTCCGAACCGCGCTTCGTGCCACCATTTCATGCGGGCCTCGCGGGTGGAGTCCCCGATCTGCGGTGGCGCGGGCGCTGCGCCAGGCCGGCCCTGCGCGTACACGGCTGGAACCGCAGTCGCGGCCGCGGCACCGGCGGCCATCCAATTGAGACAATCGCGTCTGGTCATAGCTTTCGCTCCTGTCGAAACAGCGTAACACGCGGTTCCGGGGCGGGCTATCATCAAGCATGCGGTGTTTCTTTCTCATGTGCTGCGCCGCCGCGGCGTTTGGCCAGGGGACGGAGCCCAAAGCGAAACCAGAGGATTACGACGCCCACGCCCAAGCGCGAATCGCGACCATTGGCGCGGAGTTCACCGTGCACAGCTTCTCTCGCGGCGAGGCTGCCTTCATCGCCAAGGATTACCTGGTGGTGGAAGTCGCCGTGTTTCCGCCCAAGGGCGAAACCCTGGCCGTGCAGATCGCCGACTTTTCGTTGCGCTTGAACAGCAAGAAGGAGGTGCTGCAACCGCAGCCGCCCAGCATGGTGGCGGCATCGCTGAAACATCCGGAATGGGAGCAGCCTTCGGGGCCCACTGTCACTGTGGGAGGCGCTGCGGGCAACACCGGAGTGGTCGTGGGAGGGCCGCCAAGGAGTCCCACTCCATTCCCGGGCAGTAACCCGCCTGGGCACCAGCCCACGTCCCCGGCGCCGGTGCCCAACGACACCCGCGCCGGCATTGAGAAGGAGCCGGTCAACGCCGGGGTTGTGTTAGCAGAGACCGTGTTTCCCGAGGGCAGCCACCACGCTCCAGTCAGCGGGTTCTTGTTCTTTCCCTATAAAGGGAAGATCAGTTCGATCAAGTCGCTGGAATTGCTGTATGAAGATGCGGTGCTGAAACTGCGTTGACACAGACGACGCGGTCTGCGCACAATTGGTCCGTAACGGAGGAATCATGGCATTTTGCACCAAATGCGGCGCCGCCGTCAGCGGCGCATTTTGCGTTCAGTGCGGCACGCCAGCCGCTGCAACCCAGGGACAAGCGCCGCCGGCTCAACCCTATGCACCGCAGGCGCCCGTAGCCACGCCTGTCGGCTCGCCAGCGCCCGCCGTCGCGCCCGCCGTTCGGAAGACCAACCCGATGGTGTGGGTGCTCATTATCATTCTTGGTTTATTCGTGCTCGGAGGACTCGGAATCGCCGGCGTTGTATGGCTGGGGATTCACCGCGTCCATCAGGCCGGACTGTCGTTCGACCGGTCGCGGAACGGAGGCCTCGCAATCACGGCCCGTGGCGCCGACGGCAAGCCAGCCACCGTGGAATTCGGAACCACCGTCGGTAAGCTGCCGTCCTGGGTTCCTGAATATCCCGGCTCGAAATCGCAGTCCACTTTCAGCATCCGAGGATCGGGACAAGGAGAAGGCGAAGGAGGTAATTTCACCTTCACGACCTCGGACTCAACATCCAAGGTGCTGTCCTTTTATGAGGACAAGTGCAAGGGCCTCGACATGAAGGTCAACCTGTCCACCGCCAGCGGCGAAGGCGGCATGATTATCGCCACCGACGAGGGCGAGAAGCGCTCTTTGACGGTTGTGGTGGGCAGTGGTGGCGGCCAGACCACCGTCAACGTCACGTATGGGATGAAGTGAGGCGACGCCTCATCCGTGGCCGAAGTACATCAGCCAACCCAGGCCGAATAGCGCGATCAGGAAACAGACGAAGGTGTAGATGCCGTAGTGCAGACGATCGCGATCGGTGCGCTTGGTCACCACCCCCAGGACGACGGATGTGAACAGCGAAAACAGGAAGGCTGCCTCGAAGTGCGAGAGGTTCATCTTGGGCATCAGTCCTTCCTCCGGACCGCGATCTCAAACGCGTCCACCATGGCCAGAATGTTGAGCAGACCCGCGGTGACCAGGAACTTGGTGCCGTAATCGTGCACCGCGCCGGCGACGTCGGGCTGGCTGTAGCCCAGCCAGACCGTCATCAGGTACAGGATCCCCGAGGCCAGGTCGCCTATGAATCCGCCGGTATTGATGAGCGTGGTGAGGAAGTCTCCCGACTGCGGTTGGAACATGGCTCCGCGCATCATCAGCCCGCAAAGAAACATGGAAGTGATGGACGCCATCAAAAGCAAGCCGCGCCCGGTCCGCTTGAGCAGCAGGTGGCCGCCTCCGGGAACCAGCCAGCTCAGGGCCAAAGCAGGCGCCCAGTCGCTCACCGGAGGCAACTCCGGCTTCTGTTCTTTCTCCGTTGCCATGGGTACTTTTAGAGTTTAGCAGAGGAGCCGGCGTGCGCTCGCTAGCGCTTCGGCTCCAGGATCGCGCCCCAGATCACCTGGTACGCTTCCACCTGCTCATACAGATCCCTGCCGGCGCGCACAAATACGCGCATATTAGGCTTGAGTTCGGCCGCTTCCACCGTATCGCCATTTTCCACGTAGCGTGTGTCCCGGCGGATGAGCAGGGTCTGATCGCCGCCGCGGGTGTGGAGGACCAATCGCTGGTCGTTGAACTTGGTAACTACCCCGGCAAAAGTCAGGTTGCCGGTGCGCACGCTGCCTCCGATCGCCGGGCGAATGGCGCGAAACCGGCCTTCCGAGAGCGGCCGGGGCGGCGCCGCGGGAGCCTGCGCGTGGATCGTGCGGGCGTAACGTAGCAGGGAGCCGGGCACCGCATCGGACACCACTTCCACCTTGTCGCCGGGTTCGATAGTCCCGACGTCGGCTATCCGACCGTCCCGCTCCACATGCGTCTTCCCGTCGAACTGAAACCGGTAGACCTGGTAATCAGCCGCACGAACGCTGAACTCGCCGGCGGCGACCGGTGCATCCCGCTCCAGGAGCACGCCTGCGACCACCGGCGGCGGCAATTGCGCCACGGCGATCAGCGGAGAAAGCAACAGCAGCCAGAGAGTGCGCATCAGGCACGCGCCTGTATAGAAAGGTAACACGGAAGGGAGGCGGGTACCCCGCTCGGAGCGTGTCGCCACGCCTACCGCAACTGCCCTTCCACTTCCTTCAGCCAGTCGGGTCGTTTCAGCACTTCGCGCGGCTTGCTGCCGTCGGGGGCGCCGATGATACCGTCGCGCTGCATCATGTCGAGAATGCGGGCAGCGCGGCCATAGCCGAGACGCAGGTGGCGCTGCAACGTGGAGGTGGATGCCTTGCCCATTTGAAGGACCAGCCGAACCGCTTCCTCGTACATGGGGTCCTGCTCCGCGTTCGCCACATCGCCTTCCGCCGCGCCTTCCTCTTCCTCGCTGGGAGGCGCGATCAGGAAGGATTGATCGTATTCCGGAACGGCCTGCTCCTTCCAAAACTCGACCACACGGTTGATCTCGGTTTCCGTCACCAGCGCGCCATGGACGCGCACCAGCCGCGACGATCCCGGCGGCAGGAACAGCATGTCGCCCTTGCCCAGCAGGTGCTCGGCGCCCATCACGTCGAGGATGGTGCGCGAGTCGACCCGAGTCGCCACCCGGAAACTGATCCGCGCCGGGAAGTTGGCCTTGATCAGCCCGGTGATCACGTCGACGCTGGGACGCTGAGTGGCCAGCACCAGGTGCATGCCTACGGCGCGCGCCATCTGCGCCAGGCGCGTCACACTCTCTTCCACGTTGCGGCCCTCGATCATCATCAGGTCCGCGAGTTCGTCGATGAAGATCAGGATATAGGGCAGGGGGCGCAGTTCGTCCGCGGTCTCGTCCTGATCGGCGAACAGGCTGCGCGGCTCGTCCTGCAGCTTGCGGATCTTCTTGTTGAATTGCTCGATGTTGCGGACTCCGTACTCGGCCAGCAGGCGCAGCCGGCGCTCCATTTCGAGCACGGCATTGCGCAGCGCGTTGGTCGCCTTCTTGGGATCGATGATCACCGGGGTCAGCAGGTGCGGGACGCCCTCGTACAGGCCGAGTTCCAGGCGCTTGGGGTCCACCAGGATCATGCGGACTTCGTCCGGCGTGGACTTGTACAGCACCGACATGATCATGGAGTTGATCATGACGCTCTTGCCGGAACCGGTGGAACCGGCGATGAGCAGGTGCGGCATGGAATCGAGGGCGGCCACGCGGATGCGCCCGTTGATGTCCTTGCCCAGCGGAATGGTGAGGCGGGAATGCGACTGCGCGAACTCGTCGCACTCCAGCATCTGACGGAGTGCAATCACCTCGCGGCGCGTGTTGGGCACTTCGATTCCGACGGTGGGCTTGCCGGGGATGCGCTCGATCAGGATGGATTCGGCTTGCAGGCCCAGGCACAGATCTTCGGTGAGCGTGGTGATGCGGCTATACTTGATGCCCGCCTCCGGCTTGAACTCGAAGGTGGTGACCACCGGCCCGGGATTGATCTGCACCACGTTTCCCAGAACGTTGAACTCCTCGAATTTGGCCTTGATACGCGCGGCGGTATCCTTGAGTTCCTGCTCGTCATAGGGGTTCCGGCCCGGAATCTCGTTGAGGAGGTCGGTGGTGGGCAACTGAAAGACGGCGCGGAACGGCGGTTCGGAGGGCCGCTCGACCACCGCCACGGGAAGAGGAGGCTCGGCCGGCGGCAAATCTTCGATTGGGCAAATGGGGATTTCCTGAGGGAGTTCAGCGGCTGCATCCGCCGGGCTGGGGACGGCCACGGGCTCCGGCTGCGGCTCCCATGGAAGCGCGTCTCCGGCGGGCAGCGGTGGCATGGCCATCGTCTGCGTTCTGGCCGTTGCGTCCTTACGTTGTTCGCGTCGCCGCCGTTCCCGCTCCCGGGCCTTTTCCAGCGCCGCGGCGTGCATGCGGTCGCGCCAGGCATTCCAGGCAGCGGAGCGACGGCGGAGCCAGGCCGCTGGCCCGGCAAGCCACTCGCCGGCCTTCGCCAGCGTGAACGTCGAGACCAGGTAGATGGAAACGACCACCGCGGTGATGGTGGCCAGGAGCGCGCCCGCGATGTTGAGCGTATCCACCAGGTACCGCGCCACCAGCAGGCCCAGGGTGCCGCCGATGCCGACTGCGCCTCCGAACATATGCCATGGGAGAAACGAAAGGGCAGCGCAGGCGCCCACGGTCAATAATAGCGAGGCGAAAACCTTGACCGCCCCGGCCTCCAGTTGTTCGGAGCGGATCCAACGCCAGGCCAGCAGGAACAACAGCAGCGGAAACAGAAACGCCGCCGCGCCAAAGGACTGAAACAGCAAATCGGCGAAGTAGGAGCCGGGGTAGCCCACCAGGTTCAGAGGGTGCGAATCGGACGCGGTATCCCAGGAGGGGTCCAGGCTATGGTAGGAAACCAGGCTCAGGAGGATCACGAGGCCCAGCGACAGCAACAGGAAACCCGTAACCTCGTTCAGCCTTTTGTGCTGAGTCGGCGATAGGAGCTTCATCACGCTGGCCGGCGGATGAAAGCCAGAGCAAGCACTATTATGCCAAAAATCAGGCGATAGTACACAAACGGACGAAGCCCGGCCCGCCGCAGGTAGTGGAGGAACCAGGCGATCACTAGGCAACCCGTCAGCCCGCTCACCAGCACGCCGACAATGAACGGCGTCTCCAGAACGGAATGCAGCACGTGCTGTTTGTGCATGTCCCAGAGAGTCTTGGCCGCGGCGCCGGCTATGGCCGGCGTGGAGAGCAGAAAGGAGAAGCGCGCCGCCGATTCGCGCGTCAGGTTGCGGAACAAGCCTGCGGAAATGGTAATACCGCTTCGGGACGTTCCGGGCACCACGGCCAGCGCCTGGCCGACTCCGATTACCACCGAGTCCAGCAAGGTCATGGAAGCGAGGTCGCGGACCTTGCGGCTCCAGTTTTCCGCAAGCCACAAGAAAATGCCCACTACGATCAACATCGCGCCAATCACCCAAGGACTGCGCCAGGTGGTCTCGGCCTGTTCCTTGAACACGTACCCCACCAGGCCGATCGGAATGGTGCCGATCGCCAGCAGCCAGAGCAGCATGTGGTTGTGGTGCAGCTCACTGTCATGGCCTACTTCTATGCCAAAGCCCTGGCCTACGATCTGAACCCAGTCTTTGAAGAAGTACAGCAGGACGGCCAGAAGGGTTCCCAAGTGCAGCATGATGTCGTAATTAAGCGCTTCGGCTTGCCAGCCCAGGAACCAGGAGGTGAGGTAGAGATGGGCGGTGCTGCTGACAGGCAGGAACTCGGTTAAGCCCTGGATCACCCCCAGGACAATAACCTGCAAAATGGGCATAAAGGTCTAGCGTGAGGGATGAAGCGGAACGATGTCAAGTGATGTGTGCCGTCTGTCACAATACGAAGGGCTGCAACGTTATGAGATACATGACTCGCAGAATCAGCGCGGGACTTTTGCTTGCAGCGGGCATGGGGCTCGCCCAGACCGGAACCGGCCAGCCGTCTTTTGAGGTAGCTTCCGTCAGGGTTTCCGAGGCAATCACGGCGAAGGCGCTAGCGGGAGGCTATATTCGTCTGGGAATGACCGTGGATGGGGCGCGGGTCGATATCGCTTCCATGTCGCTGGCGGAATTGATTCG
>Ga0335081_10003571_pt1 | contig 24479 bp, 26 predicted proteins | sample Lox_Sample_35_FD_206713 | JGI IMG/M metagenome (GOLD analysis project Ga0335081, IMG submission 206713) | Soil microbial communities from Loxahatchee National Wildlife Refuge, Florida, United States - Lox_Sample_3.5 | ecosystem: Environmental > Terrestrial > Soil > Wetlands | place: USA...
CTCGCAGTACGAGAGCAGGACCGGGATCGTCCTGAGCGCCATCGCGCATCCGCCGGGGCCGGTCGTCTCCTGGCCGACGATGCCGCGCCGCAGCGCCACCTCCTCGTCGATGACCCGCGCCCGGTCGCCGCCGACCCTGATCGCGGAGAAGACGAAGTCCGCGCCCTGCAGCGCCTCCTCGGCCTCGGAGGTGAGCCGGACGGCACCCGGCTGGCCCAGTGCGGTGGCCAGCTCGACCGCCAGCCGGCCGGTGGTCTTCCGGCGGAGCTCGTCCGGCTCGAACAGCCAGATCTCGTCGAAGGCCACCGTGGGGGAGGACAGGACCCCGCGGACGAACGCGGGTATCCGCACGCCTCCGCCGCCGAGTATCGCCAGTTTCACCGCCGGGGGCCCCTCCCGTATCCGCGCGCGGCCCGCCCGCCGGGCCGGGCCCGGCTCTCCGCGTCCTGCCCGCCGGGCGCCGCCTGCTCACCGGGTGCGGCCAGCAGGGCCGCGGCCAGCGGGGTCACCGCCGGGCTGAGCCCCTCCACGTCCACCTCGCCCACCGCGCCGAGGACGCTGACTGTCTGTGAGCCGGCCGCGTTGCCCGCCGCGGCGGCCTCGGCGGCCGGCGCGCCCTGGTGCAGCGCGGCGATCAGCGCGCCGGCGAAGGCGTCTCCGGCCCCGGTCAGGTCCCGTACGCTGACCGGGCGGATCCCCCTGGTCACCGCGGTCCGGCCGGTGTGGTCGGCGACCACGGCGCCGTCGGCACCGCACTTCACGACCAGGCACCGGCACCAGGCGACGGCCACGTCGATGGCGGCGGAGAGCGAGCGGGCCCCGGTCAGCCGCAGCAGCTCCTCGGCGTTGGGCAGGAAGACGTCGGCCTGGCGCGCGCAGCTCACCACCGCCCGGGGGTGGCTGGCGATGGCGTTGAGGCCGACGTCCAGGGCGACCCGGGTGCCGAGCGAGCGCGCCTCCGCTATCAGCGCCTCCGCGCCGGGCCATGGGTGCAGGTAGCACCAGGCCGGGCGGTAGTCCCGCAGGACCTCCAGGAAGTGCCCGGTGTCGGGGCCTGCGACCGGCTGGGCCGGCGGGAGATAGGAGACGAACCCGCGGTCACCGGCGAAGTTCAGCACCACGGTGATCCCGGAGACGCGCCCGGTCACGCGGTGCGACGGTGCCAGGTCGACGCCGGCCCGCCGGCAGTGCTCGGTGACGACCCGCGAGCCCAGGTCGTCGCTGAGCAGGGTCGACAGGCCAGCCCGGGCGCCGGAGCGGCTGGCGGCGGTCGCCACGGTGACCGCCCCGCCGCAGGAGATGGCGAACTCGTCCGCGAAGATCTCTTCCCCCGGCCCCGGCAGCGACGCCACCTGGCCGAAGACGATCTCAAGGTACACCCTGCCGAAGGCGATCAGGTCCATCCGGCCCCCGTCACCGGAAGGCCTCGGTCGCGGCGTCGGCCCGGGCTACGTGGCAGGCGGCGCTGTGCCCGGGCAGCAGCTCCCGCAGCGGCGGCGTGAGGCGGTGGCAGTCGTCGATCGCCAGCGGGCACCGCCAGCGGAACCGGCAGCCTGGTCCGGGGTCGATGACCTTGGGCGGCTCACCGTGGTCGGTCGCCGCCCCCACCGTGAGCGGGGCGCGCGGGTCGGGAACCGCCGACAGCAGCAGCTGTGTGTAGGGGTGCCGGGGCCGGGTCAGCACCTCTTCGGTTGGCCCGGTTTCGGCGATGTGCCCCGCGTACATGACGATCAGCCGGTCGGCCACGTAGCGGGCGCTGGCGATGTCGTGGGTGATGTAGAGGATGGAGACGCCCTGGGAGTCGCGCAGGTCGGCCATGAGGTTGAGCAGCCCGATCCGGATCGAGACGTCCAGCATCGAGACCGGCTCGTCGGCCAGGATCAGCTTCGGCCGCAGCGCGAGGGCCTGGGCGAAGCCGACCCGCTGCCGCTGGCCGCCGCTCAGCTCGTGCGGGAACCGCTGCAGCACCTCCGCGGGCGGCGTCAGGCCGACGGCGGCGAAGACCCGCTCCGCCTCCTCGCGCCGCTGCTCGCCGGACAGCTCGGGCCGGTGCAGCTTGAGGCAGCGCATGACCGGGTGTGACACGCGGAACACCGGGTTGATGGAGGCGAACGGGTCCTGGAAGACCATGGGCACATCGCCGCGGTAGCGCAGCAGGTCCCGGCGTCCGCGGACGGCCGACAGCGGCCTGCCCTGGAAGTAGATCTCGCCGCTGGTCGGCCGGTAGAGCCGGGCCAGCAGCCGGGCGACGGTGGACTTGCCGCTGCCGCTCTCGCCCACGAGCGCGACGATCTCGCGCTCGCCGATGCTCACCCCCACGTCGTCGACCGCGTGCAGGCTCTGGTGCGAGAACACGCCGCCGATCTTGAAATGCCTGGTCAGCCCCTCGGTCCGCAGGAGTGGCTCGGCGCTGGCCTCCCGGTCCGCGGCGGGGGGCGCCTGGCCGTCGTGCCGGGTGGCCGGCTCACCCATGACCGGCCCCTTCCCCGTCGTGCAGGAAGCACCGGACCAGGGTGCCGTCGACCGGGTACAGCTCCGGTGGCGCCTCCGTGCAGCGGCTCATCACCTTGGGGCAGCGCGGGGCGAACCGGCAGCCGGGCGGGATCCGGGCCAGGTCCGGCGGGCTGCCGGGGATCCCGGTCAGCGGGACCCGCGGCCCCCTGATCGACGGGAACGCCTCGAGCAGGCCGATGCTGTAGGGGTGCTGCGGTGAGTCGAAGACCTGCCGGGTCGCCCCGGCCTCGGCCACCTCGCCGGCGTACATGACGATCAGCCGGTCGGAGAAGTGGCTGACGAGCGACATGTCATGGGTGACGAAGATGATCGCGAAACCCAGCCGCTCCTGCAGCTCCTTGATCTGCACCATCAGCGACCGCTGCGCCACCACGTCGAGCGCGGACGTCGGCTCGTCCATGATCACCAGATCGGGGGTGAACAGCAATGCCATCGCGATCATGGAGCGCTGCCGCATGCCGCCGGACAGCTGGTGCGGATAGCTCTTCAGGTGCACCGGGTCGATGCCGACCATCTTGAGCACCTCGGCCGACCGGTCGGCGATCTCGGTCTTGGAGGTGACGCCGTGCGCCCGCATGGCGTCGGCGAACTGCGCCTGGATCGCCTTGACCGGGTTGAGCGCGTTCATCGCGCTCTGCATGACCACCGAGAGGTCCTTCCACCGGACCGAGGACAGCTCCGTGTCGGTGAGCCCGACCATGTTGCGGCCCTTGAAGGTCACGCTGCCGCCGGTGATCTCGGCCGGTGGAACGAGCAGCTGGGCGACGGCGAACAGCAGGGTGGATTTGCCGCACCCGGATTCGCCGACGATCCCGAGGAACTCCCCGGCGGCCAGGTCGAAGCTGACCCGGTCCACGGCCAGGACCGTGCCGCGCTCCATGACGTACTCGACCGATAGGTCGCGGACCTCCAGGACGGTGCCCGACAGCCTGGTGGCGGATCCGTCCCGGGGGCCGTCACCTGGCCCGCTGGACACGTGCCCTCCGCATGCTCCGGACCGGCCGCAGGGCCGGATTGCCGATCTCGTCGAAGGCGTAGTTGAGCAGCGCGAACCCCGCCCCGAGCGCGACGATGCACAGGCCGGGGACGATGATCCACAAGGGCAGGCCGGTCTGGAAGGCCTCGTTGTTCTCGGCCCAGTACAGCATCGTGCCCCAGCTGGTCACGTTCGGGTCGCCGAGCCCGATGAACTGCAGGCTGGACGAGAACAGCACCGCGTACAGCGCGTTGGTCAGGAACGCCGCCACCAGCAGCGAGGTCATCGTGGGGATGATCTCCATGCAGATGATGTACAGCGGGCGCTCGCCGCGGACCTTGGCCGCATTGAGGAAGTCCCGGTTGCGCAGCGACAGCGCCTGGGCCCTGAGCTGGCGCGCCGTGTAGGACCAGCTGGTCGCGGCGATGACCGCGATCATCACCGCGGTGCCGGCGCCGTGCAGGTAGCTGCCGATGATGATGAGCAGCGGGAACAGCGGGATGACCAGCAGCACGTCGGTGATCACGTTGAGCGTCCCGTCCCAGCCGCCGCCGAGATAGGCGGCGGCCACGCCGATCATCATGGCCACCACCGTGGCCAGCAGCCCCACCCCGAACGCGATCAGGAGCACCGGCCGGGTTCCCCATACCACCTGGGCGAAGATGTCCTGCCCGAAGGACGTCGTGCCCAGCCAGTGCTGCGTGGACGGGCTGAGGCTGCGGGGGTAGATCTCGGCCTGCGGGTTGTCGTGCGCGATGACCCCGGGGAACAGCCCCACCAGGATGAACAGCACCAGCAGCGCGGTGCCGACGGTGGCTTTGCGGTTGGAGGTGATGGCGCGGCCCATCCGCCGCAGCGACCGGGCACCGGTGATACCGCCGCCGCCCCCCAGCGGCAGTCCGGTTGGCTGGCCGGCCGATGCTACCGGCGCCAGGGCCTCTGCCTGAGCGGTCTCGGTGCCGCCGCCCGCCTCGCCGGGCCCCGGGGGTGTCTGGACGGTGGCCATGGCTAACCCGCCCCCCTGGTCCGCGGGTCGAGGATGGCGGTCGCCACGTCCGAGATCAGGATCGCCAGCAGCACGGCCACGGTGATCAGCAGGAACAGCGCCTGCATCAGCGGGTAATCGTCGTTGCCCACGGCCTGCAGTAGCAGGTAGCCGACGCCCTGGTAGTTGAAGACCTCCTCGATCAGGATCGCGCCGCCGACCACGAACCCCAGCGACATGGCAAACCCGGTGAGGTTGGGCAGGATCGCGTTCCGCGCCGCGTAGTCGAGCATGATCCGGTGACCGGGCAGGCCCTTGGCCCGGGCCATCCGCACGTAGTCCTCCGCCAGCGTGGTGATCATGGTGTTGCGCATGGTCAGGATCCAGATGCCGATCGTGGTGATCAGCAGGGTGAACGCGGGCAGGATGGCGTGCTCGGCCACGTTGCCGATGAAGGCCAGGTTGAACCCCGGCGTCATCGAGAAGTTATAGGTGAAGAAGTACGGCAGCAGCTTCAGCTTCACCCCGAACACCAGGATCAGCACGAGGCCGATCCAGAAGTACGGGATCACCGTCATGATCACGAATATCGGCGGCATCAGGCCGTCCAGCGCGCCGCCGCGCCGCCACGCGGCCAGGATGCCGATCCCGGTGCCGAGGATGAAGGCCAGCACCGTGGTGACGCCTACCAGGCCGAGGGTCCACGGGACCGCGTCCAGGACGATCCGCCCTACCGACGCCCCGGGCTGGGTGGTCAGCGAGACCCCGAACTTGAAGGTCGCGGTGTTGCCCAGGTAGCTGAAGTACTGCGCCAGCACGTTCTGGTGCGTGCCCACGCCGAACTGTGCCTCGAGCACCTTGACCGCCTGCGGGCTGATCCCGCCCTTGAACTTGCCGATGATCGCCAGGGCCGGGTTGCCCGGCATCAGCCGCGGCAGCACGAAGTTCAGGGTGAGCGCCACCCACAGGGTCAGCAAGAAGAAGCCCGTGCGGCGAAGCACAAACCTCATGCACTCCTCCTGGCGGTCATCGTCTGCCCTCCCAACGCTCGCTCACCCGCGGCGGCCCCGCAAGGGCCGGGTCACCGGGGGGCACCGGCCACGGAGCCGCCGGTGCCCGCCGGTGTGTCCGGAGCTACTTCTTGGGCACCAGGTGCACCATCACCTGTCCCCAGTCCGGGTACGTGTAGATGGCTGGCTGCGCGTACGGGTTGCCCTGGGTGGGCCAGCCGCTGAAGCTGCCGGTGTCGTACTGGAACCAGTTGACCTGCTCGGTGATCGGGATCACCGGGACATCCTGCAGCATGACCTTCTGGAGCTGGCCCACGATCGAGTGCTGCTCAGCGGTGCTGGTGGTCGTGGCGTACTCGTTGATCAGCTTGTCGACGGCCGGGTTGCTGTAGCGCTCGAAGTTGGACCCGGCGGCGGTGCCGATCGGCGCGGAGTTAGGTCCGTAGAGCCACTGCCTCAGCTCGTAGTACGGAGACGGTCCGCCGGTCTCCGCGTAGTAACCAAGCTGGAACTTGCCGGTGTAGATGTCCGACTGCCAGGTGTTGTAGGCCACGTTGTCCGGCGTCAGCTGGATCCCAACCGCCTTGAGGTTGGCGGTGATGACCTGCATCGCGGCCACCCAGTCGGAGAACCCGCCGTTGTTGATGACGGTGAACGAGAGCTTCTGGCTGCCCTTGGCCATGATCCCGTCGGAGCCCCTCTTGAAGCCGGCCGCCTCCAGGATGGAGATCGCCTTCTGCGGGTTGTAGGCGTAGTTGTTGCCGTAGGACGCCGCCTGCGGCGCGTCCAGCCAGCTGGAGAAGGTTGGGGTGACGATCCCGGCCTGGTTCGAGGCCGGCTCGTAACCGTACTCGCCGATCAGCGAGGCCTTGTGGCGGTCGATCGCGTAGGCCATGGCCTGGCGCACCGCGACGTTCTTCAGGATCGGGTTTGTCTGGTTGATGAACAGGCTCACGTTGGCGACCGGCGGGAACCACCACTTCATCGCCGGCTGCGGGGACAGGAACTTGCCGATGCTCGGGATGAACTGGCTGCCCCACTGCGCCTGGCCGTTGGCCAGGTAGGTGTTGGCCGTGTCGTTGGTCAGGAACGCCGGGTAGTTGATCGTTTCGATCTTGGGGAGGCCCGGCTGCCAGTAGTGCTTGTTGGCGGTGTAGGTGATGTTCTGCGGGGTGCACTTGCTCATCGTGTAGGCACCGGTGCCGATCGGGTTCTTGACCAGGTCTGTCACCGGGTTCGCGATCTTCGACCAGACCTTCTGGTCGACGATCCCGATCTGGTCGGCGATGTAGTAGAAGTACGGCACCGCGGCGTTCTTGAACTGCATGACCACCTGGTCGGACCCGCTCTGCGTGACGCTGGACAGCACCGACCAGACCGAGTTGACGTCGAGCGTCTTGTGCGCCTTCAGCTGGTCGAAGGTGTACACGACGTCGGCCGGCGTGAGCGGGTCCCCGTTGGAGAACTTGACGCCCTTGCGGATGGTGAAGGTCAGCGTCTTGTTGCCGTTGCTCCAGGCGTAGCTGGTGGCCAGCCAGGGGGTCGTCTTGTCGCTTTGCAGGGTGTTCACGAAGACGAGCGGCTCATAGATGTTGCCGAGCGAGAAGCCGATGTAGGACAGGTTGAACGGGTTGAAACCGCAGGCCCATGTCCCGCCGCTCTCGTTGTCGAGGGTCAGAGTCCCGCTCGGGCCTGACGACGACGAGCCTGAGCTGCCACTGTTCGAGCTGCTCGAACAGGCGGCGGCCAGCAGCGCCGCGGCGAGGAAAGCTCCGATGATCTTGAAGCGTCTGAAGCGTCTCATGACGGTAGCCCTTCGCTGATTGTGATGGGAGGGAAGGTGGCCGGATCGCCGCCGTCGGCTCCTGGCTGGGCAGCGGCCCCGGCATAGGCGGCGTCCACGGCAAGCGCGACCGCGCCGATGAGCGGGGCGTCAAAGGGGAACCTGGCGGCCACGAGCTCGGGCGGAAATGGGACGCCCACGCTCAGGGCGTGCTCCAGGCCCGGCCGCAGGCGATCCCACGACCGGACCATGCCGCCGCCGACCGCGATCCGCACCGGGCTGACGCAGATCGCGAGGTTCACCACGTGGAAGGCGAGCTCGTTGACGAAGTCGGTCACGAGGCGGTCGAGATCCACGTCGTCGCGGCTCGCCTCGAAAACCTCGCCAGCCGGGACCGGCTGGCCATGGGCATGGTGGCTGGCCGCACGCCGGGCCAGCGCCTGCCCGCTGATCATGTCCTCCAGCGGCATCCGGGCCGCCAGCGGTACGCCCACATCCTGCAACCCACGCAGGTTGTAGCCGATCTCGCCGGCCGCGCCGTTCCTCCCGTTCAGCACCTGCCCGCCGGCCACGATGGCCGCGGACAGCCCGGTGCCGAGATTCAGGTAGACGGCCGGGTCACAGTCGGCCAGGGCACCCCAGCGCACCTCGGCCTGGGCGGCCGCCTTCGCGTCCGTGGCCATGGCGATCCGCGCGCCCGGGAAGGCGTCCCGCAGCTCGCGCCCGAAGGCGAGCCGGTCCCATCCGCTGATCGCCGGGGCGAGCTCGACCCGGTCGTCGAAGGGGATCCCGAAGGTGGAGACGCCGGCCGCGGCGAGCTCGCGCCCGGGCGCGGAGCTGGCCAGCAGGGCGCGGGCGGCCTGGATGCCCCGGTCGAAACTGGCCCGGGCCCCCAGCTCGCCACCGCTGGCGACCGTAGACGACCCGAGCCTTTCCCCGTTAGGCTCGCACACCATCATGGCGATCTTCGTGCCACCGAAGTCGAGCCCGAGCACGACCGGGGGCTGGGACACGGGCGACCTGCCTGTTATGTCATCTTCCGCCAAGATAGTTAGGACAGTATCCTAACTATTTGGGCCCCACAACATGCCGTGACGCAATTGAAATGGGGCGCGTCGGACCCGGGCGCTAGGGCAGGATGGTGGCGGAGGTGGGAGTGGCGGTCACGTCGGCTGGCGTGCCCGGCAGCGCGGCGCCAGGCGGTACGGCGGACGGCGCCGGTGGCCCGGAGCCGGCTGTCAGCGGCGTCGGGGGACCCTACGGCGGTGAGCTGTCGGCCGCGCGCCCTCAGCTCATCCGCGCGCTGAACGGGCGGCTCCTGCTCGGGCACATCCGCGACCTCGGGCAGTGCTCGCGCGCGGAGCTTGCGCGGATCTCCGGGCTGTCCAAGCCCACCGTCTCGGTCGCGCTCGCCGACGCGGAGCGGGCGGGCCTGGTGCGCACCGCCGGGCAGCGGACCGGCCGCCCCGGCCGGTCGGCGCTGCTGTACGAGCTCCGGCCGGAGGCCGGGTTCATCCTCGGCCTCGACGTCGGGGCCCAGTTCGTGCGCGGGGCCCTGGCCGACCTGGCTGGCGGCATCCGGGCCCGGGCCTCGGTGCGGTCGCGGGCCTCCAGCGTGCGGGGGCGGGTGGGCGAACTGGTCGAGCTCGCGGACGGGCTCTGCGCCCAGGCCGGGCTCACCAGGAGCGGCGTCACCCAGACGGTCATCGGCAGCCCGGGAGTCTACGACCCGCGCCGTAACGCCATGGCGCTGACCGGCGGCCTGCCCGGCTGGGACCGCCCGGCAGCGCTGGCGCGGCTCCGGGAGGCGTTCGGGCCCTCACTGGCGGTGGAGAACGACGTGGACGCGGCGGCGCTGGCCGAGCGTGCCCAGGGCTGCGGGCGGGAGGCAGACAGCTTCGCCTTCGTGTCGGTGGGCACCGGCATCGGCATGGGCCTCGTGCTCGGCGGCCAGCTCGTCCGCGGCGCGCACGGCGTGGCCGGCGAGATCGCCTACATGCCGATGTCGGGCGGGGCGGGCACCGATCCGGAAGACGCCCGCCGGCGGGGGGTGCTGGAGGCGTCCGCGTCGGCGTCGGCCGTGGTCCGGGCCGCCCGGCGGGCGGGGATGCGGGGCCAGGTCTCGGCCAGGCGGGTCTTCGCCGCGGCGGCTAGGGGCGATGAGCGCGCGACCGCCGTGGTGGCCGAGGAGGCCCAGCTGGTCGCCCGGCTGCTCTGCGCCGTGGTCACCGTCATCGATCCCGGCCTGATCGTGCTCGGCGGGGGGATCGGCCAGGCACCCGGGTTCGCCACGGCGGTGACGAGGGAGCTGCGGGACCTGGCGCCCGTCATGCCCGAGGTGAGCGTGAGCGCCCTGGGCACCGAGGCGGTGGTCGACGGCTGCCTGGCCGCGGGCACCGACCTGGCCTGGGCCCAGCTGACCGCCGCCGTCCCGGCCGGCCTGCGGGACGGCCAGCATGCAGGCGGCACCGACGCTCCCGGCGCTTCCGGCGCCCTGGTCACCACCTCCGGCGCCCTCCCGTGACCGGTGGGCTGATGGCCGCCGAGATGGCCGAGCAGCCGGAGGTGCTGGCGCGGCTGGCCGAGCGGGCGGCGACCGACGCGGCTGCGGTCCGGGCCGTGCTGCCCAGCCCGCTGGCCGGGACCGTGTTCCTGGCCCGCGGCTCGTCGGACAACGCCGCCGTGTTCGGCCGGTACCTGGCCGAGCTGCGTGCGGGCCGGCCGGCCGGGCTGGCCGCGCCCAGCCTCTACACCCGTTATCACGCCGACGTGGACTGGCGCGGGTACCTGATGATCGCGCTCAGCCAGTCCGGCGCCACGCCGGAGATCATCAGCACCTGCCAGGCGGTGCGCGGTGCCGGCGCCACCGTGATCGGCATCACCAACGAGCCGCACAGCCCCCTGGCCGGCGCGGTCGACCTGCTGCTCGCCACCGACGCCGGCCCGGAGCGGGCGGTGCCCGCCACCAAGACGGTGACCGCCCAGCTCGCGGTGCTGGTCATGGTGACCGCGGCCCTGGGCACCGGGGCCGCCGCGGGCACCCTGGCCGGCCTGCCCGCCGCGGTCGCCGCCACCCTCGGCGATCCCGGTCCCGCCCGGGAACTGGCGGAACGCTGGCGCGCCATCGACCGGCTGGTGGTGGCCGGGCGGGGGCTGGGCTACGCGGCGGCGCTGGAGACCGCGCTGAAGGTGGCGGAGACCACGGGCGTGCTGGCCGAGGGCATGTCCGCCGCGGACCTGTACCACGGCCCCATCGCGGCCGTCTACGCCGGTGCGCCGGTGCTGCTGATGAACACCGGCGGGCCCGCCGACGCCGACCTCGACGGCCTGCGGCTGCTGCTCGACGGCAGGCATGCCGAAACGGCTGGCCTGCCGGTCCCGGCTGCCCTGGCCGAGCCAGCCCAGGTGATCACCGCGGTGGTGCGCGGCCAGCAGCTGGCCCATGCGCTGGCTCTGGCCAGGGGCACGGACCCGGATGCCCCGGCGCACCTGACCAAGGTGACCGAGACGACCTGAGCGGGCAGCCGCCCGGCCGGTGCCGCGCCGCCTACCGCGGGGCGCGCGGCCCGCCCACGGCCGGCACGGGGCGCCCGTCCTCGAGATACCGCAGCTCCCGCCCGCGGACCGCCGCCCGCACCCGCCGCCTGATGGGCTTGCGGAGCATGGTCAGGGCCACGCTCAGCTCGGCGAGCCGGTGCTCGGAGATCTCCTCCGGCTGCAGCACGATCCCGGCGAGGCTGGCGTCGCTGAACGCGCCGCAGTCGAACAGGTACCGGATGCCGCCGGGGCTGCCCGGCCGGGGCCGGCGAAAGTCCATGCAGGCCAGGCGGCCCGCGGTGACGTCGAGGCCGCACTCTTCGGCCACCTCGCGCCGGCACGCCTCCCACGGCGTCTCCCCGTCGGCCTCCATGACGCCGCCGGGAATCGTCCAGCCGGACTTGTAGGTGGGCTTCAGGATGAGCAGCCTGCCCGCCCGGTCGTAGATGAGCGCGCCCGCGGACACCGGGATGGCCGGGAGGCCGGGGCCGTCGGGGGTGGTCTCCTGCGCGCCGGAACCGCCTTCGGTGGTCACGCCCTCACGTTACGGCCAGGTCGGCGCGGGCGCGAAAGGGCGTGCCGGGACCGGCCCGGTGGCGGAGAATCGGCGGGTGGACACCACCGGCCTGCTCGGCCGGTACCGCCCGCGGGGCGAGGCCGAGCGCCACGACGTCGGGCGGGTGCGCGCACTGGTGCGGACCGCGGCCGACCCGTGGCTGCGCTCACTTCCGCTGCACCTCACCGCGTCGGCGCTGGTCGTGCACCCCGGCAGCGGCCGGGTGCTGCTGCGCTGGCACCGGCGGCAGCAGGCGTGGCTGCAGGTCGGCGGGCACGGCGACCCCGGCGAGAGCGACCCGCTCGCCATCGCGCTGCGGGAGGCCGAGGAGGAGACCGGCCTGGCCGACCTGGCGCCCTGGCCGGACGGCCGGCTCCGGCATGTGGCGGTCGTCGCCGTCCCGGCGGGCGCCGGCGAGCCCGCGCACGAGCACGCCGACCTGCGGTTCGTCTTCGCCACCGAGGAGCCCGGCGCGGCGCGGGCGGAGGCGCCGGACGCGCCGCTGCGCTGGCTGCCGGTGCGTGAGGCGCATGAGGCCACGTCCGAGGCCAACCTCCGGGAGACCCTGTCCCGGGTGCGGCGCCTGCTCACGCCGTGACACCGTGGGTGAAGCGGGGCGGGCGGTGCTGCGGCATGATTAAGCCAAAGAACAGTAATGGGGAGGAAAAATGGACGTGCCAGAGATGCTGCGGCAGGCCGTGGGGGAGTTCGGCGCCCGCGTCAGCGAGATCCAGGCCGGGCAGTGGGAGGCGGGCACCCCGGACACGGAATGGAGCGTCCGTGATCTTGTGAGCCACCTGGTGTCGGAGGACCTGTGGGCGCCGCCGCTGTTCGCCGGGTCGACCATCAGCGAGGTCGGCGACCGCTTCGACGGTGACGTGCTGGGGCCGGACCCGCAGCAAGCCTGGCAGGCGGCGTCCGCGGCCGCGCTGGCGGCGGCCGACGCGCCCGGCGCCATGGACCGCACCGTCCACCTGTCGTTCGGCGACTTCCCCGGCCGGGAGTACGCCCTGCAGCTGTTCGCCGACCACCTGATCCACGCCTGGGACCTGGCCCGGGCGATCGGCGCGGACGAACGGCTCGACCCCGCCCTGGTGGACGCGTGCTCGGACTGGTTCGCGGCGCTGGAGGACGCCTACCGCAGCGCCGGCGCGATCGCCGGGCGCCCCGCGATCCCGGCCGGCGCCGGCGCGCAGGCCCGCCTGCTGGCCATGTTCGGCCGCCAGGCGTAAAGGTGGACGGCGTAAAGGTGGACGGCGTAAAGGTGGACGGCGTGAAGGTGGACAGGGAGCAGGTGACGGGCTGGGTCGCCGCCTACGAGCGCGCATGGCGGGCACCCGGGACGGCCGCGCTCGCGGAGATCTTCACCCCAGGCGCCAGCTACCGGCAGGGCCCCTACGAGGAGCCGGTCACCGGCCTGCCCGCGATCGCTGCCATGTGGGAAGCGGAGCGCGACGGCCCCGATGAGATGTTCCGCATGACCAGCGAGGTCATCGCGGTGGACGGCGACACCGCGGTGGTGCGGGCCGAGGTCAGCTACGGGGACCCGGTCCGGCAGGAGTACCGCGACCTGTGGGTCGTCCGCTTCGCTGGCGAGGGGCGCTGCGCCTCGTTCGAGGAGTGGCCGTTCTGGCCGGAGCAGCCGCCCGCCGCCGCCGGGGGTGGGTGACCGGGCCGGGCCCGCGCTCAGGCAGGCGGCTGCTTGCCCGCCACACCGGCGGAGTCGAAGGTGGCCATCTCGCCGAGCACCTTGGCCGCCGCCTGCACCAGCGGCACCGCGAGCGTGGCGCCGCTGCCCTCGCCCAGCCGCATCTGCAGGTCGAGCAGCGGCTCGATGCCCAGGTGCGCGAGCGCGGCCGTGGCGCCGGGCTCGCTGGAGCGGTGCCCGCCGATGAGGTAGCCGCCCGCGGCGGGGACCAGGGCGGCCGCGATCAGCGCGGCCGCGCAGGCGATGACGCCGTCCGCCACGACCGGCAGGCGGCTCGCGGCCCCGCCGACGATGAAGCCAGCCAGCGCCGCGATCTCCAGCCCGCCGAGCTCGGCGAGTACGAGCAGCGGATCTGCCTGCGCTGGCACCCGCTGGCGCGCGCGCTCGACCACCTCGGTCTTGCGTGCCAGCACGGCGTCGTCGGCGCCCGCCCCCCGGCCGGTCACCTCGGCGGCGGGCAGGCCGGTGATGGCGGCGATGACCGCGGCTGAGGCGGTGGTGTTGCCGATGCCCATGTCGCCGGTCACCAGCATCCGGGCGCCCCGGCCCGCCGCCTGGGCGGCGATGCCGGCGCCCACGTCCAGTGCGCTGCGGGCCTCCTCGGGCGTCATCGCGGGCTCTACGGCGATGTTGCCGGTGCCCGGGCGCACCACCCGCTGCAGCAGGCCAGGCGTTTCCGCGCCGAGGGGGGTCGCGACGCCGACATCGACCACGATCACCTCGGCCCCCGCGTGCCGGGCCAGCACGTTGATGGCCGCCCCGCCCGCGCAGAAGTTGGCCACCATCTGCGCGGTGACCTCCTGGGGCCACGCGGTGACACCCTCGGCGGCCACGCCGTGGTCGGCGGCGAACACCGCGACCGTCACCGGCTCGGGAACGGGCGGCGGGCAGCGGCCGGCGATCCCGGCCAGCTGGATGCCGGCCTTCTCCAGCTGGCCGAGCGACCCCGCCGGCTTGGTGAGCTGGTTGTGCAGGACCGCGGCGGCCTGTGCCGCCGCCATGTCCACCGGCATCACGGTCCGTGCCGCGTGGACGAAACTGCGCTCGTTCATCGCTGTGCCTCCCGGGTTAGAAGAGCTCATCCATCCGGCCGGGCCCGGCCGCGGCGCCCGCCGCGGCGCGGGTGATGCCCGCACGCCGCCACCGGCGCCCGGCCAGCCCAGCCACGCCGGCCGCGGCGAGGACAGCCGCCAGCAGCCAGCTCACGTCACTGGAAAGGCGCACCGCCAGCCCGATGTCCGAGCTGGCTGGCGGCCGTCCCCACCCCAGCATGGGCCGGTGCTCGACCCGGTCGCCGTAGGTGTTGCGGCCGCCGAGCCGCACGCCAAGCGCGGCGGCGAACGCCGCCTCCGCGACTCCCGCGTTCGGCGAGGGATGGGCGGGGGCCTGGCTGCGCACGGCCCGCCAGATCGCGGTGGTGCAGTCGGGGCGCACCCCCGCGACCAGGGCCGCGGTCAGCCTGGCCGGCAGATAGTTCGCGGCGTCGTCCAGCCGTGCACTCGCCCAGCCGTACGCGAGGTACCTGGTGCTGCGGTGGCCGACCATGGCGTCGAGCGTGTTCACCGCCCGGTAGCCGAGCACGCCGGGCGCCCCGCCGACGGCTGCCCAGAAGGCGGGCGCGACCAGCGCGTCGACGGTGTTCTCCGCGACTGACTCGACCACGGCCCGGGCTATCTCGTTCTCGTCCAGCCCGGTGGGGTCCCTGCCGACCAGGGCGGGCAGCGCGGCCCGGGCGGCCGGAAGGTCGCCGCGGTCCAGCGCGCCGGCGACCGTGAGTGCCGACTCGCCCAGGCAGCGGCCGGCCGCGGCGAGCCAGGTGCCCAGCGCGGCCGAGCCCAGGCAGGCGCCCGCGCCCGCGCCGAGCAGCACCCCGAGGCCAGCGTGCAGGGCCCCGGCCGCGCGTGAGTCCCGGTAATCCGCGCGCTCGGCGGCGAGCATGGCCCGGCCGAACCAGCCGACCGGGTGCAGCCGTGCGGGCGGCTCGCCGAGTGCGCGGTCGAGCAGCAGCCCCAGCGCCGCGGCGGCTGGCCTACAGTGCGCAGGCCACGCCTTAGCGTTGTACTTCACCAATTTTGCACCAGCAAGCTAGCCTTCAGATCGTAGCAACGGTGTGTCATAGCATCAAATAACCTATTTTTCGGTATCATGTTCCCATGTCCCGCTACCGGCTATTACCGTCGCCCGCACAGGTCGCAGTATTACAGCGGCATTGCGCGGATGCCCGGTTTGTGTGGAATCTTGCGGTGGAGCAGCAGTCGTGGTGGCGGCCCGGCCGCAGGCGCGCACCGGGCTGGGTGGAGCAGTGCCGCCAGCTCTCGGCGGCACGACACGATCACAAGTGGCTGGCGGCGGGCAGCGTGGTGGTCCAGCAGCAGGCCCTGCGGGATCACGCCCAAGCGATGGCGAACTTCTTTCACCGTAGCCACCACAAACCCACCTGGCGCAAGGCTGGTCGCGATGAGGGGTTCCGGATCGTGGCCATGCGGCCAGGCCACGTCCGGCGGCTGAACCGCAAGACCGGAGAAGTCTATGTTCCCAAGGCGGGCTGGGTCCGGTTCCGCTGGTCCCGGGCGGTCCCCCCAGCCAGGTCCTACCGGGTGAAGCTGGACCGGTCTGGCCGCTGGCATGTGGCCTTCGTGTCGATCCCCGCTCCCATCAGGGCGCCCGGAACGGGCCATCTGGTGGGTGCGGACCGAGGTGTCTCGGTCAGCGTGGCATTGTCCACCGGTGAGATGTTCACCTGCCCGCGCCTGTCCACTGGCCGTCAGCGGCGGCTCCAACGACTCCAGCGCAGGCTCGCCCGCGCCCAGCGCGGCAGCGTCCGCCGCGCCGCGGTCAAGCATGCCATCGCCCGGCTGAAGGCGCGCGAGGTCGACGCCCGCAAGGACTGGGCCGAGAAGCTGTCCACCGATCTGGCGCGCCGGTTTGACCTGATCCGGGTGGAGAACCTCCGGGTGCGGGACATGACACGCTCGGCGAAAGGCAACGTCGCTGCGCCCGGGCACAACGTGCGCGCCAAGGCCGTGCTGAACCGGCAGATCCTCGCTTCCGGCTGGGGCATCCTGGTCACACGGCTGGAACAGAAAGCCCCTGGCCGCGTCGAGAGGATCAACCCTGCGTACACCAGCCAGCGCTGCAGCACGTGCGGGTATGTGGCGGATGAGAACCGCAAGAGCCAAGCGGTCTTCACTTGCGCCGCCTGCGGATATGCCTGCCACGCGGATGTGAACGCGGCCAGGAACATCGCCGCAGGACATGCGGTGACTGCGCGGGAAGGCGTCCGGATTGCCGGGCCGGTGAACCGCGAACCCCAACTCGCTCTCCTATCCACATAGGTCGCAGAGGGCTGAAATCCCCGGTCTTTCAGGGCGGGGAGGATGTCAACATCGCAGGGCCAGGGTGAGTAGCCCGACGGTCTCGCCGACGACAGCGGCGGCGCCCAGCACGTCGCCGGTGAAGCCGCCGAGCCGCCGCCACGCCAGCAGCACCACACCGGCCGCCGCGACCGACTCGGCGGCCACCGCGGCCAGGCCGTGGGCGCCGCGGCCCGCGACGGCCAGCGCCACGGCGAGCAGCCCGCCCGCCAGCCCGATGACGGCCGGGCTGGTGAGGACCGCCGCTCGCGGCCGCGCCGCGGTGGCTGGCGGCGCGGCCAGAAACGCGCTCGCCAGGCCCCCCGGGCGGGCGTAGGGCACCGTCCGGGCGGTGACCACCATCGCCGTGCGGGACCCCGACCACAGCCCGGCCACCGCGAGCACGCTGGGCGGCATGGACGCGAAGGCGCCGAACCGGGCGAGCAGGACGATGCCCAGGGCCGCCGCGCCGAACGCGCCCAGCCGCGGGTCTGCCATCACCTCCAGCCGGCGGGCGCGCGGCAGCGGGGGCAGCAGCCCGTCGGCGGTGTCGGCGAGCCCGTCGAGGTGCAGCATCCCGGTCAGCGCCGCGTCGGCGAGCACGGCGACCGCCGCGGCGGCCGGGGGAGCCCATCCCCGCCGCGCCAGCCACCAGATCCCGCCGACGCCCAGGCCGATGACCGCGCCGGCCAGCGGGAACCATGCCAGCGCCGACGGCGCCGGGTCGGCCGCGCCGCCGAACGGGGTGAGGAAGGACAGCGCCCGGCGCATCAGCGCACCCCGGGGGAGCCGAGCCGCAGGATCCGGCCGGCCACCACGAACAGGACCTCATCGGCCACGGCGGCGACCGCCTGGTTGAGCACGCCGAGCGCGTCGCGGAACCGGCGGCCCTCCTCGGTCGCCGGATGCACCCCGAGCCCCGCCTCCTCCGACACCACCACGGTGTCGGCGTCCCGCCCGGTCAGCGCGGCGCACAGCGCCCCGGCGTCCACGGCCATGCCGGGGCTTGCCGCGACCCACGGCCCGAGCCCGTCGACCAGCACCGGCCCGGGTACCGAGCGCAGCAACGCGGGCAGCTCGGCGCCGGCCTCGACCGTGTGCCATCCGGCCGGGCGGCGGGCGCGATGGGCGTCGATCCGGGCGGCCAGGTCCGGGTCGCCGGCGCCGGGCACGAGTGTCGCCACGTAGGTGATGGGCGCCGGCAGCCGGGCGGCGATGCGCTCGGCGACCTCGGACTTGCCGGACCGGGCCCCGCCCAGCACCAAGGTGATCATCTGGCTGCCGCCCAGCGGATGCTGCCGTCGAGCACGGCCGCGTGCACGGCCCTGGCCAGCCGGGATCCCCACCGTGAGCGCGGGCCAGCGAACGCCTCGGCCGGCCCGGCCGCCGGGCACAGGACGGCCACCGCGTCGGAGGGCGTGCCGGTTCCCGCGAAGCCGGCCTCCCACAGCGCCTGGGACTTGGCCTCGGTGACCGTCATGACCGCGTTGACGAGCGCGGCCGGGCACAGGCGGCGGCTCAGCACGGCGATGATGTTCACGGTGCCCCCGGCGGCCTCGGCTGGGGTGGCTTGGGCTGGGGTGGCCCTGGCCCGGCCTGCCGCGGTCCTGGTCCCGGCGCCCGCTGCCCCGGCGCTCCCGGTCCCGGCTTCCGCGCCAGCGGCCCAGGCCGGGTGGCTGAGCCCCACCGTCGCCGCGGCGGTGACGCCGTCCTCGCGGCCGGTGCTGACCAGGCGCACGTCAACGGCGGTCAGCATGCCGATCCCCGGCCCGTCCAGGCCCAGGCCGCCGGCCAGCCCGGCCAGGTGATCGGCCGGGTCGGGCCTGCTGTAGCCGCCGCTGACCTGAGCGGCCAGCACCCACTGCCGCTCGCCCCAGCCGCCCCCGTACGGTGCCGACGAGAGCGCCAGCAGCGGGGAGCCGAAGCGCCAGAGCGCCATCGCGAGTTCGGCACCATCTTCACGGCGGGACAGCAGTTCAGGCTCGTCCATCATCCTCATCTCCGCCGGGCCGGGGGGAGGACGGCACGCGCCAGCTGCCACGCCCAGCGAAGGCATCCAGCGAACCGCCCTTCCTCCGAGGACAGGTCTCGCCGGCGCAGGACAGGCGTCCGGGCTCATCCCCTCACGGGGGCATCACCGTTGCGGGACAGCGCTGGCATCGCACCAGCTTCGCTGCTCCTGCGCCGCCCCGGGCCACCGCCGGGGCACGCCGTACAGTACCGCGTCCGGCTCCCCGGCCGCCAGCCGCCTGCGGCGCGTCAGCGGGCGACCGCGCTCACCACCTCGTAGGGCAGGTAGCGGGGATGGACAAGCAGCGCCCTGGCGACCTGCCGGATCGCCAGCCGCAGCGGCACCAGCGTCTCCTCGCTGTAACGCCAGGCGCCGAGCTCGTCGCCGCGGAAACGCGGGCCCAGGGCCCGGCGGAAGTGCCTGGCGTCCCCGCCATCGCCCTGCCAGGTGGGCAGCCACGCGCGCAGCTCGTCATCGCGGGTGAGCATGGTCCAGTTCATCAGGCGTTCGGCGATCTGGCCGGCCGCGTCGATGACGAACGCCAGCTCGCTGGCTCCCCGGATGCCGTGGACCCGGCCCTCGGTACGGCAGCTGTGATGGATGCTGGCCGAGCTGAACCGTGCCCCGACCGCCAGCGCGGCCACCGCGTGGCCGGCTTCGTGCCAGGCCGCCCGGACGGCCGCTTTCCGCGCGGGCAGCAGGCCGGGGAAGCAGCCGCAGTCGTAGCGCTGCCGGATCCATCTGCCGTTCACGATGGACTCGTCGTCGTAGCGGACGAGGCGGCTCAGCTCAGCCTGGATCCCGGCCAGGTGACGCTGCTGCGAGGGCGTCATGCCCCCGCCGCGCCCATTCCCCGACACTGAGCCACGGTAGCCCGTCCATGCCCGCGTGTGCCGTGGGCGCGCCCGGGCCGTCCGCCACCGATGACCGGTGGCGGTGATGGCGAACTATGGTGAGCCGGTGAGACCGATGTGGGCCTGTCCCAGGTGCGGGCGCTCGTTCGCCAGCCGCAACCAGGTCCACACCTGCGCCCCGCTCGGTGACCTGGACCGGCATTTCACGCACGCGTCGCCGGCGGTGCGGGCGACCTTCGACCGGGTGCTGGCGGCGGCTTCCAGCCTCGGCCCGGTGACGGTGCTGCCGGAGAAGACCCGCATCGCGCTGCAGGTCCGGATGAGCTTCGCCGCGTTCATGCCACGCCGCCGCTGGCTGGCCGGGCATCTGGTGCTCGCCCGGCGCATCGACAGCCCGCGTTTCCTGCGGGTCGACACCTACTCGCCGCGCAACGTGGTGCATGCCTTCCGGCTGGCCTCACCCGCGGAAGTGGACGGCCAGTTCGTGGCCTGGCTGGCAGAGGCCTACCAGGTCGGCGCCCAGGCGCCCGGCCAGCAACGGAACGAATGAGGTCGTTCTGGGACAGAAACCCGGGGGCGGCAGGCACGCCGCCCCCGGCATGGCCGGGCACTAGGCGTGCCGCCCGGCTGTGGCGGTGGTTCAGGACCACGCGCGCACGACGGACACGAATGGATCTACGTCCTGTCCGGCCACATGCGGCTCCTGCCCGGCGACAAGGACTGGATACTCGGCCCCGGGGAGGTGGCCGAGTTCGACACCCAGGTGCCGCACTGGTTCGGCAGCACAGGAGACGGCCCCGCCGAGATCCTCAGCATCTTCAGCCGGCCCGGCGAGCGGATGAACGTCCGGACAGGACCTCCCCGGGCCTGACTCCGCACCCAGCGATCCATCCCCCAGCAGCACCTGCGCGGATGACGCCGTGCTTGGGTGTGGCCGCGGGCGGGCTTCGGGGGCAGCCGCCAGCGGCCACGTCTATGGGTGGCCGGGCCGCCGGTCAGGCGGCCGGCCCGTTGGCGAGCACCACGGTCGCCGACTGCGCCTGGCCGGACTGGTCCTGCCAGCCAATCGTGACGCTGTCGCCCGGGTGGTGCTGCCCCAGTGCTGACTGCAGTTCCTCGGGCGACGAGATGCGCTGGCCGTTCACCGAGACGATCACGTCGCCCTGGGTGAGGCCCGCCTCGGCCGCTGGCGTGCCCTGGACGACCCCGGCGACGGCGGCCCCGGCGCCGGCCGGCACACCGCCGGCCGCGGCGTTGTCAGCGGACATGATCTCCACGCCCATGAACGCGGTCGGGCCGATGTGCACCGTGGCGGAGGACTGGCCGGCCTCGATCTGGCCGGCGATGGAGACCGCCCGGTTGATCGGGATCGCGAAGGCCTGGGTCTGCTGGCTCTGGACCTGCACCCCCGATGAGGCCGCGGTGTTGATGCCGATGACCTGCCCGGCGGTGTTGACGAGCGGGCCGCCCGAGTCACCCGGCTGGATGCCCGCGTTGTGGTGGATGAGCCCGGACAGCTGCTCCGAGGTGCCCGCCCCCTCGTCCGATGCGGTGATCGAGGCGCCGAGGCTGGCGATGTGGCCGGTGGCGATCGCCGGGGTGCCGCCCTTGCCGAGCGCGTTGCCCAGCGCCACGACCTTCTGGCCGGCCGCGGCGCTGCTGGAGTTGCCCAGGTCCACCGTCTTGAGGCCGGATGCGCCCTGCAGCTGGATCACGGCGATGTCATGGCTGTGGTCATAGCCGACAACCTTGGCCTGGTACGTGCGGCCGTTGCCGATGTCGCGGGCCTTGATCGAGGTGGCGCCGTTGATCACGTGGTTGTTGGTCAGCACCTCACCCGATGACGTCAGCACCATCCCGGTGCCCGCCGCCCGGGCCTGCTGGTAGCCGAGCGTGGTGTAGATGTCGACCAGGCCGGGGTCGGTCTGCGCGGCGATCTGGGCGGTCGTGAGGACCTTGTGGCCGGAGATGACGCCGGTGGCGTGCACGCCCCAGGCGGCCAGGCCGACGGCGCCCGCGGCGCTGGCCGCCAGCAAGCCGCGGCGCATGCGCCGGGCCGGCTTGGCCGGGCCCTCGCCTCCGCCGCCGTAGCCGGATGGGCCGCCGGGACCGGAAGGGCCGCCCGGGTCGGACCAGGGCGCTGACGGCGGCTGCCCTGGGCCCGCCGGGATGGGCGGGTCGTAGATTGTGGTCATCGGATCGGCTCCCTCGGCTGCGTCGATCGTGCTGGTCCCTTGCATAGTCGGTCGCATACCTGGGAGAAAACTGAAAGCCCGCTGACTTCAGTCTTGAACTTTTCTGATTACCAGCTTCGGGCTGTTACCCGTTCTCGCCGCTCCCGGCCCCGGGAGCGGGCAGGGGGTCGCGGGCAGACCGGGGCTGGACCGCGGGCGGCCCGGGTGCGGAGAATCGGTCGTGCGGACCGTGCGCAGCGGCCGGTGGTGACCGGCCGCGTGAGGCGGGAAGGTGATGCCATGGACGGGCTCAAGCCGGAGGTGGACGCGGCCGGGGCAGGCCTGGACCCGGGGCGGCTGGAGCGGCTCGACCGGCATTTCGCCCGCTACGTCGACGATGGCCGCCTGCCAGGCTGGCTGCTCACGGTGGCCAGGCACGGCCGGCTGGCCCACGTGTCCTGCTACGGGTCCCGCGATCTGGAGGCCGGGCTGCCGGTGGAGCCGGACACGCTCTGGCGGATCTACTCGATGACCAAGCCGGTCACCTCGGTCGCCGTGATGATGCTGTATGAGGAGGGCGCGTTCGAGCTCACCGACCCGGTGAGCGCCTTCATCCCCTCGTTCGCCGGTGCGCGGGTGTACGCGGGCGGGCCGGACCTGCGGCCGGTCACGGTCGCGGCCGCCGAGCCGGTGCGGATCTGGCATCTGCTCACCCATACCGCGGGCCTGACCTACGGGTTCCACCGGGTGCACCCGGTGGACGCCATGTACCGGGCCGCCGGGTTCGAATGGGCGTCGCCGCCCGGCGTGGACCTGGCGCAGGCCTGTGACATCTGGGCCGGCCTCCCGCTGCTGTTCCAGCCGGGAACGGAATGGAACTACTCGGCCGCCACCGACGTCCTCGGCCGGGTCATCGAGGTCGTGTCCGGGACCAGCCTCGACACGTTCCTCACCGACCGGATCCTGCGCCCGCTGGGCATGCCGGACACCTCGTTCTGGGTGGATGACGACGCCGCCGGGCGGCTGGCCGCCCTGTATACGCCGGGCCCGGACCGGAGGGCGGCCAGGCTGGATGCCCTCGGCAGCGCGGCGCGGGAGCGGCCGGCGATGCTCGCAGGCGGCGGCGGCCTGGTGTCCACGGCAGCCGACTACCACCGGTTCACCCAGATGCTGCTGCACCACCCCGGCAGCCCGGCCGGGGAACTGGACGGCACGAGGCTGCTGAGCCCGCGCACGGTCGGCTACATGACCCGCAACCACCTTCCTGGCGGGGCTGACCTGGAGACCTTCGGCAGGCCGCTGTACGCCGAGTTCCCGTTCCGCGGCGTGGGCTTCGGCCTGGGGTTCGCCGTGGTCACCGACCCGGTGCCGGGCCGGGTGGTCTGCTCGGCGGGGGAGTTCTCCTGGGGCGGCGCCGCCAGCACCGCGTTCTGGGTCGACCCGCAGGAGCAGCTGACCGTCTCGTTCTTCACCCAGCTGCTCCCATCCAGCGCCTACCGGATCCGCCCGCAGCTGCGCCAGCTCGTCTATCAGGCGCTCACCGGCTGAGCCCGGTGCCTGGCACGCCGGGCGCGGCGGCCGGTCTCAGCCGCGCTGCATCTCAGTCACATGGGCCGCCCGCCAGCCAGCGGGCCCCCCGCCGGTAGAGGGCGTCGACCTCCGGCCCGGTCAGGCCTGGCATGTCCACCTTGACGTCGTAGCCCGCCTCCACCTGCAGGTAGGCCAGGTGGCGGTAGCCATCCGGGAACCGTGCGAGGGTGGCGGGGGAGAGCTCGACCCGGGCGGCTGGGTCGACCGGATCCATCCGGTCCTTCTCGTAGATCGGCTGGCGCAGCACGATCCCCCAGCGCCCGTCACGGCGCTCCAGGAAGTCGTAGAAGCGCCCGGTGCACACGACGTCGCACAGCACGCCGTGGACCGGCCCGCGCTGGGAGATCGTCATCTTCGTCTGCGCGATCGCCCGGTCACCGGCCAGGTCGACCGATGCCCCGCCGAGGAAGTGCAGGATCCGCACTCCCCGGGCGAAGCCTTCCTGGCTCACCCGGATGAAGTCAGCGGCGGGTCCCTGGAACCAGGTGGCCATCATCCGGCCGTCGGGGTGCCACACGGTCCGGAAGCGCTCCCAGTCGCCGGCATCGCGCCACACCGCCCAGTTCTCGACCAGTTCGCGTATGGCCAGCCGGTCCGCTGCCGGGTCGCTCATCGGGCCCTGCCTTTCCGGCCAGGTGCCGCCGGGGCACCGCCGTTAAGCACCGCCAGGGGTGAACGTGCCTGGATACGATGATGGCAGCAGCGCCGGGAAGCGCGTGCCAGGACGAGGGGAAGGGCCGGCCTGTCCCCGTACAGCGACGTGGCAGAGCTGAGATGCGGGTCATTGCGGGCACGGCCAAGGGGCGGACGCTCCGGTCCCCACGCACGCGGGACACCCGCCCGATCACCGACCGGGCGAAGGAGAGCCTGTTCGCGATCCTCGCCCCCCGTGTCCCCGGCAGCCGGTTTCTCGACCTGTTCGCTGGCACGGGCGGCGTGGGCATCGAGGCGCTCAGCCGGGGGGCCGCGCACGCTACGTTCGTCGAGCGGGCGGCCAGCCCGCTGGCCGACATCCGGCACAATCTCGGCGCAACGCACCTGGCCGCGAACGCGGACGTGGTGGCGGCGGACGTGCTGGCCTATCTCCGCGGCAGCCCGGCGCCGTTCGACGTGATCTTTGTGGCGCCGCCCCAGTGGCGTGAGCTGTGGACGCGGACGGTCCAGCTGCTCGACCGGCGGCCCGGCTGGCTGGCGCCGGATGGGGTGATCGTGGTGCAGCACGACCCGTCCGAAAGCGCCGGGGTCGCGCTCCAGCACCTGCAGCAGTTCAGCGAGCGGACATACGGCCGGGTCCGCTTCACCTTCTTCGGCCAGCGGGCCGGGGTCAGCGAGGCCGGGGTCAGCGAGGCCGGGGTCAGCGAGGCCGGGGGCCCGGGGGATCCTGGCCAGCGCCAGCGGGGCAGTCGTACAGGATGACGGTGACCGCGC
>Ga0335081_10003572_pt1 | contig 24474 bp, 33 predicted proteins | sample Lox_Sample_35_FD_206713 | JGI IMG/M metagenome (GOLD analysis project Ga0335081, IMG submission 206713) | Soil microbial communities from Loxahatchee National Wildlife Refuge, Florida, United States - Lox_Sample_3.5 | ecosystem: Environmental > Terrestrial > Soil > Wetlands | place: USA...
GTTTCCATTGTAGTTCACGCCGTCGAGAACCCAGTTGACGAAAGTCGTGTAGTCTGAGTCGTATGCTGTTACAGGCACCTGCTCACCAATGAAGGCGGTGTAGCTGAGGTGTCCAATTTGATTTCCGTAGCCTTCCCATGGACTTCCTGAGTCCGCATTTGTCGTTCCGTAGCCTTCGTACAGGTCTAATGTTGGCTGAGATTGAATTTCGATTGTGTAGGTGCCTGAAGTGAAGAAGCCTGCTGGAAAAGTGGAGTTACTGGCTGTCTCAACTGTCCATAAGCCAACACCCATGTAAGATTCAGAGTTGTAAGCGAGGACTTGTCCGTTGCAAGTCACGTAAGTGGATGGAGTGCCTCCCGCGCTTGAATTGTAACCAAAGGTTATGTAGACTATGGCGTTTGAAAGGGAGTTTCCAAGATTTACCTGCGATTGGCAAGTGACTACTTGGCTGTTAATTTGAGTGTATGTCAGCTTCCAAGTGTTAGTGCCTGAATTGTAGACTGTGGCAAACACGAACTGAGAAGCGCCCGGATTGTTCGGGTCATCAAGCACTACTTTTGGGTAGTTTGAATCTGTGATTTTAGAAGTGTCTATTTCAACGTTCATTCCAAGGGTTATGTTGCCGCCGCCGTAGTCGGTAGGTTGACTGTTATAGTAGATTGACGCTGGACCATATTTGCCGTTGTTAAGTGTGGTTGCAGTCACGCTGTCGGAACTTGTTGCCATAGCCTTTGCTTGAGGAACAAAAATAATCGCGATTGAGGCAAGTAATAGGAATGCAACCGTAATTGCCAAGAGTTTTTGTTTCATGTTGACACCAATAGAGAAATAGTTATGTTTTTGGCGCTGGCTTGTTTCGACGTTGAAAGGCCGCTGCGAAAAGGACCAAAAGCAAGAGGAACAATAAGACTGTGATGCCGTTCTTTGCGATTGAAGACAAATTGCCCCAAGCGTCACGGATCGGGGCCGGTATCAGTTGACCAACAACCGCTATGAAGCCCTGAATCGGCTGAATGATGTACGTGTTGACCCAGCCACCTGAATTGCTGGAAGATGTTGGGCTGAGCGTTGGGAAGTTAACTGGCGCAGGGCTGGGCGAGCCTCCGCTTCCACCGCCTTCTGGCCCTCCACCACCTTGTCCTGGTGTTGAGGTCGGAGCTGGAGCTACAAAAGCTAACTTGTCAATCATGTCGTTAGTGGTCGTTGATGCTGTGTGTGCGTATATGCATTGGGCTTCGCTTGTGTCAGCCATAATACTTACCATGTTCGCAGTTGTTGTTGCGCCACCTTCGCCATCGTCACCTGTTAAAATGCCTGTTGTCAACATAGTAGCGGGGTCAACTTGGATCACAATTGGATGTATGCCGCTACCGGGTGTTTCTCCGTCAGTCACTAAAATGTAAACGTAGTTTCCCAAGGTCGTGCAAGCGTAGGTTCGAAGATTTATGTCACCGCTGAATTCGGTTGTTCGGTTCCATTGACCTGTTACTGTAAGAGTGGTTGAATCGATTTTTATAACGGTTCCTTGTACATGACCCATTCCAAATACAGAGTCACCTATGAAGGATAAACTGCCGTACAAAACGCTTGACAAACTACTGGAAGTTACGAGAACTGAAAGGTTAGAGGGATCGATTTTCTTCAGCAAACCAGTGTCAGAGAAGTAGGCGTACAGGTAATCGCTGTCGCAGTAAAGCATGTAATAGTCAGCCAAGTTTACTTCGCCGCCAGCTGTCATGGTTGCCATATCGATTTTTAAGAGATTTGTGCCGCCATCATTGCAATATAGGTAACTTCCATCAGTGCAAAGGGCAAGATATTCGCCGATGTTTGGCTGAGTGAAGTTAGCAACTTCGGTCATTGTTGAAGCAGCTATCTTTACGATTATGCCTTGATAACCAAAAATTGAATCATTGTAGAATGTCGTTGAAACATAAACGTAGCTTCCCGAGGCAACAAAACCATTTATTCCTGAATAGTCGCTTGTGTTCCAAACACCAATAGAAAGCATGGTTGCAGGATTAATTTCCTCAACTCGAGGCGCAGCTCCACCGCCACCAGGAGAGGCAGCTACGAACAAATAGTTGTTACCCAAGCCCATGCTTGAGTAGCTAAGACCAGAACCGCCTTCAGACGGCAGAGTGTACCTGGCAGAGATCGACCCAATGTTCGTATCGGCTGAAACTAGAAAGATACTTGCGCTTGAAACTACCAAAAGGCAGACAAGCAAAGAGATAACGAGTAGGTTCTTTTTGGCTGACATTAGGGCTAATGTTAGAGGTTTCTTCATTTCAGTCGCCAACTAATAAATAGTTACCTGACTCTGATGGACACATTAATTCTGTATTTTCGGATTACGCGCGAGAACAGGTAGATTGACGTTGGCAAGACAATTAGCAACCAGAAGATTGACCATTCAATCTGGTTCGTTGTTGTCCAGAAGCCGAACAATTTGTATTGGTACATCCAACTCCATTGAATGTTGTTACTTGGGAAGCCGTGCTGTCCAAGCAAGAAGTACATGTCGTCTTCGAAGTTTCCCACGTACAGAATTATGTCGGCAACAACAACCATTCCTGCTAAGTAGTTGCCAACTGGAGAATACGAGTATGCTACTTTGATGAGGATTGCACAGCCGAAGCCGAACATGAGGATTAACGCGGTGAACCAAAACAGGTAGTACGAGTTGAAGGTCGCCATTTGCTGAGCCGTGTCATAGGAGTATGCTGGGTCAACTATGGTCATAACGTACCAGTCAACCATCGCCAAAACCATAATCAACACGACGACGACAGCGATGCCTGCGGCCATTGTTCTTTTGGTGTTGATCCGCTTAGAGTACGCTCTCAAAGTTCTCACAAATAAGAAATACTAAGGATAGAATTTGAGGGCTGGATACGCTTTTTTGTAGATGTCAATGAGTTCTTCGGGGTGCTCACGTAACTTCTCGACTATGTATGCACCTTCTTGCCGTTTGATGCTGTGACCCATCATGTATTCAACTATTACGTTAGCGCCCATCACGTACTCCTGCTTCAACTCAACCTTGGCAAACTTCATCTCGCTGCTGAACCATTTTCTGCAAGACTTCGGAGTAAAATCATTCCAATAGTTGACGTTGACACCTTTCTTTTCTCGCTTCTGCAGCTCGCGGTTGATAACTAACTGAATCCGAACAAAATCTGTTTCAAAAGCGCGTTTTCCATACTTGAAGAAGCGTCTTGGGCGAGCAGGCAGAAAATCTTGCAGGGCTTTAAATGCTTCCTCTCCGAAGAACGTGTCATAGAAGCCTAAGCCTCGAGTGCGTGTTTTCTCTCCGATTATCCTAACGTGTATTGGGCAAATTCCTTTGCGTAGTTGTTCGAGAACCGTTCCGAAGCGTGGGCTGAGTTCTTTGCCTGTGATGTTACAGAGGTCTTCAACACGCATTCCGCTGTCCTTGTCGCAGAGGATCCACGTCTTGACTTCAGGTTTCTTCAGGTAATCGCACACGTTCATTACCGTTTGCCATTCCTTCTGTATCGGCACTTTGTACTGGGTTTCGACAATGATTGAGGGAGCCGTCAACGCTTCCAGCGGCCTGTAGTTCTCCCGATAAAACGCGCGAACTGTATTGAAAGCCGCTGCAACTCTGCCCGAGCTACAGGTTTCTTCGCTTAGTTGGCTTGAGGTTTTTCCACATCCTTCGCAGACTTTGGTTTCAGGGTCAACGTTATAGGTGTGGCAGTAAACGCACATTCTCTCCAGTCGTAGCTTGTTTTGGAAACGTTTCACGAGTTCTTCGTGCTTGCGTCTTATGTCGTCATCGTTGCTTGCCCAGTCCTCTTTACGTTCCGAGATTATTTGGTCAGGCATTTGATCAAAATATGGTCGATTTGTTTCTTTGGCGTAGAAGCGACTGTACTTTTTCATGTAGATCAGGAAAGACGTTTCGGAACTTTCTGAAGGGTCGCCTCCGCGTCTTTGCCTCATAGCATCGATTACTCGAGCTATCGACTTGTTTAACAAGAAGGGGCCTGTACTCATTTTTCCTCACACGCTAACTCTTTGATTCCACGTCTAACGATATATGCCCAAAGAACAAAGTCGACCGTTCCAATGCGGAGATTGAATTTGTCTGCGAGTTCTTGACACATTCTATTGACGCACTCGTGTTGGCATCGGCAAGAACTCATTTTCTCGATTAGGTTTCGGCATTTGACTCGTGCATCTGGACAGCTGTATGCGTTGCTGAAGGCGAGACGCAGCAGGTGCCGATCTGGTTTGCAACAGTCGATGCCTAAATTCCGTGCTAGATGATACTTTGTTATACGTCCAAGATAAGGAAGAGTTGACAGGTAAGCGATCTTGTCCGGTGCCACTTTTAGTTTAGCATACCAAATCGGGTAGTCCTGCGTGGCAGCGAAGACAGCTTTTCTTTTGCCCAAGTGGGAGATTGTGTTGAGGTCGCGTTTCTCCAGGTACTTGTTGAGCATTTTCTCGGCTATCGAGTGCTTCATGCCTGAATTGAATACCACGTAGATGTACTGATAGAACAAGTCTAGAGGGTCTTCAATGTCTTCGAAATGGCGTTCATCAACCAGAGTATATTCTTCCAAGCAGTTTTTCTTGGTGTACTCAAGTGCAGTTTCAAAGAATGATGCTAAGTAGTCGTTCATGTTAATGCCTCTGTAGTTCGAACCGTTGAAGTTCAGCAACGGGCTTGCATATTCTGTGGGTTAGTCTGCGCGCATAGTAAGTTCCTTCGCCTTCCTTGACTTCTTGACCGCAAACAGCGCATTTTTTCGGCATTTAGAGTTTCTCCGTTGGATGACAAGACCGCCAAGTCTCAACTACGTCCTTGATTACGGCGGCCAAAAGTTGGAAATTGGGATCGTACACGGTGATTTTGGTTACGTCGCCTTCTAACAGAAGCGCTCTGTCAAGGTCGACTAAGATGACTATTCTGGAAAAGAATCGGCTGGAACGAAACTCAAATTGGCTACTGTCCCAACGACGCCTGCTGCAAAAGACATGAAACTGTTTAGCTATGGCTTTAAAGTTCACGAATAATTCGTCTTTTGAGTAGTCGTATGCCTTGTCGATGATCACTTTAGGCTTGGTTTCCTGCGTCATGTTCAGGTCCCCAACGGAGGCACATAGGTGTCTCGGACAAATTCTTTGGTCTTGAACTTGGATTTTTCCTTATTTCTACTGATGTTGTATGAACAGGTCAATGTTTCTTTAACTCCACAATCTTGTTGCCTCTCTTCTTGCTCTGCTCCACCACGTACTTGTAAACTCCACAAGTCAAAGAACACGGTTCAATGGTGAAGACATTCCCTTCACGCTTCATCTTGCAACCGCAAGGCGTAGTCTTCTCAGCCATAAATAGATTCACCAACGCTTTTTTATTAAAAAGCGATTAATTTAAAAGGTTTGCCATAGTAGGTAAGTTATAAAGAGGTCGACTGAATGAGGTGCCACGGCTATGAACAGAGTAGAAGTATTGTTAGAGTGGGCTCTCGCAATAGGAATCGACCTGCAGGTTTCTTGTAGAACTAAAGAAGAAAGAATAGTTAGCCGCGCAGGAGTAGACTTCTCTCACGCCGTTGAATTGAATTCCTGCGTATGACTTTCGGGTTTTTTGTCAGCGAAATACGCTAATGTCCAGCCAATGAGAAAGAGGGCTGCTGCGAAGGGTACAAGCAATAGTCTAATAGCTCTACTTCTAACTTTTTTGTTCATTTTTCCCTCCTGTAACACTTGGTTACTTTGCGCTGCCTTTGAGCGAGTGGTAATCAAACCCCGTTTGAAGCGCCAACCGTAACTGCGGCTTCGGCTACTTGACGACGAAGTGATGTTCCTGCTTCTTTTTCGGCAAGGCTGCTCAATAACTAAATACTATCGCTGCCAAAACAGCGCGGCTGCTAAACCAAGCATGAAGCCGCCAACCCACAGGAATGCGACGATTTGAAAGAAGTAGAATGACCAAGCCGAAGGATAACCCTCCGTTTGGCTCAAATCGTAGATCGGACCTGCAAGCATCCAGTCCAACGTGTTAAAACTCAATGCTGTGCCAGCCGTACTGCCGAGAAACATAGGAATAGAACGCTTTTGCTTGTAGACTGGGATTGCAAGACCCATAACGAAACCGCTTCCCCACAGCATAAACATTCCAAAGAAACTGTAAGTAAACTGCCCTGATGGAGTAACGTAAGGCGCTAGTGTCCATTCGTTGCCTGCTTGAGTGGTGTTGTAGAAGCATCGACCTAAAACGTCGCCGTTCTTGAAGCCTGAGAAAGAGAGAACTACGCCTATCAACGCCAAGAACGTCATTATCTCTGCCATGTGCTTGATAGGCTTGCGCATACCTGTCTCCAAACATGAAATATTAAAGAAAAAAAGATAGCCGCAAAAGCGGCCGGGTTAATTACTTTGAGTTCTTCTGAGAACAGCTACCCGCGACTGCAATGCAGTTTTCATATCGTCTTCGAGTATAGACAAGGCTTCGGCAGACAAAGCGTTTATGGTCCTTTCCAGTTCATCATCGAGGAATATGCGGAATGTAAACTTGGGGGACTTCATGAATTTAATATTAATGGAGAATTGCTTTTAAATTCTTCAGTCTATTATGGTTTACGATGCTTTAAAAAAAGAAGAAAAAAGGGCTATTTGGTTGGCGGTGTTGTCTTTTTCCTGCTTCGTTCTACGCCAGCAGCGCACAGCACTAACAGCATCATAAACAGCAATGCTGTGATGAAGCTTTGAGCAACGGAAGGCAGACTTGCCCATGCGTCACGGATCGGTGCCGGCACTAATTGTCCGATCGCGGCGATGAAGCCTTCAATCGGTTGGCTAATCCAGTTCGGAATAATGCCACCTGAACTACCGCTCGAACTCGCGGTTGGCGCGGGCGTCTGATAGACGTTCGTTGGCGCGGGAGACGGCGTTGAGGTTGGTTCTCCTCCGACTGTGCCTCCTCCCACTGGTAGAGGTGGAATGCCGTAGATTTGAACGCTGTTGAAGGTTACGTCAGAATAGTACGCTGGATTTTGTCCTGCCCCTGTGTCAATGGATTGCGCCGCTAACAAGTTGTCCGTGGGCATGTTCAAGTTGTTCTCTGAAGCCACAATGAAGCCGTTGTCGAAGATTTGGATGCTTCCGTCATATGATGAGTCCGTGCTGGAGAAGGTCAAATGAAAGTCTATGTACTGGTTTCCATCGCCAGGATTAATTATAGCCTGACTGTCGACATCATTTCCCATGTAGTCGCATGAGACGTAGCAACTCTGATTTGCCACGCGAATTTGAAAGTCTGTTCGATAGTTGAAGTTTCCAGTTACGTTTTGTCCTGCTGTATAGAAAATGTTGTCTGAAATCGCGCCTGAATTGTCAAAGTGATGTACGTTGATGTCAAAGCTTATCCATAATTCATTTGTGGGTACGTCGATGTTAGTGTAATTTACGTAGCTTATGCCTCCAAAGTCTGAGCCGGTACCTTGGGCATATAGCTCAAGACTTCCTGCGCTGTTGACTACGCTGCTGTTTCCTGAAAGTTCGGCTTGTTGCCAGCTCTGAGCCAAAGGTTCAGAGAAGTCTGTTTGCCACAGCAGTTGAGCATTGTCAGGCGCGTACCCATTAATTCCTTGGGGAGCTTGAGAATACGTTGGTTGAAAATCGTCTGTTGACAACACGTAGATTTGGACTGTTTGAGTTGCTCCATCCCAATAAAGCGAGTAATAATAGCCGTCATAGCAGTACGTTTCGTAAGCGTATCCAACTTGCGGGTTATCTATGTAGTAGCCAACTATTGACATCGTTGATGGGTCAACTTTGACTAACCCGTTAATCGAAGAATCAAGATACAGGTATGTGCCGTCTCCAACAACGTCGTTTAGAAAACTGAAACTGTAGGTGTGTGACAACGTGAAGGTGTTCAGATCCACTTTTGCTATGTTGTTGCTCTCTGTTGAGCCGTCTGGACTTAAAGCAAAGTACAAGTTGGTTCCGATTACAGCGGCTTGCCATCCAACCATTTCAGGAAGGGCTATTGTTCCGACTACAGTCATTGACGCGGGGTCAATCTTCAATACGGTGCTGTTGACAGGGCTGTATTGAGATATTCCAACGTAGATGAAAGAGCCATCATTGGTAACAAAGCGGACATCATTATTCGGTTGGCTTGCGTAGTTGACGAGTGAGATGGGTTCTACAGGGTTCAAAGTTGTGGTCGTGTCGAATTTGAACAAGTACATTCCATGCGTGGTCGGCGTATTTGTTCCCTCCCAATCTTGGACAACGAACAAGTCAGTGCCGATGCTTGCGTAACTGTACTGGTAGCCGAAAGTGTAGTTGGCAGTCCAAAGGCTTTCCTGCGTCATTGACGCGGTGTTTATTCCGATTAAACCGTCGCGTCCACTTGCCGATATGTAAGCCTGGTACAGCTGTCCCGTGCCTCTGATGAGGCAGCTTTGCATAGCGTTGGATGAGTGGCTTATCGCGCCGTCGAAGTAACTGACGACCTGCATGGTTGATAGGTCGACTTTCACGATGTCATGGTTTACAGGTGATCCTTCACGCACGTACATGTAGGTTCCATCGGTTGCGAAAGAGTCGAGATACCTTGAGTCTTTAAACGCGTTTGTGTTTGCGCGTGCTGTTGGAATAACCAACATGAGACTTGAGAGCAACATTAAACTGATTAGCAGCATTAAGGCTGTTTTTCGCATCTTATCACCACTTATAAAATATTAGTCGACTAGTAGTGAGGGGATTTCTTTGGATTCGGCTTCAGCTTTCTTATCTAACTTGTCTAGGAACGCCTTGACTTTCATGTTTAGTTCGTCAGCCTTCTGCCGTTTGAGTAGAGCTGTGAGTCCAGTTGCGTTACTGTACCCGAGCAGTTCCGCGAGTTGTGTCCAAGAAATGTTGAATCCCTCGTGCATTACTTGAGCCAACAGCGCGATTTTTTGGTTGAAAGCTACTGCTTCTTCCTGTTTTTTGACGCTTGTCGGTTTGAGGTTGCCTGTGAATTTGACTGTGAACTTTCGGGGTTTAACGAACTCTCGGACAGTCATGCGGTTGAAGCTATGTTCCTCGTCGATTATGAGCATCTGGTTCTGCTGAAGTTTTTGCACGAGTTTAGTGAAGCGCCATAGAATATCAGGCACTTCGCCTTCACTCATTTTCTTGAGTATGTAGAAGTTGAAGGCTTCTCTTACAGGCTTGTGAATGTCTCCGAAGCCGTGAGTGGATGCCACGAGTCTAAGTTTTGATTTGCGGAATTTCTTCATGGAGAAGAAAATGTTTGAGCTAAGTGTGAGTTGGCGTGGGATGTAGCCTCTACGGACACTTGGGCATAGATCGTTTAGTTCGTCTGTGAAGAAAGCTAACGGCAGGGATGGGCGCGTGTTTTTCCATTTGTATAGTTCGAAGAAGAATCGGCTCCAGAACTCGATGAAGTAAGTCATGTCCATCGTGAATAGGTCGAATTCGATTACATGTATGCACCCTTTCTCGATTTTGTTCCAGATAGTGTTGAGATTGTTGATGTCGTATTCGATGTACGTGACGTTTGGATGTTCGAAGTATATCTTGCAGCCTTGGGGAACAAAGATTTTCATTTTGTAAACGTTGACTAAGCTGAGAGCTTCCATGCTTGAGTCGTCACGCCAAATAATCGTCTCGCCGTTATCCGTGAACAACTTGACAAGTAAGAGAAGAGTGCTTGTTTTACCGCTTCCTGATTGACCGCACACGAGCAGGTGTTTTCCATAGTTGAAGAAAGTGTTCAGTTTAACGTTTAGGATTTGGTCAAGTCGACTCGTGAACGGTACAGGTTTAGCGATCTTTGGCACATTACTTCTCCTTCACTACTTGCGCTGTTTGAATCCGCCTGGTCCGAGTTCTGCGCCTTTGCTCATGAAAGTGCCGCCTTTTTGAACAATAGGTGGAGCCATGCCTCCGCTTTGCGCTTCAACTATTCGAGCAAACGATTTGGTTAGACTTACTTTCCTGCCGTCTATTACGCTTTTCTTGTATTCCACGTAGGCGCTGACGAAACTTGAGAGTGTGCCCAGCATCTGTCCAAGGTATGTGGCGAGTTCTTGGTGTCGCACAAAGTAGCGGTCTTCGTTTTGGAAGAAGCGGAAACTTGCGATTACTCCGGGGAACCATGCTTTTACTCTGTTGATTGCTGGTATGAGTTGTCTGCCAAATTCGAGGACATCGCCGACTTTTTCTTCGGAGACTATCGGGTGTTTGCTTGCGTTCTTTTCTGCATCAAGTTGGAGTTGGTAGGCTTTGAACTGGATTTTGGCTATGCGTGTATCCCAAAAGCCGCTTTTCTGTTGAGGTTGTGGTTGACTAACGTTGACGTTTACCGGCTGCTGTGGCGACTGCGCTTGATTTTCGTGTTCAGGTGCGCCAGTCAACTGTTCAGGAGTTTCGCCCATTGGGAAGTTGTATTTGTTTCTTGCTTTCTCGAGGCGAATAACGTAGTCTAAGGCTTGACCAACGAAGTCGCTTATCGTATCCAGTTTGTTTCTGAAGCCTTCGGGGTCGCTGAATTCTTTTGGAGGTATCAGTTTGCCTTGATTGTCTTTCTTTATCGGCGCGTAGATTATGTCGCGGATTTCCTGCGCTACGTCGTCTAAGCGGTCTTTTTCCTCGTTTAGTTTCTGTTTTTCATGCTCCAGTTCCAGGAAGGCTTCGTACAAAACGTCGGCGAGTTGTTTTTCCTCGCCTTCGTCTTCGGGTTCCTCGTTTTCAGGTTCAACCTCAGCCTTGTTGTCTTCATCTTCAGGTATTCCTTCGCTTTCTTCATCTTCGGAATTGCCTGTTCCATTTTCTTCTGGAACCATGGGTTGTTCTTCAGATTCAGGTTCTTGAGGTTTTTCACTGGGGGGTTCCTCGCTTGGCACTTTAGTTTCGTCTGGTTTTTTCTTTCTTGGTTGACCCATGTTAGAACAGCTCAGACAGTTTTCTTGTAGCTATTGGGTAGAGTATGAATGTGGCTCCTCCAAGCAAGATTGAGTACACCGTTGGGTCTGTGTGGGGCCAAATGGAGGGAAAGATAACCCATTGACCTATGGCGGCTGCCGCGACTGTTACGACTAATCTCCAGAAGGGTATTCCTCCTCCAGTCACGGTTGTTTGGGGCGGTGTTTCGCTTTGTAGCAACGGCTTTGTTGATAGGGCAAGCAACGCTGAGTCTCTTTCGCTTGTTACTTCAGCAAGTTTGTTTTGGGCTTCATCTAACTCGTGTCGGATGGCGGTAGCTACTTCTTTCCAAGGTTGCTCGCTCTGTATGCGGATCGCTGCTTCTTTTACTGCTGCCGCGCAGTCTCCGATGTCGACGACTTCTTTCCAAGTCTTAGGGTCAAATTCTTTTCCGCGTTCATAGGGAGTGATTACTCGAATGTCCCATCCTGCTTTTTGTGATGCTTTAGAGTCTGCGATTACAAGTCTGTGGGAACGGAAGCCGAAGGGAAAAGCAAAAATCTGCTTTATGTCGACGTGATACTTGGGGTCTTCGATGTTGAATTTGCTGACGAACAATATCTTGGCGCGACCGTTCTTGATAGCGTAGAAGTTAAGTTTGCTGAACGTCGCCGACAACTTCTTTGCGCTTGCGTCGGATACGTGTCCAGAGTCAACGAGAGTTTGCAGGTATTGGTCGCTGACAAGTGTTCTTGCTAACGTGCATATTCCTGTTATGGATTCGCCATCGGGCAGCAAAACGAACTGGAATTGACCGATGTCTGATTCGTGTGTTGCTCGTTTAGTGCGAAGTGAGAAGTAAACCATCAAGATGACTGATACTATGCAAAGTATGAAAAGAAGCGCGACGATGGGAAGAAAAGAGAGGGAGTTATCGACGCTTGCCATAGTTTCAGCTCAATGTTGTTTGACCTGAACCTTCTATGTGTACGTCGACTTCTTCTTCGGGAGAGAACTCTTGCCACAACGACTGGTCTGCGCGAACCAGAGTCAAGGAGTCGCCCTCTTCGCTTTTCAAGGTAACCTTAAAAAGAACGATTACTGGTTCTCCCTTCTTCTTGGGTTTCTTTTCTTCCTTACTTCTTTTAACTACCTCAAAGGTTCTATGTATGTCGTCCTTCATTTTTTATCACCATGACTGAAGTTTTCTCAAAGTTACCAAAGAAACTACTAACGAAATTATCACGGTCACAACCGTTCCTGCCCATACAGCCCACATCTCCCAAGTGTTCATCGTCAACTCGTTAGTTAGTGTGTCAATTTGGGTGTAGTAAGTCTGCAAGTCGCCTCGCATCAGATTGACTGATTCGTTTGCTACATCTTCGGTTGAAGGATATGTTGGTTCTTTGCTGACTGAAACTACGAAGTGCAGGTAAACAACGTCGTTGTCGATGTGGTAACGCATTGTGTTTGGTTGCAGGTCGCCTGACCAAGAAGTGATTATGACGGTTTGGTCGATGGTTTGAGAGTAGCTCAGTACGATGTCAAAGGTGTAAGTGTCCAAATCGCTTGTGTAGAACTGCATGCTTTCGGGGCTTGCGTCTAAATGCCAAATGCTCAATGTTGAATTTGAAGCCGTAGTCATTCCAACTGGACCTGTGAAGTTAGCGGTATAGACATAGCTGATTGTCACTTTGGCGGTCGCGTACAAGTTAAGTTGTGTTTGAACATCATAAGTGACTCCGACCAAAGATGCAGAAGTATTCGTTGGCGGTGGAGTTGGAGTTGATGCAGGAGGAAATGTGGTACGAGGAGTCGGAGTTGGATAAGTCACGTTATACGGCGTTGGTATCGGCGTTGGAATTTGAGTTGGCAAGGGCGTGTTAGTCGGAGGTGCTTGAGTCGGTGATGGTGTTGGCGTTTCAGTCGGCGTAGCAGTCGGAGTTGAGCTCGGCGTGGGAGGCGGCGTTGCTGTTTGAGCAAAGACCGGCACCACTAAGGAAACTGCGAGAACGAGCAACAGGAAAACCATTGCTCGCTTCATTTATTGTCCTCCACTAAAGAAGCTAAACTCTCCACTAAGGTTTCTTCAGGTTTCTTGGGTGGTGGACCTTTCGGTTCAGGTTTAGGTTGTTCAGCAGCTTTGGTCGCCTCTTTCTTTGCTTGTTGAGCAGCTTGCAGAGCAGAGGCTTTCTCTGGATCGAAGGCCGTAATCATGTTAATCGCCACTTTTTTTGTGACTTCTGAAGCAAGCTTGTTGATCAAGACCTCTGGAAACTCTGGCGTTACGTCAGTCAACGGACATACGATAATTCCTTGTTGCGCTAAAGAGCATGGTTTTCTTGGGCGACCTTTTCCACGTTGCTCATCTTCGGCGGTTTGAGTTGGCGTTGACTGTTCAGTAGTGTTGCTTTGAGTTCGGACTGGAGCTTGTTTTGCTTGTTTTGATCTTGGTGGAAAAGCCGCGTTGACTGCGCCTGCGGCACAAAATAAGCCCACTATGACCAGAGTGGCCAAGACGGGTGTTTGCGGAAACGGCAAAGAGATCAATCTTGGGTCGAACGCAACAAGGTTTGCCAATATGGTACAGACTGCTGCAGCAGCGGTCAAAGAGACTAAAGCTGTTCTGTTTATAGGTTTTTGACTCATAACTTTTTGCGCTCCATATTCTTGATTAATTCTTCAGGGTTTTCCCCTGCATTTTGCAGGGCTTCAACGACTGAGACGAACAGAGATTTGAGTGAGTCAATAGTGCATTCGAGTTCTAGTCGGTCTTCAGGGTCATCGCTTAACTTGAAACTCCACATGGCAACGTGTTCAGAATTGCTCCAGTCCAGGTTAGATTTCAAGTACAGTTTGATTGCACGAGAAATTACTTTCTTGAGGGATAGTTCTTCGCCAGCCATTTTTGAACGCGCTATCATCATTCCGAGCTCGGCAAGGACAGTCTTGGGAAGCTCGACAGTAGTTTTTTGCTCAGAACGAACAGCCTCAACGCTTTCACGCTGTTGCTTATTTAACGGTCCGTCGTCTACAGCCATTTAATAATCCAAACTCTCTTTTTAACTCCATTTACTTTTAAGTTTTATGGTTTTATGGATGGGTAGTATAACCCCATGGGAATCTCCATGCGCTTTTTAGCTAAGCGCGCGAGTTCGCTTACGCAACAGTTAAAAACTGTATCGTACAATATCCGATTCATGCAGTCAATAACTTACTCCGCAGAAGAGGTGTTAGGCTTTTATGCTCAGTTGTCTCCAACGTTACGTTTGCAGATGCTACGTCGCCTCGAGTCAACGGTCTGTCCAGAATGCGGAAGCATGAATTTCGCTAACGCTGAAGGAGAAAAGTCGTGCCGGGACTGCGGCTTAGTCATCGACAAAAACCAAAGAGTGGCGGTCGCTTCTTTTGCTCAAGAAAAGCAGGGCAACCCAAGCAATTCAGCATCGTTTGGAAAAAGCAACGGCGACACTCTACGTGAAAACGACATCTTCAAGGTTTTAGCGGCTGGATACGTGCCTGACAGCTACAGTTTCGACGCTGAAACAAAGACGGGAACAATCAACTACGCGCCTGGAACCAAGAAATTCACTGAAGATCTCGGGCTAAGAGCACGTTTCATACGCATCTACGTCAGCACAGTTGAGCATCCAGTGGTGAAGCAGCTCTTAGAGATTTCACTTCGGCTACTCAAAGAATGGAACATCGACCCCAAGTCTACCTTCGGAGTAAGTTTCGGTAACTATTTTGCAACCCAAATACGTTTACTCGGCGCTTATTTTGCTGTGTTGAGAATCAAGCCCTCTCTAAAACAGATGGCTGACGCAACCTTCGCTTTATGTCTGAAGGAATGCGGAAAGTACGATTTGATGAATGAAGTGCTGGACAAACAGAAAGTCGACAGGAACCTGTTGGAAGGGCTTAACCTGTTTTTCACAGTAACGGAAGAATTTAAGCGGAGATCCGTTAAAACATGAGTGGAGTAATGCCTGAACAAGAACAAATAGAAATGATTAAAGCGAGCAAAAACATCCTCGAGAGACTAGGTTTGTGTGGGACCCTAAACGAAGTAATAATCGACGATACGACTGGCAAAGTTCTAAGTGGCAGTCATCGCAAAAGCGCCGACCCAAACTGGCCTGAGAAGCACATCAGAACCAAGAACGAACTAGAACGCCAACTAATCATACTGCACAGCAATTTCCAACGTGTAGTCAAGAAGGATGAAACGCAATATCGGCTTATGAAGATCGCTCAGCTCCTCGAGAAAAAAGGCGTTGAAAAACACACGATTGCTTCGAAGATGGTTGAATTAGTGCCTTATTCGCAAAGGTACATTCAAGAGCTTCTGCCAGCTGAGTACAAAGAAAAGCCTCGCACCCCGACAACGCCTATGCCAGCGCTGTCGCCGACACAGCTTACGTGCAAGCGACTCGATGAAGGAAAACAGCAAGTGAAGAGAGAAGTTAACTCAATGGTTGAAGCATTCATGCCTAAAGACAACGACAGGTACAATCCATACCCCTATGAGAACTGCGCGTGCAAGGGCTGTGAGCACGAGAACAACTGCACAAAACTTCTAAGCTAAATTCCCTTTTCTTTTTCTCTATTACTTGCAAACTTGCAAAAAAGAAAAAAAGATGATTTTATGGTGCATCAGTAACAGTTACCGAGAGGTCTATTGGAACCGTGCCAGTGTTTGTAGCAGTGTAGTGGATAAGGTAGTCAAACGTGTATGTTCCCGCTGATGGTATCTGATAGCTCAAAGTGTTTCCGTTCAGTATGTCTAATGTTCCAAGGGCTGTGGTGCCGCCATGCGCGTACAGGACTAATTGCAGTTGGTTGTAATTTGCCGCGAGAGTCGCGCCGTTGCTACATGTGATGTGCAAGTATAGAGTTGCCGCGCCTGTAGTCGTGATAGAAAGAATAGGGTTGTTTGGAGGCGATGTTAGAGGCGTGGTTAGAGTGTTTGTGTCAACGTAACTTGACCCCGAAACGCCAACTGTTGCTGGAGGCAGATTGAAGTTGTTTGCAGTCCCGACAACTGTTGGCGCAGGCGTAGCTGTTGGCGAAGGTGCGGGAGTTGGAGTTGCTGTAGGCGCGGGGTTGATGGTTTGCGAACCTTGAGGCGAAGCGGAAAAGTATGTTGTGGCCGCCCAAACTGCGGTAGCAGTGATGAGGGCGATGGCGAGCACCAAGTTTACCAATAGCACTAATTTTCTCTTGTCCATTTTAATTTTCCCCGAACACTATTAGGTCTAAATCCTTTTATAACTTACGCTTAGAAGTTCGTTGTGTTTTTTTATCCTAAAAAGTGTTCGGAATCCGTACATTTTTAATTATGAAACTATAGTCACGATGTAGCTTGAGGGCGACGTCAAGAGTAAATCAGCGTTTATGTTCCCGAAACCTCCCTGCTCGGAGAAGTCAGGAGTTATCCAACCTGAACCCGTTTCAAATTGCAGGTTGTTCCATGAGCAGATCTGAGCATTAATCTGTCCAGTTGCGAAGGGAACGCGCGTCTCTAGTTCTGAGCATGCCGAACCTGTCCAGACAGTTGAGTACGTGTAACTGTAAAAGTAGATGCCGTCGACGTACATACTCCAAGTCTTAGGGTCTGTTGCCGACCGTTCTAACATGATGGTGCAGTTTCCGCTGTGGTTTTCGGCGTGAATTGTGTTTGAGACTCCGTTGTCGAAGACGGTCATAAACACTTGCGAGGAATAGGAATTTCCGTTCTGATACATTCTGACGCCGCCCTCGCACACAAAATTGTTGGCGATAGTGCCGATGTTGATTTGAGTCCAGTACAAGTTTTTACCGATGCTTGGGTTGGAGAGAAGCACGTGTCGCATCGTCACGTTGCCGCTTATGCCAGTTGCTCCGTCTTGCAGAGAGAAAACGCCCTGATCCATCGAACCGAGTCTGGTTGAGTTAGCGTAGTCTAACGAAGCAACGACTATGATTGTAAGAAGTATCAAAGTTGCTAAGAAGATGAAGCGTTCACTAACTTGTCGAATCTGCGTTATTGTTGACACTCTAATAAGAAAATAGAGGTTAAGCTGTGGCTTCAGTCCAGCCCATGCTATCGTAGTATGCTGCGCTTTTGGGTGTTGCTATGGTCTTGCACTTGCAGGTTATCGTGCGTGTCTTTGAGTCGAATGTTACTTTTCCATCGCATATTCCACAGGGGTCAGGTTTTTGAAGAATCACCATTCTTCTCCATCTCCTAATTCTGCTGATTCAGGTTCCCATTCTTCGGGTTCGGCAGGTTCCTCGTCGTAGTTAGCGTCATCTCTTGCGTCTTTGATGCAGTCGAGGCACCAACAAGGACCGCCTGGATAAGCCTCGAAAAGCCATGCCCACTCCTCACATTCCGGACACCTGCCTTCTCTTTTAGCTCCAACGGGTCGCTTGGCTAACTCTTTGATTTCTGAAGGATGAAGGTAGCGCCCCTTCTCTTTTCGTGCTTGCTCAAGCCATGCTTTGTGAGCCTTCGCTTTCTGACTGTTCGGATTATGGAACTCGAAGCACCAACCACAGCAACGCTTCACGGCATCACTTCTTCTTTCCTTTTTTCTTATCGTCGTCGTCAGATGCAAGAACTAACCAGACCGTACCCAGGCTGAAAAAAACCACGCCTGCTGGATTTCCCGAAGCCATCATCGAGGCACCGACCACGTACCAAACTATCGCCACAACGACGTATCCTGTTTGCACTCAAGTACCTCCATGATGTTCGCTACACTGATTTCTAAATAGCACGGGTCACGCGGAAACAGAAGCAGACTTGTTATGTCTGCCTCGAGGCGCGGAAGATTGTTCTTTGGATAGCTCTCGACAAGCCATGCCCGGTGAACTTGCAGAAAACTTGTTAGGTCGACGGCTGTGTCTTCGGATGCGGCTAAGCATAAGGGTAGCTGTTGTTGCTCGTCGCGTGTTAGAAGTCTGCACAAACGTCTTAGCCAGTAGTCGTCGAAGCCTTTTTTGAGGTAGCGGATCTCGGATTTCTTTATGCCTCTTTTGAACAGGTTGTAGATTGTGTCGTCAGGCCAGTCCGCGGGCTTTTCGCGTTCAGCCAAAGATGGGCTGTGGAAGTCTCTTGCCAGATGGAAGACCGCTTTGTCAGTTTGCCTCAACCTCTCTCGCCACCACCTTTACTTTAGCAGGCAAACGGTAGTTGGAGCCATCTCGAACCAGTACGCCGTCCCGAATCATCGTCAACAACGCGCCACCCATAGTTTTGTTCGGGATAACCCAGCCGTGTTCAGCTGCTTCTTTCTGCAATTCAGATGAAGTGAACACGAAACAGTTCTTTTTCTTTAGTTCTAAGGCACAGAACAGGATTTTTCCAGTTGACTTGTCTGTTGTGAAGATTACTTCTTTGGGCGCGGTGTTCTTGATGGTTACAGATACTTCTGATGCTTCTACACTAATGTTTTTGTCGCCGCTGCCGTTTGGTAGCGTACTGGCAGGCTGGAAACCGCGAATCCCCGAGAGGTAAGCCATGAAGTCTTTGCTGAATACTTTTTCTGCGGCGCCTTCGAATGAAACCTCCGCGTTTTCTTCCGCGTCAGCTTTGCCTCGGCTGAAGCCGTTTAGGTCAGCCTCCATTTTGATTGCTTCAAGTTGTTGAGGCGAGATTTGGTTGTCAGATAGCTTTTTGTTTTCTACCTGAAGATTTTCCACTTGCTTTGTTAGCTGTTTAGTTTTTTCTTGTTCCTTCTCAAACATTTCTTTATACATTAGGTCAGACTCCTCTTGTTTGTTTTTGGACTTCAAAAAATCCTTCACTACGTCAGGGCTGATTTTGCCCAACGCCACGTCTACGCCCATTTGGTCAGGTACTCCTGCCGGAAGCACGTAGACTTTCTTTACATCGTTGCCTAAGACCGCATAGAAAGTGCCTAAAGGCAACGTTTGAAATGCTTCTGCTTTGGCGACTTTGACGCCTTGCAGTTGGTCAAGAAGCCTGTCGACTTCGTGGGCTTCTTTCATTCTACCCATGACCCAGTTGTCGCATTGTCGAAGCGGCTGCTTGTCTATGCCTCCGATGTCTTGGCTGTCCAAGTAAAGCAGGTTCCCGATGGCGGCGCCTTTGCGTATGAACTTTTCTGCGACGATCTTAACAGGCGTTGCTCTGTTCTGCGGAAGTGACTCCCATGCTTCAGGGATAATCACGATTACGCCTGTCAAGTTGTCGTGGATGTACTCGATGGATGCTGCTATGACGAGTTGCTGAGTTTCAGTTCCCATGTCGCTGATGTCCATGACGTTGACGCCTTCGACGAGCTCCAGTTTCTCGCTGAACGTGTGCTTCTCAAGTTCGGGAACTACTAACTCGAGATAAGCTGCAAGTTGCTCGAAGACTTCTTTGCGTCTTGGATACTTTTCTTGGCAGGCGATGGCGTTCTGAAGCACTTCTCTAAGGGTTTTCGGATGCTTCTTGGTTACTTGCAGTATAGCCCATCGCATAAATGGTTGATACTGCACTTTCTCGCGCAACGCCACGTTTAAGAGGCTTTCAACATACTGCCAGTCTGCGCGGCTCTTGTAGTATGGTTGAACATTGTGGTAGTTGTTGAATCCTGCCTCGCCTCTTTTGGTGCGGAACGCCAAGGCTTTGCAGTTCTTTGTCCGTGAAATTATGGCTTCAAGCGCTGTTGTCTTGCCATGTTGAGTCATGCCGAGAGCTACCGTGTGAGCTTGCTTCATGTAGACAGAATTGCCTGTTCCTATTTCAAACCCCAGTAATACTTGTTCAGTCATTTTTTTTCTCATCTTCTTTCTTGATTGCTGAAGACGTCACAAAAAAAGACGTGTGGATCTCCCCTCCGCCCATTACTTTGCCGTGGAAGTTGAGGTAATTCATCATTTCTTGGTGCATCTCGTCACCTGCTTCTTTGTCTCCTGTGACGAACAAGAGTTGCCCAACGTAGAGTTTCTCTTTGCCATCTGTAAGCGTCACATAGAGAACATCTCTGAAGACAGCGGAGTTTCCAGCGCGTTCCTTCGTTAGAGCTTGCGCTTCTTTGAGGATTTCGTTGACTAAGTTGAACAGCGACGCTTTAACTTGCTTCAGCGTCATGGATTTTTTCAAGCATGTTCTCTCCTTTCTTTTTTTGCTTGTTTTGCCAAGCCCAAATAAAGGTCAAGTAGAACGCGACTATGAGCAGAACTGTTGATGCTATATCGATGATGTTGAGAACGTTGTAGGTGACGACCCAACTTTGGATAGACAGTTGAATTGTGCCGTCAGATGCTTGGTGAAAAACGAGGCTTACTGGAACTAAGGAAACAAGTTTTCGAGAAATGATTAGCGCAAACGCGGCTAAGATGCAGAGCCTAAGAGTTAATACGGTATGTTTGAAGCCCGCGAGCGTGTTGTCAGAATCACTCATTTTATTGATTTCTCTCCTGTGTAGAGTTGGTCGCCGTTTGGTTTGTTGCTTGAAACAGGGCGAAGTCAATTGTAACGTAGCCGTAGAAGTCGGCTGAAACAACGTTTCCTGTGTTGGGGTTTGTGATTATGGCACCGCTCGTGTCCAGTTTGGTAATGTTCATCATGGATAAAGACACTTGCGAGTACATTGTGAGGTAGCCATCAGCTTTAGCTGACCCAACAAAGATGTTCACATTGAACGTCGGATAAGGCACGTTGGCGGTGTAGGCTCCGTTTGAGTCAGAGTATACTTTGACTACTGACTCGTTGTAACCGACGACTACTGACGCGCCTGATATTGGCTTGTTAGTCGACTGGTCTGTTACTACTCCTCTAAAAACGAGGAAAGTTTCTTTGTTTTGTTGTGCGATTGAGTTTGCGGCTATGAGCACGTAGCCTAACGCGCCGAAAGCGAGGCTGAAAATGACTATCCAGATTATGACCCATTTGGTTGTTTTGTTGATTTTCATGTTTTCCTTCCCGTAAGCGTGTTAGTTCGCTTAGCGTTTGCTTCTTGCCTTCGCGTAGCGGCAGATTCCGTTCCAGCATTTGTCACCATGACTGCAAGCCCACGCTACGGTAACGACGGCTGATTCGCTCCTGTTTGACTCTAATCGTATTGGCGAGAGAATGACGTCAGCTCCAGCAAAGTTTTCTATTGGCTCGTTCTTTTGGAACCCTCTGCAATGCTGTAAAGAAGCCATTAGAGCTACAATTCCAGAGTCCATTTACTCACCCTCCTTCTTCTTTACGAGCAAGGACCCATCGGGCAATATTTCGACCGCCACGTTTTCGTCGTCTGAGAAATGCCATGCGCTGTCTTCGGTAACTTTGGTGCTCAGGTACAGGAACACTTTTCGGTCTTTCTTTCGTTTATAGAATTTTCCATCTCCAGCCTTACCCATAGTTACATATTGACCCCCATAATTACCAAGTAAGGAGTACAGCGTTCTATCACTGTTTTCCCTTTTATAATTTGTGTTGCTAATAAAAAGTTAGAAGGCTCGGTGTGTTGCTGCCGGTTTTGCCTGTCTATGTCTACGGTTCAAAAGGACAAACACCATGAAAATCGTCTGCATACTGATTAGGTACACTGGCTCGATTGTTAGCACCGTATTCGATTGACTGACGTTGAACCAACCCATAGCTGAACCACTCAGCACAAGCACGTTGTAGCATCCATGCACAAGTATAGCCGCTAACAGGCTCTTGGTTTTATACATAACGATGAAAATCACTATACCGGCGGCGAAGGCTGAAGCGACCAACGGCCACATCAGAGGTCCAACGTAAGCAACGTATGCGTGCAGGACTGCCCAAAACCCGATGGGTATGGTTACAGCGATGACTTTCATTGCTGTCTCGCCTATCCAGTCAAAGTTATCCTCGAGGTACATGTAGATGGCGTTGATTCCAACGAGTTTCGTGGTTTCTTCAGCGTTGGCGACAAGTCCAATGTTGTATAGAACACTCCACATGAGAGAAGTTACGCCTGCCGTGTCGACGACTGTGCTGAAGGAAGGAACAAAGATACTGCTTGCTTTGAACTGCGAGGTTATGACTAAAGCCACAAAGAACACGCCGATTAATCCTCCGAGTACCCACACATACGAGCTGGGTGTCATGTTTTCGTTGTAGTCTACAAGCTGCCCTTCTTTCCCAGTGTACATGTAGATGAGGATTAAGGTGACGAGGTTCATCACCAAGATGATGACGTAGAATAAGACTATAGGCCACTCTGATGTTCCCTGCGTAGATAAGGCTGCATGGGCTACTATGAAACTAACGAGTGCTTCAAACAGCGCGAGTTCCGTGAAGCGTGTTTTGTCAGAGACGCGAATTGGATTTTTGACTCTTGGCAAAGGGCTTCCTCAAAGAGCTAAATATAAAAAAGAAAAGGGGGTTCGGAGTTTAACTGTCGTTTATCACGTTGACTGTGTTGGCGATTGTAACAGTTGACCCTGTGTAGTCAAGTGCGAAGATCGTGTAAGTGACAGCAATCGCTGAACTGGGGATTGCTCCTGTTTGGATCGATGTGGTGCAGTATTGTATTGCTGGCTCATTTGAAGTCCATGTCATGAATCCGCAGTCGTTCAGGTTGCCTGTGCCAACCGTGTACTCGAAGTATTGGTAGCTGCTGTCATACCAATAGTGAAGCGCACTGCCTGCGACGTTTCCGACGCCTGGAATTTGCATGCTTGTTACTTTCATGTCTCCTGTGGAGGTGCAGTTCATCTTAACCTGGACCTTATAGTATGCAAGTGCCTCATTTGCAACGTTGTCTGTCAATGACCACTGGATGTATGAAGTGGTTGGAAAACTTGACAATGAAACGGCAGATGGAGTGTTGAGTGACACGTCGCCGACCGCTTGGTCATAGAAAAAGCCTATCAGCGAGAGTGATGGGTAGCCGCTTGCTGGAGTTGGCACGTTAGCTAAAGATACTGTACAGACAAATTCAGGGTTTCCTGTGCCGGTGATGTCTATGAAGTTGATTGAGGTGATAGCGCTGTTTGCTTGAGCAGTCTTAGCTGCATCGAAAATGTAGTCACTCGCCGCACTCGCTACAGCGTAGACGACGCCATGGTCGGCTGCTGTAGTTTCAAGTTGAGTGTAACTGTCCAAGTTGCCGCCTAATGGAACGTATGAACCGCCTCGGTAAGCATAGAAGACGAATTCAGAGTCGCTTGCCGCAGCGTTTGTGTTAAGAGCATCATAGGTGTTTTGGTAAATCCAGAAAGTGCCCACTGTGTTAGCGTATTGGCTTGTGCTTGTACTTGTGCTGCTTTGGCTGTTTCCTGATGGAAGTTGGCTTAGTTTGTTTCCGCTGAAAACGCCTGAGGCGAAAGCCACTACCAAGAGGATTAATACTCCCAAGACTACTCCGACTTTAAGTGCAGTTTTTTGTTCGTTTTTCATTTTGCTTTCCCTGAATACTAAATATACAGTCAGAAAAGTCTGCTTTAGAAAAAGAGAAAAAAATGAGGGTTGGCGCGAAAGCGCCTTAGTTTACGTTTAGCTCGTTGTTAGCGAAATTGTGTCGGAAAAGGTTACTGTTGCGCCTGTATTGTCGAGTGCGAAGACCGTGTAGGTAACGCTTACTGGCGAAGAGACGAGGTGAGTGCTGATGGTCGCGGAGACGTAGACTTTCAACGGCGCGCTGAGTGGAACGTTGATAAATCCGCAGTCGTTCAGGTTGCCTGTGCCAACGGTATACTCGAAGTATTGGTAGCTGCTGTCATACCAATAGTGAAGCGCACTGCCTTGAACTGTGCCCACGCCTGGAACTTCTATGTTGGCAACTTTAGCGATGCTTGTATCGGTAGTGCTCATCTTGACCTGTAACTTGTAGAATGCAAGAGACTCTGCGGCATGTCCGAAGGTCAGGTACCATTCGACGTAGTTGGATGCTTGACTTGTGCCAGCCACCAAGTTAGAAAGAGTTGACAGAGTAACATCGCTGCTTGCGTCTTTGAGGTAGAAGGCAACGATTGAAAGTGATGGGTAGCCTTGTACTGGTTTAGCTACTTGAGTGAGCGAAACTGTGCAGACAAATTCAGGGTTTCCTGTGCCGGTGATGTCTTTGAAGTTGATTGCGGTTATGGCGCTGTTTGCTTGTGCGGTCTTTGCTGCATCGAAGATTTGGCCCGATCCCTGTACTGGAACAGCGTAGACTACGCCGTTGTCGGCTGCTGTAGTTTCAACTTGAGTGTATCCGTTGCCGCCTGCGTTGCCCAAGGGAACGTATGAGCCTCCGCGCAAAGCGTACCATTCCATGTAACTGTTAGATGTCTCTGAGGGATTCAAGGAGTAGAATGCTTGGTCGTAGAGCCAGAAAGTTCCAACTATGTTTGCGTAAGTTGTTCCTGAGGTTCCGCTGCTGCCGCTTGTTGCACCTGTTCCGCTAGTGCCGCCGCTTGGAAGCTGAGTCATCGATGGAGGAGCGTATCCGAATTGGGTGAAAGCGCCGCCGTAGTAAGCGACGACCAACAAAAGTATAACGCCGAGGACTACTCCGACTTTAGCCGCTAACTTGTGTTCTTCTTTCATTAGTTTACACCTTAAACAATAAATATATGCTAAATCACCCAGTTGAGCCCGACGCC
>Ga0335081_10003573_pt1 | contig 24460 bp, 22 predicted proteins | sample Lox_Sample_35_FD_206713 | JGI IMG/M metagenome (GOLD analysis project Ga0335081, IMG submission 206713) | Soil microbial communities from Loxahatchee National Wildlife Refuge, Florida, United States - Lox_Sample_3.5 | ecosystem: Environmental > Terrestrial > Soil > Wetlands | place: USA...
CCTCCAGGTAAGCGATCCGGTCTGCGCTGAGTTCGGGAACGCTTTGCGCCATAGTTCGTCCTTCCTTTCCTCGCTTGAAATCGGATTATAGCATCCTGAAATATTGGTTCGAACGCGACGTGGCGCAGGCGGTGCTTAATCGTTCCGGGGAGATCTCGTCTCATCGATCGCTCCCTGAGAAGGTGTGAGAGAATCGCACCCGAGCCACAGCGGCAGGCGGTTTCGCCTGCCAAGATTTTCATGCCTGAATACCGCAGAAGATTGCCTCGTTTCCAACCCGACAACGCTTGTTCTCTTCCTGACGTGGCGTCTCCGGGGATCACCGCCCTATTCAGCGACCAGAATGGCATCCGCCACCAGATCGGCGATCTGAGGCTGTCTGAGCCAGAGCGGCCCTGAAGTTTGCCGATCCAAAGCGCGGTCGTAGGCAACAAACGCCTGGCCTCGCGTGCGGCAGATGGAAGAGCGGTCCACAGTGGTATATGCAGCAAAACCCTGTCTCTGCCGGCTTGGCGCGATCTCCGGATTGCTGGTGGTCCAGCGCCGGTCGGCAGGCGAAACCGCCGGCCCAGCAAAACCCACCTGCGCTCTCATCAGAATGTGAAACTTCAGGCGTCGGCACAAGTGCCCGCGCCACAAGGGGCCACGCAACATGTCCCGTCGGACTCCGACGGGTGGCGCCTAGCAGTTTCATTTACTTACAAGGAAAAACCGTCGCAGTCCGACGGGTCCTGGCCGATTGGACGGGCCGGTTCCTACCCGAATAGCCGGTGCGCACCACCCACCCCCGGCGCGATTCTGAGATTACAGGAGACTTTCAATGGCAAACGAATTAGCCGCGCTTTCCAACGAACTCGCGGCAGTAGTGGAAAAGGCCGGTCACGCCGTCGTAGCCGTCCACGCGCGTCCGCGTTTCGGCTCGAGCGGGGTGCTCTGGCGGCCGGGCATCGTCATCACCGCCGAACACACCGTCCGTCGTGAGGAGGAGATCACCGTTACCCTGCCCGGCGGTGACAACGTCCCCGCTTCCCTGGCGGGCAGTGACTCCGGCACCGACATCGCCGTCCTGAAGGTGGAATCCGGCCCGACTCCCGCGATCCAGAAGGCCGGCGAACCCGTGCCCGGCAACCTCGCGCTCACCATCGGGCGTTCGCAGGATTCCGGCGTCAACGCCACCATGGGGATTATCAGTGCCGTCAGCGGGCCCTGGAGGACGTGGCGGGGAGGTCGGCTCGATCGCTATATCCGGCTCGACCTCACTCTCTATCCCGGGTCGTCGGGCGGCCTGGTGGTGAATACAGCGGGCGAGGCGGTCGGCATCGCCACCTCCGTCCTGTCGCGCATTGCCGGCCTGGCGATTCCGGCAAGCACCATCGACCGCGTAGTCGATGAGATCCTGGCGCGGGGCCGCGTGGCGCGGGGGTATCTGGGTGTCGGCTTGCAACCCGTGGAACTGCCCGATCATCACAAAGGTCTGATTGTGTTGTCGCTCGAGCCCGAAGGATCAGCCGCCAGGGCAGGCGTCCTGATTGGCGACATCCTTACATCACTCGGCGGCTCCCGCGTGGCGGATACGGACGACATTCAGGCGGTGCTGGAATCTCATGGCGTGGGCCAGTCCGTGGCCGCGGTGGTGTCGCGCGGCGGTGTTTCGAAGGAGATCGCAATCGTGGTCGGGGAGCGTCCGCGGAGGAACTGACATGCGGGGATTCGGGGAAATTGCGGAACGGCTCCGGCGTTCCACAGTGCAGGTGTTTTCGGGCCGCAGCCGGGGCGGCGGCTCGGGAGTGGTGTGGAAGTCCGACGGGCTGATCGTCACCAACGCGCACGTGGCGCGTGTCGGACAACCGCAGGTGGAACTGTGGGACGGCCGCCGCTTCGAATCGCGGGTGGTGTCGCTCGACGGGCGCCGCGACCTGGCGGCGCTGCGGCTGGACTCTCCGGCGCTCGATTCCCCGCTGCCCGCCGCCACCCCGGGGGACTCGGGCACGCTGCGTCCCGGCGAACTGGTGATGGCCGTGGGCAGCCCGCTGGGGTTCTCCGGCGCGCTGTCCACAGGAGTGGTTCACTCCATCGGCCGGGTGCCCGGAATGGGGCGGCAGCAGTGGATCCGCGCCGATGTGCAGCTCGCTCCCGGCAACTCGGGGGGGCCGCTGGCGGATGCGCGGGGACACGTGGTGGGCATCAATACTGCCATCGTGAACGGCCTCGGGGTGGCGGTTCCTTCGAGCGCGGTGACGGCGTTTCTGGAGCAGGGGGCGCGCCCCTCGCTTGGCGTCACATTGCGGCCGCTCTCCTTCGGATTGCTCATCCTGGATGTGGATCCGAAGGGCGCTGCGGCGGCTGCGTCGCTGCGCGCGGGCGACATCCTGCTCGGCTCGTTCGACACTTTGAGCGAGGCGATGGATTCCGGCCGCGACGTGGTGCGCCTCCAATTCTTCCGCGGCGACCGCAGCAAAGTACGAGAGGTCTTCGTACGGCTCGCGGCTCAGGCGGTGGCGGCGTGATTCGACTGATGATCGCGGCGCCGTCCGCGGTCATGCGTGCGGGGCTGGAGACGCTGGCCGTCTCCGGCCTCGACGTCGAACTGGTGGGTTCGTTTCCGGATTTGTCAGCGGTGGAGAGCCTTCGTCCGGACGTGGTTCTCTCGGCGCTGCCGCTGGACGAGATCTCGCCCGCTCCGTATGGCCACGGGCCTGCGTTCGTCGTGCTGGCGGACGGCGCGGAGTCGATGTGGACGCGCGAGGCAGTGCGCCTGGGCGTGAGGGCCGTGCTGCCGGGCGATGCTTCGGCATCGCAGATACTGGCCGCCGTGGAGGCTGCCGCACGCGGCTTCGCGCTGATCGATCCGCGAGAGCTCGACGGGCTGCTCGCACCGTCGGTTCCCGCGCTGGCGTCGCACGAGGGTCCGTCCCTCACGCCGCGCGAACTGGAGGTGTTTCGCATGATGTCGGAGGGCGACGCGAACAAAGAGATCGCGTGGAAACTCAAAATCTCCGAGACGACAGTGAAGTTCCACGTAGCGGCGATTCTCGGAAAGCTGAATGCCTCCAATCGGACGGAGGCCGTGGCGGCGGGAGTGCGCAAGGGCCTGATTCTGCTGTGAGGAGACGTGGCGCAGACACTCGTGTCCGCAGCGTCCGCACTCATGCCGACGCTTTTTGGTCGGCGCCAAGTCAGGTCGCGATTGCCGATTCGACCCCTTACTGGAAGGCGGCCAGAAAGCGTCCCGATGAGTCGGGACGCGGCAGGCAGGAGTGCCTGCGCCACAACACTTCAGTCCGCGGCTTCGGCCAGAGTCCCCGCGGCTTCCTTGCTTTGAATGCGGGCCCGACTCTGGAAGAACACTGCCACCAGCAGCAGAATCGCAAAGGACATTACGGCGGAGCTCAGCCAGAATCCCGCCCAGTTGCGCGTCACCACCGAGCCTGACTTCGTGGTGAAGAAGTCCACCGCGACGCCTGAAAGATTCGACCCGATGTACATGCCCAAACCGTAGGTGACGAACGTCAGGAAGCCTTGCGCGGTGACCCGCAGGTCCGAAGGCGCCTCCTGATCGGTGTACAGTTGCCCGGTCATAAAGAAGAAGTCGAAGCACACGCCGTGCAGCAGGATGGCCACGTAGAACATCCACATGCCCGCGCCCGCGTTGCCGTAGGCGAGCAGAGCGTAACGGATCGACCAGGAGAGCAGACCGGTTACCAGGATGGCCTTCACCGTGATCCGGCGGAAAATCAGCGGCATCAGAAGCATGGCGAGGACCTCCGAGGCTTGCCCCAAGGTCATCTTGCCGGCGGCATTCTGCACGCCAGCCTCGTTCAGATAGGCGTTCGTGAAGGAGAAGTAAAACGTCAGCGGAATGCAAGCCAGGATCGACGCCAGCACGAAGACCAGGAACGGGCGCCGCTTCAGCATCACCAGGGCATCCAGTCCGAGGACGCTGCGGAAGGTCACCGGCTGCCCCTTGCCGAGCGCGGGAGTGTGCGGCAGACAAAGGCTGAACGCACTCATCACCAGCGAGGCGCCGGACGCCAACAGAAACTGGGTGGCAGACGCCTCCACGCCCATCCAGCCGATGGTCGCGCCGATGGCAATCCAACCGATGGTGGCGAACACGCGGATCAGCGGGAACTCGGCGCCCGCATCCTTGATTTGCCGCAGGGCGAGAGAATTCGTCAACGCAATGGTGGGGAAGAAGCAGAGGCAATAGATCAGCATCAGGCCGTAAACCGCGCCGAAACTGGTAAAGCGGGTCACCAGGAACAGAAACACCGCGCCCGCCAGATGCAGCGCCGCCAGCACGCGCTCGGTGGCAAAGAACCGGTCGGCGATCATCCCCACGAAGAACGGCGAAATCATGCAAGCCAGCGCCGAGGTGCCGAAGATTGCGCCCGTCTGAGTGCCCGAAAACCTGAGGGTCGCGGTGAGGTACGTCCCGATGGTGACGTACCAGGAGCCCCAGATGACGTAATTGAGAAACATCATCAGGCTGAGCCGCACGTTGACCGAGTTGACCATACGTTGCAGTGTAGCAAGCGAGGTTGACTCCCGTGGGATTTGTTCTACAATATTGAGAATATGAAATCCGCCAGTAAGAAAGCGGCGGCCGGACCGCTGGAGGGGACGTGGTATGTGGCCTCGCTGGAAGTGGACGGCCAGCAGATGCCGGCAGCGATGCTCTCGGGCGCGCGCGTCGTGGTGAAGGGCGACCGTTTCGAGTCGTTGGGGATGGGCGCGGTGTACGAGGGCAAGATGACGCTCGACGCGGAGGCAAGTCCCAAGTCGTTCGATATGACCTTCACCGCCGGGCCGGAGAAGGGCAACCAAGCGCTGGCGATTTACGAGGTCGACGGCGATGAGTGGAAGCTGTGCATGACGACGCGGGGCGGGGCCCGGCCGACGCGATTCGGCACCGCGCCTGGCACGGGACACGCGCTGGAGATCCTGAAGCGCGGACAGCCACCTTCTCCGCCCGCTCCGGCGACAGAGGTGCCGGAGGCGGCGGCCGGGGCCGGCCCGGTCACGGAACTGGAGGGCGTCTGGTCGATGCTCTCGGGACGGATGGATGGGCATCCAATGGAAGCCTCCCTGGTGAAGATCGGGAAGCGTATCACTCGGGGAAGTCAGACCACGGTGCAATTCGGGCCGCAGGTCTTCCTGCGCGCAACGTTTACGCTGGATACGGCGCAATCGCCGCGATGGATCGACATGCTGCACACCGAGGGAATGCACGTTGGGAAGACGCAGCTGGCGATTTACGAGTGCGACGGGCAGAAGCTGAGGTTATGTTCCGCGGCGCCGGGACAGCCTCGCCCGACGGACTTCGAGTCGCGAAAAGGCGACGGACGAACGCTGGCCGAGTGGAAGCTGGAGAAGAAGTGAAATAGCGCGGGCACTGCTGCCCACTTCGGTAGCTTCAACCCATCCATTGCGGATTCCTGGCAGTGCCGTCGAATCGGGTGCTGGTCTTGAAAAGCTCGAACTCGCCCTTCATGGCGGCGTCACGGGTTTTGTTCACGATCCTGGCGACTTCTTCCTTGCTCATCGGCTTGAAGGTTCGCGCGGCTTCCACTGCCTGGGTCACCCGGTCCAGCGAATCCATCCCGGTGATGACGACGGAGGTCGGCAGGTTCAGAGCATAGTGCAGGCACTCGATCGGGGTGACGGTGTTGCTCTTCAAAATGATGCCGCTGCCCATGGTCTTCATGGCCAGGACGGCGATGCCCTGCTCCACCAACTTGGGAACCACCTGGTGGGTGAAGCTGCGGAAGTGCCAGTCCATCGGGTTGAGAGGCATCTGACAGGAATCGAAATGGAAATGATTCTGGGCGGCGATTTCGAGCATGCGGAGGTGGACGACGGGGTCCTTGTGGCCGGTGAACCCGATGTAGCGGATTTTCCCGGCCTTTTTGGCTTCCAGAAGGGCCTCGAGGGGGCCGCCGGGCGCGAAGAAGCGGTCGGGGTCCTCCAGACGGATGTTCTCGTGATACTGCATGAGGTCGATGTGGTCGGTTTGCAGGCGGCGCAGCGATTCGTCGATTTGTTTGGCGGCGGATTCCCTGGTGCGGCCGTCGAATTTCGTCATGAGGAAGACCTTTTTACGATAGCCGTCGCGCAGCGCGTTGCCCATGCGCACCTCCGCCTCGCCATCGACATAGTCCCAGCAGTTGTCCATGAAGGTGATGCCGTGGTCGATGGCGGTGCGGATGATCGAGGTGCCGAGTTCCGCGGACTCCGCGCGTCCGATGTGCGCGCCGCCCACGCCGATGGCGGAGACTTTTTCGCCGGTCTTGCCCAGCGTGCGATAGATCATTCCCCCCGGCTGGCTGTTGGCCACTTTGAGGGCCATGCCCATCGATGCCAAGGTGCCGAGTGCCTGTCTGCGATTCATGCGAGCATCCTTTCTGTGACAACCAGTGTACGCCGGATGGGGCAGCGGGGGCTTGCGGGGAGCCCGGTGCCCGCATCTCAGGCCTTTTTCTGCTTTTCAACCAGGCATCGAGGCCGGAAAAGGTGTGGGGGAACGCGGGACCCAGTTTCAGATCCGCGCACAACACGTGTCCATCCGAGGGCGATTCATCGGAAGAGAATGGGCGCTCGGTGGGCGAAAGATCCGCGGCCACACCGCTCGGGCGGTTGGCCGTGCCCCATCATCAGGATGATCTTCGCGCCGAGGTGTTGTGCGGAGAAACGGAAGGCCTCTTCGCAATTGCCGCCGTAGTCGAGCCAGGTGCGAAGAGGCCCTGTTGACAATCTAAACTGAACCGTTTAGTATTCATTCATGATCCACGTCAATGGACTCGTGCAGCGTTTTGGCGAATTGACGGCGGTGGATGGCATCTCCTTCGACGTCCGGGCGGGCGAAATCTTCGCCTTTCTGGGCCCCAACGGCGCGGGGAAGACGACCACCATCAAGATGCTGACTACCCTGCTGCGTCCTACCAGCGGGAAACTCGAAATCGACGGCTTGAATCCGGCGACCCATGCACACGAGGTGCGGAAGCGATTCGGCATCGTGTTCCAGGACCCGAGCCTGGATGGCGATATGACCGCATACGAGAACATGGAAATGCACGCGGTGTTCTACCACGTACCGCGAAGGGAGCGCGGCGAGCGCATCGAGCGCCTGCTCAGGATCTTCGAACTATGGGAGCGGCGCAATGACCTGGTGAAGCTGTTTTCCGGCGGGATGAAGCGGCGCCTGGAGATCGCCCGCGGGCTGCTGCACACGCCCAAGATCCTGTTCCTGGACGAGCCGACGCTGGGGCTCGACCCGCAAACACGCAATCAGCTCTGGACGCACGTCAAGAACCTGAATCAGACCGAGGGCGTGACGGTATTCCTGACCACACACTACATGGATGAAGCCGAGCGGGTGGCGCAGAGGATCGCCATAATCGACCACGGCAAGATCGTGGCGCAGGGCTCGCCGCAGGAGTTGAAGCTGCAGACCGGCAAGGATTCGCTGGAGGAAGCCTTCCTGGCGCTGACGGGGTCGGCGATACGGGACGACGCGGCGAGTTCGGCGGACCAGTTGCGGCAGATGGCCCGGCTCTGGGCAGGAGGCAGACGATGAGCGTGATCTACATCATGTGGATGCGCGAGATGAAGCGGTACATCCGCTCGCGAGCGCAGATCGTGGCGTCGCTGGGGCAGCCGATTCTCTACCTGGTGGCGCTGGGATTCGGGTTGGGACCGGTGTTTCAGCGCGCCGGACAGGGGAATTACGTGCAGTTCGTCGCGCCCGGAATTATCGGGATGACGATCCTGTTCAGTTCCGTCTTCTCAGGCGCGGGGCTGCTCTGGGACCGGCAGTTCGGCTTTCTGAAGGAAACGTTAGTAGCGCCCGTGCCGCGCATTCAGGTGATGCTGGGCAGGACGCTCGGGGCGGCGACCGTCGCGGTGATGCAGGGGACACTGGTCGGGATCGTGTGTTTCGCCGTGGGGTTTCGTCCCGCGGACTATCGCCAGTTGCCGCTGGCGCTGCTGTTCATGCTGATGATCGCGTCGCTGTTCGCCGCGCTGGGGACGGCTATCGGCTCCGCGCTGCAGAACATCCAGGGCTTCCAGATGATCATGAGCTTCCTGGTGATGCCGATCTTCTTCCTCTCCGGGGCGCTCTATCCGCTGCGCGACCTGCCGAAGCTGCTGGCCGCGATCGTCAGCATCGACCCGCTGGCATACGGCGTGGACGGCTTGCGGACGGCGCTGATCGGGCTGTCGCATTTCGGAACGATGCTGGATGCCGCCGTCCTGCTCCTGGGTGCTACCCTGGTACTCTTCATCGGAAGTCGCCTGTTTTCGAGGATTCAGGTATAGGATGCCGCGAACGCGGAGCGAGGCCGCACACAAGAAAGTGATCGAAGCAACGCTCGAAATGGTGGCGGAGCGAGGGATTGAGGCCGCCAGCATGGACGCCATCGCCGCGCGCTCGGGTGTCAGCAAGGCCACTATCTACAAGCATTGGCCCGATAAGGAGGCGCTGGTGCTGGAGATGATGGCCACGATCAACGGGCTCGACTCGCGGCCGAAATTCGATTCCGGAAACACCCGCGCCGACATGGTCGCGGTACTCGCGCACCGCCCCAAGGAGAACCCGGCGGTGCGCGATCGCATTTTGCCGCACGTGATGGCGTATTCGGCCACCCACCGGGAGTTCGGCAACGCCTGGCGCACCATGGCCATGGAACCGCCTCGGCGCGAACTGCGCTACCTCATCGAGAAGGGCGTGGGCAAGGGCGAGTTGGCGCGCGGCCTCGACATGGAACTCTGCCTCGCGATGCTGCTGGGACCGGTGCTGTACTGGCATATCTTTCTGAGAGGGGTCTCGGGGGACCCGACGATGCTGGCCGAGGGAGTGGTGGCGACCTTCTGGCGCGCGTTCGGGACCGAAAAGGGCCGGGTGAAAAAAAGCCCCTGCTGACGTGGCGCAGGCGCTCCTGCCTGCCGCGTCCGCACTCTTGGGGGACGCCTTTTTGGCGTGCGACCGGGCATTGACTCGATGCAACCCGAAAAGCGCCCCGATGAGTCGGGGCGCTGCAGACAAGAGTGTCGCGCCACATCTCGCAAACCTTTTCACCCCGCCGGAGTCTTACTGACTATGCGCGAACTATGGCGGAACCTTGTCTATGCGGTGCGCGTGCTGCGGCAGGCCCCGGGATTCACGGCGATTGCGGTGGCGGTGCTGGCAATCGGCATCGGCGCCAACTGTGCGATCTTCAGCCTGGTGGATGCGGCGTTGTTGCGGCCACTGCCATTCGGCCGCCCCAACGAACTGGTTCAGCTTTGGGAGAAACCGCCCAGGGGGAACGGCCACAACGCGGTAGCGCCCCTGAATTTCCTGGACTGGTCCGAACAGAACCAGGTGTTCACGTCGATGGCGGCCCTCTCCGGGAGCTCGATGACCAGGATCACAGACGGGATTCCCGAGCGGATGCGCGGCCAGGCGGTGACCTGGCGGTTCTTCGACGTTCTCGGAGTGGCTCCGGCGGCCGGCCGGGCGTTTACCGAGGAGGATGCCAAGCCCGGCAGCAAGGTGATCGTCATAAGCGAGGCCATGTGGCGGACGCGGTACGGAGCCGATCCCAAGCTGGTAGGTTCGTCGATTGTGTTGGACGGCGAGCCGTGGACCGTGATCGGGGTGATGCCCGGGAATTTCGAGATCCTCTACAGCGCGGACTACTGGACGCTGTTTCGAATCGCGCGGCGTCCGGAGAGCCGGCAGCCGCACTATCTTCGCGTCTTCGCGCGCCTCAAGCCCGGGGTCAGCTTCGATCAGGCCCGCGCGGCGATGGACGTAATCGGTGGAAACCTGTCGCGCGACTATCCGGAGACCAACAAGGGATGGGGCGTTACGATGCTGCCTCTGCATGACGCCACGGTAGGCGACACCCTGCGGACCACGTCTCTCGTGCTGGCAGCGGTGGTGGGCCTCATCCTGCTGATGGCGTGCGCGAACGTTGCGAATCTTCTGCTGACACGCGGCGCGGCCCGCTCTCGCGAGATTGCAGTGCGGGTGGCTCTGGGCGGAAGCCACAACCGGATCCTGGGGCAATTGCTGACGGAGAGCGGCCTGCTGGCGTTCGTGGGAGGAGCCGCGGGCATCGGGCTGGCGTGGGTGCTGGTGGTCGCGGCTCCGAAGTTCCTGCCTGCCGGAACTCTGCCGGCCGGCGTGCGTTTGACGTTGGATGCCCGCGTGGTGGCATTCTCCGCGGCGTTGACTACGGTAACGGGGCTGCTGTTCGGCCTGGCGCCGGCGTGGCAGGCAGCGCGGACGTCGCTTACCGACGCCCTGCGCGCCGGGGGCCGCACCGCCACGGAGGGGATGGGCGCGTTCCGGGCGTCGCTGGCAGCCGCGGAGATTGCGGTAGCCGTGATGCTGGTGACGGGTGCGGGATTGTTGCTGCGGACGCTGGTGTCGCTCGACCACGTGGATCTCGGCTTTCGTCCGGACCATATTCTAACCGCACAATTGAGCCTGTCCGGCCCACGGTATCCGAAGGGGCCCAGCACGCTGCCGCTATACCAGGCGGTGGAGCGCGAAGTTGCGGCTCTGCCGGGGGTGCGGTCGGCTGCCTTCAGCACGACGCTTCCGACGCAGGGTTGGGACATCGGGATGCCCGCCGAACTGGTGGACCGTCCCGCGGCCGATGTTTCCAAGCGGAAAGCCGTTAACTATCAGTTGGTTTCGCCGCGGTACTTCGAGACAATCGGCATCCCGCTGATGGCCGGCCGCGCCTTCACGGAGCAGGATGACGCAAGGTCCGCTCCGGTGTGCATCGTGAATGAAGAGTTCGTGCGCGACTTCATGGAAGGGCGTCAGCCTTTGGGGATGAGAGTGCGCCTCGACTCGATGGGGGAAAAGGGGCCCGAGCCGGTGGTGCGGGAGGTCGTCGGCGTCGTGCGGCAGGTAGCGGTGGATGGTCCGGGGGAATTGCGCAAGAGTGCGGAGGCGTACGTGCCGCTGGCGCAGAATCCGTGGTTTTGGGGCGCGCTGTCGTTGCGTACCGGGGGCGATCCGGCGGCGATGGCGCGTGCGGTGAAGGAGGCGATCGCGCGCGTAGACCGGACTCAGGCGGTCACCCAGATCCGCACCATGGACGAGGTGGTCGGCGATACCGTGGCGCAGCCGCGATTCCGCGCCGAATTGGTGGGCGGATTCGCGGTGCTTGCCCTGGTCCTGGCGGCGGTTGGGATCTTCGGAGTGCTGGCGTTTTCCGTGAGTCAGAGGATCCGCGAATTCGGGATTCGATCGGCGCTGGGAGCGCAGGGCGCAAATATCCTGCGGATGGTGCTGGCGGGCGGATTGCGAATCGCGGCCATCGGGGCGGCAGTGGGAGTGGGAGCCGCGGCTTTGCTCACACGATCGCTCGGCTCGCTGCTGTTCGGCGTCAAGCCGCTCGATGCGGTAACGTTCCTGGCGGCTCCGGCAGTGCTGGTGCTCGTGGCGCTCATGGCCTGCGGAATTCCAGCGATGCGGGCCGCGAGAGTCGATCCGGCGGTAGCGCTACGTCACGAATAGGGCACAGCGGCGGGCTACCGCTTCGGCGTGATGTCGGTTACGGGCAGATCCCAGTGGGCCGCCAGGATCTCGAAGCGGCGCTGTTCCTCGCGTTTGTATTTTTCCTGGTCGGGCCAAAGCTGCTTGATGAAGCGCTCTTCGTCGGGATTGGCGGTGGTTGCCAAGGTGGAGTTCTTGAAGCGAATCGTGACGCGGTAATCCCAGCGGCCATCCTCGGTCCCGTGATTCGCGGGCTGCTCGATCTTCACCGAAAGCATGCGGCCGCTTTGCACATTCTTCATGAGCAGCGGGTAGTGGTTCTTGAGGAATAGCTGAAGGAACTCCTGTTGATGGCCCCACTGCACCTTGTAGTAATACTCCATAGTGTACGGCTGGTCGGCTCCGCCCTGCGGAGGCGCACCCTGGGAAAACAGCGGCGACGCGCAAACCGAAAGCACAAGCGTGAACAGAATGCTTCTCATGAATCCTCCACCACCGGGTGAATTGAATTCTAGCAGAATGCACGGCTGTCCACGCCGGCGCTTACTCGAGGCGGAACGCGACCACAGCGTCACCCATCCTGCTTTTCATCTTGCCGTGGCCGCCCGCGCAGATCACGAGGTACTGCTTTCCGCCGATCTCGTAAGTCATGGGCGTGGATTGCGCGCTGGCAGGCAACTCGACACTCCAAAGTTCCTTGCCGGTATCCGAGTCGAACGCGCGGAGGTGCGGGTCGAGCGCTGCCGCGGAGAACACCAGCCCGCCGGCGGTCGCCATCGGGCCGCCAAAACTGATGGCTCCGGGGGGCGCGCCGGCCCCCATCGATCCCAGGGGCGACTCCCAACGCGGCTTTCCGGTGTCCAGGTCGAACGCGACCAATGCGCCCCAAGGTGGAGCGTTGCAGGGCAAGCCGACAGGAGAGACCAGCCAGTCGCGATGCATGGCGTAGGGCGTGCCGGTTTGCCGGGCGAATTCGCCGCCCCATGCGTACTCCTTCAGGTTCTTGCGGGTGTCGGCCAACTCGTCACGCGGAATCAGCTTCATGACCGCCGCCAGACGGTTGGTGTTGGCGAGCAGAAGGTGACGGACCGGATCCCACGCGGCGCTGCCCCAGTTGACGCCGCCGATATTGCCAGGAAACGAGACGGATCCCTGAAAGCTGGGCGGGGTGAAGAGGCCGTCGTTGCGCAGTTTCTGAATCTCGTTGCGGCACCACTCGCGAGCCTCGGGAGTCGGGCCCCATACGTCGTTGGCGGTGAGGCGCTGCGGCACCATGGGGCTCCAGACGGGCAAGGGCTGCGTTGCCGAGGCCTTCTCGCCGGGGATGTCGCTCTTGGGAACGGAGCGCTCCTCCACGGTGACCAGCGGGTTGCCGGTCTCGCGGTCGAGCACGAAGAGGTTGCCGATCTTGGTGGTCACGGCTACCGCCGGTTTGCCGCGGAAATCGATGAGGGTGGGCTGGGAGGCGACGTCGTAGTCCCAGAGATCGTGGTGCACCACTTGAAAGCCCCAGACGAACGCGCCGGTGGAAGCTTTGAGAGCGACTACTGAGTTGGCCCAGCGGTTGTCGTTCGGGCGCATGCCGCCGTAGTAGTCGGGGCTGGCGCTGCCGGTGGGGATAAAGACCAGGTCGCGTCCGGGGTCGGCGGCCAGGGTGGACCATGCATTGGCGGCGCCGGTGCGGGGCTTTTGCTCGTTGGCCCACGGGATCGGGTCCCAGGTCCAGCGGAGTTTGCCGGTGCGTACGTCGTAGGCGCGCACCACCCCGCGCTCCGTGCTGACTTCCGAGTTGTCGCCGATCGAAGAGCCGGTGATCACCATCTCACCCACGACGACTGGCGCCGAGGTGACTTGGTAGTCGCCCCACCGGCTGTTGCCCTCGCGATACGCGACGTCGCGTGTGAGATCGACGGTGCCCCCGGTGCCGAACGCCGCGCAGGGGCGACCGGTCTTGCCGTCGAGCGCCAGAAGGCGGGCATCGACGGTGCCTTCGAACACACGCACGCGGCACAGAGCCCCGGGAGCCGCCTTGGAATCGATCCACACGGCAACGCCGCGCGAGCTGACCTCGGAATACTGGTGCATGCGGTTCACCTGCGGGTCGAACTTCCACTTTTCGGCGCCGGTGACGGGGTCGAGCGCGATCACCTGGTTGTAGGGCGTGCTCAGGTAGAGGACGCCTTCCAGCAGCACGGGCGTGGCCTCGAAGGCGGCCTTCTCGTTCAACTGGGTGGCGGGGTCGAGCGCGCCGGTGTGGTAGGTCCAGGCTACCTTGAGACGCGGAAGGTTGTCGCGAGTGATTTGCCGGAGCGGCGAGTAACGGGTTCCGCCGGGGTCGCGCCCGTAGGCGGTCCAGTCGTTATCCCCTGCCCAAAGGCAGCATGCCAGAAGGAATAACAGAGTGCAGTAACGCATACGGGCATTGTGCGCCAGCGTGTGGACGCATTCAACAGCCCTGGGACGGATGGGCCGAATCGCGGGACGATTGGGCCTTCGCTACCGTGGGCGCAAGACGAGACGCGGCAGCCTCGAAACCCCCTCGTCGCGACTGGCACTGTGGATGCCCGACAAGCGCCCCGATGAGTCGGGGCGCGGCAGGCAGGAGTTCCTGCGCCACGCTCCTGCCTACTTTTTCTCGTGGTCCATGATCTTCTGAATGCGCTTGAGGCTGCTCTTGATTTCGTCGGTGGCTTCCTGAATCTGGTTCGTGTCGTAGATCACGCGCGGTGTCAGGAAGATGATCAGTTCGGTGCGGCTCTTGCTGACGCTCTTCGACCCGAAGGCGGCGCCCAGCAGCGGAATACGATGCAGCAGCGGCACGCCCGTCGAATCGTTCACGCGGGTCTCTCCGATGAAGCCGCCGATGGCGATGGTGTCGCCGTCCTGCACCGTCACCTGCGTGGTAAACGACCGGCGCGAGAAGGAGGGCGAATCGATGGTGCTCGTGGAGTTCCCTTCCGGCTCGCTCACGTCCTGGTCCACCACCAGGGTCACCACGCCGCTCGAATTCACACGGGCCAATACGTTGAGTGTAACGCCGGTGCTGCGGCTGCTGACCGAATTGAAAGAACTGCCCGTGACCGCCACGCCCGACGAGGTCAGCACGGGAACATCCTGGCCGACGTTCATGATCGCCGGAATGCTGTCGGTGGCGATGATGCTGGGCGACGAGATCACTCGCGCGTTGTGAGTGGATTCGGCCAGGTTCAACACCCCCAGCAACTCACTGCTGCGCAGAACCAGCGCGCCCGTCGAAAGAGTAAGACCGCTTCCGCCCGCGGCAATGTTGAGCGCTCGGGAAACCGAGCCCGTGTCCTTCTTATCGAGGTAGGATTGAACCCCCGCGGAGAAGGCTCCCGTCAGATCGAGTTCGTAAATTTTGGCGTCGATGAGTACCTGGCGCGGCGGAACGTCGAGTTGCCGCAGCAGGCTGTTGATCTGCTCCCATTCCTGCGGCGTGCCTTGCACCAGCAGCGTGTTGTCGAACGGATTGGGAATCACGTGCGGGATTCTCTGGCCGGGTTGGCCGGCAGCCCCGGTGCCCAGATACTCGCCGGTGAGACCGATGCCGCCGCTGCCGGCCGCACCCTGTGGAATGGCGGTGCCGGTGGGGGGAACGTTGACGGGTGAACCGGCGATGGAACTTCCCAAGGCTTGCTGCTGATACGCCATGCCTCCCAGGCCGTACACGCCGCCCGCGCCGCCCAAGCCTAAGCCACCCGCACCGCCGTACGCGCCGCCATAGCTGCCCATGCCGCCGTAGGCGCCCAATCCTCCTCCGCCACCGTAAGCGCCGCCCATTCCCATGCCGCCCATCCCCATGCCGCCCATCATGCCCATGCCGCCCATCATGCCGGCGCTCGAAAAGGCGGCCAGCATGGAAAGCGCCTGAATGTTGCCGGTGTAGAGCGCCTGAATCGCCATGGCGATGGTGGGCGCGCTGCCGTACTTCAGCCGGTAGACGTAATTGTTGATGCCGCCCGCGGAGTTCCTCACCGGAACGTCCAGCTTCTCGATCCAGTTGGATACTTCCGCGAAGATGCCGGGGTTGGGCGCCACCGCGATCAGGGTGTTGATGCGGTCCACGGGGATGAATTTCACCGCTCCGCCCTTCTCGGAAAGCGCATAGGCCTTGAAAACGGAGTCCAGCTCTTTGACCAGGTCGCTGGGACGACTGCTGGAGACTTCAAACAGGCGCACCCGCTGGCCGGCGAAGGTGTCCGCATCGAAAAGGCTGATCAGCTCCATCGTGCGCTTCATGCTCCGGCTGTTGTCCTGGAGGATGAGCAGGTTGCCTGCGTCGTATGCCTGCACGGTAGCGCCTTCCCCGAGGAATGGCTTGATGAGGGCAGCCAGTTCCGCGGCCGTGGCGTATTTCAGAAACACCATGTTGAGCACCATGCGCTCATCATCGGGGATGGTCTTCGGATCCGCGTTCACCATCGGATCGATCGGCAGATTGGAAACGGTATTGATCGGGACGATGCGGTAGAGGTCGCCCACCTTCACCATGGCCGCGCCGTTCACACGCAGGATGGTCTCCATGAGCTGCATGAGGTCCACCGGCTTGACTTCCCCGTACGTGTAGATGATGACCGAACCCTTGATGCGCGGATCGAGAATGTAATTAATCTTCATCTCCCTGGCGAGCGTATCGATCATCTCGGTGAGCGTGACGCCGCCCACCAGGAAGGGCTGAGCGCTGCTCAGATGAGGCTGCGGTGCGACACCGGCGGCCGGCTGCGTGGCGGGCTGAGTGGACGGTGCCGGCGTCTGCGCTGCGCCTGGCGCCGGCGCGGCTCCCGGTTGCGGAGCCGTTGGGGTCGCCGCCGGTGGCTGTTGACCGGGAGCGCCGGCCCGCGGCGGAGCCTGCGGGTTGGGATTGGCCGGAGGCTGTTGCGGTTGTTGCTGGGGCGGCGTGGGTGGCGACACCATTCGCGGCGGCGCCTGCGCCACCAGCATTGCCGACAACGCGCAAGCCGCAATGCCTAACCGAAACGAGAGGAAGATGCGCATGTTTGGCTAATCCCGTCCCGCGGCGGCGCGCGCCTGTTCCCGGTCCCACACCGCCTGCTCCGTTTCGTCGAGCTCCGATTTCTTGCGCTGCCAACGGTACACGCCGAACGGTCCCGGCCGCTCGAAGCGGATCGTATCGCCGTCTTCAACCGCTTTGACGTTCTCGAAGCGGGCCATCTCGGCCGCCTCATCCACGGGCTTGTCTTCCACGCGGGCGATGCCGAACGGCGTCTTGCGATAGATCCACTTTTTGCCCTGCCGATCCGTGTAGCGGTAGGAGCCATCGTCCCCCTTCACGGCCCTGGCGGGAATGGTGAGGGGCGCGGCGGCCTTGTGCGCCTCCGGCTTCGAGGGGCCGTCAGCGGCGGCCAGCATCCATGCGGTGACAGAGAATACGATCAGCAATTTCATTTTCAAACTCCAGGGGTGCATGCTCCCATGTTCACGGGCATGCGCTACGCGACTACTTTCCTACCGGCTCCCACGTGCAATTCGTACCGAACGGGTTCGTGTGGACCACTTTCTTGAATCCATCGATCACCGTTCCATCGGCGTTCCCGTCGTTTACACTGCAGGTCTTGCTGCCGAAGGCGGTCATCTCTCCAGGACCGGATTTCACCGGCGGCGGAGCGGCCGTCACAGGAGGCGGCGTTTCGGTCCGGACCTCCGCGGCCGCCTGAGGGGCAGGCGCGACGGGATGCCCCCTCAGTTCCGCCACCGTTCGGCGAACGGTCTGTCCATCCCACTCCAAATCGATCTCATCACTATTGACGCTCAGAAGCTTGAATTGGCCGATGGTGTCGCCGACGTGAAGCCCCTGGTGGGGAGCTTCGGCCGTCAGGCTGAAAAATGCGGTGGTGCTGCCTCCCAGGGTCATCATCCCGTGATAGACAGGCAGGGCCGGCATCGGTTTCGGCGGCGGCGGCGGAGGCACTTCGACGACCACGGTGGAGTTGCGCGACCGGTCCCACAGCATTTTATCCGGGATGTTCACGTAACCCGACGCCATCACCGGCGGCTCGGCGGGCAGCGGAGTGAACGGCGGGTTCGGCAGCGGTTTGGGACGCCCTTCGATCGCCGCGGCCTCGCGCGCACGGGCCGCGCGCCATTCGTTCCGGAACTGAATGCCCATCCAGGCCACGACTCCCACCAGCACGAGATCCAGGAGGAGTAGCTTGCGGTTCACAGCGCACCTCCCGGTTTCTTGGCAGGCAGGAGCTTTTTAGGCACCACGCCGGAAAGGCGCAAGCGCACCAGCAGATTCTTCTTTTTGTCGGCGCCGCCGCTGATGCTGATTTCGTTGGTGGCCAGCAACTCGGGCTGATTGGCGATGGCCGCCAGAAAGTTCACCAGTTGCTCGATACCGCAGGTGAACGCCACGCTGACGGAGACCTCCCCGTAGTCGTTGCCCAGCGGCTTGACGTCCCAGGATTCCGCTCCCGGCGCGGCGAAACCGTTGGACTGTGCCACCTTCTGGATGAGGCTGAGCAGGTAGGCCTGCGCCTGCGGGTAGGTGTCGGCCACCAGCAGGCCTTTCTCGCGCACCGCGAGATCGGCAGCCACCTGCTTGAGCACCGCTTCCTTTCCGGGCAGCATGGCCGACAACTGGCGCACGCGCGCGAGGCGCTGCTCCGCGGTGGGGATCGATTCGGATGCCGCTACCACGCCGGTGCTGCTATCGCCGTAGACCCAGAAGCGCAGAACGACGATCGCGGCCAAGCCGGCCACCAGAAAAATCGCGGTCTTGCGATCGAGCGTCCCGACGGTCACTTGGCGGCCCTCCGGTTCATGTGGATCTGAAACATCTCGCCCGCGCCGGTAGGACTGCGCTGGATCGACTCCTGCGCGGAGCCTTCGAACATCGGCGAAGAATCCAGGATCTTCAATAGCGGCGATGCTTGCGGCGCTTCGCCGGCAATGCGCACGGTATCGCGCGTCAACTGGGTGGCGCTGGTCCAGGCGGGAGGCTCCACCAGCCTGGTGAGCTCGTTCAAAGCATCGAGGTCGCGTCGCGTCTGGTGCCGGAACTGGTCGAGCAGCCTGGCGCGCGCCTGCATCTCGCTCATCTGGCGATCGACCGCCGCTACGCGCTGCGCCTGCGGCTCATACCGCGCGATCTCGGCCTCGAGTTTCCGCAGATACCGGCGGTCGGCATAGCTGGAGTAAAGTGCCGCCGCGGCAGCCACGAGGAGCGCCACGCCAACCAGCACGAGGGTAGGAATGAATGCCGCACGCGAGCTGGAGCGCCGGTATTCCGCCGGCAGCACGTTTGCCGACGGCGCGAACCGGGGACAAGCCCCAGCCAGCGCCGTGGCATACGGCAGTGCGTTGCGGGAAAGGTCGTTGGTTACCGGATTGACTTCCGGCTTGGGAAGAACGGATTCCAGCCTGACCGGCTGGGTGTCGGGCGGGAGGCGCAGTTCGGACAGCGCCAGGATGGCGGCGCGTTCCGGCGCGAGGTCGAACTCCGCGGAGAAGACCGGACGCGACTGGCTCTCGCCGTAAACTTCCACGGCGCCTGCGGCGGTGCGGCTCAGCGCGACGAAGCCCGCGCCCGAGGACGCGCCATTCAAGCGGATGGCGGAATGCACCGCGGCGGCGGAGAACGTAAAGCTCGAGACGGCAATGCCCGCTTCCGTGAAGAGCTGATGGTAGCGGTCGATAGCGGACCGCTTCGCGATTCCTACCAGCACCGCGCCGGGCTGTAGGATAGACCAGCCGTACGACACCTCTTCGTCGCCGTAGGGGTGCAGGGTATCCAACTGGAAGCGGACCGCCGCCACGATATCTTTGGCGGCTACGCCGGGGAGCATCACCTGCCGCACGATTACGTCGCGGCGCGGCAGAAGGACGGTGGCGCTCAGGGAGCCCACGCCCAGCGACTTGAGAAAACGGGCGAACTCTGCGCCCCACTCCGCGGCGGGACGCGCCGCGTAATTGGCGATCGTGAGCCTGCCGAGTACGGCGATGCGCGTAGGCCGCACGCGCGCGGCCACGACCTCGAGGTCAGCCCCCGAGATTTCGACGCCCACGCCGGTGCCGAATGCCAGCAGCTTGCGAATGTCCTTGGGAACGGAGAGAGCCATGCCGCGATCAATTGCTCCAGGCCATGTCGTACCAGCGCAGAATGTGGATAGGCGAATCGTAACCCGTCGGCATGAATTTCACCTGCGCGGCCACGGTGCGTTTCAAATCCGAGAGTTGGCCGTTGGGAAGGCGAAGGTGGGCGGTGGCACGGAAAGTCACGATCGAGTTGCCGCCGGCGCGCAGTCGGGCGTTGGGTGCGCCAAGCGATTGCAGGAAAGGTCCCAGTTGATCCTGGGTGAAGGGTGCGATGCGGCGCCGCTTCAGGATTTCGGCGATTCCGTACGGATCGAGGCCGACCGCCGCGAGCACCGCCGGCGACGCGGTGTTCGCATCCACACGATCCCTGGAACCGAACACGGAGAGACAGTCGGCCAGCCCGGGCCGCGCAATCAGGCGCGGCTGGCCCGGTTCCGGGGGCACTCCGGTCAGGCTCTGCGACGGGACATACGTCCCGTAAAAGATGTCAGGCGTAATGCCTCTCACGCGCAGTAATTCCTCGATCTCCTGTATGGACGCGTGACTGGCCGGAAAAGACGGCGCCAGCGAAAGATAATATCCATCGAAAGGACCGGCGCCAGCAGGAGAGGGCCGTCTCCAGTCGTCGATGGCCGCGGCGATTTCCTGCGCGCGCTCGGGGTCGATTCCCAGCGCTACGCCCAGGCGGAAGAGGTCCTGTACGGACACGGAATTTACATCCAGTTTGGCGGTTTCGGGGATGATTTCGACGCGCGCGTTTCCACTGGGGAAGACGTAATTGAGGGCGATGGTGCCGATGGGAATGCGCCGGGAATCGGGCGCCTGGGTAGAGGACCAGAGTTCCTCGATGTAGGCGCGGTGGATGGCCCCCGAGGCGAGGTAGTAGCAGCGCAGGCCGTCCACTTCGGTGGAAGTGCGGTCAGTTTCGGCGAGGACGGTGTTGGCGAGCGAGAAGGCGATGGCTCCGAGCGCGGCGGAAAGCCACAAGACGGTGAGGAGCGCGCTGCCGTGGCGCGATTCATTAGGGCGCTTTTTAGTCGGGCTCCAGTCCCAGGATCGGAGGCAACAAAAAGCGTCCCCAGGAGCGGGGACGCGGCAGGCAGGAGTGCCTGCGCCACGACTAATAGTCCGCATAGGGAATCTCCGGGGAGCGGTGCACATACACGGGCGCCACCACCGAGATGGGCTGCAGGCGCGACGGGTCGGGTTCGAGCGGCGCCATGTCGATTCGCACCGCCATCGGCCACCCCGGCCTGCTCCAGCGCTCCGCCCAGATCGGCGGCAGGTTGGGCTGCGGACCAGGCGAGAGGAACGCGAAATGGCAGTAGGCCAGTTTGTCGGCCAGCACAAACGAGCCTGGCCCCGCCATCACCGGCACGAATTGGGGCGCGGACATCCCGGTCAGCGGGTCTGGCAGGATCCCTACACAGAGTTGGCCTGCTCCGGCCGGGCCTGGGTATGGGGCCTCGTTCACCACCAGTCGAACGCCTTTGCCTTCCTCGCCGGCGATCACGAAGAGCTCCAGAATCTGCGGCTGTCCGCGCCAGGCTTGCTGCAGCGAGAACGTGGAGACCAGCCGCATCACCTGAGCTTCTCCCTGAAAGAACCCGACCTTGATCCCCGATCGGCCGCACGGCGCGACTACCGGCATCAAGCCCTCGAGTTCCTGCTCCACCAGGCGCTGCGCTCCCACGACGCGGCGGTTGTCCATCAGCTTGCGGTCGGTCCTGGAGAAGGCGGAGAGGCCGATCTGCATGCTGACGAGCAGTCCTACCGAGAGCAGGCTGAGCAGGGTGATCGCGACCAGCACCTCCATGAGGGTCAGGCCGCGCTCCGCACGCCTCATCGCGCCACTCCTGGCACGAAGTCTTCGCCCGTCATGACGCGCGGGCGGAAGCCGTCCAGGGTGAAGGTCCGGCGCTGCGAGCCGGCCATCCACCACACCTCCAACTGAATGCGGTCGAGGGACATCTGGCCGGGCGCGGCGGTGGGCGGCGCTTCGAACGCGGTGAGCCTCGCCTGCCACCCCGCCTGAAGACCGCCGGAGAGCGCCGGATCGTAAGGCCCCGACAGGAGGATGTCGCGGGGCAGGCGGGGGTCGGCCAGCAGTTCGTTCATGCGCAGGCGGGCCAGTTGCACGACGCGGCTGTACTCGTTCAGGCGGGCGGCGTTGCGCGTGGAATTGGAGATGGCCGAGAGCAGGCCGACCACCGCGATCCCCATGATGGTGGTGGCGACGATCATTTCGAGGACGGTGAAGCCGCGCTGGCGCATCACCTTACTACGACGCTTTCCACGCGCGGAAAGCCGGTCATGGGATCGAGACGGACGATGCGGTGGGCACCGCGGCGATTGGCGAACTGGATTCCGACGCCGGGCACCGAGGCGCCGGGAAGGAGGATGAGGCGGCGCATGCCTTCCGGATCGTCGGAGATCTGCGGGAGGACGGCCTCGATGAGGATGCCGGAGGGGAGGGTCAGTTCGCGGGTGAAGCCTGGTTCGTTGGAGTAGGCGCTGAGGCGGCTCTCTTTCGGCGAAATGATCAGTTCGACGGGCTGCTGGCGGCGCTCCGCGTGATTGACGGCGGAATTGAGGAAGGCGGCGATGGAGTCGGACGCGGTGGCCAGGCGGATGCTGTCGAGCCCGGCGGAGATGGAAGGAGCGGAAATGGCGACGATGAGGCCGATGATGGCGATGACGACCATCATCTCCATCAAGGTAACGCCGCTGGTGTGGCGCAGGCACTCCTGCCTGCCGCGCCGAGACTCGTCTCGGCGCTTGTGCCGCTTTGCGACGCGCTGGACCATGGGTAATCCTGTGGGCGATCGACCAAGCCCGCCTTCGCCGGGTTGTTCTCTATGTATGCCGCGATCCGATTCCATTCGTCTTGATTGCGGACCCAGTGATCGTAAGACTCCGCTTGCCAGAACGATTCCCCAGTGCGACCTAATATTAGATTCGCCTGGCGGGCTGTTGCGCCTTTCAAGGAATGCAGCAGTCGCGACGGCGATATTTTCGGGAGAAGAAGCACATGAAAATGGTTGGACATCACGACGTAAGCTCCTAGCTCGTAATGACCCAACTCCACGCCGCGATGTAGGGATTCCAACAGTACGTTCGCGATTGGCTTCTGTGCGAGATACATCGGGCCGCTCCGGGTGGTGTCCAAATAGCGATCCATCCACACGAAAGCAGCACCCGAAGACAGCTTTCCAGGAGGGGGCTATTTCGCCTGCGGGAGACTGCTGTGAAGGTGGCACGTCACGAAGAGCCATTTGCCCTCCCGGTATTGGTGCGGCAAGCGGCGGCGGAATTCCGGCATGTGAGATAGTCTGCGGCCATGGCGAAATTTCTCAACTTGGCGACCACGAGCGCCGAGACGAGTCTCGGCGCGGCAGGCAGGACTGCCTGCGCCACATTACTGGCTTTTCCAGCTGACAATGTCGGCATTCAGTCCATCGCCGCCGGGTTGGCCGTCTTGTCCGAGGCAGATGAGGTCGGGGCCATCGCCGTGGTCGCCCGGGTATTTGTACACATAGTCGCGGCCCCACGGATCCTTCGGAATCTCCTGTTCCAGATACGGGCCGTTCCATTGATTCGCGTCCTGCGGCTTGACGCGCAGCGCCATCAAGCCCTGGTCGGTGGTGGGGAAGGTTCCGGTATCGAGCTTGTAGGTATTCAGCGCCCCCATGAAGTTATGAATCTGCGTGCGCGCGGCCGTGACCCTCGCCACGTCCACCCGCGAGAAGAGCTTCGGCCCGACCAGCGCCACGAACAGGCCGATGATCGTCACCACTACCAGCATTTCGATCAGAGTGACGCCCGCCTGAGACCGCTTCCGGTTTCTTGTGCTTCGTTCGAACATATCTACACCGCCACGTCGTTGATGCTCGTAATTGCGAGCAGCATGCTTAAAATCATGGACCCTACCAGGATACCCATTATCAGGATCACGATCGGCTCGAAGACCGACGTGAAGCGCTTAATGGATGCCCGGGTATCCGTTTCGTAAATGTCCGCCATCCGCGCAAACATGTGGTCCAGGCGCCCCGTCTCTTCGCCCACCGTCAGCAGGTGCGACGCGAGCGGTGGAAAGACGCCCGCCTTGCGCATGGGCGCCGCGATCCCCTCGCCGCGCTTGACGCCTTGCGCCACGCCGGCCAGCGCCGCCGAGATGGTCTTATTGGTGAGCGTCGCGGCCGCGATCCCGATCGATTGCACCAGCGGCACGGTGTTTGCGACCAGTGTGGCCATGGCGCGTGCGAAGCGGGCCGTCTCGGCCTTGAGTAACGCGTCTCCCAGCAGAGGAATCCGCAGCCGCGCGCCGTCCCACCACAATCGCCCCGGCGCCGTGTGGGTATAGATCTGCCAGGCAATCCACGCGGCCGCCAGCGCCGATGCCGCCATCCACCAGTAGGCCTGCACGATGTGGCTGGCATCCAGCATGATCTGGGTGGGCAGCGGGATCTTCATGCGCGGGTCGGAGAAAATGGTGGCGAAGCGGGGCACCACGAACGTCAGCAGGATCACTACCGATGCCATGCCGACCAGCGCCAGCAGTGCCGGATAGATCATCGAGGAGACGATGAAGTTGCGCAGATCGTCGCGCGAACGCTCGAACTCGGCGAGCCGCTCGAAAATCGCCGCCAGCGCACCCGACGCCTCGCCCGCGCGGACCATGTTGATGTACAGGTCGGAAAAGCACTCGGGATGCGTAGCCAGGCTGTCCGCGAGCGACCGGCCGCCCTTCAGCACGCGCAGCACGTCCAGCACCACGAATCGAAACGCGGGCCGCTCGGTGAGTTCCGCGGTAATCGACAGCGCGCGATCGAGCGGAACTCCGGCATTCATCAGGGTGGAGAGTTCCTGGGTGAAGAAGAG
>Ga0335081_10003574_pt1 | contig 24455 bp, 20 predicted proteins | sample Lox_Sample_35_FD_206713 | JGI IMG/M metagenome (GOLD analysis project Ga0335081, IMG submission 206713) | Soil microbial communities from Loxahatchee National Wildlife Refuge, Florida, United States - Lox_Sample_3.5 | ecosystem: Environmental > Terrestrial > Soil > Wetlands | place: USA...
CCGCTCCACGGCGGGGCCGGGATAGTCCCCCATCGGTTGGCCTCCTGTTTGAGGCCGTTATCCCTAACCCGCCCCAGCGGACACTTCACTTGTTATTCAGAGCGGACATATCACTTGTTATCGACAGATGGCCCGAATGTGCTCGACATTCGAGTCCGTCTGTTCTACTCACACGGGAAGAAGTGGCGAGGGATTCTTGCGTCCGTGGCGGCTTTGGTTTTGCCTTGGACGTAATCGGCGCGGAGGTTCGAGTTGGGCGAGCAATTCGAGACCACTATTGAGCGGATCAAACGAAGTTCGGCGCAGATCGCTTCACAAATGCAGTGTCCCTTTCACCAAAAACCACCACGGGTCGAAGTGGAGGGCGAACGACTCGATGACTTGAATGTCGAGGTGTTTACCTGTTGCGACAAGTTCCTGAAGCGTGTCCGCACCGCTCTGAAAGATGTCGTCTGATCCCGACGGGCCCGTCAACCAGCGGCAAAGGTCAGACCGCCCGTCAGGGCACACTCACCATCGCGGCCCGACGTACGTAATTGGTAGCGGCAGGATTGATGGCGGCGATACGGTACAGGTAGGTAACGCCCGACTGCGCCGTGGAATCAGTGTAGGACGTAACATTGCGGGTCACGTCCGCCACCACTTCGAAGGAGCTCACGCTGCTGCCGTCCCTGACCGCACGTTCGATGCGGAACCCCTGTTCATTATTCGAATTATCCACCCAGCTCAATTCCACGTCGCCGGAATCCGTCACACTGGCACGGAACCTCCCGGGAGCCCTAGGGCCGGTGACGAGTTCCGGACCGATCTGCTGGACCGCCGCGAAGAAATCTACGCGGCCGTGCCCCGCCCAGTGGGGGCCACCATCCGGACTGTCGGCCGGGTCGTCGCCCAGGTCGGTCGTGGCCGTGAGGATGACCCGCTCAATGGCCTCGGCGGTGATGCATCCATCCAATCCCAACTCGTGTACGCGCGAGAGCAGCAAGGCGGCCTCGCCGGCAACCAACGGGGACGCGAAGGAGGTGCCGTTGCCATAGAAGTATTCGAAGTCACCGGCCTTACCGTAGCCCGCCATTTCATCGCTCAGGCTCAGGACAGCGGTACTGACGATATCAACCGCCGGCGCGACGACATCGACTGCCCTCGGTCCAAATTGCGAAAAGCTGGCCCGCTCCCGCATCTCCGCCGGGCTGCCGCTGGTCGCGCTGCCGCTGCCGGAGCCGCCGACCGCGATGACGCCGCGAAAGCTGGCGGGATAACTGCGGGCCTTGGTGTTGCCGTTGCCCGCCGCGGAGACGAGGATGATGCCATCGGCCGACGCTTCCTGAACGGCCCGGTAGATGGCCTTGCTCGGGATGCTGCTGCCGAAACTCATATTAATGACGTTCGCACCATGGTCGATGGCATAATAGATCGCATCGGCAATGGCGGAAGAGGGTGCGCCGCCCGTGTTCGTGAAAACTTTCAGGGGCATGATCCGGCTGTACCAGCTCGCGCCAGCGACGCCTTCCCCGTTGTCGCTGACCGCCGCCGCGCAGCCCGCGACAAAAGTGCCATGGAACACGTCGCGGTCGCCACTGATGCCGTCGCCAAGATCGGGGTTCGGATCGTTGTCGTCGTTGTAGAAATCCCAGCCGTATACGTCGTCCACCAGACCATCGCCATCGTCGTCGATGCCGTTGCCGGGAATCTCGCCTGGGTTCGTCCAAATGTTGCTGGCGAGGTCGGGATGCTGAAGCGCCACACCCGTGTCGATAACGGCAATGACGATGTCGCGGCTGCCCTTGGTGACGCCCCAAGCGGCCTCGGCATTGAGGTTGTGGTCGGATCCGATGCCGTCGAAGTACCAGCGCTGCAATTCGGTGGGCTGGTTGTCGAATAAGGCATACAATCGGTCGTTCGGCACATCATTGATATAATGAAGGATGTTCGGCTCGGCGAAATCGACTTCCTGCAGCTTGGCGAATTGTTCCGCCGCAGCGGGTACCGACAATCCACCGGGTAAAGCGACCAGGTATTCACCGCGGTGCACGTCCAGCGTGCGCAGCAGGCGTGCCCCGAGTTCCTCGATGATCTGGTCCTGGCGATGGTGCGAAATGCCATTGTGGAAGCGGACGATAATCTGGCCCGGCACGTAGTTCGGCCGGCCCGCGTCGTCGCGCGGGGGAATGTCGCGAACCGAGTCAAAGACGACTTCCTTGGTGCGCACGGAGTCGGTCGCCGGGGGGTTCTCACTGGCGTCGTCCATTTCCCGACGCAGCTCAAGGTTCGAATCACGATCAACGGTCTTCCGGGAAGCGTAGGCATCGCCAAGCAGCACGTGCTCGATGCCGTCCACCGTCAGCAATGGTCTACTCGCCCCGGAGTGCGGCGCGCTATGCCCGACACTCCACCCGTGCGTCACCGCCACGAGGAGCAAGGGCACGAAAAGCCCGTATACCAGAAGGCGGCGAATTACCTGAGGGTTACGAAAGAATCCCATGGGCGTCGAACTGGATAGAAACAGTCCTCAGGTGATGGTCGAGAGGCCCGACCGGGGCAGCCGCAGGCGCGCCCGTCGCCGGGGCGTCCGCCGCATTGCGGCCCGAGCGGAGGCAATCGACAAACTGCGCGCCAGTGGCACGCGACGCGGAGCCAAGAACTTTGTGGCCGGGATTCATCCGATACTCGCTGGGAAACGGGAAAAAGCACCAAATATGCCGTGCCTGTGTGTACAAAACCGGAGCGGATGCTTTTGCTGTTGACCGATTTGAGAGGCTTCTCTACAGTCTGCCGCTGAGAAAATTCTCCGGCGAACGGGACGAGATGGAGTCCCGCAGGAGGCATGAATGACCCAGCGCAAGACAATACTGACGCATACATCGTCCGTCGCGTTTTTGATTCCCGCCTGTCTCAGTTTTGCTGGGGCGTCGGAGGCGGCCGGGTCCAACGGTTTTGAAGTAGAACTCGCGGTGGTACCGTTGCTGTTCCAGGGCCGTTTGCTCAGCCCCCGGCCGACTCCGTGGTCGACGATGGGCCATGAGCGGTACGAGGCGCTCAACTCGATGCGGCAACCACCAAGCGACCGCAAACGCTGACCCATGTCATGTTAGGTTCCGACCGAATCATAGCGCTGGACATCGGCGCATCGACCATCAAGATCGGTGAGTTCCAAGTAGCCCGGGCCCACGGCGCGCGCCTCACCAACTTTAACTTTGCGGACCTCGGCATCGACCCCGAGCACGAGGAGACCCGCAAGACACTCATCGTCTCGACAATCCGCAACGCGCTCCGCGAGCGGAACATTAAATCTACCTCCGTCATCTTTAGCGTTTCGGGTCAGTCGGTCTTTACCCGGTTCGTCAAGTTGCCGCCTGTCGACGAGTCGAAGGTCGTACAGATCATCCAGTACGAAGCCCAGCAGAACGTGCCGTTCCCGATCGACGAGGTCATTTGGGACTACCAGTTGCTCGGCAACAACCCGCAGGGCGAACTGGAGGTCGTGTTGCTCGCGATCAAGAGCGACATCATCGAGGAACTGACCGAAGGCGTCGAGTCGGCAGGGTTGCGCGCCCAGACGGTGGACGTAGCCCCCATGGCGCTGTTCAACGCCCTCCGCTACAATTATGGAGACCTCGAAGGCGGCACGATGATCGTCGACATCGGGGCGCGCACGACCAATCTGCTGTTCATTGAACAGAACCGCGTGTTCTCGCGCTCCATTCCCATTGCGGGCAATGCGATCACGCAGAGCATTGCCAGCGAATTCAACGTCCCGTTCCTCGAAGCCGAGCACATGAAGAAGGCCCAGGGATTCGTCGCCCTCGGCGGCGCCTATGAGGAGCCCGAGAGCGAGACCCAAGCACGCATCAGCAAGATCATCCGCAATGTGATGACGCGCCTCCACGCCGAAGTGGCGCGCTCGGTCAATTTCTACCGGAGCCAGCAGGGCGGCGGCGCTCCGACCCGCCTGCTGCTCTCGGGCGGGAGTTCGATCATCCCCTACACGGACCGCTTCTTTAAGGAGAAAGTCCAAATCCCGATCGAGTACTTCAACCCCTTCCGCAACGTTGAACTCGACCCACAAATCTCCCGCGAGGATCTGGCCCGCTGCGCCCACTTCTTTGGCGAAGTGGTCGGCTTGGGACTGCGCCAGTATAGTGAGTGCCCCATTGAAGTCAACCTCGTCCCGAGATCGGTGCGCTCCCGCAAGCAAATGGAACAGAAGCGCCCCTACCTCGCTGGGGCTGCCGTTTCCCTGCTGCTCATCCCCCTCTGCTGGTTGGCGTACACCAAGAAGACCACGGTGCTGAAAGAGCGCCAACTGCAAACCATCACCGAACAGGTCGACAGCCTGCGCAGCCTCAGTCAGGGCCTCGACCGGGAAAAGCAAAAGCTGGCCGATGTCGAAAGCAAAGCCGACCAGATTGTGTCCCTCGTCGAACAACGCTCGTTGTGGCCCGAAATCCTGCAGGACATCAATCTGCGGATCGGATCGAACCTTTGGATCGTGGCTTTGTCTCCGCAAGCGGAAACCGTCACGAGCCCGACCTCGAGCAGGCATGGGACATCGATTGGCCGCGTGCGCGCCCACAACGGGGAGGAAGAGTCGGAGCCCGAGCCGCCACCGGCCAGCCTCGCCCCGGCCCACGCCCCCACCGGCATCGGCGAACTCCGTATCGAGGGCGCCGGCATCCATCTGGCCGAGAATCCTGAGCGCGATTTTCAACTCGTCGAAGAGTTCGCCAAGAACCTGCGTGAATCGCCCTACTTCGATAAGGCCGGCGTTGTGATCGACGTGCCACCCAACCCCACGATCCGAGGTCCGACGTTTACATTCACCATGCGGGCGAAACTGGCGAAGCAGATTCCAATGTAAATGAACACGAAGTGGCTCAAACAAAACGCGGTGCTGCTGGGTCTCCTGACGGCCTTCGTCGCCGTCCTCGGCGGGCTCATCTGGCTCCAACACGAGGCAGCAGGGAAACGGAGCGAGGTCGACTCCCTCCTGGAAGACCGGAAGTCCGAACTCGGCCATCTGCAGGCAACAAAACCGTCTCCGTCCCGCCAAAACATCGCGATCCTGAAACTGGACCGCGAGCAGCTTGACGCCCTGTACACCAACCTGCTCGCCGCAGTCAGCCAACATCAGATCCAAGCGCAGGAAGTGCCGGGTCCGGTCGCATTCCTCCAACTCATGGCATCGACGTTTGCCCATCTCCGCCAGAGCGCAGACACGGCTGGCGTCAAGCTTCCGGAAGGCTTCGCGTTTGGCTTCAGCCGCTACGCCGGCCCCACCCCCACCCTGCCGACCGCGACCAAGGAAGTACTGGGACAGTTGGCCAAACAGTTGCGCGCGATCGAGAAGCTGAGCGAACTGCTCATGGACAGCCACGTTGACGAAATCACCCAGATTCAACGGGCCGAAGTCGAGCCCGCTTCCCCGAGTTCGGATGCCCTCCGCGGATCGACTGGCGCCAGCTCGAAGGGATTGTACCAGACGCTGCCGTTCGAATTCCAATTCGCCTGCTCGACCCCGGCCCTGCGCACGTTTCTCAACAAACTCTCACAGTCGGAATGGTTTTTCGCTGTACGCCGTGTGGAGATCGCCGGTGAACCGCCCGCCAGTGCAAGCGATCAGGGTCCCCCAAGCCCTGCAGCCCCCACGGCAACAACGCCGGCTCCACGGCCCGCCCCACTCCACGTGACGGTCCACATCGACCTGGTGGAATTCCCATCCACGCCACCGGCAAAACCCAAACCCTGAAGAATGAACTGGCTGCCAACATCGAGTTGACGCGATGGACTTTCTGAAAAAGCATTACGAAATGATCGCCGTCGCGGTGGCGTTGGTGGCATTGACCGCCTCCGCGATCATGCTGTCGTTGAAAGTCGACGCCCTCAATTCCGAGTTGGGGCAAACACCGCGCGGGTCTCTCCGTAGCGAAGCCGTGCCGCACATCAACGCGAGTTCCTACTCCAACGCGATCGTCGCGCTCGAGCACCCCCCCCTGTGGACCAACGCCCCCACCGATCCCTTCATGCGAGTCGGCTCCACCCAGGTGTCGACCGCCGGGGGAACCGAAGCTACGACCAACGGCCTGCAAATCGTACTGATGAGCATCACCCGGAAACCATTCAAGTTGCTCTTCAAAGCGTACTCGTACGATTCGGACAAACAAGAGGGCTACAATTTCCAGATCAATTTCCAGTTTCGGGCTCGCACGTTCTTCGTCCGGGCCGCCGGCGACGCCATCAAAGACCGCTACGAAGACACCGGGTACCGAATCGTGAGCTTCCAGCGGAAGTTCACCATGGTGAACGACCCGAGTTTGGGCGGGAAACGCGAAAAAGATGTTTCCGAACTCACGATCCAGCACGAGGGCGAGAAACCCGTGGTGCTCGTCCTCCTCCAGGAAACCGAGGAGCAAGAGCCCGTGGCGAAGGTCCGCTGTGGGGCCACCGGACCCGAGCGTGAATACCGCCGCGGACAGCGGATTGAGTGCGGCGGCAAGACTTATAAAGTCGTTGACATCGATCCGGTACAGATGGTAATCGTTGACACACAGACGGAGGAACAGCACGTCATCAAGCCCCAGCAGTAGTTTGGTTTAACGTGATTTTCCCGGAAACTACTGATGGGGATCGGAGGGATGGAGCGTAGAGGCGCAACGCTCTGTGCGGGAGCGAGAACGGAACGGAGAATCATCGATCATGAGAAAGTTATTGGCCTTGCTTACCTGCGGCCTATGCATCAGCTTCACCAACGTCTCAACCGCTCAGACTGCCAAACCGGCCGCCCCTTCCGCAGTCGCCGAACAGGCTGCCCGCGATGAAATCATCCGCCGCCAAGAGGCCCAAATCGCCTCCCGACGGCTGATCGACCAAGCCCAAAAGTCGTATAGCGAAGGGAACTACCAAGACGCCGTCACCAAACTCGAAGAAGCCGTCAAACTCCTCCCCCGAGCCAAGATCACCGCCGGGGATCGGAGCCACGGCCTGCACCTGCTGACCGACTCTTGCTACCGTCTGGCCGACGCCGCCCTGCGAGCGAACGATAAGGAAAAAGCCCGGGCCTACGCCGAGAAAGCACTGGAGTACGATCCCCAAAACCGCCCGGCCGAAGGCATCATCGTCAAGATCAAACAGGCGGAAGCGGCGGCGCCCGGCACAACCGCCGAGCTGGCCGAGATCGCCCCCGACAAGGCGCCTGAGTTCCTCGCCAAGAAAGACCAGATCAAACGGCTGTTCCGCGAAGGCAAGATCCTCATGAGCTCCGGCCAATACGACGAAGCCGAGAGCCGGTTCCAACAGATCCTAATCCTGGATCCTTACAATGAAGACGCCTCGACACTGCTGAAATCGTTGTCGACAACCAAGGCTAACATCGCCGCGACCGCAGGCGAAACGACACGGACGCGCCGCCTCGAGGAAGTTACGGATGCCTGGGTGCCGGCCGTCAGCCGTGAATTGCAGAGACCAAAACCCGAGATGCCGACGGGGGTCATTGGTCGCGAAGCCGCCCGCCAAGCCGAGATACTCAAGAAGCTTAATGACATCATTATCCCCGAGATCAATTACCGCGAAGCCGTTGTGAGCGACGTCATCACCTTCCTCAGCGAGGAAAGTCGCCGTCTCGATCCCGACAAGGCCGGGGTCAATATCGTGCTCGGTAGCGGCGTCTCGGAACCGACAGCCGCCGCCCCAGCCGCACCCGCGCCCGGCGGCGCGACCGAAGGTCAACCAGCCGCCGCAGCAGGTGAAGGGGCCGAAGGACGTAAGATTACCCTTTCGCTGCGCAATGTCCCGCTCGTGGACGCTCTGAAATACGTCACGACACTGGCGGACCTGAAGTATCGGGTTGAGTCCAGTGCCGTAATCGTGCTGCCGACCAATGCGCCATCAGGCGACATGATTACGCGTTCCTACCCGGTCAACCCTGGCGTGTTCGTACCTCTGTTTGCCATCACGAATCGACCGGCGCCGACGCAGCAAACGGTATCAACCGGCGGCGGAGGTGGTAACGCGTCGCAAGCAGCACCGTTGACCCAGGCCGGACCGTCCTTTGCTCTTCCCGATACGGCGATTGCTGTCGATAGCAGCAATCAGGTCCGACAAGCCTTCATCAACGCCGGCGTCGAGTTCCCGCCAGGCTCGGCCTTCCTGTTCTACGAGCGCACCAGTACGATTATTATCCGCAATACCCCCGAGAACCTCGACGCGTTCGACCGCGTGTTGGCCGTGCTCAACGCCGTCCCCACCCAGGTCGAGATCGAGGCCAAGTTCATCGAGATTTCGCAGAACGATCTGGATGAACTCGCGTTTCAGTGGAACGTCGGTCAAAAATCCTCAGGCAGCTTCGTCGTCAACGGCGGCACCCCACCGACTGACTTCGACACCGGTGTGGTCAATCCAAGCTACTCGTCGTCGATCTCGGGTGGGCTGCGTGACGCCGCCGCGATCCAGGGCAACGCCATCGATTCGTTGCTCGCGGCCAACGGCTTCGGCACGTCCGGGAGCCTCAACGACACCCTGGCGACCGTCCGCGGAATCCTGACCAACCCGCAGTTCCAACTTGTTGTCCAGGCGCTTTCCCAAAAGAAGAGCGCCGACATACTCAACGCGCCCAAGGTTACCACGATCAGTGGCGCGCAGGCGCAACTCCGCGTCGCGCAGGAGTTCATCTACCCCACGACGTATACCCCTGCCACTGTCGTGGCGGGATCGAGTAGCGGGACCGGCGGCGTAGCCACGGAACCCGCTGTCACGCCATCAACCCCGAGCGCCTTTGCCAGTCGACCGGTCGGCGTGGTCTTCAACGTCACCCCGATGGTGGGAGCCGATGGATATACGATCAACTTGACACTCATCCCGCAAGTCACGGATTTCCTTGGATTCATCGAGTACGGCAATACCATCACCATCGGGACCCCCACCGGTGTCGCCTCCACTTTCAATAGCATCAAGCAACCGCTGTTCTCCACCCGCGACATCATGACCAGCGTCGAGATTTGGGACGGCCAGACCGTCGTGCTCGGCGGCCTCATTCGCGAGGACGTCCAGAAGGTTGACGATAAGATTCCGTTTCTCGGCGATCTGCCTGCCATCGGACGTCTGTTCCGCAGCAAGGTCACTCAGCGCACCAAGCGCAATCTGTTGATCTTCGTGACCGCGCGGCTGATCGATCCAGCCGGCAACCCGGTCCACCGAACGGAAACCGCCAGCCTGCGGTAACGCTGGCTCGCCGCGCCTCCACGGTCCCTGTGCGGCCCGTGTTGAATGGGCAGAGTTGTCCCGCGTCGATCACCGTGATAAACTGCTCGGGCAATGGGTGACACTCTCCTTCTTTTCGACGCCTACTCGCTGATCTATCGTGCGTTTTACGCCATCCGCAAGTTGACCGGTCCCGATGGCGAACCTGTCAATGCCGTCTATGGCCTCACGAAGATGCTCCGCAAGATGATCGCGACTCACAATCCGGTCTACTGCGCAGCCGTGTTCGACCTCGGCGCGCCCCGGAAACGTCTCCGCCTGCTATCGAGTTATAAAGCCCAGCGTCCGCCGACTCCGCCCGATCTGGAAAAGCAACTTCCCGCCATCCGCGAGGTCCTCCAGGGAATGCGCGTGCCCGCGGTCGAGATTGAAGGCGAAGAGGCCGACGACGTCATTGCCACGCTGGCGGTTCGCGCTGCCCACGCCGGCCATGAGGTGTTGATCGCCAGCAACGACAAGGACTTCATGCAGATTGTCAGCCCGCACATCCGGTTGCTGCGCCCCGACGGCAAGGAAACGGTCCTGATCGACCCCGCCGGGGTCGAAGCACGTTGCGGCGTGAAGCCCGAGCAGATTGTCGATTACCTCAGCCTGATCGGCGACTCGGTCGATAACATTCCCGGGGCCCCGGGCGTCGGTGAGAAAACCGCCGCCCAACTGCTCCAGACCTACGGGACACTCGACGACCTCCTCACCCACGCCGGGGACATCACCAAACCGAGATTGCGCGACACGTTGCTTGCCGCGGCCGAACATCTGCGTCTCAACCGCCGGCTCATCGCGTTGCAGACGGACGTGCCCACGCCCGTCACAACGGAGGCTCTCAAGATCCAGCCGCCCGACGCCGCCGTGCTCGCCCCGCTCTACCGCCGCCTCGGCTTCAAGTCTCTGCTCGCGGAACTGGAAAAGCCTGCCGACCCGGCCGCGGGCGAGAGAGATCTGTTCGCGCCCAAATGAAGCGGCGATCCCGCTGACACGGGACCGCCGCATCCGTTCTTGAATTTTCCCGCTACCTACGCGCTCAACGTGCCGATGATGTTGATCAACGGCAGGAACATCGCAATCACAATCGTGCCGACGATCACCGCCAGCACCACGATCATGATCGGCTCGAGCAACGAGGTCAGCGCCGCCACCGCGTTGTCCACCTCGTCATCGTATACGTCCGCGATCTTCATCAACATGTCCGGCAGCGCGCCCGTCTCCTCACCGACGTCCACCATGCTGACCACCATCGGCGGAAACACCTTCGAGGCCTCCAGCGGCTCGACGATGCGCTCGCCTTCCTTCACGGAGTCGTGGATCTGGGCGACCGCCTTGGCAATCACCGAGTTGCCCGAGGTTTCCCGCACGATGTTCAGCGCCTGCAGAATCGGCACGCCACTGGCGATGAGCGTGCCGAGCGTGCGCGTGAACCGGCCGATACTGGCCTTGCGGACGAGCTGTCCGAAAACGGGCGCGTTCAGCTTGAATAAATCAAGGTAGTACCGCCCCTTCACTGTCTTGCCCAGGATCTTTATCGCGATGACCAACCCCGCCAAGACGCAGGCTACCAGCAGAAACTGGTTCTTCACAAGATTGCTGACGCTCAGCACGAACAGGGTCAACGTCGGCAACGATTTGCCTTCCAGAAGGTCATTAAAGATGTCCTGAAACTTCGGCACAATCACCAGCATCAGGAACGTCAGAATCGACAGGGCCACGCAGATCACCACGGTCGGATACACCATGGCCGACACGACCTTGTTCTTGATTCTCTGCGCCTTCTCTTGGAAGTCGGCCAACCGTCCGAGCGTCACATCGAGCACGCCGCCCGCCTCGCCCGCCCGCACCATGTTGACGTACAGACGATCGAACACCTTGGGATGTTGAGCCAGCGCCTCGCTGAACGTGCTGCCGGCCTCAACGCCATCGGCCAGCTGCTGCAACGTCCGCTTCAGAGTCGGATTCTTCTCCTGCTTGCGCAGGACGTCGAGACCGCGCAACAGCGGGAGGCCGGCGTCAATCAGCGTCGCCAACTGGCGCGTGAACGCCGTCAGCACCTTGCGTTTGACCTTGCCCGAGCTAAGAAACTTGATCTCGATCGAGCCCAGGCCCTTCTTGCCGCCGGACTTGGCGCCACTCACCATCGGGGCAGGACCGCCCTTGCGGCCCTTCTTGGCCGGGACCTTGTCGGCCTCGGTGACATTCGTCGGGAAGTAGCCCATCTCGCGAATGCGGCTGACGGCGCCGGTCGAGCTGTCGCTCTCCAGCACGCCGGTGATCTCCTTGCCCCTCGGATCCAACGCTACGTAATTGAACTTTGGCATGACCGTCCTTCCCCGGCAAGCCCCCTCCCGCTAACCGGCGGGCTTGCACCGTTAGGTGTATTTCAAAATCTCTTCCACCGTCGTCAGCCCATCGAGAATACCACGAATGCCATCCTCCCGCAACGTTCGCATTCCCAATTCGAGCGCCCGACCGCGAATGACGCCCGCCGGGGCGCGCATGTTGATCAATTCCCGAATCGGCTCGGATACCACGAGCAACTCGAACAAGCCCTTGCGGCCCCGGTACCCCGTCTCGTTGCATTCCATGCAGCCCTTGCCGTAATAGAAAGGCCGGCCTTGCGTGTCCTCCTTCGTCAAGCCGAGCTCTGACAATACGGCTTCTGGCGGCTCGTAGGCCACGCGACACTTCTTGCAGATGGTACGCACCAGCCGCTGGGCCAACACGGCCTCCAAGGTCGAACTGATGAGAAATGGTTCCACGCCCATGTCGATCATGCGGGTCACCGCGCCCGGGGCGTCGTTGGTGTGCAACGTCGTAAATACCAAGTGACCCGTCAGCGACGCTTGAATGGAGATTTGCGCCGTCTCCAGGTCGCGCATTTCACCCACCATGATGATGTCCGGATCCTGCCGCAGGAACGCCCGCAACGCCCGCGCAAACGTCAGGCCGATCGACTCGTTGATCGGGACCTGCATGATGCCTTCAATGTCGTATTCAACCGGGTCCTCTGACGTGAGCAGCTTCATGTCGATCGTGTTGATGCGTTTCAAACACGAGTACAACGTCGTCGTCTTGCCCGAGCCGGTCGGCCCCGTGACGATGATGATGCCGTTGGGAATCCGGATCAGTTCCTTCAACTTCTCGTAGATGTCCGGCGGCAAACCCAGGCTTTCGATTTCGAGATTGACCACGGTGCGGTCGAGCACGCGCAGCACTACCGACTCGCCATACTGCGTCGGCAACGTCGACACACGCAAATCCACCTGACGGCCCGCGACGTTGATTTGTATGCGGCCGTCCTGCGGAAGCCGGCGCTCGGCAATGTTGAGGTTGGACATGACCTTGATGCGCGAGATAACGGGCAGCGCCAAGTGCTTGGGAGGCGGCGCCATTTCGTAGAGCGCCCCGTCGACGCGGTAGCGAATCTTGAACTCGTCCTCAAACGGCTCGAAATGAATGTCGCTCGCCCGGTCCTGAATCGCCTGAAACAAAATCAGGTTCACAAAGCGCACGATGGGCGCCTGCCCGGCCAGTTCCTCGATCGCGGCGGTGCCCCCGCTCTTGGAAGCATTCTCGACGGCCTCGGCGGACGCGAGTTGTTCTTCCATGTCCTGCAAGACGTCTTTGATGGACTCGCTCTCTTCGCCGAAGAAGCGGGCGATGGTCTCTTCAATCTGCTTGGCGGGCGCCACCGCCAGTTGGACGTCTTTGCCTAGGACAAACGACAGTTCCTCCACCAGCTGCGGATTGTACGGATCCAGCACGGCCACGGTCACCGTGTTGCCCGTCATCGCCACCGGCACGGCGCCGTACATCCGCGCCACACTGCCGGGCATCACGTGCAACACGTTCTGGGGAACGTCAATATTTTCAATATCGATGTACTCCAGGTTCAGGTGCTCGGCCACCGCCCGCAGCAACTGCTCCTCATCGATCAAGCCGAAATCGACAATGACCCGGGCCAGGGGTTTGCCCGTGCGCTCGTGTTCCTCCTGGATCTCGCGAAACTGCTCCGGGCTGACCAGGTTCCGTTCACGAACCAGTTCGGAAAGTACCGCGCTTTCGCCTTCAAACATGCGTTACCGCCTCCCGGTTTCACCCTGAAGCTTGGCGACTATCGACGTCGGATCCTGCGCAATCGTGATCAAATCCCCGTAGCTGATCAGCCCCCGCTCGTACAAACTCATCAGGTTCGCGTCCAGCGTCACCATCCCGAACTTCGCTCCCGTCTGGATGTCCGAGGTAATCCGAAACGTCTTGTTGTCGCGGATCAGCGCCTGGATTGACGGAGTCGAAATCATGATCTCAAAACAAGCCACGCGCCCCTTGGCGTCCGCCCGCACCAGCAACACCTGCGAGATGACCGCCAGAATCGACGAGGCCAACTGCGTGCGGATCTGCTCCTGTTGGTCCGTCGGGAACGCGTCCACAATGCGGTCGACCGTGCGCGCCGCGCCGGTCGTGTGCAACGTGGCAAACACCAGGTGGCCCGTCTCGGCCGCCGTAATGGCCGCTTCCATCGTCTCCAGGTCGCGCATTTCGCCGACCAGAATCACGTCGGGATCCTGACGCAACCCGCGCCGCAGCGCTTCCGCGAAATCGGGCACGTCCACGCCCACCTCGCGCTGGGTCACCACGCTCTTCTTGTGCGGATGGTAATACTCGATCGGGTCTTCGATCGTAATGATGTGGCAGTCCTCCTCGGTGTTGATCACGTCCAGCATCGAGGCCAGCGTCGTGGTTTTTCCCGAGCCGGTCGGGCCGGTGACCAGAATCAGACCGCGCGGCCGGAACAATAGGTCTTTGATCGACGGCGGCAACCCGATCTGCTCCAGCGTCATCAGCTTGTTGGGAATCTGGCGGAGCACGACGCCATAGTTGCCGCGTTCCTTGAACACACTGACGCGAAACCGCGCCACTTCGCCGTACGCAAACCCGTAGTCGGTCCCGCCCTGCTCGCGCACCTTCTGGATATGCGCCTCGGACGTGATCGCCCTCATCAATTGCTCCGTGTCCTCCGGCCCCAACGACGGCAAATCCAGGTGGATCAGTCGACCGTGCAACCGAATGACCGGCGGCACGCCGACGTGGATGTGCAGATCGGACGCGCCTTCGTCCACGACCACTTGCAGTAGATCTTCCATTTGTACTGACATGACGTTCTCCGCTCGCGCGACCGCGTGACTCGTGCTGCTTGTTTAGTCGACATCCCCCTGCGTAATCGAGATGACTTCCTCCGGCGTCGTAATCCCCGCCAGGATCTTGCGAACCCCGTCTTCGCGCAGCGTTCGCATCCCCAGTTCGCGCGCCCGGGCGCGAATGACATTGGACGGCACCTTTTCGTAAATGAGCCGCCGCACCTCATCATCCACCGCGAAAATCTCGTAGATCCCCATCCGTCCCCGATAACCCGTCTTGGCGCACTCGTTGCAACCCGTGCCGCGGAAGATGGTTGCCTTCTTGACCTCATCGGGATTGAGCTGCAACACCTGCATTTCGTAATCGGTGGGCGCGTAGGGCTGCTTGCATTTCTGACACACTTTGCGGATCAGGCGTTGGGCCATGATGGCCCGGACCGCCGACGCCACGAGAAAAGGTTTCACGCCCATGTCCACCATGCGGGTCACCGCCGAGGGGGCGTCGTTCGTATGCAGCGTCGAGAACACCAAATGTCCCGTCAGCGACGCTTGCACGGCAATATTCGCCGTCTCCAGGTCGCGGATCTCACCAATCATGATGATGTTCGGCGCCTGACGCAAAATCGACCGCAGCGCGGCCGCAAACGTCAGGTTGATCTCGGGATTGACCTGGACCTGGTTGATGCCGCTGAGCTGATACTCCACCGGGTCTTCCACGGTGATGATCTTGCGGTCGGGTTTGTTAATCGCATTCAAGCACGCATAGAGCGTGGTCGTCTTGCCCGAGCCCGTCGGCCCCGTGACCAGAAACACGCCGTCGGGCAGAGCAATCGTTTTCTCCATCGTGGCCTGGTCGTCACTGAAAAAGCCGAGATCGCCCAACCCCAACAACAAGCTGGTCTTGTCGAGGATACGCATGACGATGCTCTCGCCGTGGTTGGTCGGCAGGTCCGACACGCGCAAATCCAGCGTCTTGCCCATCACCGGAATCTGAATACGACCGTCTTGCGGGACGCGTTTCTCCGCAATGCTCATGTTGGACATGATCTTGAGCCGGCTGATGATCGCCGCCTGCAACCGCTTCGGGGGGTTGTCCACCTCGTGCAAGACACCGTCGATGCGGTACCGCACCCGCAACCGTTTCTCCAGCGGCTCGATGTGAATGTCGCTCGCCCGATTCCGATACGCCTCCATGATGATCAAGCCGACCAGCTTGATGATCGGCGCGTCCGCCTCGGTTTCCGGTATATCGTCGATCTTGACTTGCGTGGCCTGGTTCGCCGGAAGCCCGAGGTCCACTTCGCCCTCGGTGATCTCCTGCAACATGTTCTCGACCCTGTCGTCGGCTCCGCCGTAATAACGCGCGATCGAGTTCTCGATGTCCGTCTTGGCCGCCACCACCGGTTCGACGTTCATCTTGAGGATGTAGCGGAGACTATCGACGGTATCCACGTCGAGCGGATCGTAGATGGCCACCGTGAGCGTGTTATCGTGCTTGTAAACGGGAATGATCTTGTAGCGCCGGGCAATGTGCTTGGGCACGAGCGCCAGGACCTCGTCGGGGACGCGGTACTCCGCGAGGTTGATCGTGTCCATGCCGAACTGGCTGGCCAGCGCCTTGGACACGTCCATGTGGGTGACGCGCCCCATCACGATCAGCGCGTCCACAAGCCCCGTCCCTTCGGCTTTGGCCCGCTCTTTCGCCTTCAGGATGTCTTCGTGCGTTACAAGTCCGACATCCCGCAGAATCTCAACCACGTATTCGTCTTGGGCTGGCATGATCCGTCACAAGAATCCACCGATTCTGCAAAACATTAACGCCTGCGCTCGGGCACGTCAAGAAGCCAAACAGCCACAACCGGCTCCCCGTACGGGCGTTGCGTCCGCGACTATTTGCCCCCCTCACCCGTCAGCTTCCGCAACAAAATCTCCCCTGCCAATTGCGGGTTCGCTTTTCCCTTGCTCAACTTCATGACCTGTCCCTTCAGGAAATTGATCGCGGCTTGATTGCCCGCCCGGAAGTCCGCCACCGACTTCGGGTTCTTGGCAATCGCCTCGTCCGCCATCGCCTCGATGGCGCCCGCGTCGCTGACCTGCGTCAAGCCCTTTTCCTTCACGATGACCAACGGCCCCTTGCCGCTGGCAAACATCTCGGCAAACACTTCCTTGCCAATCTTCCCACTGATTTGGCCGCCGTCGATCAACGCCACGAGTCCGGCCAGTTGTTCGGGCTTCACCGGGCTTTCCTCCACCGATTTCTTCGCCTCGGCCAGCTTGCCGAGGAGCTCGGTCATCACCCAGTTGGAAACGGCCTTCGGGTTCTTCGTCCCGCTCGCCGCCCGTTCGTAATAGTTTGCCAGCAACACATTGGCCACCAGCACGCCGGCATCGTACTCCGGCAGCCCGTACTGCTTGATAAACCGTTGCCGCTTCGCCTCGGGCAGTTCGGGCAATTGCCGACGAACGTCCGCCATCATCTCGTCGCCGACCGCGACCGGCATCAGGTCCGGCTCCGGGAAATACCGATAATCGTGCGCGTATTCCTTCGTGCGCATCACGCTCGTCATTCCCGTGGCGTCGTCCCAGCGCCGCGTTTCCTGCTGCAGTTTCTGGCCCTTCTCCAGCGCCGCGGTTTGCCGCTGGATCTCGTACGCCAGCGCCCGCCGCACGCCCGAGATCGTGTTCATGTTCTTGATCTCGACCTTCTCGCCGAATTCCTTCTGGCCCGCTGGCCGTACCGACACGTTGGAGTCGCAGCGCAACTGCCCCTTCTCCATGTCGCAATCGCTGATCCCGCCGTTGATCAGGATTTCCTTCAACGCCGTGAGATACGCAAACGCTTCCTCCGGTGAATTGATATCCGGCTGGCTCACGATCTCCATCAGCGGCACGCCCGCGCGGTTGAAATCCACGCCACTCGTCGTCTCGAAGTGAAAGTTCTTGGCCACGTCCTCTTCCAAATGGGCGCGGATGATGCCGATCTTCTTGGTCCGGTCCCCTTCCAGTTTGATCTCGACCGCGCCGCCGACGCAGAGCGGCCGGTCGTACTGCGAGATTTGATAATTCTTCGGCATGTCCGGATAGAAGTAACTCTTGCGGTCCCACTTGCTCGACCGTCCGATCTCACTTCCAAGCATGAGACCCGTCAGAATCGTCTTCCTCACAGCCTCTTCGTTCATCACCGGCAAGACGCCCGGATAACCGAGGCACACCGGGCAGACCTGCGTGTTCGGCGGCGCTCCAAACTCCGTCGTGCACCCGCAAAACATCTTCGAGCGCGTCTTCAACTGCACGTGCACTTCCAGACCTATGACCGCTTCGTATTGCATGGCTCAGAAAATTCGAAACCCGAAATCCGAAATCCGAAACAGACCCCAAATACAAGAGCTTCGAGTCTCCTCGGTGTTCGCCTTGGAGGATTGTTCATTCGAACTTTGAGTCTCCTTCGGATTTCGAGATTCCAATTTCGAGATTACAAGTTCGGCTTTGCTTCATGCCATTCCGTTGCCTGTTCGTACGCGTGGGCCACGCGGACGACCGTCTCCTCACCAAATTGTTTGCCCAGAATCTGCAAGCCGATCGGCAACCGCGGATGGCCGGTAAACCCGCAGGGAACGCTGATGCCACAGATGCCCGCCAGGTTCACGCTGATGGTGAAGATGTCGCTCAGATACATCTTCAACGGATCGTCCATCTTCTCGCCGACCTTGAACGCCACCTCGGGCGAAGTCGGCGTCACAATGGCATCGCACTCCTCAAACGCCTTCTGGAAATCCTGACGGATCAACGTCCGCACTTTTTGCGCCCGCAGATAATAGGCGTCATAATAGCCGGCGCTGAGCGCATACGTTCCGAGGATGATCCGGCGTTTCACCTCGGGGCCGAACCCTGCCCCGCGCGTCTTGCCGTACATGTCGATCACGTCCTCGCCCGGCACGCGCAACCCGTAACGGACACCGTCGAACCGCGCCAGATTCGCGCTCGCCTCTGCCGTCGCGACCAAATAGTAGACCGCCACGGCGTACTCCGTATGCGGCAGCGAAATCTCCACGATCTCCGCGCCCAATTCTTCCAGCTTCTTGATCGCCACCCGCACCGCCGTCTCCACGGCGCGCTCCATGCCGTCAATGAAGTATTCCTTCGGCAAACCGATCCGCAACCCCTTCACGCCCTGGCCCAGCGACCGTGTGTAATCGGGCACCGGTTGCGGCACGCTCGTCGAGTCCCGGACGTCGTGGCCCGCCAACACGCGCAACACCAACGCGCAGTCCTCCACGTCCTTGGTAAATGGGCCGATCTGATCGAGTGACGACGCGAACGCCACGAGGCCGTAGCGCGAGACCCGCCCATACGTCGGCTTCATTCCGACAACGCCGCACAGCGACGCCGGTTGACGGATGGAACCGCCGGTGTCGCTGCCGAGCGCCGCAAACGCTTCGTCGGCCGCCACCGCCGCCGCGCTGCCGCCGCTGGACCCGCCGGGAATGCGTTCCAGATCCCACGGATTGCGCGTCACGCCCCAGCTCGAGTTCTCCGTCGAACTGCCCATCGCAAACTCGTCCATGTTCGTCCGCCCGAGCAGGATCGCACCCGCCGCGCGCAGCCGCTGCACCACAGACGCGTCGTACACTGACGCGTGCCCGTTGAGGATTTTCGACCCGCAGGTGCACGGCTGACCATCGACGTTGATCAGGTCCTTGACCGCAATGGGCACGCCCGCCAACGACGGCCCGTCCGCTGGCCCAGGCGTCCCGGCCTGTGATCGGGCGACGCCGCTGCGGTCGATGGCATCGGCCTGCGCCAGGGCGTCGTCCGGATTGACCCACAGGTAAGCCTTCAGCTTCCCGTCGACCGATTGGATGCGATCGAGCAGCGCCCGCGTCGCCTCGCGCGCGGAAACCTCGCCGCGCCGGAGCCGCCCGCGGAGTTCGTGAATTGTCAGCGCGTGGAGACTCATTCCACAATCTTCGGGACAATGAACAGGCCCCGCGCCTGTTTCGGCGCGTTCGCCAGTATCTTCGCCGGATCGATGCACGGGCGCACTTCGTCCTTGCGGAACACGTTCGAGAGCGGCGTGGCGTGCGCAGTCGGCTCCACGCGGGATACGTCCAACTCGTTGAGCTTGGTCATGTACGACAGGATGTCCTTGAGTTGCGCCGTGATCTTTTGTTTTTCCGCGTCACTCAGGTGCATCCGTGCCAGATGCGCCACGTACGCGACGTCGATTTTGCCGGTGTCTTCCGCCATACAAGAGGTCCATGATAGCGACCCGCGAGCGCGTTGCTCAAGGAAAATGCTCCTATCTATCCCACGCCGGGCGCAGCTTGACACTGCCACCGAATTGTAGCCGCGAGCAGACTCACGGCTACAAGACTGTCATCCGATGGTAACAGTGTTCAGATGCGCCCTCCCACGCCAGACCGCTCAGCCGAGCTTCTTGCCGAACGTGATCGTCTCCACCAGATGAGTCGGATCGCCCGGTTTGCGGAACCGCTGCTGACGTTGCACTTCGACAAAGCCCAGTTCCTCGAAAAAATGACGCGCCCGGGGGTTCTCGGCGCTCACGCCGGCGTGCACGCCGCGCACTCCCGCGGCCTTCGCCCGCTCGCAAAACGCCTCCACCAACCGTTGTCCGAGACGCTGACCCCGAAAACCCTCCCGCACGTTGACATGCAGATGCGCGGGGTAATCGTTCAGGGCCGGGCTCTGGCGGGTTCCGCTCTTCAGCCACATCGGCAGATTGGGCCGCAGCAACCGGATCGTCTGCGGATGCCACAACGTGCCGCGGACCAGAGCTTTCACGAGAACCACGGGCACGATCCGCCACGCCATCACCCGCACGAACCGCTTCGTATCCAGGCAACCGGTGACGTAACCGACAACTTCGCCGCCGTTCTCGGCAACGAACACCGACTCCGGCTCGTATTCCGTGTAGTAATTGGTCAGCAGGTCGCCGAAGACCTCGCGGTCCGGAAAAAAACGCTCGACGGGCTGACCGGCGTCAGCCGTGTCGCAGCAAATCTGGCGCAATCCTGCCCGGTCTGGTGGTTGGTAGCGACGAATCTGCGGCGCCATGGTCGGCTTCATCCTTCAAGATAGAACCGCCACTTGCAGAAGAGATCGCACGGATGAGGGTCCGGCGGAGCAAACACACACTCGACGCGAATCCGTTCGTCAATGACCCGGGCAAAACTCTCGAACTCGGCCCGGTGCATTTCCTTGCATACGTACTCTCCCAACCCGCGTTTCAATCGGGCTTCCTGGCTGGGGCACGACGGCACCGTAATCACGACCTCGTCCTCCGATTCCCGGATTTGGTACCCGATGAGCATCGTCCACGGATACAACCGCAACGCGCGCACAAATCCCTTGAGGCCTTTCTCCCGAATCTGGAACCGCGCCACCAAATCTTTGGCCGCCATGCCGCCCACGCGCCCCCAGACCTGGGCGTTCAATTGCTCGGCCGCGGCCTGACCGAACCGCTCCGAGGTGTAGATGAACCAAAACGCATCGGCCACCTTGTAGTGCCACAACAGGAACTCAAGGTACCGACGCAGTTCGGCGGCGTCCATGCTCTCGAAATGATCCGTTGTCATCGTCTCAACCCGCGGTGGAGGGATTCGTCCGGCACTTCGAAGCCGAGTGTAGTCAGACCGGAGCCGTTCGACAAGCTCCGAAGCCCTCCGAAGCCCTCGGCGCTCGGCTTGACGGTCGCGGAGCGTTTGTAGTAGCCTGCGCCGCGAGTCTTCATGAGCCTGCACAAGAAAGTCGTCGTCGCACTTCTCAGCATGATGGTGTTTGCGTTTCTGATGCCCGTGGAAAGTCCCGCGCCGCTGATTTGGCGCAAGGGCGAAGGATGGTCCTGGGAGCGGGTCGGGGTACAGACCGCGACCAACCCGCCCGACCAGCTGAAGATTGGGCAGGAACTCCAAGCGAAGAAACAGTATCGCGCCGCGATCGATGCCTACCGCCGCGTGATCCACCGCTGGCCCCAGTCGTCGTCGACGCAGGACGCCCGGCTCGGTCTGGCCGAATGTCTCGCCGGCATCGGCTATTACTATCAGGCATTCAAGGAATACCAGCAGCTCATCGAGAAACACCCCAACACGCCGCACTTCGACACCGTGCTCCAGCGGCAGTTTGAGATCGGCAACCTCTTTCTCGGGGGCGAACGACAAAAAGCCTGGGGCGTGCGCTGGTTCCCGTCGACCGACCGGGCCGTTGAAGTGTTCGAAACGGTTGTGAAGAACGGCCCTTACAGCAAGGTCGCGGTCGCAGCGCAATTCCGCATCGGCCTGGCGTACGAGAAACAGAAGGACTATCTCGCGGCCGTCCACGCCTACGAGAAGCTCCTGGAGCGTTACCCCAAGGACCCGCAGGCGGAGGCCGCCCAATTCCAGATCGGTTGCGCGTACAAGACGGAGTCGCAACGGTCGGAGTACGATCAAAACGCGGCGAACGAGGCCATCGCGGCGTTCAGCGATTTCCTGCTGCGCTATCCCACCAGCGACAAGGCGCCGCTGGCCCAGCAACAGCTCACCGCGCTGAAAGAAGAACAGGCCAAGGGCCTGTACAATATCGGGTGGTTCTACGAGAAGAACCGGCAGTACAAGTCGGCGTTGATCTACTACAACGACGTCATCGAGAAGAACCCTGCGTCGGGTTGGGCCACGCAGGCCAAGGAGAAGGTCGCCAAGCTGACACCGCTCACGACGGAGAAGACCGCCACCCCATGAGCCGCCGCGCTCCGGCACGTCCGAGGAGTATCATCCCGCAGGGGGCCCGGGTCTGGCCGCTCCTGTTGACCGCCCTCTTCGCGGCCGGATGCGCCGGCTATCACGTCGGCCCGGTCGCGCAGCGCAATTTCAGAACCATCGCGGTGCCGATGTTCCGCAATCGCACATTGCGTCCCCAACTCGAAGCGCAAATCACCAACGCCATTATCAAAGGCCTGCAACAGGACGGCTCGCTTCGCATCGAACCGGAGGCGAACGCCGACGTGGTGCTCGATGGCAAGATCGTCGACTACCGGCGCACCGCCTTGCGGTCGCAGCGCTCCGACACCGAGGTTCCCCGCGAGTACGGAATTGCCATCACGGTGCTGGTCGAGGCCCGGGACCGCCGTACGGGTGAGATCGTTCTCAAACCGACCGAGTTAACGGGCAGATCCGACGTGTTCATCGGCGCCGACCAACAAAGCGCGGAAGAGCAGGTGCTGCCGTTAATTGCCGACGACATTGGACACAAAGTCGTCGGGCTGTTGGTGGAAAGCTGGCCGTAAACCAGATCAACGCCGCACGTCAGACGTTCACGTCTTCTTCGCCGGCGCCGCAACGGTCCCCGCGGTCTTCAAGCGCGCGGACAACCGCGATTTCTTGCGGGAAGCATTGTTGCGATGGATCACGTGGGTCTTGGCGGCCTTGTCGAGCGCCGAACTGAGCAGCCGGTACAGCGCATGGGCGTCTTCCGCCTTTTGCGCCGCCACCGCGGCGAGAAATCGTTTCTCCAACGTGTGCAACCGGGATTTGATCGATCGGTTGTTCGCCTGCCGACGGAGGCTGGCGCGGGCTTGTTTTGCTGCGGAACGTGTGTTGGCCATGAGAATTAATCCGATGAATCTGCCGTGTCTGTGTTCGCTAAACGGCGGGCCATCTTACGGGCCGACCCGCAAATGTCAACAGGGAAAGCCGAGTGCAGCACTGGCTGCACGAGACGCGCTGGCGTCGTTTCCAGCGCAACCGAGTGAGGCCCCAGCCACACGAGACGCGCTGGCGTCGTTTCCAGCGCAACCGAGTGCGGCCCCAGCCACACGAGACGCGCTGGCGTCGTTTCCAGCGCAACCGAGTGAGACCCTAAGGCGGGCCAGCGCCGCGCTTCTGAGTCATTTCCGCTGCCACTCGTCCTTCGATTCCAGAACCGAACGAGGGCCAGCGCCGTCCAGCCACGCTCTGGCGTCGGCGTTCCCGCACAGCCACGCGTCCCAGAACGCGGTGCTGATGGCCAGGATGGCCCGGTGATGGTTGGGATTGCGCGGTTCTGTATCGCCGGGTAACGCGCGGTCGGTGAATGCGGAATGCTCGGCCCGATCGAGCACGAGTTCGTATTTGCCACCGGGCGGCAATGCGGCATAGACGGCTCGCCGTGACGCAACGTCGGCTTGGCCGATCAATGCCACGTCCTTGGTGCCAGTCATCAGCAGCCACGGAATCTTCACGCTGGCAAACGCTTTTCGGGCGTTGCCAGAGCGCTGGCTGCTGGGACTGAAAGCGATGGCGGCCTTGATTCGCGGGTCGGTGTACCGAGTGCCAACCAGGGCGAGCGTCTCGCCGCTGACCGCCTCCGTAGTCATCGCTCCAAATGAATGGCCGGACATGCCGATGCGGGTGAGATCGAAGCGACCGGCCAACGGGTGGCCGGCAGTCGTGTTCCAGGCGGTGAGTTGATCGAGTACGGCGGCGACGTCCTGAACGCGCAGGCGGAAGTTTTTCAGGCTGGCGGCCTGGTGCATGGCCGCCAATCGTTGCCCCCCCGGCTCGTCCTGCCACACCGCCGTGTCGCTGCCGGGGTGCTGGATATAGACCACGGCGTAACCGCGCGCCGCCCAGTGTTGACCGAGATATGCGCTGCCGGCGCGCGAGCCGCCGAGACCATGGCTGAAGAGCACCACCGGCGCCGGCTTGGTGTCGGCCGGCAGGTACACGCGCACGGGAATCTCCCGGTGACGGGTATCGTCTCGAATGGCAAAGTCTTGGGTCGAGACCGCGGCCTTGCCAGGGACGGCCAACGGGTCGTATGCCAATGCCTGGCCCGCCGCCAAGGCGGCCACGGTGGTGATCGAAAGGCATCGAAGACCAATGTCGATATTCATTTCCCCACTTACATCGGCAGACGAGGCCCGTGCGGAAAAGGTTACACCGGACCGGGCACCACCGACGAGGCGCGTCGGCTCTTAGCCGGAACGATTCAGTTGAGGAGTGGTTTTTCACTGTGATTTCCAGGTTCAGACCGGCGACCACTCAACTGCATTGCAGTTCAACGGCGGCAGCGCACTGTTGAGTTTCTCGACCAATTGCA